>RRZT012781607.1_pt1 | contig 10233 bp, 9 predicted proteins | sample 2165551 | NCBI WGS metagenome assembly RRZT01 (sample SAMN10456910, study PRJNA506462) | wastewater metagenome | biome: wastewater; feature: sludge; material: wastewater sludge; isolation source: wastewater sludge with Escherichia coli K12::gfp cells carrying plasmid... | place: USA: Moscow, Idaho ...
AAACCATAATCCACTGCTGTCTTTTTTCATCTCTAAATACTTTCGGATCACGAAAATCTCGGATTCCCGGGTTTTTCAGGACAGGATTTGCGTTATATTTTGTCCATGTTTTGCTGTTGTCTAAGGAATAAGCAATTCCTTGGGTTTCAACATCTATTTGCTTTGCTTTTTCCTTATCCATATTGTGATAAGTAAAAATTGCAACTACAGGTTTGTTTTTGGCATCTCCGAAACCCGAGGTGTTATTCTCATCCACCACTGCACTTCCGGAGAAAATGTATCCTAACTCATCAGGATAGAGTGCAATAGGTTGTTCATCCCATTTGATGAGATCTTTACTTGTAGCGTGTCCCCAATGCATCGGTCCCCATTTGTTTCCGTGCGGATAATACTGGAAAAACAGGTGGTAAACGCCATCTTTGTAGTAAAGTCCATTTGGATCATTCATCCAACCGGTTTTCGGAGTGAAGTGGAAGTTCGGTCGGTAAAGTTGTTCCTCAGAAGGTCGAGCTACCGACTGAGCATAGATTGCCGAATTGCAAATCAGCGCTACGACAAGTGTTGAAATATATTTTTTCATAAAAATTATTTTGTTGTTTTTAACCACAGACAACGTGTTACGTCCAATTATTTGGACAATGATTTACTTAATTTTTCAAGTGAAGCACCTTTCGTTTCAGGCATTATAAAAATGACGAAAAGTAACTGGAAAACCATCGCGATCGTAAACACCAGAAATACAGTTCCTGCCCCAATTGTCGAAAATAAAGTTGGGATAAGTGAAGGGATAACCGCAGCTAAAACCCAGTGCGTAGAACTTCCAAATGCTTGTCCGGATGCACGAAGGTGGTTCGGGAAAATCTCTGAAATAAAAACCCAGATCACCGTTCCCTGACCAATAGCATGTGATGCAATGAAAAGGAAGAGAAATATCGGAATTGCCAAACCAGACCAATGAAAGAAAAAAGCCATAGAGACTAATCCCAACGAAATAATGTAACCAATAGACCCAATAAACATTAATTTCTTTCTCCCTACTTTGTCAATAAGATTCACACCAACCAAGGTAAATACCATATTCACAATACCAATTCCGATGCTGCTGAGAAGCGCTGTTTTTTCACCTAAACCTGCCTCTCCGAAAATTCGGGGTGCGTAGTATAAAAAGGCATTAATCCCCGACATTTGATTAAAGAAAGCCACAAAAAACGCCAGTATCAAAGGGAAGCGATACTTTTTCATAAAAATATTCTCTTTCGGAGCTTCGGCATGATCCTCCTCCATCTGTGCAGTCAGCATTTCGGAATCCTGATCCGGACTGATGATTTTCATTACTTTTTTAGCTTCCTCTACTCTAGATTGCGAAATCAACCAACGCGGACTTTCAGGAATTGAGATTACAAAAAGGGTATAAATGGTTGCCGGAATTGCCTGAACGCCCAACATCCAACGCCAATCATTATCACCAATTCCACTTAATAAATAATTGGAAAAGAAGGCCACCAAAATCCCCAGAACAATATTAAATTGATACAAGGAAACCAATCTGCCTCGATCTTTTGCCGGAGCGATTTCTGAAATATAAGCAGGAGCTGCAATGGTAGAAGCTCCAACACCCAAACCTCCCATAAATCTAAAGAAAGCAAAAACGAAAGGATCATTTGAAAGCGCCGTACCAATTGCTGAAAGTGCGTACAACACTCCGATTCCCAAAAGTGTTTTTTTGCGTCCCCATTTGTTGGTAGGTATGCCACCGAAAATAGCGCCTATTACAGTTCCCCAAAGTGCCATTCCCATCACTACTGCTCCGTGGAACGCATCTGAACTGTTCCATAATTCCTGCAATTTTTTGTCGGCTCCGGAGATCACTACGACATCGAATCCAAATAAAAATCCTGCCAAAGCTGCCGTGATCGCCCACATCATAATTTTATTCATCTCTTGAAAATATTTATTTATTTGTGGCTAATATATTCCGAGATGGCAATTAATGAGTCTAATTATGTAACAAAATATTTCGGAAACGTTAATTATTTATTAATTTAATGTAATTTATTAAAAATCAATAATTTAAAAATTCATTACTTTAATAAGAATTTACAGTCTTTCAAAAATGTAACATCAATTTTTAAAAATGTTACCGCTTTTTTAATGCTTTTTCAGGAATTAAAGTTTAAAATCGAGTGGACATTGCACCGAATTGAGAAGTGCGCTAACCGTTTTAAAGAGATAAGAAAAATTCAATTTTATAAACTTATCTATAAAATTCAAAACAAATTTTACAATTGAAAATACCAAGTCAAATTTTCGGTAATGAAAATGGGAAATGAGCGATTCTGAATGATGAAAATTAAACAGATTTACAAATTCTTGATACCCTCAAAAATAAATTTAAGTAATTTGTGCTGTAGCAAATGAAATGATTGAAGTTTAAGTTTACTCCTTACCAATACTTTTTCTGAAAGCATTTGGCGTCAATCCAAATTTATTTTTAAATACTGTTGAAAAGTAATTGGGCGAAGAAAAACCTGTTTTATAGGCGACTTCCGAAATGGTCAATTCAGGATTCTGCAACATCGATTTGGCTTGTTCCAAGCGGATGTTATTGATATAATCGGTCACATTCACATCAAACATGGCTTTAATCTTTCTGTAAAGCTGAATTCTGGAAATATTGAGCAAATCGGCAAGGTTTTCTACTGAAAAATCAGCATTGTCAACATTTTCTTTGATAATTTGGTTTAATCTATTGACAAAATTCTGCTCTACTGTGCCAAAGGATTTATTGTCGATAATATTCCCAATACTGTTGGTATAATAATAGCGAAGTTTTTCACGATTATAGAGCAAAGCGCGCAGTGATTGTGCCAAAATAGGATAACTGAAAGGTTTGGTAAGATAAAGATCAACACCGGCTTTTAAACCCTGAAGATAAGATTCTTTATTATCAAGTGCGGTAAGCAAAATGATAGGAATATGCGATGTTCGCAGATCGTTTTTTAGGATTTCGCAAATTTCAAATCCATTTTTGTTTGGTAAATTCACGTCGCAAACAATAATATCGGGAATTTCTCCCACCGCTTTTTCAATAGCATCCGTTCCGTCGGAAGTCGTAACATCGAATTCAGCTTGCAGTTTATTGCCCAAGAAAAAGGATAAATCCGAATTGTCCTCTACCAATAGCAAAGAATATCGTTCTCCATTTTTTTCACTTGGTTCAAAAACTTCATCCTCAAAACCTTTCGATACAGATTCTTTCGCAAGCAGTTCAGCATTCATCACGCTGGCTTCTTTTACCATTTGATCTTCGTTGAAATGCTTATTTCCTTTGAAAAGACTTATGACAAACTCAGTTCCTTGGAAGGAGCGAACCTCAATCTTGCCCAGATGTAGTTCAATGAACTGTTTGCTAAGGTGCAACCCGATTCCTGAGCTGTTTTTTCGGTTGTTAGACCCTTTAAAATAAGGCTCAAAAACACCACCAATTTCTTTTTCCGGAATTCCGATGCCGTTGTCTTTAAAACTGATTGCGACGTGGTTTCCTTTCTCGTGAATGGAAATTTCTATTTTTCCATTGTCCGGAGTAAATTTGAAAGCATTCGATAAAAGGTTGAAATAAACTTTATCCATCAAATTTCGATCGATAAAAAGCTCAATATTTTTGTTGGAAGCATGAATTTCAAACTTAATATTCCGCTTTCTGGCTTCATTTTCAAAATCCCGAAAAATGCCAAATGTGAAATCGTAAATGTTGGTTTTGGAAACTCTAAGATTAAAGGTTTTATTTTCTATTTTCCTAAAATCCAATAAGTTATCGATCAACCGAAGCAATCTGTTGGAATTTTTGCTAATCAGCTCTAATTCATAGGAAGGCTTGGAACCTTTTTGGAGAATTCCTTCTCTTAAAGATTCCAAAGAGCTTAAAATGAGCGTAATAGGCGTTTTGAATTCGTGGGACATCCCTGTGAAAAAGTTGACCCTCGCTTCATTACTTTCCTTGAGTTCATCGGCAATTTTTTCAATCTGATTGCGTTGAATGGTCACTCTTTCATTCGTTAAAATCAATTGTTTATTTTTAATTTTAATCGCGTAGATAAGGTAAATCGCATAAGCAATTAGACAAAACATCAAAATCAACAAAACCATTGACCACCGGAACAATTCTCTCTGCGAAGAATAAAGTTCAGTCTGTTTTTTCACAGCATTAACTTGATTTTCGATCACTCCTTGTTGTTCAATAATTTTATCGAACTGATTTCGCATAATCTCCGCATTCAGCCGATCGATGATTGTTGTACTAAGTTTGATTCTTTTGGGAGGAATTTGGCCTTCACTAATCTTGATCGCTGTTTCAATAGCTTCAGCTCCTCCTGTTGGATATAATAAGGTAGCATTGAATTTCCCATCCAACACCATTTGGATTCCTCCATCTTTGGTATTGAGTCCATCGACACCAATAAACTTAATTTGGTTTTCCACACCGGCGTTTCTAGCAACTTGCCATGCCCGCGAAGCTAGGTCATCATTAAACGCAAAAACATAGAAATTTTGGGAACCCATTGAATCAATCGTCTTTCTGAATTCCTCCGCATGAAATCCTTTAAAAACTTTTACAAGTTCAGTATCCGGATTTTGAGCAATTATTTTTTCAAAACCCTGACTTCTTTCAATTGTTGGTGAAGAATTGTCATCTCCTTTGATTTCAAGAACTTTTTTAAAACTTTTGGAATCTGAAAGAATATATTTGGCAGCTTCTTTTCCAATCTCCTCATTGTCTGAACCGATATAAGTAGCATAGTTCGAAGAGTTAATTTTTCTGTCAACTAAAATCACAGGAATTTTGCGTTGGCTCGCTTTATTGACGATGGCAACGATCGAATCCGGCTCTATGGGAGAAATAATAATGACATCAACGTTATTATTAATCATCTTCTCAATATCAGCAATCTGCTTTTTTACAGAATTTTCTGCTTTGAAAATCGTCAAATTTACGTCGGAATGAAGCGATGCTTGAATTTCCATCGAATGGTTCATCGCTTCACGCCACGGGTGATTTCCTAAGCCTTGTGAAAATCCAATTTCAATTTGTTCAGACTTTGGAGAAATCTCTTTACATGCGGTCATGATCAGGAAAAGAAACATCAGCCGGAAAAAATTCCTTAATTTGACCATTTTATAATCTCTGTTTTTGGACATACACAATATTAATAAAGATGAATTGAACCCACAATTTTTGAATGCTAATTTTTGTCACTCAAACCATAATTTTATTTATCAAAACATATTTCTATTCTGCAAGGCACACCTTTGTTACAGCTGCTCTAAGAAACAATGTATATAAACCTGTTGTGCATTTAGCACAAATTAATTTTTAATTTGTTTAAACTTCTTTTAAAGACGAAAAAATTGAGATATTGAATCATCGTAAAAGAAGTAATCTTTGATACAATTCTTGTTGCAAGACCTTGAAAGGTTTTTGCAAAATTGATATTTATGTTAAACTGTCCGCACAATTGTGAGATGTTCGTTTCAATCCTCTTTCTCATTTTTGATTTTGTCCTTGAAAACTCGACAAAATCATGTTGATTCTTACGCATTGGAACCGAAAGATTAATCTTGGAAAAATTGAATAAATCTACCTGTAATTCCTTGCTGATATATCCTCTGTCACCGATTAGCAAACAATTTTGAAAATTTTCCTTAATATCATTAAGGTAGTTGACATCATGAACATTTGCAGGTGTAAAATCAAAGGAATGAAAGATTCCATTCTTGTCACAAACCGCATGAAGTTTATAGCCAAAATATCTTGATTTTTGTGCAGCACAATATCCAAGGGTTTAATTTCATTTGTAGAACAGATGGCAGAACGATTTGCCCTGCTGATTTTGCATATTTCAATCGGTGTGGAATCTACAATGAAGATATCTGTAAAATCCGAAAACTTACTGCTCAAGGTTTCTCTAATTTTTTCAATATATGGAAAAAGTTTTCTTTTCCTCTTATTATAAACACTTCTCTCGATTTTTCCGTCTAATACAGTTCCCGAAATGCATCTAAACAACTGTAATTCAGAATTAATCGACATATATTCTGCGGTAATATTAAGTGCGACAAGTTCCAGATCAGACATTTTTGGAAGTCTGATTTTCTTGCTTGAAGTAATATGATTACAGTTTTTTGTCAATTCTTTTAAAATAATTTTGTAGTTTTGAATAAGATTGTTCATGTATTTAATGACTTGGTAATCAATTAAATATACGATTTTTTAATCAAATGGACAATCTTTTTCTCTTCTAATTCCTAAATGCACAACAGGTTTATTTTACTTTTTTTATCACGTTATATTATTTTTTATTATAAATAGTTGATAATGAGATTTATAATTTTACATAAAATACAGTTTAAATTAAAACTAAAACAAATATTGTTGATAATGTAGAATTTAGCATTACCAAAATTATAGGCTCTAAAAAAGATAAAACCATCACCGTTACTTTTCTTTACAAAAACAAATCTTTTGAAACCAGAGATTTTCTACAATGTCATGAAGCTTCAGCAATTGATCCGCAAGGAAATCAGTTTCAAACGTATGAGGTTTACGTTGCTCCAAATAAAAGCATGAGAGCAGAAAATATAAAATCTAATATTCCAATTATAGGAAATTTTGTTTTCAAGACAGAAGAAACGAATTTTCCAATATTTAGAATTTTGAAAATTTTGGTTTATCCAAAAGATAATATGAGTAGTCCAAAAGAAGTGATTTTTGAAAATATTGCAGTTGTTTGGGAATAAAGAAAGTCCGTTTCTAAATAATTGAAACGGACTTATTTTAAGTGGTTTTTCTATGCTTTATATAGTAAAACAACCCTCTAAATATCTTTTTTATGAAATCTTTTTTTATTCTTAAATTCTTCTTGCACTTTTCTCAAATCATATTGAGATTGTAAGTCAATCCATAACTTTGCATTTCCTCCAAAAACTTTTTCAATTCTTATTGCCATAAGCGGTTTTATAGCACTTTTACAGTTTACTATATTAGATAATGTACTTCTCGAAATCTCTAATAATTTTGCAGTTTTCTCCAATGTTATTTTGTTAGACAAAATAATATCTTTAAATAAGATTTCTCCAGGGTGCGTGTTATGAGATATTCCTCTCTCAAGATTAGATTTCATTTAAAACTTTGATTTTGTAAACGTTTTTCACAAAATTAAAAATTAAATTGTTGTAAAATAAAATGTGGGTAACTTTTAGAGAAAGTTATCCATATTTTATTTCGTTTCTTGATGTTTTTTGTCTATCCATTTTTCAAAAGATTTCTTGAGGTTTTTTTCGTCAATAAAATGAGATAGAACTCTATTTTTTGAATGTTCATAATGATAATCTTTTTCAAATTCTTTTGATTGTAGATAAAATTTTATAGCCAATGTAATCGATAAAAGAAAAACAACAAGAAAACTGATTCCAATTTTATAATATCTATTGAAATAGCTTTTCTCTTTCTGCATCATTTTTTCAAAGTTTTTTAAATGTTGGTTTGTCTTTTCATCAATCATTAAATATTGTTTTTCTAAGTTTTTTAGAAATAGTTGATTTGCGGATTCTAGATTGCTAATTTCAACTTTCAAAGCCAATTTCTTGATTTCATTAATTTTAGAATCAATCGTCGGATTAATTTCTTTGAATGAACTGATGGAAGCTTGAACTTTTTCTAGTTCTTCCATAAAAACTTCTAATGTATCTTGTAGTTTTGCCATTATCTTCTCATTCTTCTTTTTTTATTGTACTGTTGTTCATCAAAATCTTCTTCAAAAGAATTTGAAATAACTTCACCAATTGAATCAATTGATTCTTTTAGATTTTTATCTTCTTTAGAAAAATCTTGATTTTTAAATTCACTTTCATTACTGTTTTCATCAGTATCAAAAGTTGGTTCTGTTGAATTTATTATTTCAGTCCTAACTGGTAATATTTCTTTCTCTAAAAGAACATTTAAACCTAATTTTCTGTGGATTTCACTAGCTTTAAAATCGCTTCCTGATTCTAAATCTAAAAATCTATGCCCTTGAATTAATCCTTGTCTATTAATTGTTGGAATTACTTTTATACCAAAATCATACATTTTATGTTTATACTCTTCCATTGATTTTGGATTGATTTTCATGACTAAATTATGTTTCTCAAGGATTTTATTCTTGATTGCTCTTTTATTATCCTTACCTTGTTCAATATTTTTCAAGTTTTCAATCATTCTCTCTTTTGCAGAAATTAAGCCTCTTTCTTTTGCAATTCTATGAGCTGCCCATTGAGCTTTTTTTCCAATGAAATTATCTGAAACTAATGTTCCATCATCTTTTACGCGATTACAGATAATATGAATGTGTTTGTGTTCTTTTTCAGTATGAACAAAAGCCAAATATTGTTGATTTTTGGTGTCAATTTTGAGTTCCTTCAGAAAGTCTAATGTCATTTCTTGGAGTTCTTTATTTGTTAGCTTTTGTCCTTCCGTTTTTTCTGGAGAAAGAACCAACGACAAAGTTTTATATTGAGCTTTTTGATTCAAATCTTGAATGATTTTCATTTCATGAAGTATTTCAGTTGGTGTTTCTCCAGATAGATTATTTCTTAATAACTCATAACCTTTCGCATCTTTCATTACATAGTTTGCAAGAGCAGTTCCACCGATACAAGATTTAACTTTACCAATCATTTTTTCCGACTATAAAAATTTTTATTTGAACTTTTCAATATGATTTCTTATTAATTTTGATGTTTCTAAACTTTCATTTTTCACACCAGTAACATCTCCTAATTTGAATAAATTTGATATTCTTCTAAAGTTATCTGCATACTTAGAAAGTGTTTTGTAACATTCAATTTCTTCTGAAGTTAATCTGCTTTTTATTTCTTTTTCAAGAGCTAATCTTCTCAAAAATTCAGAAATAGTAAGCCCTGCTTTTTCAGATTTTTTCTGAATAATTTTTTGCTCAATTTTCGAGACTCTAAATTTTATAATTTGATTTTTCATGATAATTTTGATTCGTTTTTTTGATTTTAAATAGAAAATTTTCTGAAAGAAAATTATATCTTTTGCGACCATCGGGAGAAAAAGCGAGTGAGTTGAAGTGAGCAAAATTCGGAACGAATTGTGGACACGTAAACACATCTCGATAATTAAGTCGTTTTAACTCTTTCTTCTTTATTTCTGTTTTTTCTCAAATTTTCTAAGATAAAGTCGGCTAAATCTGCTTGGTTATCTCTATCATAATCAGAAGAAAACAACTCCAAGAAATTATTTATTTTAATATTCATATTTAAAATTCCTGAAATGAATTCCGCTTTAGATTTCCATTCTTCAAAAGCATTAATTTTTGAATTATTAGCACTCAAGTCTGGAAATACAATTATCTCTCTTCCGCTTAAATCTTTTAGCTTTCTTTCGTTAATTCCCATCAAACCACCTGAAGCTAACCAGATAATCTTCTCATCAAAAAACAAGTCACAAATCAATGCTGTTTTCTCAGATTCCACTATTCCAACTTTGTAATTAGGAAAATATTTTAATAAGTGCGCACCAAAAAAAACTTGCTTCATTTCTTTATTAGAATCATCCTTTTTGATCCAATAATATTTAGTCTTATCCCTCTTTCCTGTATTTGAATCATACTGCATTATTTTACCTGCTCTAACCATAAACTCCTTATCAATTTGCCAAAAAACAATTGCATCTTGCCAAATATTAGAAACGCCAACTAAATATTTTTTTAAAGTATTTTTTACTTTTTCTTCATGAAAATATTGAATTAAAAATTGGTAGAGATTACTCTTTTTAGTATCGGAATGTAATGAGTCTAAAACTAATTTTTCATTATAATAATAGGTTGATTTTTTTTCAACATGAACATTTTTTCTAGTGAAAAATTGAACTTTTTCTCCTTTATCATCAAAATATTGTTTTGGGGTATAATGATATCCGCATTTTTCAATGCGATTACATTTGCCAACATATTCTTCCAAATAATTTTCTGTTTCATTATTAACATATCTTACAAATTCCTTTTTTCCACAATGAGGACAAATATGTCTAGATGCTGCACCATGATATTTTTCAAGTGAAAATTTAAACTGTTTCATTGTAAATTTTAAAATTACCGACGAAGAGCGACGAGGTTAAAATCAAACTTTTATAAAAATTAAAAACCTAATTGTCAGACACTTAAATCATAAAAT
>RRZT012844892.1_pt1 | contig 10231 bp, 14 predicted proteins | sample 2165551 | NCBI WGS metagenome assembly RRZT01 (sample SAMN10456910, study PRJNA506462) | wastewater metagenome | biome: wastewater; feature: sludge; material: wastewater sludge; isolation source: wastewater sludge with Escherichia coli K12::gfp cells carrying plasmid... | place: USA: Moscow, Idaho...
AGAAAACAATGATGTAAAAGAGTTTAATATTACAGATTTAGTAGATACTTTTGAAGATAATAATTATATTATCCTTTATTTTAAAAATGGTGGAACTATTATACCAAAAAACAATCTAGAAAAATCTGAAATAAATTTAATATTAAATAAAATTATAGGGGATTGATATTATGGTAGAGACAAATATAAAGGATTTTTTAGAAGTTGATATAGAGAAAGTTTGGTCTATAGTGACAGATAATAATAATAATTATCTTTGGAGAAGAGATATTAAAAAATAGAGATTATTGATGAGTATAATTTCATTGAATATGATAAAAATGATTTTAAAACAAAATTTAAGATAATAAAAATTGAACCATATTCTCATTATGAATTTGAGATAGAGAATGAAAATATTAAAGGAAGATGGGTTGGAAAGTTTACAGAAGCTAAAAATGGAGTTAATTTAGATTTTACTGAATATATTGAAGTGAATGGTTTTATAAAGAAACTAATACTTCCAAGTTATTTAAAACGCCAACAGAAAAATTATATAGAAGATTTAAAAATAGAAATAAATAAAATAAAGAGGTAGATAGATATGGAGAAAATTAGATTAATAGAACCAAATATAGAGTATAAAGAAGAATTATTGGATTATAAAAAAGAGTTTATAGAAAATAATGAAGTTATGCATGGTGGAGCAAATCTTACACAAGCTGAAGATATAGACGAGTGGATAGCATCAATATTGAGTAGTAAAAGTGAAGAAACTGTGAAAGAAGGATTGGTACCGGCTTCAATACTTGTACTTGTAAGAGAAGAGGATAATAAAATATTGGGAATAACTAATATTAGATATAGATTAAATGATTTTCTTTTAAAAGTTGGTGGACATATTGGTTATAGTGTACGAAAATCTGAAAGGAAAAAAGGCTATGGCAATGAAATATTGAGACTATCATTAGAAGAATGCAAAGAGTTAAATATTGACAGGGTACTAGTAACTTGTGATGAAGAAAATATAGCTTCTGCTAGAGTTATAGAAAATAATAATGGAATATTAGAAAATGTACTTGAATATGAAGGTGAAAAAGTAAAAAGATATTGGATTGATTTATAGTCTTGATAAATATATATAACTATATTAAAATAATATGAGAAATCATTCATATAATAAACTAAGATGAGAGGAAGGATTAGATGCTTGAATTAAGAGATGTATCTTTTTCCAAAGTTGAAAATAATAAGAAAAAAGATATATTAAAAAATATTTCATTTTCTATTGATGAAAAATTTGTAGCAATAACAGGACCAAATGGTAGTGGTAAATCAACATTGGCTAAGTTAATAATGGGAATAGAAAAGCCAACATCTGGAAGGATAATATTTAAAGGAGAAGATATTACAGAATTATCTATAACAGAGAGAGCTAAAAGAGGTGTGAGCTTTGCATTTCAACAACCCGTAAAATTTAAAGGTATAAAGGTATTTGATTTAATTTCCTTAGCATCAAGAAAAAAATTAACTATAGAAGAGGCTTGTGGTTATTTATCAGAAGTAGGTCTTTGTGCATTGGACTATGTAGATAGAGAAGTAAATAATAGTCTATCAGGTGGAGAATTAAAGAGAATTGAGATTGCCATGCTACTTGCTAGAGGGACAGAATTATCAATTTTAGATGAGCCAGAAGCAGGTATAGATTTATGGAGTTTTCAAAATTTAATACAGGTTTTTGAGCATTTACATGATAAGGTAAAGGGTTCTATTTTAATAATATCCCATCAAGAACGAATATTAAATATTGCTGATAAAATAATATTATTAGATAATGGTAAGATTTCAAGCATAGGTAATAAAGATGAGATACTACCTAAATTAATGGTTGATTCTAATGCTTGTGAGCATTTTAGTTTTAAAGGAGAATAGTATGAGTATTATAAAAGATAGAGAAATAAATCCAATAAAAGATAGAATATATAAGAATTTATTAAAAGAGGTAGCAGGATTATATGAAAAACCTATGGGTGCTTTTAATTTAAGAGCAGATGGTGAATCCGTAGAAAGAAATAATACTGCAAATATTGAAATAGTAACAAAAACAGATAACCCTGGAATAGATATTATTGTAAAAGCAAACACTAAAAATGAAAGTATTCATATCCCTGTAGTTATATCAAGCTCAGGAGTTAAAGATTTAGTTTATAATGACTTTTATATTGGTGAAAATGCAGAAGTGAATATTATAGCGGGATGTGCTATTCACAATCCTGGAGATAAAGAAACCTCACATAATGGAATTCACAGATTCTTCCTTGAAGAAAATGCAAAAGTGAAATACTACGAAAAACATTATGGAGAAGGTGAAGGTATAGGAAATAAAGAATTAAATCCGGTTACTATAATTAATATGAAAAAGAATAGCTATATGGAAATGGATAGTATCCAAATTCAAGGAGTTGACTATACTAAAAGAGATACAGAGGGGGTATTAGAAGAAGGTGCCACTCTTATAATAAATGAAAAAATAATGACCGATGGTAATCAATATGCTGAAACTAATTTTAATGTTGAATTAAATGGTAAGGATTGTCATACTCATGTTGTATCTAGATCTGTTGCAAAAGATGATTCAAAACAAGTATTTGTTTCAAAAGTTGATGGAAATAATAGTTGTAATGGACATACTGAATGTGATGCAATTATTATGGATAGAGGAGTGGTTACAGCAATACCAGAAGTAACTGCAAATCATATAGACGCTTCACTAATACACGAAGCTGTCATTGGAAAAATAGCAGGAGAACAACTTATAAAGCTAATGACATTAGGATTGACAGAAGAAGAAGCTGAAGCAGAGATAATAGGTGGATTTATGAAATAAAAAATAGGCATAGATTTATTATGCCTATTTTTTATTTTATGGTAGAATTAAAGAAATAGTAAGAGGTGATTTTTTGGAAATAAATATATCTGATATGTTAAAAATGCAAAAAAATCTATATGAACATAATCGAGATAACTGGGAACCAATAGAACCCAAATATGCAAGAAACTCTATGCTTTGGATGATTGGAGAGATAGGAGAAGTATTAGAGATTATTAAAAAACGCGGAGAAAAAGCTATAATGGAGGATAAAAAATTAAGAGGAGAGTTTTTAGAAGAATTAGTAGATGTGGAGATGTATTTTATAGACATATTAATGAGATATAATTTCTCTGGGGAAGAATTTTCAGAAGCTTATAAAATAAAGAGTAATAAGAATTTGAATAGAGATTATATTAAAGAATATAATGACATAAAATAACTAATAAAGTATTATAAAAACATCATAATATATTGTTCTAATATATTAAATATGTTATACTTTTTAAGGAATATTTATAAATTGTTTATAATAAATAAGAAAAGTACTATTTATCAAATTTATATTTTTATTTATATATGTAAAATAATAGTTTTCTTTCAAATTATATAACAATGTTAAAATTATAAAATAAAAAGGAGGTATTATTATGTCAGGAATTATGTTATTAGTAGTTTTTGTAATCGCTATAGCACTTATGATTTTATCTATAACAAAATTAAACATTCATCCATTCTTAGCGATAATGGGTATTGCATTATTAATGGCTATAGTAGTTGGAATTCCAATAAATGAAATTCCAGGAGTAATAGGAGCAGGTTTCTCAGGAACTTTCTCAAGTATTGGTATAGTAATTATACTAGGAGCACTTATAGGTACAGTATTAGAAGCAACAGGTGGGGCAATGAAATTGGCAGATATGGTTATAAATCTAGTAGGAGAGAAAAAACCAGAACTTGCTATAATGATAATGGGATGGATTGTTTCAATTCCAGTATTCTGTGATAGTGGATTTGTTATATTAAATCCAATAAGAAGAGCAATGGCTAAGAAGACAAAAACATCTTCAGTTGCTATGACAGTTGCATTATCAGCTGGACTTTATGCAACTCATGTATATGTACCACCAACACCAGGACCAATTGCAGCTGCGGGAAATTTAGGTGTAGCAGATAATTTATTAATGGTAATTATTATGGGAGTAATTGTTTCAATACCAGGATTAATTCTGGCTTATTTCTTTGCTAAAAAAATAGGAAAGAAAATAAAATCAAGTGATGAAATTGAAGATAGTGAAGTATTTGAAGACTATAAATTATTAATGAAGGAAGAAGAATTGCCAAGTGGTACATTATCATTGGCACCAATCATAGTTCCAATAATATTAATGGCTGTTTCTTCGATAGTTCAAATGGCAAAATTAGAAAGTAGCTTAGGAAATGTATTAATATTTTTAGGTAATCCAGTTATAGCATTAACTGCAGGAGTTATTTTTTCGGTTATATTGTTGTCAAGCACTAATAAAATGAGTGAATTTAATAAATTAACAGAAGAAACATTAAAAACTGTTGGGCCAATATTATTTATTACAGGTGCTGGTGGAGTATTAGGAAAAGTTATAAGTTCAGCAGGATTTGTAGAATATATTCAAGAAAATGCTGCAATTATTTCAAAGGTGGGAATATTCTTCCCGTTCATTATTTCAGCAGTATTAAAAACAGCACAAGGTTCATCAACAGTTGCAATAACAACAACATCTGCAATTATGGGATCATTTAGTGAAGCTGGTTCAATGATGACTGCTTTAGGTTTAACAAGTCCTATGACTGCTGTATTAGTGGTTATGGCAATAGGAGCTGGAGCAATGACAGTATCACATGCTAATGACTCATATTTCTGGGTTGTAACCAATATGGGAGGTTTAAAGGCAGATGAGGGATATAAAACTCAAACGCCTATGACTTTAATAATGGGATTAGCAGGTATGGCAACAGTATTTGTATTAAATTTAATTTTAGGATAGCAAAAAGGCCATTGATTTCAGTGGCCTTTTTAATATAAAAAGTAGGTGATTATATGAAAGTATTTGTAGCAGTAGATTCTTTTAAAGGAAGTATTGGCTCAAAAGAAGCTGGTGAAATTATTAAAGAGGCAATTTTTGAAGAAATGGAAGATATAAAAGTTGTAGTAAGTCCATTAGCCGATGGCGGAGAAGGTACAGTTGAAGCATTGGTTGATGGATTAAGTGGTGAATATATAGATGTAGAAGTAACAGGGCCATTAAGTGAAAAAGTTAATGCGAGATATGGTATTGTAGAAAATAAAGTAATTATGGAAATGGCAGAGTCATCAGGATTAACTCTAGTTGAAAGTAATTTAAGAAATCCACTTAATACAACAACTTTTGGATTAGGTGAGATGATAATAGATGCATTGGATAGAGGTTATAGAGAATTTATAATTGGAATTGGTGGATCAGCAACAAATGATATTGGTCTGGGAATGTTATCTAGTTTAGGTTATAGATTTTTAGATGAAAATAATCTTGAAGTAGGTATATATGGTAGAGATTTAGAAAAAATACATTCTATAGATGATAGTGGAGTTGATGTGAGAATTTCAGAATGTAAATTTGAAATTGCCTGTGATGTAGATAATCCACTTTATGGAAAGAATGGTGCTGCACATATTTATGGACCACAAAAAGGTGCAAGTATAGAAGATATTGAAAAATTTGATATTTGGGCAGAGAATTTATCAAATATTGTTAAGGAAAAATATAATAAGTCTTTTGAGCATATTGAAGGTGTAGGAGCAGCAGGGGGACTTGGCTATGCTTTTATGACTTTTTTAAATGGTAGATTAAATAGAGGTATTGATATAATATTAGAATTTTTGGATTTAGAAAGTGAAATAAAAGATTCTGACCTTGCAATAACAGGTGAGGGAGAGATTGATTATCAAACAATGATGGGTAAAGCTCCAAGTGGAGTTGCAAAAATAGCAAAGAAATATAATATTCCTGTAATTGGGATAGCAGGTTCCCTAGGAAAAGATGTAGAGAGAATTAATAATGAAGGAATCGATGCTTATTTTAGTATAACTCCAAAGCCAATTTCATTAGATAAAGCTATGGAATCGGAGTTTGCTAAAAATAATCTCAAATCAACTATTAAACAAATAATGCGAGTTTATAATATGAATAGATAAAGAGCCAATGGCTCTTTTTTATTTACAAGATAATGCATTAAGATATTTTTCCATATATTTATCCTTATCCTTTGAATTATATTGCATTATAAAACGAGGATGTTCTAAGGGAATTATATTATCAAAAAATTTGTGTTCATTATTAATTTTAGATAAGAAATTATAGTTTTCTCCACTTCCTATACAATAACAAATAGTTCTATCAATACCAAATCCAATATAATTATTTATTATATCTATAATAAATGGATATAATATTTCTTTTAATTTTTTATTTTCATAATAATTACAATTTACTTCTTTTCCTTTATTATTTATTTTTACTACACCAAGAGGGAATACAAAGTTCATATAAAAATTGCTATAAAAACTATTACACCCACCATATTTTTCAATTACATCATATAAAAATCCAGATGAAGATTTATTTATATAAAAATTATCAATGAAAATTCCCGTTTCATTTTGGAGATGGATTGCATCTTCAAAAGGTATTCCTGTTACAGCAGAACCTCTTCTTGCAGGAGAACTTCCAAGTATTAGACGACGGTTATTAAAATCACTATAGTATTTAGTATAAAACTTAGTATAAATACTTTTAACTTTCTCTTTTTGTTTACCATTATATGGGTTTATTATTTTATATCCTTCAGGTAATTTAATGGAGCTATTAGAAAGCATATTATTAAATTCTAATATCTTTTTAACAAAATTTATATTTACACTCATATAATACCTCTTTCTTTAATTACAAAATATAATTCAATATAATTCTTTTTATAGTATAGCATAAAATACTAATGTTAAAGAGAAAAGATTTGATTATATAAATGGATATAAAAAAAGAGTCAGTATAATCTGACTCTAGAATTTTATTCTGATTTAGCCATTTCAATAATTATTACATGTGAAGTGTTACCAGCATATATTTCAATATCTTCTTCAACTATTTCCATAGCATCTCTTTCTTCAACTCTTATATCATTTACATTCATTTCACCTTCAACAGCGATTAAATAAGCTTGTCTACCTTCTTTAACTTCAAAGTTTAGACTATCTCCTCTTATAATTTGCGTTGCGTAAATATTAACATCAGCATTTATATTAATAGGGAAATCTGGATTATTATTTCCGCCTGCAATTGGCATCCATTTATCAACTCTATCTTCCCATTCAAATAATTTATCTCCATATTGTGGCTCGTAGCCATTTTTATCTGGGAAAATCCATATTTGTAAGAATCTTAAAATTTCATGCCCATAGTTATGCTCACTATGAGTTATTCCGGTTCCAGCACTCATATATTGAACTTGTCCTCTTTTTAAAACTCTTTTATTTCCCATACTATCTTGGTGAGTTAATTCACCATCAACAACATATGAAATTATCTCCATATCTTTATGAGGATGAGTATTAAATCCTGTAGCAACTCCTACTAAATCATCATTAACAACTCTTAGTACTCCAAATTGAATATTATTAGGATTTACATAATTACTAAAGGAAAAATGATGTAAACTATCTAACCAGTGTAAGTTTGATTTACCCATATTTGTGCTTTTAATTAATTTTAACATTTAATCTCCCCCTATAAAAATTTGTTTATTACATAACAATAATACCCAGTAATATTAAAATTAATCAATTATATGAGCAACCATTCAGATGTTTAATATTACAATAATATTAAAGTGAAAAGCAATATTGACTTTAATATTATTAAAGGTTATACTTAATATAATTAAAGTGAGGTGAGTTTATGGTAATGGAAATTCTTCCTGAATGGATGAATAATTTAGAAGATGAAGATATGAGTTTTATAAAAAACTTTATATTATACTCAGGTTCATTAAAGGAAATTGCAAAACATTATGGTGTAACTTATCCAACAGTTAGGCTTAGACTGGATAAGATAATTCAAAAAATAGAGTTAAGTGAAGAATTATCAAATGAGCCATATATAAGTTTAATAAAGAGATTGGCATTAAATGAAAAAATAGATTTTGATACAGCAAAATTCTTAATAAATGAATATAGAAAGGTTAAAGGTGATTAGATGGCAATTATTAATTCAATATCATTGTTAATTTTAATAATACCCATAGTAGTAGGTATAGGATTACTATCAATATTACAAATATATCTATCTAAAAATAAATCAGCATCTTATGGAAAGATACTTCCTATAATAAGTTTTGCAATATCTATAATTTTTGTTTTGATTATAGTTTTTAGTATAGTAAGCTTTACTAGTGTTAATAGTGATAGTAATATACCAGAAGTAGAAATTATTCCAAATATTAGAGATACTGGAGTTGTAATATTTTATAGTATTATATTATTTATTATATTAAATATACCTACAATAATATTTACATTGATTTATAAAAATGAAAGAAATAAAATTAAAATTGAAGAGTTAGAGTCAATGAAGATAAAAGATTTATAGGTGATATTATATATGAATATTTTGAAGTGTTCTTTAATTCGTTTTTAATAATAACAATCCCAACACTATTATTAATAATTACATTAAGATTTATTTTGATGAAACTAATAGAAAACTTTGGCTTAAAAATAGGTCAGATTTTCAATATATTTATTATGATATTAACTGGAATAATTATTTATAGATATTTTCCATTAACTATAAAATCTATAAAAGATAATGATCTTATGGAACTGTTACAGGTATAGTACTTCTTATATCTCTTATTTTAATAAATATGGTATTGTCAATTAGATATAAAAGAATATATGATTATATGGATAAAAATAATAAGGAGTTATAGTATGGAAAGTATAAAATTAATAGAACCAACTATAGAATATAAAGCACAATTAATTGAATATGTAGATGAATTTTTAAATGATAATGAGACAATTCATGGAGGGGCAGATATTCAATATGCAAATTCAATTGAAGAATGGGTTGAATTTGTAAAGAATAACAAAAATGAAGAAACCGTTTATAAAAAACTGGTACCTGCATCTACATTCTTACTTATAAGGGAAGAGGATAATAAGCTATTGGGACTTTTAAATATAAGACATAGATTAAATAATTTTCTATTTAAAAGAGGTGGAAATATTAGCTATAGTATAAAGAAATCAGAAAGACAAAAAGGCTATGGTTATAAAATATTGAAACTGGCAATTGTAGAAGCTAAAAAAATAAATATTGATAAACTTTTAATTACATGTAATGATGATAATATTCCTTCACAAAAAATTATAGAAAAAAATAATGGAGTTTTAGAAAATATAATAGAGATAAAGAATGAGAAAAAGAGAAGATATTGGATAGATTTAAGTGAGGTAGACAATGGAAATAATAACAAGAATAAGAACAAGATATAATACGCTTTCAAATACACAGAAGGTCATTGCCGATTATGTAATAGATAATCAAGATGATATAGTAATGTTATCAATAAGTGAATTGGCAAATGCTTGTAATACAAGTGAAACAACTGTTATGAGATTTTTAAAGAAAATAGATATAAATTCTTATCAAGTGTTTAGGGTTTTAATGGCACAGGATTTAGCAAAAGTAACTGGTAAGAATGTATATGAAGATGTTAAAAGTGATGATAGTATGAAAGAGATACAAAAGAAAGTAATTGAATATACTATGAGTTCCATAAAGGACTTAGACAATCAATTGGTTTCTGATGATATAGAAAAGGCAATAAAATTAATTATAAAATACGATAAAGTTGTTATAATGGGTGTTGGTTCTTCAGGCTATATTGCTGGAGATTTTTATCATAAATTATTGAGATTAGGTATAAAAGCAGAACATTATACAGACTCACATTTAATGAGTATAAGAGCGACGCAGGGAAATAAAGCTGAAATAGTAATATTGGTATCTCATTCAGGTGAGAGCAAAGAAATAATAGCCGCGGCAAAGATAGCAAAGTCAAAAAATATGAAAATAATATCACTAACAAGTCATCAAAATTCTACATTGTCAGGGATTTCGGATATTACATTATATAGTGCTTCAAAGGAAACAATGTATAGATCCGATGCCATGATATCTAGAATATTACAATTGGTTATTATAGATATTATATGTGTTAAGATACTTGCAGAATTAAAAGATAAGGGACAAATAAATATTGATGCTTCCAGATTAGCGGTGGCAAATAAAAAAAGGTAGGAAA
>RRZT010700456.1_pt1 | contig 10230 bp, 11 predicted proteins | sample 2165551 | NCBI WGS metagenome assembly RRZT01 (sample SAMN10456910, study PRJNA506462) | wastewater metagenome | biome: wastewater; feature: sludge; material: wastewater sludge; isolation source: wastewater sludge with Escherichia coli K12::gfp cells carrying plasmid... | place: USA: Moscow, Idaho...
AATAAATCAGCGCTGGCCAAACCTATGCTGACCGTTAATTGTCGTAATAACCACTCATGGTTAGCCACTACCAGCCTTAACTTTTCCAGTGTTTTATTTGCGGACGCTGTGTCTGTGCCTGGCAGGATCAGCACAAACTCGCTGAAGAGCAAACGATACATCCTTATTTAGATAAACAAATATTTTTTGAAGAGCAATGGATTACATCGAATTACATTGCTGATTCAAATTTAGATCAACCTGGTGAGTTTAGATATTATGTAAATGCTCCAATTAATTGGACTAATATAGATAAGGCAAGAGTAGAAAAATATTTTAAAGATTTCAAATTGGCTAGTCGATATGCCAAACAAGCCACATCTTCTCTGAAATCTAAATTAAGATCAATTAAACGTGAATTAGATAGAGGGATTAGTATTCAGGAAATTATCGATGATGTAATTAAACCAGATATTGATGGTGCACCTTTTATAAATTATTGGGAAGTTGGAATGTGTGATGGTTTAATAAAATACTTACAAAGTTTGTAATGACCCACTAGCTTTCTGCTCAATAATCAAAATTTATCTATCATAGGACTATAGTCATATAGTAAATTTGATTAAACGATAGGAAGCCTATCATTTAAAATGTTCACATTATTAAATGATAGGTTTATCATTATACTAAATAAAAAATGTATTAATGATAAAGGCTCCTGCTATGACTATCCGTATTTATGTCCGTGCTTCAACTAAGGAACAAGATGCCGAGAGGGCATTGTCCGATTTGATTCAGTTCAGCCAAAGTTATGGTTCGGAATATGTGGATTACATTGAAAATGAAAGCGGCACCAAACTCAATCGTCCCATTTTGAATCAGCTATTAAATGAATCAATGCCTGGTGACATTTTACTGATTGAGTCTGTTGACCGCCTGTCACGCCTACAGCAAGCTGATTTTGAAATTCTCAAGCAACAAATCAAAGAAAAAGGTTTGCGCCTCATCGTTTCAGATTTACCTACCACCCACATGCAAATCAGACACGATGACACCATTACGACTTCACTTTTAGAATTGATCAACAATATGTTGATTGATTTGTTGGCCACGATGGCACGTTTGGACAATGAAAAACGGCGAGAGAGAATCATCCAGGGTTTACAACGCTCAGGTTACAAACCAACCGGTAAAAAAGCCAATCTGACCAAACATAATCGTATCAAACAACTTTTGGCAGCCAACAACATGACCAAAGAGGAAATTGCCAAAGCGGTTGATTGCGGTGTGGCCACGGTTTATCGGGTAGCCAAAAAAATGTAATCATACTGGCTCTTCCCATTGAAAATGGGAGGATTACCAAATGATTACTCTTTTCAGTATGGTCTGCTTCTTAAAATTGCCAAACCAAGCTATCTCTCCAACCATATTTCATAAAAACCGTTTAGTTATTTTTAGCACAAATAAATATTTATTTAACTCAAATGTAATAAGTAATATACTGTTTTAAATATAAATAAAAACTCTTATTTACTTATTTCAGTATTTTAATGTTTTTTTTAATAAAAAAATCATTTATTTTTATTAAAAATAAAATTTAAATATCTGTTTTTATAAAATTATTTATCAAACTAGAATATGTATTTTTATTTAAAAATTTCATTTTATTTTTTAATAAAAATGGTCTTTTTTAATGAAAAATGAGGAACTAATAATGCCAAATTATCATAATTTTTTATGGAACATATGGCAAGAAATACAAATATTAAAAAAACAACCAAGGTTGTTTAAAGTGGTCAAATCAGACAATCAAAACCACAACGCAATAAACCTACTTGCCTATGTTACGCAAACGAATATTTCACAAAATGCTCCTAACGTTTCAATACCTTTTCACAACACTGGATTTGTGAATACACCAAACAATATTGGTGAGTATTACAACCATGTGGGTCAAACTACATTCTTAGATAAGCCTATTCCAGATAATGATTTTTTCAATCATCGCTTTTTATCTGGTGATGGCGGTGATGCAATAATGTCTTTTATTGCCAATAGCTATACTGCCAATATGCAAATGCCAGCCCAAATACAGCTTCGCCAATTCCCTATAAATTTTTCTCAACCATCAAATTTTTACCCTCAATTCAGGTTGCATCTCAAATCTAAATTTCCTCATTTGGCTGTACTGTTATCTGTCGATACCCACCACCAACTAAACCAAGCAATAGATAATTTAAAATGTCATCACATCAAAATAAACCCTGAAATTGAGTCTTTTCTGAGCTGGACTAAAAATTTTGTTCATCAATTTAATATGTCTTTTTCAGCCATTACATCTGAACAAGAAACAACCATCCAGAGCCAAGCGGTTTATGAAAAAAAATGGCTTGAGCAGCTTGCTGAAGAATGGAATAAAAATTTGGCGATGCATTTTTTAGATAAAAGCAGCACTTCTGTATTCAAAATGCAAACTCGGCAATTCATCAGAACCCCTGAACAGCGCTTAGAAATAGTATGTGATTATGTAAAAGCCATGTATCGGCGTACTGGCTTTATTGACTGCTATGAAGTCAAAATATGGACAAAAATTCAACAATCTGCACAACAAAGTATTTTGAATACAAAAAATTGGAAATTTGACATCCTCAAAAAAACTCGAGAAACATTTAATAAGAAACTACAAAATCATCGACTTTTTAAACAGGTTAAAGGGTATTTTTGGAGTTTAGAATATGATTTAGACAAAGGGTTTTACTACCAATACTATTTTTTCTTTAACAAAACCCAGGAAAACCCCGAATTTAAATTCCAAGGTTTACTACATGGTACCGATTTAGATTACCTGTCTATTGAATCCAAAATTTTATGTGGTGTTGCTGGTACTGCAAATGCAACATTTTGGATTTTGCCAGAGGCGACTCAGAAAAAAGAAATAATCAGGTACAAGAAAAAGCTGTTAGAAACTATCAAAAATCTATATCAACCTAAAATAGCAGCTTACCCCAGTAACAAGGATTACCAAGACAAATGTTGTAAGAAGTTTTTTTTCGGGAAAAAGGAATTGAATTAAAAATGCAAACAATTGATATCAATGAATTAAAGAAAATTTTATCTTCCCATAACAGTTTTGATAAATTAAACAATCAGGTAATCTTACCTATTGATCAAAAAGACATTAAATTCTTTTTGATTCGCACACCATACTTTAACCATATAAAATCAGTCATTCATGACAGCAGTAAAATACGTAATTTGGACAAACAAGTCGAAGACATCAATGCCCAGCTACGCCAATCATATAACAACAAAGCTAGCTTTAATGATGTACAAATAGCTACGAATTTCCAAAAAATCTATAAATTACGTAGCCTAAAGCAAAGTTTAGAATTCCACTTGCAACAATTGGCGAATCAATCCATGTACGAAAATGTTTATCAAATTGCTAACATTGGATTGATTTCAAACTTAAAAATTGATATGTCAAATGCCATTCAACATGATGATTCAACTAACAAAGTGTCTATTTTAATGGCTGCTCATGCTGTTTTGAATAGCAGCAGCCAACTTATCTCCGCAGAACATTTAGCGCATCAAGCTGGTATTAATAGTCCAAATTCTTTTCAAGCTTCACCTTCTCATGTATCCCCAATTCAACCAATGAATTACAATCAAATGCAATCCCAAGTTGACAATTCTTTTCATATCGTGGCTTATAAAAATGAGCCTTCTCATTTGCCAGATTTTCATTTAAATCTGTTCGGAAGACCATTATTAATGGAATTCAATTATTCAGACCTAAAAAACTTTTAACACAAAACCAATTATTCAAATGGGTTAACTGTGTATAAGTATTTAAAAATCAATCCTCTATCATTTATTCTCATCAGCGGCATTAAATACATACAGTGATGGCTAAATGATGAGGGTTGAATTGACTCTTACTTTAGGATTTATATTTTATTTATTAAATACAATATATTAAATTTATTAAATACAATATATTAATGTTTAAAACATACAATTATCTCACTTTGTCTATAAGACAATAAATCTAACCTAAAGCCTTACAAGATTATTTTTCTCACTCTCAACCAGATATGAGTAACACCCAATCTGACCACTGAGTAGGAGAAAACCCTCATGCATAACAATTCCATTTTGAATCCCAATTACCAATACAACGAAGCCAACTTACAAAACACACTCATAGCCATCGATCAAATCTTTACCCAATACTCCAAAGTATTGGCCATTCGCATAGACTTATCCTTCCAATACGATTTGGCTCATACAATGAGTCGTGAAGACGCTGTTTGGTATTTACAGAAATTGAGAAACAACATACGCAATAACCAACTGTTCCAACACCTCATCACCTATTTTTCTAAATTAGAATATGGCGAGATGAAAGGATGGCATTTTCATTTCTGCTTTTGCTTTAATGGCCAACAAAATAAAAATGCTCCATGGTTCGCCAACTGCATTGGAGCATACTGGAGTCAGGTAATCGTAGGAAATCAATTAGGTTTATTCTACAGTTGCCACCAAAAGGATTACGATCAAAACGGCATCGGCCTGATTAATTACTTCGATACAGAAAAAATTCATGTCTTTAAAAGCATCATTGCTTATCTATGCAAAATTGATCAGACCACATTAAACCAATTCACTGATTTACCTAAAAATCCACGTACTTTCTTTAAAGGGCAGTTACCTGAAGCACCTCCTGAAAAACTAGGTAGACCTCGCCTATATACTCTAGAGTCAAATAGCATCTCAAGTTGATTTTAAATAATTTCAACCACATACCATTGATGTGTCATCCACCAGCCCGAGCATTGTTCTTGGACTTTTTTACGAGGTACATCATGGAATTTCATTCTTGCCCAGGATGCGGCTCTGACCGCATTGTTTATAAAAAGACTGCTCAAACCATCGGCCAAGTGGTCGGTGCTATTGGCGGTATTGCTGTTGGTGCTTTATTGCCTTACTCCGCTCACAACATGCCTGCACCCAAACTCCCTCAACAGGCATTGCAATACCTAACCTTTGCTAAGACCGGTGCTTTAATTGGAGGGCAAATTGGCATTGTCATCGACACCCATTTGTTAGACAACGGCCACTGTTTAAATTGTGGTACTGATTTTCAACCCACTTATTGGACTGAATAAAGGAGCGCTCTGATGGCACATTTAGTTGAAAGCATGGCTTATGTAGGCGATACCCCTTGGCATGGCTTGGGCAATCAATTGCCGCAGAAACAGCCAATTGAAGTGTGGGCACAAGCAGCAGGTATGGATTGGCACATTAAAGAATCACCAGTGCACTTCTCAATTGAAAACATCCACAACGCTTCTATGTTTGGCACGTTTGAAGATCAAAAAGTCTTGTACCGCAGTGACAGCAATCAAGCCTTATCGGTGGTTTCCAGTCGCTATCAAGTGGTACAGCCATTGGAGGTATTGGAATTTTACCGAGACTTAACCGAGTACGCTGGCTTTGAGTTGGAAACAGCAGGAGTGCTCAAAGGGGGACGTAAATTTTGGGCATTAGCCAAGACCGGTCACTCCACAGCCCTCAAAGGCAATGATGTGGTCAACGGCTATTTGCTCTTGGCTACGTCTTGCGATGGCAGTTTGGCTACTGTTGCGATGCCGACTACCGTCAGAGTGGTATGTAACAATACGTTGTCTATTGCCGTTAACAACAGCGAAAACGCCGTAAAAGTATCGCATCGCAGCGTATTTGATGCCGATGCCGTCAAACAGCGTTTGGGTGTAGCGGTATCCCATTGGGACCAATTCATGTACGAGATGAAAGTCTTGTCTGAACGCAAGGTATCGACCAAAGAAGCCAATGCTTACTTTGAAGCCTTGTTAACCCAAACCACACCGCAAAGCTCTGAAAGCACACCTTCAGGTTTGCGCTTACTCAAACCATCGACCACACCCACCATTCCGAATGAACGGGCGTACAAGAAGCTGCAAGCGATGTACGGTGGTCAAGGACGAGGTGCAGAATTGACTGCTGCCAAAAACACCGCCTGGGGTTTGCTGTGTGCGGTAACAGAATTTGTCGATCATGAACGCCAAGCCCGCTCTACCGAGAACCGACTCGATTCAGCATGGTTTGGTAACGGTGCACAAATGAAGCAACAAGCTTTAGAAAAAGCCTTGCAATTGATGTCTTAATACTTTATCTTAAATACTGCATTATCCCCTTATTTTGAATGACTTACTCCCCTTATGGCTGCGGCCATTGGGGGATTTTTTATGCCCGAAAGGAATGCATCATGACCCCTCAAGCCTTATCACAATACATTGCTGCCAACACCCAAGCTGCTGTGACCTCACAACCAACAACTGCACTGCGCTTGCTTAAAACCAAAGACCTCCCTCGCGACGATTGGCTCAAAGCCCGCAAACAAGGTTTGGGCAGCTCAGATGCGGCAACCGCGCTAGGCCTCAACCCGTACCAATCCCCTTTGGCCTTATGGCTAGAAAAAACCCAATCTGAAAGCATCAATGGCATCGATCCCGAAGACGATACCCACCCAACTTACTGGGGTAACGTACTCGAACCCATAGTGGCCACCCATTACAGCAAACGCACTGGCAACAAAGTGCGGCGGGTCAACGCCATCTTGCAACACCCTGAGCATCCATTCATGTTGGCCAACTTAGACCGTGAGGTCGTCGGTCAAGCCGATGTGCAAATCTTAGAATGCAAAACCACTGGCCACTTTGGCTCTAAAGCATGGAAAGACGGTGTGCCTGAATACGTGTTGGTTCAAGTGATGCACCAATTGGCCGTCACTGGCAAACAAGCAGCGGACGTGGCAGTGTTGATTGCCGGTCAGCAATTGCAGATTCACCGCATCCAACGGGATGACGCTTTGATTGCCAAATTGATCGAATTGGAAAGCCGTTTTTGGTGGCATGTGGAAAACAACGTCCCACCACCGGCTGACGGCAGTGATTCGGCTGCTTTGGCCTTACAAACTTTGTTTCCAACGGATAATGGTGAAGTGGTCGATTACCGCTTTGATGCGGACATGAATGCGCTCTTCGATGAATTGTTATCAGTACGCCAAACTTTGGACGTTCACAAAGCGCAAGAAGCGGCCTTAAAGCAACGCATTCAGCAAAGTATGGGGGAAGCCACCAAAGCGCAGTTTGCCAGCGGCTACGTATCCTGGAAGCGCCCTGCTGACGCTTTGGTGTTGGATACCAAGGCACTCAATCAAGACCATCCTGATTTGTTGGCAGCGTATTACCGTCCGAAAGCCTCAAGCCGTCGTTTCACCGTTTCGCAATCCACGTCGTTTTAAATTCCAAACCCAATTGATCTAACCCACATACAAACAGCACCCTGAGTCGGTGCTGTTTGTTTTTTGTTGAGGAGCAATACATGAATACCCAAATCCAAATCTCTGACCAAAGCATCTCTACCCACACTGCCAACCACCATCAACCTATTACCCGCATCGAATGTTTGGAATCCGAACGCTTGGATTTCTTGCCGCATTACTTTGGCGATGCCTGTGTTGCTTTTGAAAACCGCCTCTATGCATTTGCCCAATTTTTACTGCCTGAATACACCGGTGGCTATTGGTCATTTCACCATTTGAGCAATAACGGCTGTTTAAGCGTTTTAGAGCGCGATAAAGATGCAACCCTACTCTTGGTATCACCCAATGGTTTTAACGCGCGTATGGGCGTTTTTTCGGCCTCTATTGTGGTCAATCTGATGGCGATGTCAGATTTGTCTTTTGCTTTACAGCACCAACCGTCCTTGTGTGCTCAGGTCAGCCGACTGTTTCATGCCTTACGTGATTACGCATTGGAACACCCCAAGGCCGATGACATTTTGGCAGCCATTGATTAAGCCTAAACCCAAGCCTTCCCCCCTTTTACCTCAGCGGTGATGATCACCGCTTTGGCCATCAGTTAAAAATTACCTCAAGGAACAAAATTATGATTAAAGGACTCGCCCTCACCCCGCCGGTACTTGGACGCATCTCCATTGGCAAAGTCACCGAGAAGAACGGCAAACGCTTACCTGAGAAAGACGATGAGTTTACCCTTACCACTCAAGTGCAAAGCAAAGGGCTGTGGCTTAAGCACCCACTTGATGAGCAACTGCGCCAACAACAAAACACCGACAAGCTCAGAGTCATTCCAATTCGTTTGCTGTTTAACCAACCTGATTTGAACTTCAGGGCCCAATACACCTTATTCGATCGCAGCAGTGGCAGACCGATGTGTGTCGGCAATGGTGAAAGCTGTAAGCGCATCACAGCCAATGGCGTACAACACTTGCCCTGCCCCAGTCCAGTTGCCTGTGAATACGGTCAAGCCGGTTATTGCAAGCCGTATGGTCGTTTGAATGTGGTCATAGGCGATGAAGACGAGTTGGGCACGTTTGTGTTCCGCACCACTGGCTTTAACAGCATCCGTACCCTTGCCAGTCGTTTGAATTACTTCAGTGCCGCATCCAATCATCAACTAGCCTGTTTGCCGTTGGCATTACGAATTAGAGGCAAATCCACCGTGCAGTCATACAGGCAAACGATTTTTTACGTGGACATCACCACCCGTCCTGAACACAGTTTAGAGCAAACCTTGGCTATGGCTAGTGAGCTGAACCAACAGCGGCAACAAGCAGGGTTTAATCAACAAGCCTTAGATGAAGCCGCGAAGATTGGTTTTGCCAATGGAGTGTTTGAAGACAGCGAAGACGAAGGTTTGGAAGTGGTGGAAGAATTTTATCCAGAAACCGAGCAGACCAACATCCATGACACCGATCACAGCGTGTCCAGCCTCAGCAACAAACTGAACATCTCCCACTAATCAAGCAACACAACCAAGCACAACCTTGCCTTTCTTCGTGAGAGGCTTTTGTTTATTTGAAAGGAATCATCATGCCTAACCATTGCAGCAATCATTTCCGCTTTAGCGGTAAACCTGAAACCATCCAACAGCTGTACCAACACATTGTGGATACAGAGTTAGAACAGCCCACCATCGACTTTAACCGCATCATTGAAATGCCAGAGTGTTTGGACATCAAACACACCAATGAAGGAATGAAAGCCTTGGAATTGTTCAAGATGAATCCACAGCAATTAATCATCAACACCGATTGGTTTCGTCATGCCCATGAACTCGTACAAGTATTAGGCAAGTACGGTTATCAATGGGCAAGCTTAACCGCTACACAAACCATAGCAGTATTGGAAGAAGAACCAGACTTACAGCAGCATTATGGCTTTGATTTGAGTTTGGGCAAACAATACCAAGCCAATTTACAGCAACATGGCCACATCACTTGGTATGAATGGCGTTTGCATCATTGGGGCACCAAATGGAATGCCTATAACGCAGAGGTCGAATTAAGTGAAGATCGCAGTTGTTTAAGTGGGTATTTTGAAACGGCTTGGAGTCCTGCTGAACCGCTTTACCGTTATTTGGTAAAACAGTATCCAAACATTGAAATGGAAATTGAGTACATGGATGAGTTTGCAGGTTTTGCAGGAATGTATCGTTCAGATGGTGAAGGGGTGTTGGTGGATTACCCATTGAGTGATGAAGAAATAGAAGCCTTGTTTGAGTAAAGACAAAATCGTTCCTAACAATCTGTATGGGTTTTAGGGGCGATTTTAAGATTAAGCAGGCAGTTTATTTTTTTGGTTTGGATGGGTATTTGTGTGCAGACTTATCCACAAAAACAGTGGGTAACTTGGGCGGTTTTACTTATTAAATATTATTAAACCTTATTAAGGATTTTGAAAGCCTTGCTGGGCGTGGGTTTCAGAGCTTTTTTGCAGCTAAAGTACAAACTTTTGCAGCTAAAGTACAAAAAAGCGCAGCTAAAGTACAAGAATTTTGACAATATTGATTAAATTTTAAGCAACATAATTTATAATTTTTGAAGGGTATTTTTTAATTTTTTTTGTTAAGTTTATATTGTCTTTTTTGCAGCTAAAGTACACATTTTTGCAGCTAAAGTACAGTTGTTTGTATTTTAGCTGCACGTTTTTAAAAATCTATTTGAAAACATCAACTGGGCTAATTATCTTGGAATATTCAGAAAAGTTTTGGGAAGTTGTTGAAGGTTTAATTCATTTAGGTGCTGATGAAGTAATGGCACTTATTGAAGAGAATAAGATGCGCACAGTCTCTTTTCCAGAAAATATGTTACTTAAACAAATTTTGGAAAGAGATAGAATCCTTGGTGAGGCCAAAC
>RRZT010837196.1_pt1 | contig 10230 bp, 5 predicted proteins | sample 2165551 | NCBI WGS metagenome assembly RRZT01 (sample SAMN10456910, study PRJNA506462) | wastewater metagenome | biome: wastewater; feature: sludge; material: wastewater sludge; isolation source: wastewater sludge with Escherichia coli K12::gfp cells carrying plasmid... | place: USA: Moscow, Idaho ...
ACTGCAGTCTTTTATTACCCACCGTTTTCGTTGGCTTTTTATCATTTTGATGAATGTCACAGTGGTGTTTAGCCTATATATTGCCTTGAGTCGTTATGGTGATATTCGGCTTGGGCATCAGACAGAGCATCCTGAGTATAGCTTACTGTCATGGTTTGGCATGCTGTTTAGTGCGGGGATTGGGATTGGTCTGTTGTATTGGGGGACGGCAGAGCCGTTATATCATTTTATGTCGCCTCCGATGGGGCAAGCCGAAACCGTAGAAGCAGCTAAACAAGCGATGAGTATTTCGTTTTTGCATTGGGGAATTCATGCGTGGGCGTTGTATTGTGTCGTGGCGTTGTCATTGGCATATTTTCATTATCGCCGTGGCTTGCCGTTGTCGATTCGCTCGGTACTGTACCCGTTGATTGGTCAAAAAATCTATGGCAAATGGGGGCATGTGGTCGATACCCTTGCGGTGTTTGGCACGATGTTTGGGGTGGTAACATCCTTGGGGCTGGGTGCGATGCAAATCAACGCAGGCTTTAGCAATGTGTTTGGTATTCCCAACAATGTCCCAGTACAGCTTTGTTTGATTGCAATTATTACCGCGATGGCGACGTTATCTGTGATGATGGGTCTGGATAAAGGGATTAAACGCTTAAGCGATATCAATATTGTGCTGACTGTGTTGCTGCTTGGTTTTATGTTATTTTTTGGTCCGACCCAGTTTATCATCGATAGTTTTATTGAAAATATCGGCAATTATGTCAGTCAACTTATTCCGCTAGGATTTTGGAGTGAGGCGTATAGTAATACGGATTGGCAGGCAAATTGGACGATTTTTTATTGGGCATGGTGGGTGAGTTGGTCGCCATTTGTGGGAATTTTTGTGGCGCGTATTTCTCGGGGTCGGACTATCAGAGAGTTTATTTTTGGGGTGTTATTTATCCCGATGCTGTTGTTGTTCTTTTGGTTTACCACCTTTGGCGGCAGCGCGGTACATATGGAATTAATGGGTAATTATGGGTTGATTGAAGCAGTCAAAGCCGATTATGGCAGTGCGATTTTTAAATTGATTGAATATTATCCTTTGACCAAGCCTTTGACGCTGGTGATTGTGGTGATGATTATGTTGTGGTTTGTCACTTCGTCAGATTCGGCAAGCCTTGTGATTGATATGCTCACCGCAGGCGGCGATACCAATCCGCCAAAAATTCAGCGGTTATTTTGGGCATTGAGCCAAGGGGTGATTGCTGCGGTGTTATTGGTGGCAGGGGGATTATCTGCGTTGCAAGCGGTCGCGATTATTGCAGGCTTTCCGTTTGCCATCGTGGTGTTTGTGATGATGTATTGTTTATGGCGAGGGCTAACACGCGATAGATTGACCTTGTACCGTAATCAACAATGGTATATCACGGCAGAATCTGCTGAGCATAATTCAGCCAATGAGTTTATTGATGAGCATTTATTGCTGGGTCCGCCTGTGGTGGTTAAGGATGAGTAATATTGTTTTTCTTGATTAACATAAATGGACGGGTGCAAGCGTCGCAAAGCTGATGCCCGTCTAGGCAGTCAACCAATGGGCGTTAATTGACAGAAGGTTCACTAAAATACAAAAAATCATTGATAATATACATGCTTTTGGTGAGCATTGGGGCAAGCGTTTCGGCACTGTTGTTATTCAATTTTATAATTTCGCTTAATGTCGCAATCTTAACTGTATCAGACACCCGCAGTTTAGAAGAAGATACCTTTGGTCAATACCTAGCCGACAGCCTTGTCGAATCAGGGCATACCCTGGCGGAGCGAGTCATACGTACCGATGATATTTATCAAATCCGTGCGATCGTGAGTCAATGGATTGCCGACCCCGCGATTCACGCTATCATTACCACCGGCGGGACAGGTTTTTATATCCGTGACCAAATCCCTGAAGCCCTAAGCCCGCTGTTTGATAAAGAAGTACAAGGTTTTGGTGAGATGTTCCGCGCGCTATCTCGTGATGAAATCGGCATGTCAACCTTGCAATCTCGTGCCCTAGCGGGCATGGCGAATAATACGGTGATTTTTTGTTTACCTGGCTCCTCGGGTGCCTGTCGCACAGGCTGGGAAGGCATCATCAAAGAACAGCTCGACAACCGTACCCGTCCATGTAACTTTGTGCCGCATCTGATGCGTGAAAACCCAAAACATGACCATTAAATTGGCAGGGGTGGTGATTTTTGGGGTGAATCATCTCAAAAATATCCCTTAACTGTCTGTTAAGAAAAATAAATCACATTGTTAGTGATTTAACGCAACCAGTAACCAAGTGATGAGCAACAGCGCCGTTAATATGCCACTGACCAGTTGCCAAAATAGCACAGGATGTTTGTCAATCAGCGGCTGTTTGGCTTTATCATCGGCATGGCTTTTGGGGTCAAGGTCGGTGAGAAAATCACCAATACTCTGATAGCGGCGGTTGCTATCTGCTTGTAGAGCACGAATCAACACGTCATTGACCCAAAATGGTAAATCCGTGCGCAATTGTCGCACGTTTTTGAACGCCAGTTTTTGGGTGTTTTGGGCGGTCATCGCAGTGGTCAAGGTGTCGACATCAAACGGCTGTAGCCCTGTCAGCATCTCATAAGTCACCACACCCAGCGAGAAAATATCGGAATACACCCCTTTTGGTGCATCGCTAAAATATTCGGGGGCAATATAATGCAAATCACCCACAGGCGGTGTATGTCCTGTTTTTAGGAGTAACGAGCCAACCGAACCAAAGTCAATGAGTTTGATATGACCCGATGGCAGCAGCATGATATTTTCGGGCTTGATATCTTGATGGAGTAGATAATTACGGTGCATGGCTCGCAGCGCCATACCAATTTGATTGACAATAACAAAGGTTTGGGCAACCGATAAAGGCGGCTGGGTGTCGATAAATTCACGCAAGCTCATGCCTTGCAAAAATTCGGTGACATGGTACAGATACTGGCTATTCATCGGCTTGGGGTAAAATTTTAGTAAGCTTGGGTGATTGAGGCTTAACCCTATTTTTTCTTCTTTTAAAAACAACCGTAAAAATCCGCTATCGTCTTCATAGTAGGCATATCGCACTTTGATAATACGCTGATTATCGCCTGTGTCAGCGGTGCTGTCGGTTGCCAAATACACGCTACTACGTGGCGTGTTTTGCACCACTTTGTCAATGGTAAAATAATCAAGCTTGTCGCCGGCTGTCAGCACAGGCGGAATGCGTAAACGGGTAACCGCATGACGATTGTCTGTATGTTCGGCAAAGTCAGCTTTGTCAAAATCTGCATTCGCCAAAATTCTCGCAACTTTTGGCAACACGGCTATCATCACGCAACTGACATTGTCGTTACTGCCATTTTCCAATGCCACCTGACACAAGGTTTCTGGCAAATTTTCTAAGTCTAGGGTGGTGGAATTATCCAGCGCCAACAATTTGCCCAATGCCGATTGGGTGAGTAACAATAATTCATCATCACCGATAAATTCATACACGCCATCGGTCATTATCAAAAACACATCTTCGGGCAACACATCGATTTGGGCGAGTTGTAATTCTACTTGGGCATCTGCGCCAAGTGCGGCGGCTAACGCGCCTTTGTCTCGCCCTCGTTTGTGTCTGTGGTCTTGGGTCAGTACGCGCAGTTTGTTGTGCCTTAGCCGATAGATACGGCTATCGCCCGTGTGGAATAACATTGCCGAGTGCTCGGATAATAAAGGCTCGGTAAATAGCAGACCAGATAAGGTTGAGAGTAATTTGGGCAAATATCGCTGCGAGGCTGAATCAAAGCTGTCATGGTGATCACTAAAATACAAAAAATCATTGATAATATGCACGCTTTTGGTGAGCATTTGTGCCAGCGTTTCGGCACTGTTGTTATTCAATGAATCGCTAGTAACAGCGCTAGTAATAGGGCTAGTAATAGGGGTGGTCACCATGTCAGCTTGGTGCATGGTCAATTGGTCGATCAGCGTTTCAATCACCCATTGACTAGCGAGCTTTGGCTGTCCGCAGCTGCTGACCCCGTCAGCTAAAGCAGTGACTTGCCATGCAAGCTGAGCGACGCTGCTATCCCCTGTTGGCACCAGCGTTTGCACTGTCAAGGTATCTTGATTTTCCGCTTTGCGCCCTGCATGACTAGCCGCACGGGTCAGCAGTTGCGGTAAGGATTGAGAACTGGGGAGATTTTGCTGAATGGCTTTTGACATGGGTTTTTCCTTACTAGCACGGTTGCTACGCATTGTGCAAAAATGAAAAAAGGGTATACACCCTTTTTTGCCTTACTAAATAGATTTCCTTGTCGGCTAGTTGACTGTTTTTTGGTTGGATTTAGAGAGCGATTACGCTATCGCAATTCGCTCAATCGTGCCATCTTCATGCACCTCGACCATATGTCCTTGTGGCTCGCTCAAGAAGATCGCGCCAATAAAGGCAATCCCTGCAAAAATCGCGAGGGTAATAAAGAATCCTGTTGGCGATACCATTGAGAAAATAGTCAAAAACAACACCCCACCTACGTTACCATACGCACCCGCCATACCAGCAATTTGCCCTGTCATACGGCGTTGAATGAGCGGAACCACTGAATACACTGCACCGCATGCTGCTTGCACAAATACAGAAGTAAGCAGTACGATTGCCACTGCACCCGCCAATGGTAACTTGGTCATTTGCGTCATTAGCAGATAACCCACCGTTTGCCCTGCCAATGCAATCATCAATACTTTACGACGACCGACTGCATCGGACATAAAACCACCGCCAGGACGAGCAAATAAATTCATTACCGCAAAACAGCCTGCAGTCAACCCTGCTAAAGTATGCGATACACCATAGTTGGTAATAAAAAATTGCGGCAACATCGACACCACTGCCAATTCAGAGCCAAAACATGCTAAATACGCCATGTCCAAAATCGCCACTTGTTTAAACTGATAACCATATTCTGGATTTACCGCAGGGCGAGATGTATCAAATAAATGCTTATTGACTGACCAGATTTTGATATATTGATAGACTACAAGCACCGCCACCACCGCATATGCCAGCATGGTTTGATTGGCGGTTAATAATTTTAATCCGCTAGGTGACAAACGCCACGCCAACAAAAACAAAATCGCATAAACCGGTAAAATCATCACCGCATAAAAGTAAAAATCTGCCTTGTTTGATACTTCCAAACCGCCTGATTTTTTTGGTTTAAAATAGGTCGCACCTTTGGGTGTATCACTGACACCACGATAAAAAATGAACGAGTAAACAATCGCAATCACGCCTGTGGTCGCAATCGCATACCGCCAACCGTCTGTTCCGCCATACACTAAGGCAAGAATCGGCATCGACATTGAAGCTACTGCCGCCCCAAAATTGCCCCAACCGCCGTACACCCCTTCTGCCGAGCCGACTTCATTGACAGGAAACCATTCTGAAATCAAACGAATCCCAACCACGAATCCTGCACCGACAAAACCTAGCAAAAACCGCCCAATCGCCAGCATTTGGAAACTTTGGGCAAAAGCAAACACAAAACACAAAAAACCGCTAATCAACAACACAGCACTATATGAACGCTTGGGGCCGTATCTATCGACCATCGCGCCGATTAGCAAACGAGCAGGAATGGTCAAAGCCACGTTGAGCATCAAGATCGCTTTGACTTGTCCATCGCTCAAATGAAAATATTGTTTGATGGTTGGCATCAATGCCACATGAGCAAACCAAATTAAAAAGGTAACGAAAAAAGCAAACCAAGTGTAATGTAACACCTTGATACGGGGTAATTTCATAGCAAACAGCGGTAAACGTTGGGGCATCTGCTTCTCCTTTAAGTGAGCCTGTATGGTTCACGGTAATAAGGTAAAAGCAATATTTATGCCATCATCATAAACTTTTGTTTTTGCAATATTTTTTTTGAATGCCCCACCAATTAGCTATTTTGCTGTGATAAAACTTTTACAGATTAGCATGAGCGGTGAAAATTTGACGCCGTACTGCACTATTTTGGTAAGTAATCGATAAGGTAAAAAAATAATGCAAATAAATAGGCAAAAGACTGTCTAAAAATCTTCTAAAAACCGTCAAAAAGTTATCTACAGCTAAAGAGGTTAAATTCAAAGAGTGGTCAACATCCATCACACTATCCGACAAATAATAGCCAAAATTTAGAACACCATAGAAAACAGTAAAAAACAACGGCTTAAAACGGTTGGCACAGATTTTGAATTATTAAATTTTAAAGTGCTAGATTCTAAAGTATTAAATATCGGGTCGGATGAGCAAGGTCAGCCAAACAATGCAACACACACACATTCTTATCATAGGGGCAGGGATGGCAGGGACACGCTTTGCCATGCAGTATGCCAAAAGCAAGCTGAGCGCCAATAGCCGACTGCGGGTTGACAGCCAAGGCGAGCAAAGTCAAGATGAGTTTGCTATCACGCTTATCAACAGCGAGCCATATGCAGGCTATAACCGTATTATGCTATCGCCTGTATTGGCAGGGGAAAAACGCTTCGCTGAGATTTATCTATTTTCTCAAGAGGAGTACGCCAACCATAACATCACTGTAAAGACAGGCTGCACTGTTAGCGATATCAATCTTGCTGCTCATCAGGTCATCACCGACAGTGGCGAAACCATCGGCTATGACAAATTGGTGTTTGCCACAGGTTCAACGTCATTTATTTTGCCATTACCCAACCATACCGCAAAAGGCGTCATGGGTTTTCGTACCAAAGCCGATGTGGACGCTATGCTAGATATCGCAAAAACCAATCATAATGGCAAAAAATCTCCAAAATGCCTGGTTATCGGCGGTGGGTTACTCGGTCTTGAGGCTGCCAATGCCTTGGTACAACAGGGAGCGAAAGTCACGGTGGTACATGGGGCAGGCTATTTACTCAATCGCCAACTGGATAAAACCGCTGCCGATTTACTGCAAACTTACTTTGAAAACAAAGGTATTGAGTTTGTGCTCAACGCCAACTCTCAAGCGATTTGCGTGGATGAGGATAACCAGGTTACTGGACTGACTTACACGGATAATGTCGATACATCCATCCCTGCCAAAACCATTGATACCGATTGCATTATCATGACCGTCGGCGTGCGACCCAATATTGCCCTTGCGCAACAGGTCGGTATCACTTGCGAGCGGGGGATTTTGGTTGATAACCAAATGCGAACCCATACCCCATACGTGTATGCGATTGGCGAGTGTGTACAGTTTGACAACCAGCTATTTGGGCTAGTCGCACCTGTGTATGAGCAAGCCAATATTCTGCTACATACCTTAAACGCGCAGCCAGACAGCACCTCGCCCTTGTTTAGCATACAACCAACGGCAACCAAGCTAAAGGTCTCGGGCGTGGCGCTATTTTCGGCAGGTGATATCGATGTAATTCACGACTGCGAGCAATTGATTTATCAAGACCCTAGCCATAGCATCTACCAAAAAATCACCGTAAAAGACAACCGTATTTTATCTGCAGTGCTATATGGTGATGTACAAGAGGGCGGTTGGTTTTTTGAACTGATTCAAAATCAACAAGATATTTCAGCCATCAAAGATAAATTACTGTTTGGCAAAGCGTTTTGTGAAGCGTTGCTGGTGGGCTGATCTGACTGGTAGAAATTAAAAATAGTAAAAGGTTAACGTGTGACAACAACTATACAACATTTAGCACCACAAAAATCTCCGCTGATTCAAGTCAAAACCACCTGTGCCTATTGTGGTGTTGGCTGTGGCGTGTTGGCGACGATTGATGAGAATACCCAACACGTCAGCATTGACGGTGATCCAACCCATCCTGCCAATTTTGGCAAATTATGCTCCAAAGGCAAAGCGTTGGGCGATACGCTTGATCGTGACCGCCGTTTGGCACATCCGATGATTCATGGCGAGCCAGTCGATTGGGATACCGCCACCGATTTTGTTGCCAAATCATTGCAACAGACCATTGATGAATATGGCGCCGACAGCGTTATGCTATATGTATCGGGACAACTGCTCACCGAAGATTATTACGTGGCAAACAAATTTACTAAAGGTTTTTTGGGTACCAATAATTTGGACTCCAATTCTCGACTGTGTATGTCATCAGCGGTGGCTGGCTACAAGCGAGCATTTGGCTCGGACACTGTGCCTTGTAATTATGAAGACATCGAAAACAGCGACCTATTTATCATTATCGGTTCGAATATGGCGTGGTGTCATCCGATTTTATTTGGTCGGTTAAAATCCAGCAAACAAGCCAATCCCAACAAAAAAATCGTGGTGATTGACCCACGAGCCACTGACAGCACCGCGATTGCTGACTTGCATTTGCCAATTCGCTCCGGCACAGATACCCATTTATTTGTCGGACTACTCAATTACTTGCACCAAAACGGCTATGCCAATCACGATTATCTCAGGCATTGTGACAATCTTGCTGATGCGCTTGCAGCCAGTGACAGTTGGACGATTAAAAAAGTTGCCAAAATCTGCGGTGTCAACGAAAGTGATTTAACCGAGTTTTACCAATTGTTTGCCACTACCACGAAAACCGTGAGTTTTTACTCCATGGGTGTCAATCAAGCCAGTAATGGCACCGATAAGGTCAATAGCATTATCAATTGCCACCTTTATACAGGCAAACTGGGTTATCAAGGGGCAGGGGCATTCTCAATTACAGGACAGCCCAATGCCATGGGTGGGCGAGAGGTCGGGGCGTTAGCCAATCTGCTTGCCAGTCATTTTGAGCTCAAAAACAGCGACCATCGTCAAACAGTAGCCAACTTTTGGCAAGCACCGACTAGTATTAGTGGTAAAGATGGTATCAAGGCAACCCAATGTGCCGATGCTATTTTGGAGGGGCAAATTAAAGCGATTTGGATTATGGCGACCAACCCTGTGGTCAGTCTGCCAGAAGCAGACAAATTTGCCATGGCATTACAGCAATGCCCACTGGTCATCGTGTCTGACTGCTCAAAAGACAGCGACACGCTCGACTTTGCTCATGTGGCTTTGCCCGCGCAAGGCTGGAGTGAAAAATCAGGCACGGTTACCAACAGCGAACGCCGTATCTCTCGTCAGCGCCGCTTAGTTACTCCATTTGCTGACGCCAAGCCTGACTGGTGGATAGTGAGCCAAGTGGCACAGAAAATGGGTTTTGTGGGTTTTGATTACACCCACGACTACCAAGTGTTTGCCGAACACGCTCGGCTTAGTGGCGAAAAAAATGGCGGTAAAAAAAATACAGATAGCCGAAGTTTTAATATCAGCCATTTAGCCAATATTAGCCAAAACGAGTATGATAATTTGGCGCCGTTTCAGTGGGGTCAACCGCATTATTTTGGACTACAAAAACAAGACCCACATACCACTATCGGCACCACTTATACCGATACCCAAAAACTGCATTTTGTCACCGTTACTCCTGCAGTACCCAAGTCATTGCCTGATGAGCAATATCCACTGGTGCTTAACACAGGTCGCTCGCGTGACCAATGGCATACCATGACCCGCACAGGGATTGCCCCACAGCTCAATCAGCATTTACCGCACCCACTGGTTGCGATTCATCCAAGTGACGCCAAACCTTTGGGTCTACAAAATAACGATTTTGTGCAAATTAACAGCCCCAACGGTACTATCTTAGTGCGAGCGGATGTGACCGAAAAACAACGCCAAGGCGATGTGTTTATACCCATGCACTGGAATCAGCACTTTGCCGCCAATGCGCGTGTCGGTAAGCTTATTAGCAATCATCATGACCCCTTTTCACAGCAACCGCAGCTCAAGCACCAACCTGTCAGGCTGCAAAAGCTAACCATGCAAGCATTTGGATGGTTATTGATTGATAAACACTGTGATGAAAACCTGCTAAGTTGGCTCGAATCGCCAGATATGACTTATTGGGTGCGTAATCGCCAGTCAAACAGTAGCCAGTATTTTTTTGCCATTGATAATCAGTCTGCGGTCATGACCACTTGGTTTGATAAGCAATATTGGCAACAGCAGTTAAGTGTATGGCTCAATCAACCAGCGCAAGCCTACAACTTTGATATTATCCATTATCAACATATTGATACCGATAATACCAGCCAAGATTTACGACTTGCGATATTGCAAAACGGGCAAGTCCATGCGCTAGTATTTTTGAGCACCCACGAGCATAAACTACCCACCCCTGACTGGCTGAATAGCCAATTTGGCACAACGCTCGATAGCCATACGCGTAAAT
>RRZT011891999.1_pt1 | contig 10230 bp, 10 predicted proteins | sample 2165551 | NCBI WGS metagenome assembly RRZT01 (sample SAMN10456910, study PRJNA506462) | wastewater metagenome | biome: wastewater; feature: sludge; material: wastewater sludge; isolation source: wastewater sludge with Escherichia coli K12::gfp cells carrying plasmid... | place: USA: Moscow, Idaho...
CGGCGAATTTTGCCCATCATTTCCATACTGATCACCCTGTGTTCTCCTGCTCAAAAATTGAGCAGAAGCAGTTGAACACCTGGGTCAGTTTTCAGTCGGCAGAACAGCCTCTACTGGGTCAGTTTTCGGTCAGCGGCAACATCCTTGCAACACGGTATTGGGACATAGCCATAAAAAAACCCCGCCTCGGCGGGGTTTTTAGTGGGGGCTCAACTCACAAGGACGCAAATAGGACTATTGCAGCAGCCGCGAAGGCCAGGCAAGCGGCCGCGATATTGAGTCGAGCGATTCGCGTGGCATCTTCAACAGGGGCGGTCACACGGCGGAGGGCTGCATCTACCTCGGCTTTGACGGCATCAGCCGTTGCCTTCGCGCTGTCCTGCATTACCTTGGCCATCGTTTCCCGACTTGCCGTCAGTGCAGCGTTTAGGATGCGCTCGGCTTTTTCCTTTGCATCAGCACCCCACCGGAAGGCAATGCTTTCTAGTTCTTCCTTGAAGGTGTCCAGCATGTCCTGTTGGGCCTTCGCAGAGTCTCGCATTAAGCGCTCGTTGATCGTGTGGAGCACCATGATCGGATCGTCACGGGAGACGGCGATGTTGTGCTTAACCGCGATTTCTTTAATCAGCTCATCTACCGGATCACTCACAGCGCCACCTCTTACAGAACGGGCACATTTTCAAGCTGTGCGTAGATTTGGCCCTTGATGATCTTGAGGCGCTGGCGCGTCATGATCGTCAGCGATTCCAGGGCCAGTGCGTCATCGAAGGTCAGGCGATCCTGGAGCATGTCGCTCAGGTCTTGGCCGTAAGTTTCCTTTTTCAAATCGGGGATTTGAATGATGGCGGCAACCCGAGCCTTGTTCGCCGTGTATGCCTTCAATTGCTCGAATGTCTTGCCCTCATGCTCAATCGGCCCCCAATACGGGTTGAGCCAGACCACGAAACGGGCCTCGGCCGGGAACTGGCTGGCGAGCTGGGCGAACCCGCTCAGGGTATCGACCAGCGCCTGGCCCCCCGTGATGACGGTGTGAACAACCAGCTCATGCCCCATTTCGTGCAGCAATGCCGGCACCTGGTTCGTTACCAGGTAGTGGGAGAGGGGCACGAAGGAGCTGGCCCCGTTGTCGATCACAACGTCATCTTTTGACGGTGCGATCAGTTCGACCAGGCTATCGAAGTTGCGCGAGTTGATTTCATCGCCATCCATTATCTGGAGGCGGCGAACATTCAGAGACGTGTAGCCGTGGAATGTCGAGTTGACCGGATCAGTGTCGAGGCACAAGGGAGCCTGGCCCTTGCTTGCTTTGTATTGAGCGATCAGAGCAGCGATCACGGACTTGCCGACGCCGCCCTTGCCCTGGAGAACCATGTGGATCTTTGCCATTAGAGTAAATCCTCTTTCCTTGGAGTTGAGTCAAACGAGAAGCTGGCCGGTGTGCTCGGCTTGGTTACGACCGGCGCAGGAGTGGTCGGCGCTGGTGTTGGCTTCGGTTTGGCCGCTGGTGTTTTGGCCGGTGTTGCTGGCCTGGCTGGAGCTTCCTGCACTACTGGTACGGGTAGGGTGACAGTTGCCGGCTGACGAATCAGCTTCTTGACGTACCCAATGAAAGCGTCATATCGGAAGGCAATAGCACCTTCTTCATAGAGCGTTTCCCAAACGTCTTTTACAGGCCATCCGTCATCGAGGGCCTGCCGTACTTCATCCCGAACAGCCAGAAATGCCGCCCGATTTTTACCCGCTCGGCCTGGCTGTTTCTTCTTCTGCGCACGTTCTGCTATGCGCTCAGAAAGGCTTTTGCCGCTCTTAGCCATGTCGATTCCATACCCATCATTACCCCGATTTAAAGCCGATTCTAAACCGATTGAAGCCTTGCACGCCCCATTCTAGCCCGATTCTGCGCGATTTCACTATATCCGTTGTTAATCTGCGTTTTATCGTTGCCTAGAGGTGGATCAATCGGCTTTGTATGCGATACTCACCTGGCGTTAAACGGCTCGAAGAGCCGGGCAAGATAAGTGAAGTTAGCTAACCGGCAAGCCGGTTAACTATCTTCACTTGCCCTTATTCGCGCTTCGCACTCAACGGGGCATCTTGCTCTGCGAGGCTGGACGGCTACCGCCGTCAGAAGCAGAGGCAAAGCCGCAAAGGAAAGCGGGATGGACGATAAGAAAATCACCAGGAAGGACACCCATTTACGGGTGCCTGTCCTGCCAGAAGAAAAAGCAAAAATTGAGGACAGCGCCCGCGCTGCTGGTAAGTCCGTTGCGGCTTACATGCGGGCGGTCGGCCTTGGCTATGAGCTGCAAAGCGTGATCGACAGTCGCCTTGTCCTGGAGTTGGCCAAGGTCAATGCCGATCAAGGCCGCTTAGGCGGGCTTCTGAAAATGTGGCTTGTGAGCGACAAGCGACTTGCAGGGATTGAGGAAGAGCAGTTGCACAGAACCATCCGGGTTGTCCTGGACAGGATCGGTGAAACGCAGGCAGCTCTTTTAGAGCTGGCAAAGAAAGCATGAGTCTTTTTTTAGCCGCTAAAAAAGGCGCGGGCAGATGATCGCCAAGCGCATTCCAATGAACTCGGCGAAGAAGAGCAGCTTCGCCGGGCTGGTGAAATACATCACCAGCAGCCAGGGAATCAATGAGCGGGTCGGTCAGGTTCGTGTCACCAATTGCCAGACCGAAGAACTTTCATGGGCGGTGCATGAGGTTCTGCACACTCAGAAGATCAACACCCGTGCCGAAGGCGATAAGACCTATCACTTGCTGATAAGTCTCGCGCCGGGAGAGCAACCTTCAAGCGAAGTGCTGCGCGACATTGAAGATCGCGTGTGCAGCGCAATCGGCTATCAAAATCATCAGCGTGTCAGTGCTGTGCATAACGACACTGACTGTTTGCACATCCACATTGCGATCAACAAGATTCACCCTGAGCGCCACACGCTCCATGAGCCATATCGAGACTTCAAGACGCTGGGCGATATATGCGCCCGCTTGGAGCTTGAGCACGGATTGCAGCAGGTAAACCACGCCCGTAAAAAAGGCGTGAGCGAATGCCGGGCCAACGACATGGAGCAGCACGCCGGCATCGAGAGCCTGCTTAGCTGGGTGCGCCGCGAATGCTTGGAGCAAGTCCAGGGCGCGAAGAGTTGGAATGAGTTGCACCAGGTGCTGCACGAAAATGGTTTGGAGCTACGCGAGCGCGGCAATGGGTTGGTAATAACCGACCAGGCCGGCACGATGGTCAAGGCCAGCACCGTCGCCCGTGACCTGTCCAAAAGCAAGCTAGAGGAACGCCTTGGGGCGTTCGAGAATCAACGTCAGCAAACCCGGGCCTCACTCAAACAAGGCAAGCCACACCCGCGTAAGCCGGGAGTCGGGCGGGTAGGGCGTAGCCCGCCACCCGCCAGTAAAAACCGGCTACGCGGCTTGTCCACCCTGCAATCTATCCAGATCGACAGTGGCAAGCGCTATGAGAAAAATCCTGTAGGGCACAAGTCAGATACCACAGAGCTTTATGCGCGCTTCCGTGACGAGCAGAACGCAGTACGGCATACGAAGGCCAAGGAGCTGGCAGCGGCCCGTGATCGCCGCGACAGGGCGATTGAGCATGCCAAGAATGTGGCCAAGCTAAAGCGCTCTTCAATCAAGCTGATGGCCACCCCTGGCCTGACGAAGAAGCTGCTTTATGCAAGCACAAGCAAATCGCTCCAGGAGCAAGTAACTAGCCTGCGCGCCGAGCACATCAAAGCCATTGAAAATATCAACACGTCACGCAAGGCGCGGCAGTGGGCTGACTGGCTTCAAGCAAAGGCCCTGGATGGAGACCAGGACGCCCTGAAAGCGCTTCGCGCACGTCCAGGAGTGAAGGGGTTGCAGGGGGATGCGGTTGCAGCTGAAGGGCAAAAGCAGCCAGCCAAGGCCGCTCCGATTGAGCAAGACCACATCACGAAAGAAGGCACCGTTATCTACCGTGCGGGAGCATCCGCAATCCGGGATGACGGCAGCAAACTTCAACTATCCAGAGGGGCCAACTTTGACGGCATTGAGACTGCCTTGCGGATGGCCGCTGCGCGCTATGGGGAAAAAATCACAATCACCGGCTCCGATCAGTTTAAGGAGCTGGTTGCACAAACGGCGGCAATTAGAAGCCTGCCAATCAAGTTCGACGATCCAGCCCTAGAGCAGCGTCGTCAATCACTGCAACAAGCAATAGAGAAGGAGAGAAGCAATGTCGGAAGAACTGACAGAGGACGAGCTGCTGGCGCAGGCGCTGGCGTCGATGGACTCAACGCCGCCAGGGGCGGACGAACCACCGGAGCCGGGCGAGGTGCTGGAGTTCGGGGACGAACCATTGGAACCGGGCTTTCTGGACGAGCTGGAACAGCAACCAGTGGACGAGTCACCGTTCGCTCCCCTGGAGGAACCGCAAAGCCTGGTGTTGCAAGAGTTGGACGCAAGCCGCCGCCCGAAAGCCAGAACCGTTTGCGAGCGCTGTCCAAACTCGGTGTGGTTCAGCTCACCCACGGAAGTGAAGTGCTATTGCCGCGTGATGTTCCTGGTGTCGTGGAGCACCAAGGAGCCAAACCAGATAACGGGTTGCGACGGGATGTTTCTAGGTCAGGAGGAATAGCGCCCGAGGGTAAAGCTATTTCCAGCGCTCAAGCTGCAAGGCAATACGTCGCCGAGCGGGAGGATAAACGGGCGAAAGGCTTCGATATACCGAAGCACAGACTATATAATCAGGCCGATGATGGGCCGGCAACATTTGAGGGATTACGCCAGGTTGAGGGGCAGTCGATGGCGCTGCTTAAACGTGGTGATGAACTCTTGGTACTGCCCGTCAATGAGGCTACAGCGCGGCGCATGAAGCTGGGCGATCCGGTCACAGCAAGCGCTACAGGTGCGATCAAAAGCAAAGGAAGAAGCAGATGATTTCAAAAGACAAGTTCAACAATGCAGTCGGGCCGCAGGTACGGGCAAAGAAGCCCGGAGTGGGGAAGGTCATTCCCGCCCTGTCGCTACTCTCCATTGGGGTCGGCCTGGCCGCAGCGACCCAATACTTCGCCTATGACTTCAAGTACCAGGACGTACTAGGCCCGCACGTCAATCATGTCTATGCCCCGTGGTCGATTCTGACCTGGGCTGCCAAGTGGTATGGCACCTATCCCGAGGCTGTGATGCGAGCCGGTAGCATCGGCGTCCTGGCTTCGGGCATGGGCCTGCTGGGCCTGGCGATCACCAAGATGATCCAGGCCAACAGCTCCAAGGCCAACGAGTACCTGCACGGTTCGGCCCGTTGGGCGAATAAGAAGGACATTCAGGCTGCTGGCCTGCTGCAGCGTGACCGGACTGCGCTGGAGGTTGTTACCAGCAAGTCCATTCCCTCCCACACAGGCGTCTATGTGGGGGCCTGGCTGGACAAGAACGGCATCCAGCACTATCTGCGACACAACGGGCCGGAACACATCTTGACCTATGCCCCGACCCGTTCGGGTAAAGGCGTCGGTCTGGTTATCCCAACACTGCTGTCCTGGCCGGCAAGCACGGTTGTAACCGACCTCAAGGGCGAGCTGTGGGCTTTAACGTCCGGTTGGCGGCAGAAGCACGCAAACAACAAGGTGCTGCGCTTCGAGCCTGCAACCAGCAACGGCGGCGTGCGTTGGAATCCGCTGGATGAAATCCGCATTGGCACAGAGAACGAAGTAGGGGACGTGCAGAACCTGGCAACCCTGATCGTTGACCCGGACGGCAAGGGCTTGGAAAGCCACTGGCAGAAAACCAGTCAGGCCCTGCTGGTCGGCCTCATCATGCACGTTCTGTACAAGAGCAAGATCGAAGGCACGTTGGCCACCCTGCCAGAAGTTGACCGCATCCTGGCTGATCCAGACCGCGACCTCGGCGAGCTGTGGATGGAAATGACCACCTACGGCCACGTCAACGGCAAGAACCATCCAGTGGTTGGCTCATCCGCCCGCGACATGATGGACAGACCAGAAGAGGAAGCCGGCTCGGTACTGTCTACGGCTAAGTCTTACTTGTCCCTGTACCGCGACCCGATTGTTGCCCGCAACGTCAGCGCGTCAGAGTTCAAGGTGAAAGACCTCATGAACCATGACAACCCGGTCAGCCTGTACATCGTCACACAGCCGAACGACAAGGCACGTTTGCGCCCCCTGGTGCGTGTGCTCATCAACATGATTATTCGCCTGTTGGCCGACAAGATGGACTTCGAGAACGGCCGTCCAGTCGCGCACTACAACCACCGCCTGCTAGCGATGCTTGACGAGTTCCCAAGCCTTGGAAAGCTGGAGATTCTGCAAGAGTCGCTGGCATTCGTTGCCGGTTACGGGATCAAGTGCTACCTGATTTGCCAGGACATTAACCAGCTCAAGTCGAGGGAAACCGGCTATGGGCCTGACGAAACAATTACCTCGAACTGTCACGTCCAGAACGCATATCCACCTAACCGCGTGGAAACGGCAGAGCACCTTTCCAAGCTCACGGGGCAAACCACTGTAGTCAAAGAGCAGATCACCACCAGCGGCCGGCGCACCAGTGCTTTGCTGGGCCAGGTGTCCAGGACGATGCAAGAAGTGCAGCGCCCCTTGCTGACACCTGACGAGTGCTTGCGGATGCCCGGCCCGATCAAGTCAGCGGCCGGTGACATAACCCAAGCGGGCGACATGGTTGTCTATATGGCTGGCTATCCAGCGATCTACGGGAAGCAGCCCCTCTACTTTAAAGACCCTGTTTTCCAGGCAAGGGCCTCAATCCCTGCACCGAAGGCAAGCGACAAGCTGCGTCTCGCTCAAGAGCCGCAGGCGTCGGAGGCCATCACGATATGAACCAGTTCCTCAAGAAGTTCACCATCGGGACAACCATCGTTGGCACCACCGCGCTGCTGCTGGGTGTTGGGTGCTACTCGGCAGGTGCTCGGGTGAATACCACCAAGAGCATTCCGGTCGGCCTCTACTGGCTCACGGAAGAGCCGGTAGAGAAGGGGGCTTATGTCATTTTCTGCCCGCCGCAGGTCGGCGTTTTCGATGACGCCAAGGAGCGGGGCTATATCGGGGCCGGCTTCTGCCCTGGCGGGTACGGCTTCATGATGAAGCGCGTTTTAGCGGCTAAAGACGATCATGTCGCTGTGACCGGCGAAGGTGTAACTGTCAACGGCCAACTACTCCCGCTTAGCACCCCCCTGGCTACTGACAAAGCCGGCCGGGAGTTGCCGCGCTACCAGGCCACTCACTACACGCTCGGAAATTCCGAGTTGCTGCTTATGTCGGACGTAAGCGGAACCTCATTTGACGGCCGCTACTACGGGCCGATCAGCCGCAATCAGATCAAGGGCGTGATTCGCCCCGTAGTCACTTGGTAAGGAGACCAACATGCGCCTTTTCATCGCAGAAAAACCATCGGTAGCAAAAGCCATTGCCGGCGAGCTGGGGGCAACCAGTCGCGGCGACGGTTTCATTCAGTGTGGTGACGATTTCGTGACCTGGTGCTTTGGCCACATGCTGGAGCAAGCCGAGCCGGATGTTTACTTGCCGGAAGACGTGCCGCGCAACAACTCGGGCAAGAAAATCTGGCGGGCGGAAGACTTGCCGATCATTCCAGAAACCTGGATCAGTGAGCCAAAACCGGATGCAAAGCAGCAGCTCGCTGCTATCGGCCAACTCGTTAAGAAAGCATCGCAGATCGTTAATGCCGGCGACCCAGATAGGGAAGGGCAGCTTCTTGTGGATGCTGTCCTGGAGCACTTCAACAACAACAAGCCGGTCAAACGCTTTTGGGTATCCGCGCAGGATTCGGTATCCGTCCAGCGTGGCCTGGCTGCACTCAAGGATAACGAGACGTACAAGGGCTGGGCGGAGGCGGCGCTAGGGCGAGGCCGGGCCGATTGGCTGATAGGGATGAACCTTAGCCGCGCCTACACACTGCGCGCCCAGCGTGGCGGTGGCCAAGCGGTTCTTTCGATAGGTCGGGTACAGACTCCGACCCTCGCCCTGGTAGTGCAGCGGGATCGCCAGATTGAAGCCTTCAAGGCCATTGATTTCTTCAACATCCAGGCCAGTTTCAAGCATGATAAGGGTAGCTTCGCCGCTGAGTGGATAGCGAAGGAAGACCAGGCCGGCCTAGACCCGGAAGGTCGGTTGATCGACAAGAAAGAAGCCGATGCCATCACGCAGGCAGTTGCAGGCAAAAGCGGCACGATCATCGAGCACAGCGATACGCCGAAGAAAGACACTCACCCTCGGGCTTTTGCTTTGTCCGACATTACGCTGGTCGCTTCCAAGAAGTTTGGCTATTCCGCAGAAGAGGTGTTGAAGGTCTGTCAGGCCCTCTACGAGCAGAAGCTGACCAGCTACCCGCGCACCGACTGCGACTACCTTCCCGAGTCGCAGCACGCAGACGCCCCCCAGGTACTGGCCGCAGTCAAGAAGGTCAATCCCGAGTGGGGACGCATCATCGACGCGGCCGATCCCAGCATTAAATCCAAGACCTGGAACGACGCAAAGATCACAGCTCACCACGGCATCATCCCGACGATGCACGTTGGCGACGTGTCTGGCCTGACGGCAAGCCAGCGCAACATTTACGGCCTGATCGTTCGCGCTTACCTGGCTCAGTTTTTCCCGCTGCATGAATACATGAGCACCAAAATCATCCTGGACGTGTGTAAGTTTTCGATTTTTTTTGCACTGTTTTATTTTTTATTCTGCACTTAACTATTTGCATTTATTCTGCACTAAAACTTCGTACACAACTCCCAAAATTCATCGATATCTAAATCAGTTTTACCTAACATGTCACGCACAACATCAATACTTGGGTCTGTACGAACAAAGTTCCCCGCGTCTTTAAAACCAATCATCGTCAATTTGCGTGTGCGTTCATCTTCAATTAATAAGATTTGAGATTCAATGTCTTCTGCTTCATAACCATATTCAAGCATGCCACGCATAAATTGATAACGTGTTAGTTTTGGATATTGTGAACGCTTATATGCGAGTTTTTCTTCTTCGGTGCGCGGGTCTAGCCATTCTGTGCCGCTCCATTCGTGAAACTCCGATGGTTTAATTAAACGCATCGCTTCGACTTCCGAAATTTCAGTAAAGCTTTCATCTGCATTTTCGAGGTTGAAAATAGTGCCGTTTTTTACATAATATTTCATTACAATCTCCACTCAACCCAGTATGCGATAGATGTTGTTACACCATTTATCCGATAAAAATATCGTGGCAATACAACAAAAAAAGTGTTTTCACCATCTCCCGACTGTCCTGTTTGCCCGATTGAAGTCCAAGTCACACCATCTTGAGATGTTTCAACTTCTCGACCGCTGCCACTTGATGATTGAGCTGTAATATTCACAAACATTAAATAATCTGTAGGATTTTGATATGCAACAGAGTGAGTTCTGTTAGTTAGCACATATTGCTTATGACCTGTGGCTATCTCATGTAAAACCTTACCCTGCTCAGCAGTTAATGCTTCATCGGTTGCCGAACTTGTTAAAGTGTTGTTTAGTTGAACAATACCTTTTTGAGTTGTACTTGCATCTTTTAAATCAGTTTTATCAAGCTTATTATCTTGTAAATCTTTACCTCGTTTTGCAGATAGAGGCTTGGTTGCATCATCGGTCGTGAAGTTGTCTACAATCTGACTTTTACGAATGAAGTTAGTTTCAATTTCATCAGCGAGCGCTTCAAGATCAGCCTGCGTTGTTAATAGGTCATAGAGCTGACGTTTTGACGCAGGATTAAGCGTAATGCCTCGTAATTCAAGCAAGTTACATAGCTCTTCCTGTACAGTATTAAACCATTCAGGGCTTACATAAGTTGCATCTTGCCCTGGCAAATCAGCATTGTCATGAAAGCCACTTTTACCAATACCAAACATGTTTTCACGGGCATTAATTGTGTCAATACGATTCATTCAAACCTCAACTACATTCACTTCAAAAAATGCAGGGAAATAGCTATTAATAATGCACTGGGTATCTACTGAATTAGGATTAGATACAATCAATTTGATTTTGAATCGCAACTGTTCTGTGTTCACAGGTAAATTGCAACTCTGAGTGCATTGAAAGGGTTTAGGCTTGATGTAATCAATCAACTCAACTCCATAAAAAGAAAAGAGTTCACGATAATATTCAAGACCACGTAACTTGGTTTGAACCCATTTCACGATACGTACACGCTCTTCAATTGGAAGGGACGTAGA
>RRZT010383696.1_pt1 | contig 10229 bp, 9 predicted proteins | sample 2165551 | NCBI WGS metagenome assembly RRZT01 (sample SAMN10456910, study PRJNA506462) | wastewater metagenome | biome: wastewater; feature: sludge; material: wastewater sludge; isolation source: wastewater sludge with Escherichia coli K12::gfp cells carrying plasmid... | place: USA: Moscow, Idaho ...
CTTCCCCGACGGCCCGCGCGACCGCGGCGGCCTGCGCTACTGCATCAACTCGGCCGCGCTGCGCTTCGTCCATCGCCAGGACATGGCCGCCGAAGGGTACGCGGACTACCTCGATCAAGTGGAGGAAGTGCAATGAGCGAAGAGCGCGCAGTGCTTGCCGGCGGCTGCTTCTGGGGCATGCAGGATCTGATTCGCCGCCTGCCCGGCGTGTTGTCGACCCGAGTCGGCTATAGCGGCGGCGACGTCGCCAATGCCACCTATCGCAACCACGGCACACACGCCGAAGCCGTCGAAATCCTCTTCGACCCGGCGCGTATCAGCTACCGGCACCTTCTCGAATTCTTCTTCCAGATCCACGACCCCAGTACGCGCAATCGGCAGGGCAACGACATCGGAAGCAGCTATCGCTCGGCGATCCTCTTCGCGAGCGACGAGCAACGGCGGGTCGCCGAAGCGACGATTGCCGACGTCGAAGCCTCCGGCCGGTGGCCCGGCAAGGTCGTCACCGAAGTGGCCCCGGCCGGAGATTTCTGGGAGGCCGAACCCGAGCATCAGAATTACCTCGAACGCTATCCTGACGGCTACACCTGCCATTTTGTGCGGCCGGGGTGGCGGTTGCCGGACTGACCCGGCGCCGGTGACGTACCGTCGGCTCGAGAGCGGGCCGTACGTCACCGAGGAACGTCTGAAAGCGTGCCGCAGCAACGCGAGCGCATCACCATGATCGGCTTCCGCAAGGCCGTTCCAGATCAGACGCCGCAACGGTCGCGAGATGTGGCGCCGACCTTCATCCAGCAGGCGCTGGCCAGGGGCACCGCTGGCTGCCGATACAGGAAGCTGTAAATCAACCCGCGTCTGAAGGCGACCACGGGCCACCAGCCTGCCAGCGGGCTGACAACACCGCGTTGGCATTGGCCGCCTTGATGATGGGAGTCATGAACACGACCAGTGCAGCAATGACGTCATTCAGTGCCAGCGCTTCCAGGCGGTTCTTTCTCAGGAAGGCACGCCACTGCGCCTGTTTCTGCGCATCGTGCGCAAACGCCTCGGTGAGGCCGAATGGGACCTCCCCAACCAGCGCGGTCTTGCGTCGATCGAAGGTCGCCCGAATCGCCTGACGAAGGGTGTCGCCATCGAAGTCGGAGTGCTGTGCCAATATCCAGAGATCGAAATAGTCCTTCATGCGGCTGTTGGCGATGCCAAGCGATGACAGTGCTTCGAACTTCTCGGCCACCACGGTGTAGCGCGGATAGACCCGGAGCCTTGGCGCAGCGAACTCCGTCAGCATGACGGGGTATTCGACATCCTCCGGGCCGGGCGTCACGGCGTCGCCGAAGCCGATATCGATCTGGATCTGGCAGCGCGCACCATCGATCACACCGAGCAACATGACGCGCACACCGGCATAGTCCGCCTCCTTGCGGATTTCGGCGGCGCGCACGGTGTCGGGTTGAAACGTGACGCCGTCGAGCGTTTCGATCGCGCAGATCTCCTTGAAGACGGCTTCGATGCGCGGCAGCTCTGCCGAGCCGAATCCCAGAAAGTCGGCATCCCTGGTTGGTCGATGTGGAATGTCGAACCACAGGTCAAACAGCAAGGCACCCTTGAGCAGAAACTGATTCGCGTGTTTCGAGATGCTGATCCGGTACAGCAGCCGCTCAATCGCGTAGCGAGTGAGAACCAGGTTGAAATCCTGGCGGGTCTCGCGGGCGCGGCTGAGCAGACGGGCACGGACTGACGCCGCCACGTTTCGGTCGTTCATGACAGGCTTTCCATGTAGGGGCGCATCACATTGGCAACGCGGCACAGCGTGGCATAGCGCCAGAGTTCGTCCATGCTCACGCGCTTGGCACGCCAGGCTTCCTGCAGCGCTTCCATCGCTACGTCGAGGCCGATTTTGTTGCGGAACTTGAAGCAGTCGGTCACGGTGCGAGCAATGCTGGTCACGCGCACGGTAACGCCATCGACCTGTTGCTCTTCAATCCCATCGGTGAGCGCCGGGCCGGAAAAACGCATGATGCGCAGCGGCGGGTAATCCATCTTTGGCGCACGCGCTTTGTTGGGAATGGCGAGCCATACCTCGAATGGCGACTGCGCGGTGAGTTCGTGCACCCGCAGAGCCGATAGCAGGCAGACGATGGCTTGCGGGTGCCTGCGTGCCACCTCGGCCAGCGTGCCATGCTCCGATACGCTGCGATCAGGACGCGCATACAGACCCCGACTCACGCGGGTAAGCAGGCCCTGCCTCACCAGTCGCGTGAGGGCAACACTGGGTAGACCCAGCGCATCGAGATCGCGCGGGCGGATGAGGCCTCGTTTCGCGGCGAGTTCCAGAATGGTCTGATGCGAACTTTCCATGCCGCCATGGTGTTGAATTACGTCGGTAGTTGTCAACAAATACCGACAAAATACAACAAAAGCGGTCTCCTTTGTTTTCCGATGCCGCAATCCAATTACTTGATTCGTCCGCGTGTAACCCTCTGATCTGTATAGCGCTGACTCATGCGCCTTTGCGGACTTCGGGGCTGTTCCGGGGAGCGCTTCGGCCCGATGCCATCGATGGTTGTCGTCATACCGGCGAAAGCCGGTATCCAGCATCGGAGAGCGATCGCCGAACTCCCTCGCGGAGCGGCTGAAAGTTGTTGCTCTGGGACAAAAAGCGGCGTAATTTCCGCATTCGTTCCCAGAGGCAAAAGACGCCATGACCAGAGTTCTCACCACCGGGCCGGATATAGATCCTGCGACCCGATACCTCACCGCCGCACTGCAACACCACACGCAAGCCGAGATTGCGCGTTATCTCAAGGTGTCCGCACGCGCCGTCCGGCACTGGGTCGCCAAACAGGCCGTACCGCAAAGCTATGTTTTCGGGCTGCAAAGGCTCCTCCAGTTCGATGCGCCGCCGCAGGGCGATGCGCCCTTCACGTTTTGCGACCTGTTCGCCGGGATTGGCGGCATCCGGCGCGCCTTCGAGGATATCGGCGGGCGTTGCGTATTCACCAGCGAATGGGACAGCTACGCGCAGAAAACCTACGTCGAAAACTTCCTGGATGGCCACACCATCAACGGCGACATCACGCAGATTGACGCCACCGACGTCCCCGATCACGACCTGCTGCTCGCCGGCTTCCCCTGCCAGCCGTTCTCGATTGCCGGCGTCTCCAAAAAGAACGCCCTCGGCCGCGCGCACGGCTTCGCCGACGAAACGCAGGGCACGCTCTTCTTCGACGTCTGCCGCATCATCGAAGCCAAACAGCCGCGCGCCTTCCTGCTGGAGAACGTCAAGAACCTGATGTCGCACGACAAGGGGCGCACCTTCGACGTGATCAAGCGCTCGCTCGACGACCTCGGCTACGACATCCACCCGCGCATCGTCGACGGCGCACACTTCGTGCCGCAGCACCGCGAGCGCATCCTGATCGTCGGCTTCCGCAAGGCCGATCAGGTCGCCTTCGACTGGAACGCCCTGCCGCTGCCGCCGAAGGGCGTGCACACGATGAAGGACATCCTGCACCGCACCGACGGCACGGAGCCGCATCTCGTGTGGGATGGCAACCGCTTCTTCGACCATGCCGCCGGGCAGGTCGACCCGAAATACATCCTCACCGACAAGCTCTGGGCCTACCTGCAGGGCTACGCCGCCAAGCACAAGGCTGCCGGCAACGGCTTCGGCTTCGGGCTGGTCTACCCCGACAGCGTCGCGCGCACCCTGTCCGCGCGTTACTACAAGGACGGTTCGGAAATCCTCGTTCATCAAGGCGAAGGCAGGAACCCGCGCCGCCTGACGCCGCGCGAATGCGCCCGGCTGATGGGATTCCCGGATACGTTCAGGATTCCGGTGTCGGATACGCGGGCGTATCAGTTGTTCTCCGAGGCGGCGGTTGTCCCGATGATCGCCGCTGCGGCTAAACTCATGGCTCCGTCATTGACCAAAAGGGAAGCGGCAAAAGCCTTGGCTTTGCCGAAAGACATCATGAGTTCCGATCGTTGGACCAAAACGCAACTGAAACTCGCTTTTCATCTCTACTGTCAGCTACCGTTCGGCAAACTGTATTCGAAAAATCCAGAAATCATCGAACTGTCGAAATTGATCGGAAGGACGCCTTCGGCAGTAGCGATGAAACTCGTCAACTTCGCCAGCCTCGATCCAGCAATTACGAGTACGGGCCGTAGCGGCTTGGGCAATGCCTCGGCGTTGGATCGGGAAGTGTGGGGCGAATTTCACGCAGATTGGGAAAGCTTGGCACTCGAATGCCAGCAGCTTCGCGACCAACTGGGCAATGCGGGAGAAATTCCAGATGCGGATGCCGAAGACAGTTTGTTGGTGCCTGACGACTTCACCGGCGAAACGCGCCGAGTCGTTACCGAGCAGCGAATCAAGCAACATTTCTTCAGGCGCGCCGTACTCAGCAGCTATCGAGGGCGTTGCTGCATGTCCGGTCTCTCCGAACCGCGCTTGCTGATCGCCAGTCACATCGTGCCGTGGAGCAAGGACAAAGCGAACCGTTTGAATCCGAGCAACGGACTTTGCTTATCGGCGTTGCACGACAAGGCCTTCGATAAGGGAATGCTGACGTTGGACGACGACTTTCGCGTTGTGTTGGCGCCACGCATCGTACGCAGCGACGAACCATTTATTCGTGACGTTTTGCAGCCCTTAGCTGGAAAGCAGATCGGGTTGCCTGAACGATTCGTTCCTGACCGCTCGTTTTTGGCTACGCATCGAGAACTCGTGTTTGTAGCCGATTGAAGGAAGCGTTGTGGCCGACTATGTCGTCTTCGATTACATGTACTGCGACGCGAGCAACTACAAGGCATTCGGAGCGCTGCTGCTGACAGGCGGCGTAACAGAGGAAGACAGAAAACGGTTCATCTCGAAACTCGCGGGCAGAGAGTTTTTTATTGCCGAACAAGTCGGCGTCCCAGCGCTATATGAGGAGTTGCGGGAATTTTCTGATGGACCGACAGAGGATGACCATGTTTGGCACACGTTCAATCTGTTCAGAATTCCAACGGAAAAAGACGCTGGTTTGCCCGTATGGGGCCCGGTATCGGACTTGATCAAGCGCTTTGAAAAGATCACTTTTTGGAACGAAGCGCTGTCGCCGCATTGGGATATCTGAAATGCAAGAGAGCAACGTTTTCCACGAGGATGTCTTCTACGAGTACTTTCGCCCGTTTCGGCATCCGTTGGCCAATTTCGATATCTGGGGTGGTCTCGGGCTTGAAACCTTTGGCGACGATTTGAAGTTGGTTCGCAATTACGACGAAAACTTCGTTTGGACTGTCGTTGATGGATCAGAAGGCAACGATCAATGGATCATCCCCGGATATCACCACGTAAATCGCATCTGTTACTTGCTGACCGAGATTGCTCACGAGAGCGTGCCCATTGAGTTCCGCGTCGCACGTGGCCCACATTCCCTGACGCCTCTGGGGCTTGCCCGACGCATCTGCACGCTCAAACGAATTTTGTCTATGCAAACAACTTCGGTGTAGCTTCAGATGGTCAGTTACAACTCATCGATTATCTCCCGCACCTTCCCGTGCAATGAACCGATCGTTTGGCTTTCCAGCGCTATCCAAGACCGGTAGTCCTAACGACTGGAGGTAAATGTAGGTCGGATCGTAGAGTGTGTCGGCGCGCGTGGGGTCTTTGACATCCCCTTCAGGGACGACGATCACCATTCCCTGCCGAGCCCTCGTAAGCAAGACACGATAGGCGTTTTCGAGATAGCGCTTGCGATCTGTCGCTACGACGTTCTGCCAGCGGGTTCCCACGAATGAGTGGTGCCGCCACCCGTTGTCGGAGTAACGCAGATCGGCATCCCAAACGACACCAACCCAGTCGAGTTCCAAGCCTTGAACCTGAAATTCCGTTGCAACGTCTTCCAGGTAGTAGCTGGATCGGACGTCTTCCTTGTCGTGAAGAAACCAGTGGACCGGATCGACATCGACTCGAACGTCAATCGCGTGGGGCTTGAGGCGCAGCGCTTGCGACGAAACCACAAGACCGTATCGCTCTGACCCGCGGGCCTGCTCACGCAACCAGCCTTTCGCGTGCTCGACACTGCGAGTAAGAACAATCGGGTAACGCGAGTGCAAGTGCTGGAAAGCCGCGCGCGCTGATTCTTGCTCAATATCCAGAACGAGCTTCACGAAGTCGCTGAGCGTTTCCGCACGGAAAGAACGCATTGATGTCGTGAGGTGCATATCCTCGTCGAAAGAAACGCGGGGTAGGTGTTTCAGGCTTTCGAGAACGACCTTCGCACGAAACTCGGTACCGCTGAGCTTGGGCGACAAATGTACGTGCCAGTCATCGAATTGACGAGCTAATGCATCGACCCACTCTCCGATGCCAGCCTCACCCGTATTGATTTCCTGTCCGCCACCAACCAAACACACGACAACAGCCCAGTCGGTGTGCCGATTCAGGCAGGAAATCAGGAATTCGGGTTCCGATTGCGAGAAATCGGCTTGGCCCTTCTTGCGTGACATGAACGCTTGGGTTTGCTTCAAGTTCCAAGCGCGTTGTGCCTCGTCAAACAGTGCGACGTGTTCCACCGGCGGGCGATTCGCATCGGCCAGACAGTCATCACGAAAATGATGAACGTTTTGAATAAAGGCGCCGACTTGATCACGAGCCTCGCCCTTGCGAATGGGCTTGCCCTCATCGGCCGATTTCTGCACAAGATCGCGCGACAAGGCTTCTCGCAACACGGATACCAGCGGGCCGTTTCCCGAGAGAAATACGCTGTAAAGATCGCTCTCCGGATTCATGTGCCGATGTGCCACGTCCAGACCGACTAGCGTTTTTCCTGCGCCGGGAACGCCCGTCACAAAACAAATGGACTTGCGGTGCAACGCCCGTGATTCAGCAATGATCCGATCAACCGCCTTTGAGGTGCGGGACAGGTTTCTTGCCCCCGCGTCGCTTCGGGAAATTTGCTCAACACTATGTCCCGCGTAGAGCGCTCGTGCGGCTTCCACGATGGTTGGTGTTGGCAAGTAGCGGCCGGTTTCCCATCTGGTTGCGGAAATATCATCGCCTTGCAGTGCTTCCAAACAGGTGCGCAGCGCGCCGCCGATCTGCCCACGTCCAACCCGAACCGGTCTGAGCAGACGATCATCGTGGATCGTTCCATGCGGACTGAGTTCGCCCGGTACTGCTTCAGTCGCAATTAGCAAAGGAGCGACCGGGACTTCGTGGCTTGATTCGTGAAAGTTCTTCAAGTCGAGCGCGTAGTCCCACACCTGGTCGAGCGCTGAAGTGTTGAAATCGGACTCTCCGACCTTGAACTCGAGAACAAAAAGGACGTGCCTGATAAGAAGTACGCAATCGATACGTTTTCCGAGTCGCGGGATGATGTATTCGAAATACACACGCCCCGGCGAATTGAGACAGCGCAGCGCTTCTTTTAGCAGCGCAATCTGCGCGGACCACGCATTGAGTTGAGGTTTCTCGACGCTGGTACTTGCTTCACTCAAACAACCGATGATGTGTTGTGGAGATTGACCGAGAAATTCACCGATATCGTTCGCATAAAACCAACGGCGGATTTGTGTCGAATCTGCCCGTTGTTGAGATTGTTGAGATGTCGAAGTCATGGCCTTGAGAGATCGATCTGATCAGCTTTGAAAAGAACGGATACGGTTGCGTCATAGCATATCGATCAATCCTCGCACATCCCCATGCAATGAACTAATCGCCTCGCTGAATGGCAAATGAGGCATGTGTTCGCGAACCAAGGCAGCGACTGCACGCGCCTGCGCGAGGTCGCGTGGCTTCTTGATTGCGTCGCGGTCCGGGCGGCTGGCGAGCCAGGCCTTGTGCAGGGCGAAGGCTCGCGGGTCCGGTACGCGCAACGGTGTCGGCCAGCCGGTTTCGTCGATGGCAACGGTGTCGAGCTTGGGGGCGTTGAGCAGCCATTGCAGGCCGGGAACCTCGGCGGCGACGAGATCGTCATCGGCGAAGCTGACCGGGTCGCTGACCTGCATCCCGCGCGGCGGGACGATCAGGTCGACCATGAACTGGCCGGCGTTGGCGGCACGGAAGCCGCGCTTGCGGATGCACTCGAAACTGCGGTCGGCGCGCTTCAGCAGGCCGAGCAGGCCTTGTCCGTCCAGTTTGCTGGAAACGAGCGTCATTTTCTGGCGGGGATCGTAAAGCAGGTCGATGTCGCCTGATGCCAGCAATTCGATCAGGAACTGTACGCCACCGGCGGCCTCGTAGCCGAAAAGCGCCTGCGTGCCGAGGACGGTGAAGGATTTGTAGAGCCCGGCGGCATCGAGTTCGCGCAGGATGCGGGCGATGACGCGCGGTACGCGGGAGAGGCGCAGTGCCTTGTTGAGCCGCGCCTGTTCGTCGAGTGCAGCACGGATGCCGGCAAGTCGCTCGTTCGCCGTCTCGCGCCCTCGCAGGAAGGACGCGAGGATCGCTTCGGATTCCGCGCTGCGCGGACCGAGCGACTTGCCGTTGCCGCGGGCGTCGCTATCTCGAAACAGGTAGTCGACTCCACGCACGGTCTTCCAGCGCATGCCGTAGGTGTGGGCCGCTGCGTGGCGCAGGGCGACGCGATAGTTTTCGTAGAGTTGTTCGCTGTTGATGAGGTGCAGACGCTGCTGGTTGGTGAGCGGCTTCATGGTCTGTTTCCGGCGAATCAATAAAGATAGATAGAATGCCGGAAATATCAATAACTTTCAATTGGTTGCGTAAATGTTTCCGGACTTTTCAGGGGCGTTGATGAAGTGCCGGAAACAGGGCGGCCCACACCTACTTCAGCGGATCTATGAATCGTAGCGGTGCGTCAGCCTCACGACTTCCCCCCGCTCCGCAAACGCTTTCTCCAGTTCGCTCATCTCCGCCGTCTCGTGCCGGGTCAGCGCCCCGCCGCCCAGCCGTTCGCCGCGATAGCCGTTGACGACGAGCGTCGTCCGCCGATCGAACCCGGCGCTCTCGATCAGGCTTGCCGCGCTTCTCGCCTGTAGGAAAAGCGTGACGTCGTTGATGAACAGGATGTCGCGTCGGGGTTCCAGCCGGCCGATCAGCGCTTCGATGAGTTGCGCGTTGTGCGCCGCCTTTTCGAGCGCCTCGCTTTCGGAGCTGGAACTCAGGCGCGGCGGTTCGAGGTGTGCCCGCAGGTCGAGCACTCCGCTTCCCTCCGGCGCCCGCAGTTCGCCGCCCGCGCCGACGATGCCGCGTTTCCGCGCCAGTTCCGGGGAGATGGTCGGCGCCAGGTCGAGCAGCGCAATCCGGGCGCCGAGGCCGCGCTGGCAAAGTTCGTTTAGCCAGCCTTTGCAGAGGGTCGTCTTCCCGGTGTTGACGTCCCCGATCACCAGAATTCTCTTCCCGAGGCATTCGGTGCCGGGCGCGGTCATCATTGCGCCGCCTCGCTCCGCTCCTTGCCGGAATACGTCTCGGGCAGCAGGAGCAGCATGATGGCGCCAACGAGGTAAATGCCGCAGGTGAGCATCAAGCCGGTTTGCAGTCCGTAGGTCTTGCCGATCGCGCCGATGGTGAAGGGGGCGGCGATTGCGCCGATGCGGCCCATGTTCCAGCAGAAACCGCCGGCGTAGGCGCGCACATGCTCGGGGAACAGTTCGGCGTAGTAGGCGCCGAGAATGCCGCCGGAACCGCAAAGGGCGAAGCCGACGACAGTGCCCCACCAGAACAGGAAGGTCGGGTTCTGTACGAGGATGTAGAGGGCGATGGCGACCGCACAGAGCGCGAAAGCGGCCATCATCGCGCGGCGGCGCCCGATCTTGTCCGCCAGCAACCCGAAGAACTGGAAGCCGAAGAACATGCCGACGTACATCACGATCGAGAACCCGAGCATGGTCGTCACGTCCAGCCCCCGCTCCTTGGTCAGGAAGGTCGGAATCCAGAACGCGGCGCCCCAGTAACCGGCGAGATTGACGACGCTCACCAGCGTCGCCGGCAGGGTGATCCGCGCCAGATTGTTGGAGAAAATCGTCGTGATGCCGACCGTGGTCGGTCCGGTCTGGCTCTTCTTCTCGGCTGTTCGGGTGTCGGGTGGAATCAGACGCAGAACGATCAGCGCGAAGGGGATCGATACCGCGCCGAAGGCGAACAGCAAGCGCCAGTCGACGGTGATGATCCAGCGCCCTACCACCGAGGCGACGACGGCGCCGATCGCGAAACTGCTGAAGACGAAGGACGCGGCACGGGCGCGGTAGTGCGGTGCCCAATGTTCCGCGATGAGCGCCGA
>RRZT010620544.1_pt1 | contig 10228 bp, 8 predicted proteins | sample 2165551 | NCBI WGS metagenome assembly RRZT01 (sample SAMN10456910, study PRJNA506462) | wastewater metagenome | biome: wastewater; feature: sludge; material: wastewater sludge; isolation source: wastewater sludge with Escherichia coli K12::gfp cells carrying plasmid... | place: USA: Moscow, Idaho ...
AGGCAAGCTGATAAACAGAGGCTTTATCAATGGTCCTTTATGTACCATATATGGCTGCGGAGCACTTGCTGTTTATCTGATTCTTCTTCCTGTAAGCGGGGATCTGCTTCTTTTGTTTGTGGGAGGAGTTGTAGTTGCAACGGCTTTGGAATATGTGACAGCAGCTCTGATGGAGAATATTTTCCATACGTCATGGTGGGACTACAGTGATAAGAAGTTTAATTTTCAGGGACGTATCTGCCTGGGATGTTCCCTTGGATGGGGCTTATTTACAGTAGGGCTTTTCAGAGTCCTTCATCCGGTGGTCTCTGATTTTGTAGAGCTTTACTCCAGAAAAACAGGTGAGATTGCAGTTTGTGTGGTCACAGTTGTTTACATAGTGGATTTCGCTTTCTCAGCTGCAGCTGCATTCCATATTCACGAGCGTATTCCTGCATGGGAGCAGGCGCTGGATCAGATGCGTGTAGCACTGCTTGTACAGGCACGTGAGAAGATGGAGAATCTGGAGGAGAGCAGCGGACTTTCCAGAGAGAGAATCAAGAAACAGCTGGAGAGCAAGCTGGGACGCCTTGATGATGTTGCTCTGATCAAGGAACTGGAAGAGAAGAGAACTGCTATGCTGTCAGATATCTCTGAAGAGCTTCAGAAGCGTAAAGAGGCTATGGCAGGAAAGGTCAGCCACAACATGCAGCGTTTTGTAAAGGCATATCCGAATTTGAACCGTGCATATAAGATCCATAAGAAATATGGATTTGGCAGGAGAAATAAAGACGCTGAATAAATACTCAGACAAAAGTGATATTAATAATATAAATCAAACAGACAATAAATCAGGTTGCTGCGGACAAAAGAGTCAGTAATCAATAAAATAAAGGCGGTGAATATTAGTGCGATTAACTTTTAAAGGAGGCGTACACCCCTTCGAGGGGAAAGAAATGTCAAAGGACTGCCCGGTGGAGAAATATCTCCCTAAGGCAGATCTGGCGTATCCATTGTCCCAGCACATTGGTGCTCCGGCGAAGCCTGTGGTTGCAAAGGGGGACCACGTGCTTGCAGGCCAGATGATCGCAGAAGCAGGCGGATTTGTATCTGCCCCTGTTCATGCTTCTGTATCCGGTACGGTGAAAGGCATCGAGAAACGTCTGACAGCTACCGGAAGTATGGTAGATTCCATTATAGTGGAGAATGACGGACTGTATGAAGAGGTGGAATTCCACCCGGCAGATCCGGCTTCGCTTACTCGTGAGGAGATTATCGGAAGGATTCGCGACGGCGGTGTAGTAGGTCTTGGAGGTGCAGGCTTTCCCGCACATGTGAAGCTTTCCCCCAAGGAGCCTGACAAGATTGAATACATATTGGTGAACGGTGCAGAATGTGAGCCCTATCTTACAAGTGATTACAGGCGCATGATGGATCAGCCGGAGAAGGTTGTGGAAGGACTGAAAATCGTAGTCGGACTTTTTCCAAATGCAAAGGGCTGTATCTGCATTGAGGACAATAAGCCGGATTGTATTGCCAGAATGAAAGAACTGGCTGCCGGAGTCCCGAATATCGAAGTAAAAGAACTGATGACCAAATATCCCCAGGGTGGTGAGCGTACCCTGATCTATGCAGTGACAGGAAGAGAAATCAACTCCTCCATGCTTCCAGCAGATGCCGGATGTATTGTAGATAATGTTGAAACAATATGCAGTATTTATGACGCAGTGGCACTTGGAAGACCGATCATGAAGCGGATTTTCACAGTAACCGGTAAGGGCATCAACCGTCCGGCACATTTTGAAGTCTGTACAGGAACGGATATGGCCGAACTGATCGACGCAGCCGGTGGCCTGAAGGAGCATGCCGGTAAGGTGATTTCCGGCGGTCCTATGATGGGATTTGCTATGTATGATCTTCATGTACCATGTGTGAAGACCTCTTCTTCCCTTCTGTGTATGCAGAGTGACCCGGTATCAGATGCGAAAGAGGAAGAGACAGCCTGCATTAACTGCGGACGCTGTGTAAGTGTCTGTCCCGGACATGTTATTCCGGCAAGACTTGCGACCTTTGCACAGCGCGGCGATATGGAGAGCTTCCAGAAGTTTGATGGAATGGAATGCTGTGAATGCGGCTGCTGCAGTTACATCTGTCCGGCCAAACGTCCGCTGACCCAGAGCATTAAGTCCATGCGTAAAATGGTTCTGGCAAGCAGGAAGAAGAAATAATAAGGGGGAAGAAATAAATGGAACAAATGTTTAATGTATCATCTAATCCCCATGTCCGGGCAAGGATGACCACTGCAAAAATCATGCAGCTGGTTGTCATAGCGCTTTTGCCTGCTGCCCTTATGGGAATTTATAATCATGGATTAAAGGCTCTTGCCGTTCTGGTGGTATCCACCGGTTCAGCTGCGCTTGCAGAGTGGTTATATGATCATTTTATGCACAAAAAGAACACTGTGAAGGATTTCAGTGCAGTGGTAACCGGACTTCTTATCGGTCTGAACATGCCGGCAGGAATTCCGCTCTGGATCCCGGTGCTCGGCAGTATTTTTGCAATTATTGTGGTAAAACAGCTTTTTGGCGGTCTTGGCCAGAACTTTATGAACCCGGCCCTGGCAGCCCGCTGTTTCCTTATGATTTCCTTTGCCGGCAAGATGACAGATTTTTCTGTATCAGACAGCTTTAAAGGTGCTGTTGACGGTGTGACAGGAGCCACTCCTCTGGCCGCTCTTCGTGACCATGGCTTTGTGGCAGGCTCCTCCGTTCCGGTTAAGAATCTGATTTTTGGTAATATCCAGGGAACCATCGGAGAGACATCTGTAATTGCCATTTTGATCGGTGCAGCAATCCTGCTTTGCTACAAAGTGATCAGCGCCAGAATTCCGCTGACCTATATCGGCAGCTTTGCAGTATTTGTGATCATCTACATGCTCGCTTCCGGCAAAGGCTTTGATGTAAATTATCTGCTCACCCATCTCTGTGGTGGTGGTCTTATGCTTGGTGCATGGTTTATGGCGACGGACTACGTTACAAGCCCCATTACACCAAAGGGGCAGTATGTATATGGCGTCTGTCTTGGTGTTCTTACCGGAATTTTCCGTATTTTCGGAGCTTCCGCAGAGGGCGTTTCCTATGCGATTATTTTCTGCAACCTGCTGGTACCTCAGATTGAGCGTTTCACCCGTCCGGTTGCTTTTGGAAAAGGAGTCGCGAAGAAATGAAAACTAAGATCGTAAAAGATACTCTTGCGCTGACCGTGATCACACTGGTTTCCGGGCTGCTTCTTGGTCTTGTAAACGATATTACAGCAGGTCCGATTGCAAGCCAGCAGGCGAAAGAGAAAGAAGAGGCATATAAGGCAGTATTTGCTGATGCAGCCAGCTTCGAGACAGTTACAAGCGGTGAGGATACGGATCTGGAAAGCTATCTGGATGAAAACGGTTTCAAAGCTCAGAATATTGATGAAGTCATGCTGGCAAAGGATGACCAGGGAAATGAACTTGGCTATGCCTTTACCGTAACAACCTCAGAAGGCTATGGCGGGGACATTCAGTTTGCCATGGGCGTTCAGGATGATGGAACTCTGAACGGAATTTCCATTTTATCCATCAGTGAGACCGCTGGTCTTGGTATGCGTGCAACTACAGATGATTTTAAAAATCAGTTCAAGGATAAGAACGTAGAGAAATTTACCTACACAAAAACTGGTGCCACCTCTGATGATGAGATCGATGCTTTAAGTGGTGCGACAATTACTACAAATGCTATGACAAATGGCGTCAATGCAGGACTTGCCGCATTCCGTTATGAGAAAGGGGGCAGCCAGAAATGAAAAAGAATACACCATCTGAACGACTGATAAATGGTATTATCAAAGAAAATCCTACTTTTGTGCTGATGCTTGGTATGTGTCCAACACTGGCCATCACCACATCCGCAATCAATGGTATCGGAATGGGACTTACCACAACGGTAATTCTGGCAGCATCCAACCTGATGATCTCCCTGCTCCGTAATTTTATTCCGGACAGTGTGCGTATGCCTGCTTACATTGTTGTTGTAGCATCCTTTGTAACAATTGTGCAGATGCTTCTCCAGGGCTTTATCCCGTTTTTGTATTCTTCCCTTGGAATTTACATTCCGCTGATCGTTGTAAACTGTATCATCCTGGGAAGAGCAGAGGCTTATGCATCCAAGAACAAACCGATTCCTTCACTTTTTGATGGTATTGGAATGGGACTTGGATTTACTTTAAGTATCACCTGTATCGGTGCGGTACGTGAGCTGATCGGTGCCGGCAGTATTTTCGGCAAACAGATCCTTCCTCTTGCAGACGCTGCAGCAGGAAAAATGGGCTATGAGCCGGTAACCATCTTTATTCTTGCACCTGGCGCATTTTTTGTCCTTGCATTTTTATCTGCGCTTCAGAACAAATTCAAGATTGGTGCTGCAAAACGGGGCATCGATCCAAGCAATCCGGATTGCAAGGGTGGCTGTGCTTCCTGCGGAAATTCCATGTGTTCGGGAAAAAGGGGGTAAGAGGAGATGAAAGAATTATTACTGATCATTGTAAGCTCTGCGCTGGTAAATAACGTAGTCCTGAGCCAGTTCATGGGACTTTGCCCTTTCCTTGGAGTCTCCAAGACTACAGATACGGCAGCTGGTATGGGCGGTGCGGTTATTTTTGTAATCACCTTGTCCTCCTTTGTAACAAGTGTGATCTACAAGCTGATCCTTCAGCCGCTTGATCTGACTTACCTTCAGACCATTGTGTTCATTCTGATCATTGCAGCACTGGTGCAGTTCGTAGAAATGTTCCTGAAGAAAAGTATGCCTTCTCTTTACAAAGCACTTGGCGTGTATCTGCCTCTGATCACCACAAACTGCGCAGTTCTTGGTGTGGCTCTTACAAACGTGCAGAAGGATTACAATATTCTGGAAGGCACTGTAAACGGTTTCGCAACAGCATTTGGTTTCTCCATTTCTATTGTGCTGATGGCAGGAATCCGTGAGAAAATTGCCTACAACGATATTCCGGAAGCTTTCCAGGGATTTCCAACCGTTCTTCTGACAGCTGGACTGATGGCGATTGCGTTCTTCGGATTTTCAGGATTAATTTAAGGAGGCGTCGGGATGAATATTAGTGCGATTATAGCAGCAACAATTCTGGTTGCAGCAGTAGGCCTCTTCATCGGTGTTTTTCTTGGAGCAGCCGGAAAAAAATTTGCTGTTGAAATTGATGAGAAGGAAGTTGCCATAAGAGAAGCTCTTCCTGGAAATAACTGTGGTGGCTGCGGATATCCGGGCTGTGATGGTCTGGCAGCAGCAATTGCCAAAGGTGAAGCGCCTGTAAACCGTTGCCCGGTAGGCGGCGAGCCTGTTGGGAAAATAATTGCCGGTATTATGGGACAGGCGGCAGTTGAGACTGCCCGTCAGGTAGCTCATGTAAAATGCTCCGGAACCTGTGAAAAAGCGAAAGAAGAGTATGTTTACACTGGCGTGGAAGACTGCGAGATGCTTCCTTTCGTGCCAAACGGCGGAGCAAAGACCTGTACATATGGCTGCTGTGGCTTTGGAAGCTGCGTAAAGGTCTGTCCATTTGATGCCATTCATATTGTAGATGGCATTGCAGTAGTAGATAAAGAAGCATGTAAAGCCTGTGGTAAATGTGTTGCCAAATGTCCGAGACATCTGATCGAGCTGATTCCGTACGACCAGAAAGTGGCTGTGGACTGCAGTTCTCATGACAAGGGCAAACAGGTAATGGCTGCCTGTGAGATTGGCTGTATCGGCTGTAAGAAGTGCGAAAAGACCTGTCCAAACAGTGCAATTACCGTGGAAGATTTCTGTGCACATATTGATTATGAGAAGTGTACAGGATGCGGAGCCTGTAAGGAGGCCTGTCCGAGAGGGGTTATCCGGGAGGCATAAAATAAAAATGAAAAGCCTGTATTTTCAGACTGTTGGCATAGAATGTAAATTTTATGAGAACCAGCAGCTGGAATACAGGCTTTATTCTTGGGGGCGGAGCATGTTTGAAAAATCATTTCTGCAAATTGTGACGCACATTTTGCAGAAAGCCTTTTTCAAACATGCTCTAAAGCCTTTCAGATAGCTATCTTTTTTGTTTACGCTTTACTGCGTGTGTGATATGATGTTCCAATCAGGATTATATAATTGCAGATAAAGAATACTGCAAGGTTTTTTTATTAAATATCACACACAAAAGAGGAGACATGCATATGATTTGGAAATTACTTTGGCTGTTTCTCATCTATTCCTTCGCAGGATGGGTCCTTGAGACAGTTCTTGCTTCCCTGAAACAGAAAAAATTTGCAAACAGAGGTATTATCAACGGTCCGTTCTGTCTGATCTATGGATTTGGAGGATTCTTCATTACTGCATTTACAAGAGAACTGACTGGCATCTGGCTGTTTCTTGGCTGTGCCATTGTAGCCTCCCTGCTTGAGTGGATCGCCGGTCATTTAATTGAAATGTGGTACCACGAAAGATGGTGGGATTACCGGAATATCAAGTGGAATCTGGATGGATATGTCAGCGTACCGACCTCCTGTGTCTGGGGTCTTCTTGGTGTATTTGTGATCAAAATTGGAAACGGGCTTTGTATGTCCTTATATGGCATGCTTCCAGGTCTTATAAGCAGAATTATCATACTGGTTCTTCTGGGCTTCCTTGCAGTGGATGCCATTGCCACGCTGACCATTCTTTTTGGACACAGCAAGAATCCTGAAAGATGGATCGCCGCTGACCGGGATATTGATTCCGTAACAAAGAAGCTTGGGGCAAAAATTGATGATGTTGTAAATCGTCGAATTACCAAAGCATATCCTCAGAAGCAGCACACGGAGAAAGAAGAGGCACATCCGGAGATTTTTGCCTACGGCTGCAGCTTTTATAAAATCGTACTGCTGTTTTTTATCGGCGCATTTCTTGGAGATATTACAGAGACTATTTTCTGCAGGATCACAGCCGGATATTGGATGAGCCGCAGCAGTGTGGTGTGGGGAGATTTCAGTATTGTGTGGGGCCTTGCCATTGCAGCAGTTACAGCTCTTCTCTACAAATACAGAAACCGCTCCCAGCAGTTCCTTTTCTGGATGGGTACATTTCTTGGTGGTGCCTATGAATATATCTGCAGTGTTTTCACAGAAATCGTGTTTGGAACCGTATTCTGGGATTACAGCGATATCCCGTTTAACCTTGGTGGAAGAATCAATCTTTTGTACTGTTTCTTCTGGGGATTTGCAGCAGTGGCATGGTTTAAAATATTCTATCCGCCTGTTTCCAGGCTGATCGAGAAGATTCCGGTGAAAATTGGAAAAATCATTACCTGGCTCCTTATTATATTTATGCTTGCTGACGGAATTGTATCCAGCGCTGCACTTGCGCGTTATAATGCCAGAAGCAATGGCATAGAAGCGGAAAACAGCTTTGAAAGCTGGGTGGACAAACATTTTGACGATGAGCGGATGGCGCAGGTATATCCCAAGGCAAAGAAGGTTGGTTAAGGACTTGTTTTAACCGAATAATTGCTTGATATAAATTCTAGAAGTTATAATAATGCTGTCAGTGTGAAAGGATTTTTTACACCGACAGCTTATTTTTTGCCGGAATTTAACAGGGGGAAAACAGCGGATTTTACAAATAATGTATAAAATCATACGTGTTCGAATTAATCGCTTTATGAAAAAGAAGGAGAAAATGTACATGAAAGCAAAAAAGATCAGCGCATTATTATTAGCAGCAGCAATGACCGCTTGTGCGGTTCCTGCACAGGGTGCAGCAGCAGATGAACCAAAAGTTCCGAAATATATTTTCTTGTTTATTGGTGATGGAATGAGTTATCCTCAGGTTCAGACAACAAACTATTATCTGAATGCAATTGAAGATGATGGAGATGATATTCTTACAAGTGAAAGCAAACTGAATATGATGAAATTTCCGGTAGCAGGCTCTGCGCAGACCTATGACAGCACTTCATTCTGTCCGGATTCCGCTTCTACAGCTACTTCCATTTCCACAGGCCATAAGACTTACAGTGGAACAATCAATATGGATGAGAAGATGGAAACTTCTTATGAGACAATTGCTGAAAAATTAAAAAAACAGCTTGGCTATAAGGTTGGAATTCTTTCTTCCGTAAACTTAAATCATGCAACACCGGCTGCATTTTATGCTCATCAGGCTTCCCGAAATAACTATTATGAAATTGGTCAGGAACTGATTGCAAGTAATTTTGATTATTTTGCAGGTGGTGGTCTTAAGAAAACAACTGGTTCAGAGGGAGACCAGACAGATTTATATGAGCTTGCTCAGGAAGCTGGATATAAAGTGATTAAGACAAAAGCAGAGGCAGAAAATCTTACTGCAGAAGATGGAAAAGCAATTGTAATTGATGAGACACTTGCTGATGACGATGCGATGAGCTATGATATGGATCTGGAAGATGGCGAATGGGGTCTTTCTGACTATGTGAAAAAAGGTATTGAAGTTCTGGATAATGATACTGGATTTTTCATGATGGTTGAGGGAGGAAAAATTGACTGGGCCTGTCATGCAAATGATGCAGCTGCAACTATTACAGATACTGTTGCAATGGATGAGGCAGTGGGAAAAGCTGTTGATTTTTATAACGAGCATCCAGACGAAACTTTGATTTTGGTAACAGGTGATCACGAGACAGGTGGTCTTACCATAGGATTTGCAGGCACCGACTATGATACATTTCTTGCAAATATCAGTAATCAGAAAATCTCTTACGCAAAATTTGATTCTGATTATGTAGCGGCATATAAAGAAAACAAAACTGATTTTGATACAGTAATGGCTGATATCACAGAACTCTTTGGTCTGCAGGCACCTACTGGTACAACAGAGTCCTCAAATCAGGCTGACAGCAAGGATGTGCACCCAGAAGGCGAAGAAGATAAGGGAAGTCTTGTAATGACAGATTATGAGTATCAGAAGCTTCAGAATGCTTATGAGGAAACAATGAGCAGAACAGGAGAAGAGGAAGAGTTTGGTCAGGAAGAATATCTGATGTATGGAAGCTATGAACCACTTACTGTAACAATTACTCATATTCTGAACAACAAGTCTGGCATTAATTTTGCATCTTATGCACATACAGGACTTCCGGTGGAAGTATTTGCCATGGGAGCCGGACAGGAGCAGTTTGAAGGCTATTATGACAATACCGATATTTTCAATAAAGTGGCTGCAATTACAGGAGTAAAATAAATGGTAAGAGACAGACTTAAAAAAAGTTCTGTTTCTATAATAGCAATATTGTTAATCCTCATCCTCATAGTTCTTCCAACGGGCTATGAGGATGCTGCTATTTATAAGGGAACAGACAGAGTAAGAGCAAAGGTGATTTCCACAGATGAAAGCTCTGTGATTAATAATGGCTTGATTCAGTCAGGCGAGCAGTATTGTAAGGTGAAAATACTTGATGGAAAGTTTAAAAATGAGACTGCAGATGCAGTAAATATGCTGAGTGGCTCTTTGGAAGCGGACAAAATATTTCAGAAAGGAGATGTTGCCCATGTAGTAATCAGTTATAGCAAAGATAAGATTCTTTCAATTATGATGAGTGACCATTATCGTCTGGATAAAGAAGCTATTCTGGCTGGATTATTTGTTTTGCTTTTAATCGGGTTTGCAGGAAAAACAGGTTTAAGAGCAGTATATTCGTTTCTCATTACAATTTTGGCAATCTGGAAAATTTTGACACCAGCTTATTTAAAAGGTGCGAATCCAATATGGTGGGGAATTGCGTTGACTGCCTTTCTTACTCTTCTTATTATATTTTTGGTGTACGGATTTGACAGAAAAACACTGGCTGCATCTTCAGGTGCTTTGCTGGGGGTGTTTGTGACTTGTGTTATGGGGTGTATTTTTACAGACGCTTTTAAAATTCACGGAGCAGTTATGGCATATTCGGAAAGTCTTTTGTACGCTGGTTATCAGAATCTGAATCTTTCTCAGATTTATATGAGCGGTATTTTTATCGGAGCATCAGGTGCTATGATGGATCTGTCCGTTGATATTACTTCGGCAGTAAATGAAGTAATTTGTAAAAAGCCGAATATTGGATGGAAAGAAGCAGCCAGATCAGGAATGAATGTTGGCAGAGCAGCAATGGGAACTATGACTACCACATTGCTTCTTGCTTATTCTGGCGGTTATATTGCTCTTTTGATGACGTTTATGGCACAGGG
>RRZT011307002.1_pt1 | contig 10227 bp, 9 predicted proteins | sample 2165551 | NCBI WGS metagenome assembly RRZT01 (sample SAMN10456910, study PRJNA506462) | wastewater metagenome | biome: wastewater; feature: sludge; material: wastewater sludge; isolation source: wastewater sludge with Escherichia coli K12::gfp cells carrying plasmid... | place: USA: Moscow, Idaho ...
GGGAACCTTAGCCGGTTCCGCTCCAGGGGCCACCTCCCCATCCTTTATCCAGAACTCACGTTAAAAAGCTTAGGAAAGGCTTATCTGCCGATAAGTCATAGCCTTATCGATGTTAAGCAAGAAATGAGCCGGATGTCCTCTTAGTTACCGCTCCTCGTCCGCTCGCGGGCGAGGAGCGAGGGGGGTGTCAGGTGCGGGCGCCGGCGCCCTTGTGCCGGTACTTGTCGAGCGCGACCGCGATGATGATGACCAGTCCCTTGACGACCAACTGCCAAAAGAACGACACGTTCATCAAAGTCAGGCCGTTGTTGAGGGTGGAAATGATCAGCGCGCCGAACAGGGTGCCGATCACGGTGCCGATGCCGCCGACGAAGCTGGTGCCGCCCAGGATCACGGCGGCGATGGCGTCCAGCTCGTAGCCGGTGCCGAGCACGCCGTTGGCGCTGTACAGCCGGCTGGTGGTCATCACCCCGCCGAGCCCGGCCAGCAGCCCGCTGAAGGCGTAGACGAACAGCATCACCTGTCCGACCTTGATGCCGGTCAGGCGCGCCGCCTGGGGATTGCCGCCGACGCCGTAGATGTAGATGCCGAGCACCGTGTGCCGGAGCAGGAACCAGGTCGCCAGCAGGACCAGAAAGGCGATCACCACGATCCAGGGCAGCGGTCCCAGGTAGGCGTTGCCGATCCAGGCGAAGCCGATCTTGCTGTTGATGATGGTGGTGCCGCCGGCCAGCAGGTAGGCGAGACCGCGCAAGGTCGTCATCGAACCCAGGGTGACGATGAACGGCGGCAGTCCCGCGTAGGCGACCAACAGGCCGTTGAGCGCGCCCAGCACCAGGCCGATCAGCAGCGCGATCGGCACCGCCGCCCAACCCAGTTCGGGCATGAGCGACACCGCCATCGCGGTGACCGCCGACACCGCTAGCACCGAGCCGACCGACAGGTCGATGCCGCCGGTGAGAATGACCACGGTCATGCCGGTCGCCAGCACGATGTTGATGGACGCCTGCCGGACGATGTTCAGCAGATTATTTTCGGTCAGGAAGTTGGGGGCGATGAACGCGAACGCGATGACGATCGCGATCAACACCGGCAGGATGCCCGCCGTCTGAATCAGATTCGCCCAGAATTTCGGGTCGGGGGTTTTCGCGGGAGCGATGGCTTGTTCGGTCATGATTGCACCATTTCGGTCGTGCCCGTCGCCAGGGCCATGATGGTTTCCTGAGTCGCCGCCGGGCCGCCCGGACCGCCGAGTTCGCCGACGATCCGGCCCTCGCGCATGACCAGGATGCGGTCGCTGATGCCGATGACTTCCGGCAGTTCGCTGGAGATGACCAGCACCGCGACGCCCTTGGCGGCCAGCTCGCTGATGATTCGGTAAATTTCGGCCTTGGCGCCGATATCGACGCCCTTGGTCGGCTCGTCGAGGATCAGCACCTTCGGATTGATCGCGATCCAGCGGGCGATGAGCAGCTTTTGCTGGTTGCCGCCGGACAGCGCGCCCGCCGTGACGAAGGGTCCGGCCACCCGGACCCGCAAATCCTGGATCGAACCGGCGGTGAGCCGCGCCATGGCGGCCCGGTTGAGCAGTCCGCCGGCCAGCGCGTCGCGGCCCAGCACGCTGATGGTGATGTTCTCGCGCACGCTCATGTCGAGAAACAGGCCCTGCGCCTTGCGGTCCTCGGTCAAGTAGGCGATGCCGGTGTTGATCGCATCCAGCGGACTGCGGAGCGTCAACCGCTTACCTTCCAGCCAGACCTCGCCGCCGGCGCTGCGGTCGGCGCCGAAAATCAGCCGGGCCAGTTCGCTGCGGCCCGCGCCGACCAGACCCGCCAGACCCAGCACCTCGCCGGCATGTAGCGTCAGGCTGGACGGTTTCACCCGCCGGCCGCCGTCGGTGAGTTCCTTGACTTCCAGCACCACCCGGTCGGTGGCGTGGCTTTGCTTGTCGAACAGATTGGAGAGCGGCCGCCCGACCATCATTTGCACCAGCCGTTCGGCCGACAGTTCGGCGCGATCCAAGGTGCCGACATAGGCGCCGTCCCGCAGCACGCTCACCCGGTCGGACAGCTCGTAGATCTCCGCCATCCGGTGGCTGATATAGATGATGGCGATGCCTTCGTCCCGCAGCCGCTTGATCAGCTCGAACAGGCGGTCGGTTTCGCGGGTAGACAGCGCGGTGGTCGGCTCGTCCATGATCAGGATGTGGCTGTGCTGGTGCAGCGCCCGGGCGATTTCCACCTGTTGCTGTTCGGCGATGGACAAGGTGTTGACGGCGGTGTCGGGGCCGAATTCCGCGCCGAGTCGTTCCAGGACTTTGGCGGTTTCCCGGCGCATGGCCGCCCGGTCCGCCAGCACGCCGAACCGCTTGGGTTCGTTGCCGAGGTAAATGTTCTCGGCCACGGTCAGGTTGGGGGCGAGACTGAGCTCCTGATAGATGATGGCGATGCCCGCCGCGCGGGCCGCTTTCGGGCCGGCGATGGGCGTGGGCTGGCCGTCGATGCGGATTTCGCCGCCGGGATCGGCGGTGTAAGCGCCCGACAGAATTTTCATCAGGGTGCTTTTGCCGGCGCCGTTTTCGCCCATCAGCGAATGAATCTCGCCGGTCCAGGCTTGCAGTTGCACGTTGTCGAGCGCCTTGACGCCGGGAAAGGTCTTGCTGATGCCGCGCATGTCCAGCGCGGGGGTTCGGGTTGCGACGGACGTTGGAGAAGTGGAGATGGGGGTGGTCGCCATATCATTTCACCTCGTCGGTCAGACCCATGGACGCCCGATAAGCGGCGCGCTGCTTATCGCGCCCGAAGCGGTCGGTCAGGGCGTTCCAGGCTTTGGCCACGTTGTTCAGGGCTTCCTGGGGCGGGATTTCAAAGTTCAGCGCCCGCGTCAACTGCACTTCCAGCGCCTGGGTGTAGGCGAAATGGCCGGGGATGCGCAAATCCAGGGCGACGTTCGATGAGTTCAGGCTCTCCAGTTGCGCGTCCAGATACAGCTTGGCTTCTTCGGGGCTAAACAGCTTGAGCCAGCGCTCCCGATTCTTGAAATGGCTGTCGCGATAGGGATTGATGCCCGCTTGCGGCGTCACCACGGCTTCGCCGCTGACGTCCGGGCTGGATAGCCATTCGATGAAATTCCAGGCCGCTTCGATGTGCTTGGCGTTGGCGGGCACCGCCGCCTGCCAGCCGCCAAAAGCCAAAAATGGCGCGCGGCTGACGTTCGGGAAGGTGTCCCACTGTTTGGTCTTGTAGTTCCAGACCCGTTTCGATCCGGGCAGCAGGGCCGTGCCGACCTTGCCGGGGATCAGGCTGGCCTTGGCGTCGGCGGCGTTGACGCCGGTATCGCCCCAGTCGAAGTTCATCGCCACCGAACCGCCGGCGAAGATGTTGTGGATGTCCGCCGAGCTGAAACCCAGCGCCCCCGGCGGCGCGACGTTGAGGCCGTTGATGTAGTCCTCCAGCGCCTTGACCCAACCGGGGTTGTTGATCTGGGCATCCATGCTGTCCGGGTCGAAAAACATGGAGCCCGGTAGATTCGGATGGTGGGTGTAAGCGGCGGCGTGGGTGAAGAAATACCAGAACTGCTCGCCGCCGCGCCGGTAGGCTTCGGCGGTGCCCCACAAGTTGGCCGTGGGCCGGTTGAAATATTCGGCGATCTGATAGTACTGCTCCCAGGTCGCCGGCGGCGCCAACGGGTAGCCGTACTTTTCCCTGAAACGCTGTTGCTCTTGCGGATTGGCAAACAGGTCCAGCCGGTAGTACAGGATGTGCTGGTCGCCGTCGATGGTTTGCGACAGGTAGCGGCCGCCCCAAACCATCAGGCGATCGCGGTAGACCGGCAGGATGTCGTTCCAGGCGGGGGTTTCGCGCAGCGCCGCCGGCATGTCCGCCAGATAGGGCGCGAAGTCCGGGGTCCAGAACGGCCCGTAAGTGATGACGTCGAATTTGCCTTCGCCCGCGACCAGGGCGCCGAGATAGGTCTGGTAAAGCTGGTCGACCGGAAACTCGATGATGTTGATTTTGCCGCAGGTTTGCTTTTCCCAGCCTTTGGCCGCCATCTCGATGGCGCTGGCGATAAACGGCCGGATGCGGGTGCCGACATCCAGGATGACGCCGCTGTAGTCCGGGTTGCATTCGGCCGCCACCGCCGTCGCGGCGAAGGCCAGACCCAGCAAACCGGCCCGCATGATCGCTGAGGATGCTGTTTTCATCGGTGTTCGCGCCTCGGCGGGGATTGGTTTTAGGAATGAAGCGGGGGAGAGTCGCCGCGCGTTCCGACATCGCGCATGGGAACCACGTCGCCGTGCTCCGCGCAGTGGTAGGTGACGATGAACAGGTCGCCGTCGGTGGCGAATCGATACCCGATCACCCGCCGCTGGCAGCGCGGACAAGCCTCGGCGGAGATCGGAGTCGCCGAATCGTGATGGGTCGGTTGCTCGAGGTTCTCGATCGCGATGTCGCGAGCACCGCGAGATTTCCCGGGATAACGCCTGCGCCGCTCTCCGATAGGGGCGCGGTGGGCGCCCTCGCCGGCAATGGATCGGGCCGCGCCCATGGTAGAGGGCGACGGTACCGGCACTTCGCCGTCATGGTGATGGCCGGCTGCCTGACAAACGGGTAGATCGTGGCTGTTCATGACGAGTCGTGTGCCTCGGATTTTGCCTGCCGTTGAGGAGTGTTCCGCGGTGGATGCCAGGATCGCTGGCTTTGCGGAACTTTCGGGTAACGGGCGCCGCGCGGCGCCCGTTACCATCGCGCCAGAACGATCCGGGTTAGAAAAAGACCCGGGTGCCGATGGATACCACGTCTTGATCGCCATAGAGGGGGGTGTTGGCGTCTCGGCCGCTGTACTCGACCCAAATCAAAGTGCGTTTGCTGAAGTTGTACTGGTAGCCGAGCCGCCAGTTGTCGATGGTGTCCTCGCTGTCGATGCCGGTGTCGGTCTGGCCGTAGGCGGCCCGGAGGATGTTGTTGCCGAAGGCGTACTGGCCGGTGAGATACCAGCTCTGGGCGTCGGAACCGGTGGCGAGCGGCACGCCGTTGACGCGGACCTTGCGGTCGAAGTTCACGTCGTTGAAGTCGCCCTGCTCGTAAATCAAGCCCACCAGCCATTGGTTGGTCTTGTAGCCCAGGCCGAGGCCCCAGTTTGCCAGATCGAGATCGGCGGTCCGGCCTTGACCGAGGTTCACGTCCTGGTCGCCGTCGAGCTGGATGTAGGTCAGCCCGGCGAAGTACGGACCCTGGCTGTACTTGACGTTGACGCTCCAGATGTCGATGTTGTCCGAGGTGTTTGGGATTCCCAGCCCCGTGTTCGCCTCATCTGCATCCAGCACCAGCATCGCCTCGGCGCTGAAGCCGTTGAAGATCGGCGTCTGGTAGTCGATGTTGTTGGGCTGGGTGGACAGGGCGCCGTTCACGTTGGTTTCCTTGGTGACCGCCCCGCCCAGGTAGGCCGAGCCGTTCAGCACCTTGGAGCTGTTCCAGATATCGATCACGTTGAGCACTTTCCAGTACGGCGTGTCCTGGGTGCCCAGGGTCAGGGTGCCGAAGCCGCCGGTCAAACCGGCGAATTTCTGGTTGAGGCCGGAGAAATTTCCGCCCTCGGTCATGTCCACGCTGAATTCCCACATGTAGAGGGCGCTCAGGCCACCCCCCAAATCTTCGGTGCCCTTGATCCCCAGCTTGGAACCGTCATCGAGCACGTCCCAGTAGGGATCGGTGTCTTGGATATGGTTGTCGATGTAATCCACCGATAACCTGGCCTCGCCGTACAGGATCGTGTCGGCTCGGACGGCGAACGGAGCGGCCAGGGTGGCGGCAACCGCTAGGGAAATAGTAATTTTTTTCATGGTTTAAAATCCTCGCGGGTGAGTACCCGAATGAACAGCGGTACATATTTCATTAAAGAGCACTATTTTCATGAGTCAATAAATTTTGGGGCCGAAAGGGGTTGCCGAACTGTTTCAAACGAAGACTTGGCGACCGGCGCGGTTTTGTGCGGCGGTTTTCGGTAATCGTTATCACCAGCAAAATCCTTATATAAAACCAATTTGTTGGCCATATTTGTAATCGTTTACAATTATTTTGTCAAGTGGTGGCCGTGAAAATTTATCGGAAAGCTGTAGCGGGCAAAGTCGGGAAAGCGTTTTTATTTGTCTGTTGATATTAAAGGATTTTATTTTCTAGAGTAATTTTAGCGTCCCGATGGACTCATCTAAAGCAAACACTGATATACAAATTGCTTGCTGATGTGCGAAAATAGTTGTAATCGTTTACTTGCTCTTGAAGGAGGGGTACAGATGGCGCAAATCAAGGATGTCGCAAAGCGGGCGGGCGTTTCGGTGGGGTCGGTCTCGCGGGTATTAGCCGGCCATGCCGGGGTGAGCGAGTCGATTCGCCAGCGGGTGACGGCGGCGGTCGAGGCCTTGGATTATCGGCCCGATCTGGCGGCGCGGCGCTTGCGGTCGCGACAGACGGACACCATCGGCCTGATCGTGTCGGACATCCGCAACCCGTTCTTCACCGAAGTGAGCCGGGCGGTCGAGGACGTGGCGTACCAGCACCGCTTGCGGGTGATTCTGTGCAACGCCGACGAAGACCCGGAGAAAGAGGCGCTGTATCTGGACCTGATGCGCGACGAGAACGTGCGCGGGGTGATTCTGTCGCCCACGCTGGCGACGCTGGCCGGCTTCCGCCCGAGCGATTACCCGTTTCCGGTGGTGCTGGTCGACCGCTGCGACCGGGATACCGCCGCCGACGCGGTGGTGCTCGACAACGTCGATGCGGCGTACCGTCTGACCGCCCACCTGATCGACAGCGGCTATCGCCGCAACGTCTTCTTCTACGGCACCACCAGCGCCACCGGCCGCCAGCGGCGGGAAGGCTACGCGGCGGCGATGGCCGCCCACGGCTTGGACGCGCAAGCCGAGGCCTTGCCGGCGACCGTGGATCGCGCCCGAACCGCCGCGCGGGAACGGCTGCGCCGCCGGCCGCTGCCCGATGCGCTGGTGGCCAGCAGCGGCCTGATCCTGCTCGGGCTGACCGAGGCGTTGCGGGAAGCGCAGCTACGCTTTCCGGATGCGGTCGCGCTGGCCGGTTTCGACGACCTGCCCTGGACCCGGCTGGTGGAGCCGGGCATCACCGTGATCGCCCAGCCGATCTACGACATCGGCCGCGCCGCCATCGAGCTGCTGTTGCAACGGATCGCCCAGCCGGAACAAGCGGTGCGCCGCATCGTGTTGCGCGGGGAACTGGTGGCGCGGGGGTCCACCGCCAGGCCAAGCGGCGTGATTGCCCCGGTGTCGGTGGCGTGTCCGTGACCGCCGCGCGATGACTTGAACCTTCACCCGGACATCGTCGCATGCTGGACCCTTTCATGATCGCGCTCGGCCTGCAAGCCGAAGTTCCCGCACCCGGCCAAGCGCGGGTGTGGGGCACCATCCGGCCCGAGTTTCTCAACAGTTGGGGCTCGGCGCACGGCGGCTTTCTCTATTCGGTGGCCGACGCGGCTTTCGCGCTGGCTTCCAACTCGCACGGGACGCTGGCGGTCGCGCTGGCCGCGCACATCGAATACCTGCGGCCCAGCCAAGCCGGCGCGGCGGTGGAGGCGTTGACGACGGAGGTCCACCTCGGGCGCGGCACGGCGGTCTATCGGGTGGAGGTGCGCAGCGGGGCGGACCTGCTCGCGATCTTCACCGGGACGGTCTATCGGCGGCCCGGCCATCGGGCCACGCTGTCGGCCGAGAGTCCGCGAGCCGTTCTCCCGGCGGATTAGCGCCGGCTCGACCGCCGACAGCGCAGGAGCCGCGTCACGCGAGGTCCGCCAACACCCGCTCGGCCGCCAGCACCCCGCGATAGTGGGCTTCCTCGAAAACCGAGTAGCCGCTCAGGTCGGAATGGGCGAACAGCACCCGATCCCGCGCCTGTTTCAGCCGTTGGCGGGCCGCGCCCCAGACGAAGCCGGGCCGGGGGCGGACCATGGCGTGACCCCAGCGCATCAAATCGAGCCGGGTGACGATCTCGCGGATGTCGGGGTGCGGTTTGGACAGATCGCCCAGAATCCGCTCCGCCCAAGTCGCCCACGGCGTTTCCAGCAAGCGTTGCCGTTCCCGGTCCGGCGGGCCGTCGCAGAGCGCCTGATACCAGGTGAACACAGTTTGATCCTGATGCGCCGTCCGATGTTGGTGGGTGGCGACCACGTAGCCCAGCGCGTCGCTGTCGTACAGCACGTTGTCCCAGGACAAGGGCGCCCCCCGACGCTCCTCGGGAAAGCGGCGCAGGCTGAGGTTGGCGACCAGCCAGGGCGCGTACTGAAATTCGCCGATGGCCGTCGCCAGTTCGGGCGATAGCTCCCGAAACACTTTGGGCGCCTGAAAAACCGGCGCGGCCCAAATCACCGCTTGAGCCAAGCGGCGTACCGAGCGGTTTTCCCGTGGCTGCCAAGCGTCCACCGATACCGCCCGATCCAGTTCCGAAAGCCGCCAAGCCAGGGCGCGGGTGACGAGGTGTGGTTCCAATCGTTCCCGCAGCCGCTCGACCAGCCAGCCGTTGCCCTCCGGCCAAGCCAGCACGTCGTCGCCGTCGGCGTCGCGGGCCAGCGCGTCGCGGCTGGCGAAGTAGTGAATCCCCATCCAGGCCGAGGTCTGGTCGTGACGGCAGCCGTAATCGTCGCGGCAGGCGTAATTGACGTGCCAGTGCAGCGGTTCCGAATCCAGTCCTTGTTGCAGCAAAAAGTCCCGCATGGACAGCCGGTCCAGCGCCAGCAGCTCGGGATCGCGGGCACTGAAATCCAGCGGGATGGCGAACGCCTTGCGGCCGTCCGCGCCGCGCCGGCCTTGAAAATCTCGCATCAAGTCCTCGAAGCGGCGGTACTGATCGAAATCCCGCTGCCGGACGCCGACCTGCGGCCACAGGCCCTCGCGCCAGACCCCTCGGGCGTACAGCCGCTCTTGTGGGGCGAAGTTGATGTAACGTTCGTCGTAGCGGGGTTCCACCGCGTCGGGATCGCCGAGCAGCACGCCGAAATCGGCCAGCAGCTCGCGCACGGAACGGGATTCGCGGGTGGGAAAGGGCAGGTAATGCGCGCCCCAGGGATAGGCGGTGATGGCGTTTTCGCCGCTGCGGGCGTTGCCGCCGACATCCGGCTCCAGTTCTAGAACGACGAAATCGGTGAAGCCGTTTTTGAGCAATTTCCAGCCGGCGGACAATCCGGCGATGCCGCCGCCGACGATGACCACCGGGGCTTTCAGCGTCTCGGACGGCTCCGGGAAATCGGCGGTCCGCAGCCGGTGGCCGAGAGCGTCGGCCGCGCCCACGATCTCGCCTTCCGGCAGCGGCGGGCCGTCGCGAGCGCCCAGCCGCCGCCAGCCGTACCCGCCGCCGCTGACCGCGACGGCGGCGGCCAGCGACCCGAGAAACCGGCGGCGGTTCATCCGGCGAATCGAAGCTTACAACCGTTTTTCCCTCTCCCGGAGGAAGAGGGGACCGGAGAGAGAGCGTCGAGAGCTTTTCCGGATTCGTTCATCGGGTTAATGCGGGTTTAGGCCCTCAATTGATACCGACCGCTTTGGCGGCTTCCAAGACCTTGGTGTCGGTATTTTTGCCGCAGTATTCCACCAATTCCTGGCTGAATGTTTCGAGGTTTTTCCAATCCAGCTCGGTATCCCCGGAAACGCCGCTCAGATAGCCGTCGATCCACATCAAAACCACGCCCGCGTCATCGGCGTTGCCGGTGGACAGCTCTTTCAAAAATGCGCCGCAGGCGATCGACCCGAAATCGATATTTTGTATCTGTGCCTTCTTGGCCGCGACGGGTCCCGATATCAGCAGGCTGGCGGCAAGGCACAGGGCGGCGACGGCAAACGAACGCTTCATGGGATGTCCTCGGGTGATGGGGGTACAAGCGGATAATGTCGGGCAAGTCGGGTCGTGGATACCATTGCCTATAGCCTAGCGAGTGATGGCCTTAAATACCATGGTTTCCCAGTCCGATTGAACGAGTATATCAAAATTTAGGCGTATGGACCTTATTATACATGTTATGCGTTGCTAAAGGTTGAAGAAGTATGCATGGGTTTTCCGAGATACCTCAATGGAGTCATCCCGGTTCGACAGCCGTGCCGATTTACGGACGTTATGTTGGGAAAGCCTCGACAGCACAATCCGTTAGCGCATTACATCGAATACCTCTAAAGGAGTATGGCCGCGAGATTAACGCATGAAGACCGGGATAGAC
>RRZT011308141.1_pt1 | contig 10227 bp, 7 predicted proteins | sample 2165551 | NCBI WGS metagenome assembly RRZT01 (sample SAMN10456910, study PRJNA506462) | wastewater metagenome | biome: wastewater; feature: sludge; material: wastewater sludge; isolation source: wastewater sludge with Escherichia coli K12::gfp cells carrying plasmid... | place: USA: Moscow, Idaho ...
AGACTTATATTGCCAAAACAGCAGAAAACAGAAATTTTGATATTGCTTTGGTTTTCGATGAATGGGTGAAAATGCCGGATTATTTTGTGAAAGTCGGAACGCTTAGCATTAATAATAATTATATCTGTGGAGGAACTACAGTTTCTTTTTATGTCGTGAAAAAAGAAAATGCAGATAAACTCAGGAAGCAATTATCAGATTTTTCCAAACAAACTCCAAAAGACGTTACAATAAAAATAGCATACTAATTATGAACTTTGAAGACTTTATCATTCCGCCAAAAAAAATCAGGGCCGAAAAATGGCAGATTGGGGACAAGATTATTAATGATATCAAGGAAGACGGTATTGTTCTGCTGTTTGTATCAGATTACAGAGGTGCAGATGGCGATGCCGAAAGTCAGGATTTTACAGGTGTAAGAAGAGAGTTTTACAAATTGTCACAATTGGATTTTGATATTCCCGTTATAGATCTTGGCGATTTGGTTTCTGGAAGAACAATTCATGATTCGCATTATATTTTGCAGGAAGTTCTGTCTGCTTGTCACTATAAAAATGCAATTCCGGTGATCGTAGGCGGTAGTAATGATCTGGCGGTTTCGCTTTTCTCTGCGCTTAATTTTCATCAGAATAATATCAATTACACGCAGATCAGTAATGTTGTTTCACTGAAACAGGATGAGGAAATCCACGAGTCTAATTTCCTCAGCAAGATACTGGGCTCAAAAAATTTTTCTATAAAAAATTACCATCACCTAGGCTATCAGAAACATCTGAATGAAATGGATTCTGTGAGGCTTATCAAAGAAGTTCAGTTTGATATTATCCGCCTGGCAGAAATGATGAATTCTACAGAAAAAACCGAGCCTTATTTCCGGAAAGCAGATTTGGTTACCATTAATTGTGATGCTATTGAAAGTTTTGGAGAGCCATTTTCTATGAATCCGCAGGTTAATGGGCTGAACAGAAGAGAAATCTGTGCTTATATGAAGGAAATCGGGCTGAGTGAAAAACTGAAATCCGTTGGGATTTTCAATTATAATATCTATTCTGATTCACAGCTCAATCATCAGTTGCTGGCTCAGATGATCTGGTATCTTATAGAAGGCATCAACATCCAGCGTTCTCACCCGAAGGAAAAATCCTACGAAACTTTTTATGTGCTGATTAATGACGAGAAGTATGCTTTTAAAAGAGAGGTTTTCAGTAATCTGTGGTATTTTGGTGAGGATGATAATATTGATAATTGCATCCCTTGCTCACGGTCGGATTTTGATGAAGCCAAAAAGGGTTTTTTGAATTCGAGATTCACCAGAAGTTAACTCATGCAGCATCCACTAACCAAAGTTTCTGTTATTGTTCCCGTTTATAACGTCGAGTTATACTTGGAGAAATGTCTATTGTCATTGGTTAATCAGACTTTGCAGGACATTGAAATAATCGTGGTGAATGATGGAAGCAAAGATCATTCTCAACAAATTATAGAAAAATTCCAGCAGGAGCATCCGCAAAAAATCTTTGCGTACACAAAAGAAAATGGCGGATTAAGTGATGCGCGAAATTTTGGTATAGACCGTGCGAAGGGCAAGTATATCGGTTTTGTGGACAGTGATGATTATGTTTCAGAAACGATGTATGATGAGATGCTGAACATTGCCGAGAAAAATCAGGCAGAAATAACAATATGCAATATTCAGAAGGTAGATGAAAGAGGAAATGTTACACAAAAGCTAACGCAGTTGCCTGGTTTTCCTGAAAAAATCATTCTGGAAAATAATATTTCTGTTTTCTCTGATATCTCTTATTTTGCCTGCAATAAGCTTTTCAGAAGTGAATTATTTAAGAACAGAAGATTCAGAAAAGGAATTCATTTTGAAGATATCGAGCTGATACCACAGCTGGTTCTGGATTCTAAAGTCATCGGCTTTACTCCGGCATATCATTATCAATATCTAGAAAGACCACAATCTATCAGCAAAATGCATACGCTGAAAGGATTAGATATTCTAGAGGCTGTGAAAACTGTGAGTGTGAAATTTACGGAAAGCCGCTACCATAGATATAAAGATGCATTGAAAGGATTTCAGATTCTGGAAGGAGTTTATACATTTCTGGCTTATTTGGCATTTGTAAATAATAAGGCAGATTTTTACAAGATGTCACATATGTTGGATGAGTTTATAAAAGATAATGATATAAATACGAAAGATATCTTGCAGTATAAGCGGTTTGGAAGGAATTATCTATTATCTTTGCCGTTAAGAAAAAAAGTTTATTACGTCCTTAGTATATTCAGGCTGAGGCATATTGTCAGAATATTGACAATCAAAAAGTAAACTAGGTTAAGAACACAAGATGAATAACATCGAACTTTTTTTGGTAAGTATAGGAATATCCTTTTTTTACTTCAAGCTAGTTTTAGGCTTTGTGTTTTCTTTTTTAATTACTTTTATTTCCATTCCTGCAATTATAAAAATTTCCAGAAGGAAGAATCTGATGGATGAGCCCGGATCACGGAGCTCCCACCTGAGGAAAATTCCAAATCTCGGCGGCATAGCCATATTTTTTTCTCTGGGTGTTTGCGCTCCTATTTTTGCTTACGAATTGTTTGATCGCTATAAGTTTTTATTTGCATCATTTATCATTTTATTTTTTGTAGGAATAATGGATGATATAATGGTTCTAAGAGCATATAAAAAGCTTTTGGCTCAGGCACTTGTGTCAATATTAATGGTGGTAGGGTCGGATGTGCGCATCAGGAGTATTTTTGGACTGTTTGGAGTCTATGAGATTAATTATTATATAAGCATAGCTTTCAGTATTCTGACTTTCATTATTCTTATCAATGCTTTTAATCTGATAGATGGGATAGACGGACTGGCCGGAAGTTATACCATTGCAACCAGCATACTTTTTGGGATCAGTTTCTTCAGGTTGGGACCGGCGAACGATCCTTTGGTTATCCTTTGTGCAATTATTATTGCAGCATCATTGGCTTTTTTGTTCTATAATCTCTCTAATAAAAGAAATGCGAAAATTTTTATGGGAGATACGGGTTCTATGATTCTTGGATTTCTTCTTGCCTTCACAGGTATTTCATTTATAGAAATATTCATTCAGAAAAGGGATGAGGTATTTTATCATCTGCAGTCTGCGCCTGTTATAGCTGTAGCCATTCTTATATTACCGATTATCGATACGCTTATGGTCATTATTACCAGAATTTATCATGGCAAGTCTATACTCTCTCCAGATAAAAATCACATACACCATAAGTTACTGAATCTAGGTCTCACACATCGCAGATCTACAGCATATATCATAGGTTATTATTTAATTATCATTGCTGTAGCTTATTCGCTTAGGCATTTAAATGTCAATTATTTACTGATTATTATTTTGGTTATTGGTTTTTTAGGAGCTTATCTTCCTATTTTCTTACTTAGATTCAAAAACTAAAATATTATATTTTTGCAAAAAACTATTTGATGACAAAACAACATCTTTTTAATATCTTTCTATTGGTCTTCATCATTGGTATCTGTACTTCATGCATTAGCAGAAAGGACATCCAGTATCTCCAGCCTAGTGAGAGCTTAACTATCAATGAAGAGGGATTGGTTCCTTATAATGTGCCGGAATATAGAGTTACTAAAGGTGATATACTAAGCCTTAACGTCGTAACCACTCCAAAGGGTGATGCAGCTCAGTTTTACTCTTCTCTAAATACATCTAGCAGTGGTGCTAATAATGGTGCAATGCAAAGCGGTGGAACATCTGGCGGACAGTCCGGTAGCGGTTCTGGTGGCAATGCAACATTTTATTTTAATGGACTTAAAGTAGATTCCAAAGGAGATGTCAATATCTTCGGAATTGGATACATCAAAGCCGAAGGTAGAACGCTGGAGGACATGACAAAAGAAATTCAGGAAAAGGTAAATGAAAATTTTCTCCAAGGAAAATCTGAGGTAAGGCTTAATCTGGACGGGATCCGTTATTATATCTTAGGCGATATGGAAACTGTGAATGTTACCGGTGAAAAAACAGCATACATGACGCAGCTTAATATTATGCAAGCAATCGCCATGAATGGAGGTCTGAACCGAACTGTCGATCGGAAAAATATAATGATACACAGGAAGTTTCCCGAAGGTATTAAAACGGCAAGACTTGATCTTACAAGAGAAGATGTGATGAACTCACCTTACTATTGGCTTCAAAATGGGGATATTATTTATCTCAATACCAATGGTAAAAGTATCAATGGATTTGGAAAAGAACCACTTCAGACACTCACAACAGGAGTTTCACTACTTACAACTGTGATGTCAGTTTATCTAATCCTAACGCGTCTCTAATCATGATACCTGAGAAAAACAATAATACAACGGCGAGCACTCCACAGTTAGAAAAAATAGGTTCCTTTAACTTGTTTGATATTGAGCATTTTGTAAGGAGAGTAATCCGTAACTGGTATTGGTTTGTAATATTAGGTTTCATTGGTTACTGTATTTCTTATGGTTACAGTAAGTATTATGCTCAGAGAGTTTACTCTTCCAGTCTATCTCTAAGTATTTCCAATAACACGGCTAGTTATTTTACGCCCAATCAATCAATTAACTTTATCTGGGGACAAGGTGGGAATCAGGATGGTGTTTACCTGAAAAAAATATTATTATCCCGAAGTCATAATGAATATTTGGTAAAGAAACTGAATCTCATTACCAATTATACCACAAAAGGTCTTATAAAAACAACTTATCTGGACAGAGAAGACAGTCCTGTTTTTTTGGAGATTGACAAAAACCACCTGCAACAGGTTAATTATCCTATAACGATTATTCCAAGAAAAGGAAATCAGTATGAAGTCACGCTTCCGGAAGAAGGAGAATCACCGAATCTTTACAATTACATTACAGAAAGTGTGGAGACAGTCGCTCCCTATTCAAGACCAGCTAATAAGATACTTAAGCTGAATGAATGGTATGAGACTCCCAACCTAAAATTTAAGCTTATTCAAAATCCTACTCCAAGTAATCTCGGGTTGAATAACATAATCATCACCTTAGTCCCTGTAAACCAAGCTGTAAATAGTATTACTAGTAGTCTTTTTGTAGAGTTTGATAAAGAACTATCATCCATAATGGTAATTTCCAAAACAGGTTATAACCTTAATAATACTGTCAGTTTTCTAAACAATTCTGTAGATGAACTTATCAAAAAAAGATTAACGGACCAGAATACTGTAGATCAGAATACAGTAAAATATTTGAATGAGAATCTGTTGCTTATAAGGAAAAAATTGGATTCCAGTGCTACTGTTCTGAATAGGCTAAAAATCAATAATAGGCTTTTCGATATGGAGAATATAGACTCCAAGACGTTAGAAAAACTCACAACTCTGGAAAATCAAAAGGCAGAACTTACCGCAAAAATTAAATCTTTAAATGACATCCGGAATTCTGTTAATACCAACAATATTGAAAAGATTATAAGCCTAAATGTTGCAGGAATAGAAGATGGCAGCTTCAACGCATCCGTATCTGAGCTAAAGCAACTTTACGCAAAAAGAAGAGAACTTGCCCAGATTTACACACCCAACTCTGAGCCGATGCGAGAAATTAACAGACTTATAAACGAGGCAAAATACGCTTCACAGGGTGGGCTTAAAAAATATTTCCAAGGTTACTATGACAGACTTTCGCAGCTGGATTCTCAGATTGGTAAAATAGATCAAGAGTTAGTTTCGCTTCCCGAAAAGCAGAGGATTTTCTTGGATGCGCAAAGAGGATATAATATAATAGAAAATACCTACAATACTCTCCTAACAGAGCAGGCAAAATCCCAAATGCGTGTTGCAACCAATCAGAGCAATCTCACAGTTATTGACAAAGCAAAAAATCTTGGACAAGGCCCTATTGCTCCTAATATCGCTGCTACACAAACACAAATTATCGGCGGACTTCTACTGATACCGCTTATATTTCTGCTTTTAGGAGAATTGTTAGATAATAAGATCAGAAATCTTAAAGAGTTATTGGGTGTAACAAAAATTCCTTTGCTTGGAGTCATTGGCCATAATCGTTACGATAACAATCTTACAGTTTTGGAAGAACCAAAATCATCAATATCAGAAGCTTTCCGTTCCATACGGGCAAATCTCCGTTTTCTCTTCGATGAAGAACAGAAAAGTAAAGTAATATTGGTAACATCTTCCATCAGTGGAGAAGGAAAAACCTATGTTTCTATTAATATTGCTTCAGTGCTAGGTCTCAGCGGGAAAAAAGCCGTTTTATTGGGAATGGATCTAAGGAAGCCAAAAATCTTCGGTGATTTTAAAATCAATAACAAAAACGGCATCTCCAATTATCTTACAGGGCAGGTAGAACTTGAAGATATTATCAATCACACCAGTATTCCGGGATTGGATGTTATCACTTCAGGTCCCATTCCGCCTAATCCATCAGAACTTTTGATGAGTGATAAAAATATGAATTTCATTGATAAACTGAAAGATTTGTACGAATATATAATCATTGATTCTCCTCCCGTAGGTCTTGTGGCAGATTCTTTTGAGTTAATTAAAAAGGCAGATACAACAATATATGTGGTTCGCCACGAGTATACCGAAAAGCATATGGTGAGAATGATTACCGAAAAATACTTTAAAAAAGAAGTATCCAATCTGGGATTAGTGTACAATGATTTCGTAATAAAACAAGGCTACGGTTATGGATATGGCTACGGCTACGGTTACGGTTATGGCTATGGTTACGGTTACTTTAATGAAGATGAAAATTATGTAGAACCCACAATTATAAAAATCAGGAATAAGCTGAAAAAGTTTTTAAACAAAAAATAAAATAGAAGCCTTTTTTCAAGGCTTTTATTATTAATAGACTATTTTATCAATAAGTTCGTTTTTATAACATGAAATTATGTTTTTTTGTTTTTATTTAACTAAACTTTAAGAAGTTCCTTAATCTAAAAATGTTTTATATTTGCACCAAATTTTTGAACAATAGACCATTCAGCATATTGAGAATGAAGAGAGAATTAACTTTTACCCTTGTGGCAATTTTTTGTTTTTTGAGTTTGGCAAAAGCTCAGAGACATGAGGTTGGGATACAGATGGGTATGAGTAATCTTGTAGGTGATATAGGAAGTACAAATTATGTGCTTCAGAAACCTGTGGGAAATATCTCGGATTATGGATTGCCTTTTTATGCTGGGATAATGTATAGGATGAATTTTAATCCCTATCAAACGATCAGGCTGAATGTCGGATACAATAATATTCAGTTTAATGACAATTACGCAAAAGAAAATTATCGCAGGGCGAGAAAGCTCTCAGGAACCAACTCGGTGGTATCTGCGGATTTGGTTTTTGAATATAATTTTCTTCCGGTCAATGAAGAACAGGTCAGTATGATTAGTCCTTATATATTCGGTGGTGTCTCAGGTTTTTATATGAATACCGTCAAAGCTCATTTGAATGTAAATACTTACGGAACCCAGGTTGTTTATTCCAATGATAAAGCGTTTACGCTCGGAATTCCTTTCGGTGTAGGTCTTAAATATAAATTTAATTATAACTGGGCATTGTCCGGTGAGTTTACCTTCAGACCAACATTCTCAGATCAGGTGGATTACAGTATGCTGAAAGATAGTGATATCACAGTGAAAAGCTTATTGCCAACAGGTGATACTGCAGCAGCTGTGCAGGCTTTCAAAGACCAGCGAAATGTAGGTAACCTGAATTCCAAAGACTGGATTAATTCAGCTACTATCATTCTGTCATATTCATTCGGGAGACCACCTTGTTATTGTAAATAGTCATTATGCAGGATTTAAAAAAGCTTATAAATAAAGATAAATTACCAAAGCACGTTGCCGTAATAATGGACGGAAACGGAAGGTGGGCAAAATCTAGAGGAGAAGAAAGAACCTTTGGACATAAGAATGCTATCAATGCGGTGCGTAATGTTATCAATGCCTGTAATGAGATTCATATTCCATATCTTACTCTTTACACTTTCTCATCAGAAAACTGGAACAGGCCGAAAGAAGAAGTGGATACCTTGATGAATCTTTTATCTGAAACTTTGCTTTTGGAGGCCGAAGAGATTTTTTCTAAAGGACTAAGGATGCATGTGATAGGTGATATATCATCATTACCAGAATTAGTAAAAGACCAACTGATGAATGTGGTTAATCTTACAAAGGATAACAAAGGCGGAAATCTTATTCTTGCTTTGAGCTACGGTTCTCAGAAAGAAATACTAAAAGCTGTTCAGGAAATCAGTAGAGAGGTAAAGGATGGGAAACTGTCAGTAGATGATATTGATGAAAAAGTTTTTGAAAACCATCTTTATACCAAAGATTTTCCGCAGGTAGATCTTATGATCAGAACTAGCGGAGAGGTAAGGATTAGTAATTTCCTGCTTTGGCAGATTGCCTACGCAGAACTTCAGTTTTTAGATGTATTATGGCCAGATTTCTCCAAGGATACATTTTTTCAGTGTGTTATAGATTATCAAAACAAAGAAAGAAGGTACGGAATGACCAGTGACCAGATTCTTTCACAAAAATAAATTACAGAAAAGAGAACAACTTCAATAAGAATGAAATTAAGATTTATACCCATTATATTGCTTACAGCCTCCGTGTACTTTCACGCACAGGTTGTTCCACAGGGTAACAATGCAGATAACACAGAACTTAGCGGAAATCAGAATCAGGAGTATGTTCTGAAGGACATCGTTGTAGACGGTGTCAAAAGATATACCCCAGCACAGATTTTACGTTTTACAGGTCTGGTGAAAGGAGAGAAGTTAGAAATCCCCGGACAGAGAGTCAGCAATGCTGTCAAGAAGCTGTGGGAAACACAGTCGTTTTCTAAAGTAGAAGTGTATGTCCAGGATGTAGAAGGGCAAAATGTTATTTTGCAATTTCAGCTCCAGGATTTGAAAGAACTTGGTGAGATTAAATTCACCGGAAAAGGTATCGGCAAGTCTAAAAACGAAAAACTGATAAAGGATAACAATTTGAAACCTGGAACCAAGATTAACAGTAATCTGATTTCCAGTCTTCAGAATAAAATCCCTCAGGAATACATCTCAAAAGGATTTGCGGATGCGAAGATCAATATTGAGGAAAAACCAAATGGTACAGATGCTAATTTGGTAGATTGGACCATTGAAGTTTCCAAAGGTAAAAAAGTGAAAATTGACAAAATCACTTTTGAAGGAAATGAAAATGTTTCCAGCAGAAAACTAAGAAAAAATGGTTTCAAAGAAACTAAGCAGAAGAGATTTATAAAAGGTATTTTGAAACCATCGAAATTTGTTCAGGACAAATATGATGAGGACAAAAGAAATCTCATCAATTATTATAATTCATTAGGTTTCAGAGATGCAACTATTGTGTCTGATTCTGTCTCTAGAAATGAAAAAGGATATAATATCAATATCAAACTAAACGAAGGTAAGAAATATTACATTGGAGATATTAACTTCATTGGAAATACAACTTATTCATCAGAATTCTTACAAAAGATATTGGGGTACAAAACAGGAGATATTTATGATGCTGTCGGCTTCAATAAAAAAGTTGGCGAAGATGGAGGTAAGGAAGATGACTCTGACCTGAAATCGATTTACATGAATAATGGTTTCCTTTTTTCTACAGTAACACCCATCGAAAAATCGGTAAAAGGAGATTCTATTAATCTAGAAATCAGAATAAGCGAAGGAGAAAAAGCCACTTGGAACCGTGTAACCTGGTCCGGAAATACGACAACGCACGACCATGTTATCCTTAGAGCGCTAAGAACGAAGCCAGGTGCATTGTTTGCAAAATCTGATATCAAAAGAACATATTTCGAACTTGCTGGGATGCAGTTTTTTGATCCTCAGCAAATCGGAACCGACGTAAAACCGAATCCGCAGGATAACACAGTTAATATGCACTGGACGCTTGTTGAAAAAGGATCTTCTCAGGTTCAGCTTCAGGCTGGTTATGGTGGTGGTTCTTTCATAGGAACATTAGGATTAACGTTCAATAACTTCTCTTTAAGGAACTTTTTGAAATTCAAAGATTTCAAGCCGGTTCCACAAGGTGACGGACAAACTTTATCGCTTCAGGCACAGGCAGGACAATATTTTACCAACTATGGAGTTTCATTTACAGAGCCTTGGTTATTCGGAACGAGACCTACAGCGCTAAG
>RRZT011974927.1_pt1 | contig 10227 bp, 9 predicted proteins | sample 2165551 | NCBI WGS metagenome assembly RRZT01 (sample SAMN10456910, study PRJNA506462) | wastewater metagenome | biome: wastewater; feature: sludge; material: wastewater sludge; isolation source: wastewater sludge with Escherichia coli K12::gfp cells carrying plasmid... | place: USA: Moscow, Idaho ...
GACCCCGACCATGACCAGCACGGGCAGGTCAATGCCGCGCAACTGCGCAGCGTTGCGATTCGAGCGCAGCCATGGGTCTTCGGCGGCCACCATGCGGTCGTAGGTGCGGGCAGGGACCGTGGCTTGGGGATAACGCCCCTCGCTTACTGCCCGTTCAAGGCGTGCCACGAAGGCCCTGCCCTGGCGCTGCGCGCACCGTGTGTGCGGATAGTTGGTGCGCAGGTAGGTTCGCACACCTGCCCGCGGGTCGCTGTCGGCGCGCTGCACCCAGCGGGGGCCCAACGTCGTGTCGCTGCCGCCCGGGTTGGTCCCCACCAGAACCGCTCGCCGCACGCGCGACGGCTGTGTGCGCAGTAGTTCCTGCACGACAAGACCGCCCATCGACCACCCCAGCAGATCGGCCTTCGGCAGGCCGATGTCGGTCATGAACTCGGCCGTGGCGTCCGCGAGGGCGGCGAAACTCCGGCGGCCGCGCGAGGTGGAATCGCCCAGACCCGGGTAGTCGAACACGATCACCCGGCGGTTCGTGGCCAACGCCGACAGGAAGGCGGGATCCCACTCGGCCATGGGCGACCCGGTGCCATTCAAGAGCACCACGGGCGCTCCCGCGCCAAGTTCAGACCACGCGATGCCATGGGCGCTCATCCGCGCATCGAGGCGGACCTGCGAAGGCGCGGCTGGCTGTGCTTGCGGTGCCGCGCAGGCGGTCGTCAACACAAGCAGCATTGCCAGCCATACCCGCACCCGCTCATTGTGACGCAGCCCCGCTCTGCTCGTCGGGGCGAACAGGTCATCCTCAGCGCCGCGCCCGCACGCGGGCCGCTGCTGCTCGGCCTTGCGCGAGGATCTCCTCCTGGCCGTCGACGTAGCGGTCACGCATCAGGACCCGGCCGTCACAGATCACCGTGTTGATGACTGATGAGTCAGCCGCATACACCAGATTGGAGACGAGACTGTGGTCGGCGACCATGCTCGGCTGGTCGAGATCGATCAGCAGCGCATCAGCAAGCCTACCCACGGCGATCTCGCCGGCGTCGATGCCGAACGCGGCGGCACCAGCCGCCGTGGCCATACCGAACACCTCCTGGTCACGGGCCACCGTGGGCGACAACGACCGGATCTTGGCGGACAGCGCCGCGACCTTCATCTCGGTCACCATGGACAGGCCGTTGTTGCTTGACGCGCCATCAGTACCCAGGGTCAGCCGGATGCCCGCGCGCTGTGCCGCTTCATGGTCGAACTGACCGCTACACAACTTCATGTTCGACACCGGGCAGTGCGCGATGATCGCTGCCCTCTCGGACAGGATCTCGCGATCCGCATCCGACAGGTGCACGCAGTGCGCCAGCACACTTCGCGGCCCGATCAGGCCGAGGTCGTTCAAGTAGGCCACCGGTGTCAGCCCGGTCTGCGCCCGGCAGTCCGCGTTCTCCTTCAACGTCTCGCTGACGTGAATGTGGATCAGCCGGTTCGTCTGCGCTACGGCCCGCAGCATCGCTTCCGGGACCGTGTAGACCGAGTGGGGTGCTTGCGTGATCTGGATCCGGTCCGGCAGATCCGGTTCCAGGTCCAGCAGCTCGGCGTTGCTTCGAACAGTGCGCGGATTCGGTGTCCCGCCGGGGCCGCTCAGGTGCAGCAGCCCGATGGCTGCGCGGACCCCCAGGTCGGTGGCGGCGCGGGCGGTCACCGCCTGGTCCCAGTACATGTCGTTGAAGAAGACCGTGCCCGACTTGATCATCTCCAGGATGGCCAGCCTGCTGCCCGCATCGATGTCGGCAGCAGTGAGTTCTGCCTCCGCCGGCCAGATGTGATCGGTAAGCCAGTCTTCGAGTTCAAGATCGTCGGCGAAGCCGCGTAGCAGTGTCATCGCAGCGTGGGTGTGGGCGTTGTAGAACGGTGGCACGATCGCGAGCCGGGAGTGGCACGCGATCACCTCGTCGAAGTCGTCATTAGCGGCCGAATGCAGCGACTCGAAGCGGTTTCCGGCGATCACAACATCGGTGATGCGGCCGTCGAGGACCACGTCCTTGATCAGTAGTCGTCTCATCGGGGGGCCACTCGGCGAATCCTCCATGACCAGGCATTCTGGCACTCGTGGAGCGGCCCGCCGGGGTCCGCCCTCAAGTAGTCTCGGCACAGTGATCAACGGAGGGTGAGTGCTCGTGCGGCAAATCGGCTCCCTGCTGTTCTGGGGTTTCGTCGTGCTCAGTTCGGCGGTGCTGTTCCCCATCGCCCTGATCATCTGGCTGGTGACCGCACCGTTTGACCGCCGCAAACGTGCCCTGCACAAGTTCACGTGCTTCTGGGCCTCGCTCTACTCCTGGCTCAATCCCGCCTGGCCGGTGACGATTCACGGCCGGGAAAACGTGCAGCCCGGCACCACGTACATGTTCGTCGCCAACCATCTGTCGCTACTGGACATCCTGGTGCTCTTCCGGCTCTTCTACGACTTCAAGTGGGTGTCCAAAGCCGGCATCTTCGGAGTTCCGGTGATCGGTTGGAACATGCGCCTCAACGGCTACATCCCGCTGGTACGGGGCAACCGCGACAGCGTCATCGAGATGATGGCCAGGTGTGAGCGGACTCTGGCGCAGGGCAGTTCGCTGATGATGTTCCCGGAGGGGACCCGCTCGGCCAGCGGGGAACTGCAGGCCTTCAAGACCGGCGCTTTCGAACTCGCGTCGCAGGCGGGCGTGCCCATCGTTCCGATCGTGATCCAGGGCACCCATGATGCGCTGCCCAAACACGGCTTCGTGCTGCGCGGCAAGCATCCGATCACGGTGACCGTCCTGCCGCCCTTCCCCGGGCAGGGGTCGGTGGAGCAGCTCACGGCGCAGGCGCGCGAGGAGATCGCACGGGTCCTCGCGGGCGCCGCACACGACTGAACCCGCCCAGAAGGTCCGGGCGGGTTCAGCGGTCGATCAGGAGTACATGGCCTCGATCAGGTCGCGGTAGTTCTCCTCCACGGCCTTGCGACGGACCTTCAGGCTGGCTGTCAGCTCGCCATCCTCCTCGGACAGGTCACGTGGGAGGATCGAGAACTTCTTGATGGTCTCCCACTTGTTCAGCTGGCCGTTGAGGGTGTCCACATCAGCCTGGATCGCCGCATGCACCTGCGGGCTCTGCGACAGCGTCGCGAGGTCGCCACTGAGACCGTTCTCGTCGGCGAACTTCTGCAGCGCCTCGGGGTCCAGCGAGATCAGCGCTGTGGCGTAGTTGCGGTCGCTGGCATGGACGACCAGGTTCGACGCCAGGGCGGAGATCACCTTGAACTGGGCCGCGATCTGACCAGGGGCGATGTACTTGCCGCCGGAGGTCTTCACCAGATCCTTCTTGCGGTCGGTGATCTTCAGGCGGCCGGCCTCGTCGAGCTCACCGATGTCGCCGGTGGCGAGCCACCCGTCGGGTAGCAGCGTCTCGGCGTTCACCTCGGGCAGGTTCCAGTAGCCATGCATGACGTGAGGCCCGCGCAACAGCACCTCGCCATCCTCAGCGATCATCACCTGCGTGCCGGGTAGGGGCTGACCGACCGACCCGAACACCAGGTCGTCGGGCCGCACCACACAGGCAGCCGCCGAGCTCTCGGTGCGGCCGTACCCCTCGATGATGGGCAGGCCAGCGGCATCGAACCAGCGGGCGACGTCCCCGTTGAGGGCGGCCGATCCGGAGATCATGACCCGCATCCGGCCACCTGTGAGGGCCTGGATCTTGGAGAAGACCAGTTTGTCGGCCAGGGCGAGCCGCGCCGGGGCCATCGGTCCCGCGGGCTCACCGGCGCGCTGCTTGGCCTTGATCTCCGTCGAGGCCGCGAAGGCCCAGTCGAAGATCTTCGCCTTCGCCCCGCCGCCGGCCTTGGCCTTGGCGTTGGCACCCTGGTAGATCTTCTCGAAGATGCGCGGGACCCCGGCCATGATGGTGGGCTGCACGACGGGTAGGTTCTCGACGATCTTCGGTACCCGGCCATCGATGTAGGTCACAAAGCCCACCTGGAACGCCGCGGACAGCAGCACCTTGCCGAAGGAGTGCGCCAGGGGCAGCCAGAGGAACTGGACATCGTCGGGCTGCACCACGCCGAGGGCCTGCATACTCGCGCCCTGGAACACCCAGTTGCTCTGCGGCAGCATCACGCCCTTGGGCCGGCCGGTGGTCCCCGAGGTGTAGATGAGGGTCGCCAGAGACTCCGGCTTGATGGTGGCCACGGTGTTCTGGACCAGGTACGGATCGGCCGCCAGCGCCTGTGCGCCCAGTGCTTCCCACTCCGCCCACGACAGAACCCGATCGCCATCCCCGGGGCCGTCGATGAGGATGATCTTCTCCAGCGACGGGATCTGGTCGCTTTGCGATAGCGCCTTGTCCGCCTGACCCTGATCCTCAGCGATCAGGAAGCGACCCGGAGTCGTTCATGATGTAGGCGAAGTCCTCTTCGCCGGTGCTGGGGTAGATCGTGGTGTTCGCGCCCCCGGCCAGCATCACTGCGCCGTCGGCGAGCACCCATTCGACCCGGGTGTTGCTCGCGATGGCCACCCGCTCCTCGGGCTGCAGGCCGAGGGAGAGCAGTCCGGCCGCTAGCCGGGACATCTCGTCGCCGGCCTCCTTCCAGGTCCGTACTCGCCAGGTGCCGTCGTCGTTGGGGGAGGCGAAAGCGGGTGCGTCAGGGGTCTGCGCGATGCGGTCCAGAATCGACTGCGAAAGGGTGGGAGCCGCCGGTGGCAGTGGGGCTGCCAGGTCGCCGGACAGTGTTTGTGTCATGTGAGTCCTCTGCGTGGTAGGTGGTGGTCTGTGGTGGCGGGATCAGTCGGTGGAGTCGATGACGGCGGCCTCGCTGTCATCCGGTTCACCAACGGAGTTGGCGAACGACTCGCCCACCTCACGTCCGGCGTGCTCGAGTTCGTGGTCGATGTCCTCGGCGTGGTCTCCGGTACGGCTCATCGTGGCTCCTGACTGGCGGTGGAAGGCGCTGGCCGCAGAGTGCGACAGCGCAGGCGGATGGCGGGTGATCATTGGTGACGATCATCGTGGCGTAGAGCCAACGCGGCACAAAACTTGGCGGGGACTGCCGCGTCACGTCTCGGACGGTCGCACGACCGCCACGGGCGATTCAACGTGCTCGATGACAGCCCGGCTGACCGAGCCGAGCATGAGCCCCTTGAACCCCCCGTGTCCACGACTGCCCACAACAGTCAGCGCTGCCCCGGCACCCGCGGCGACGATGACCTCGTTGGGGTGGCCCGCCTCGATGATCTCCGTGACGACCACCGCCGGGTATTCCGTGCGGGCTTGCTTCAGGGCCGGTGAGACCTCCAGCAGCCTCGTCGAAGCCGGCACTGTCGCGGTTGCGGTACCGGAGGTGCCGGTACTGGCGGTGGCGAGCACCCTCTCGTCCATGGTGTGGACGGCGTGCACGGCCATGCCGTGATGCAGGGAGGCTTCCATGGCGAAGGCGACGGCGGCCTCGGACCCCGGTGAGCCGTCCAGGCCCACCACGATGGGTCCTTCCCGGTAGACGGGGCCATGCGCCCCGGCGTCCTCGCGGACGAGCACGACCGGGACATCGACGTGGGTGACGACCGCCGAGGACACCGAGCCCAGCACAAGGCGGGCCAGATTGCGTCGGGAGCGGTTGCCGATGACCACCCATGCGGCATCGTCAGAGCGTTCGAGCAGCCCCTGTGCGGGTTGACCACGGACGAGTTTGCCCTCGACCTCCAGACCGGGCAGGTCGGCGCGCAATTGGTAGACGACCGCGTTGATGACGGCCTCCGCGTGGGTGCGGTCCAGGTCCGCGGCCTGCGACAGCGGGTTGATGCCGTAGGTCGGCATGCCCCAGGACATCACGATGCGCAGCGGGCGACCGGTGGCATTCGCCTCGCCGGCTGCCCACTGCACCGCGGGTAGTGAGGAGTCCGAACCGGAGTACCCCACGACGATGGGCCGACGCGACGGTTCGACGGGGGCGAGCACCGGCTTGGCCATGAACCGCCGGCCGAGGTACATCAGTGCAAGGCCCGGGATGTAGGCCACGACGCCGTAAACGGCGCTGGGCAGTGCCATCGCGTCGGAGCCGAGGGCACTGAGGGCGAGCAGCATGCTCAGGGTGACGTTCTTGATGGAGAATTCCATGGCGATCGCGATGCCGTCGGCGCGATCCAGCCGGGTGAGCATCCCCAGGAGCAGGCCGAAGACCCCGCCGAGGGTTGCCAGCGCCAGACAGGCGGGACCGGCCTGTGACAGCATCTCCCAGGCCTGATCGCCGAGGCTGGCGATGACACCGAAGATCAGGCCGAAGAGCACCACGAAGCTGACCAGGGAGACGGTCTTCTCCAGGCGGGAAGCGAGGGCGGGCTTCTTGTAGCGGATGATCATGCCCAGGCCGACGGGAACGAAGATGATCGCCATGGTGGCGGCCACCTCGGGCGGCACGACCTCGAACGTCATGGCCTATCTGGCCAAGGGCAATGTGGCTCTCGGCCTGGTACTCACCGTCGTGACGGCCCTGCTATCCATCGTCACGCTGCCGCTGTGGGTCGGCTGGGCCCTGAACCTGTGGGGCGGCGACCTAGCGGGATGCCGATGGCCCACCCGAGCACGCCCACGACGGCGGGTAGGGGCTTACGTCGTTGTCGGGCGAAGTCGTCGACTTGTAGCGTCAGCCCGATGCCGATCATGACGAAGGCAAGGACGAGCGGAAGGACGATATCGATCAAGGCGCTTTCTTGCATTCCGGCACGCGAGCACTGTTAACAGGGGGTAAACACCTCTGATCGGAGGATAAGTTGATCAGCGCTTCGGGCGCGGGTTTGCGCCATTATGTGCCCGGTCGAGCGCCCCGCGCGGAGATCTGCTGGATCGCCCAGCCGTTGCCGTCAGGGTCTTCGAGAAAGATGAAGCCCACGTTGTCCAGGGGGTGCGGGGTCGAGGACGGGCTGGTGCCCAGCGTCACGATGTCGCTGACCTGCACGCCGCGTGCCACCAGCTCGGCGCGTGCCTGGGTCACGTCCGCGACCACGAGCTGCAGACCCTTGAGCGAACCCGGCGGCATGCTGGGCACGAGACCGTTTCCGATGACGATCGAGCACCCCGATCCGGGTGGCGTGAGTTGCACGATGCGTCCAACGCCCTCGATAGCGGTGTCGTGATCGACAGCGAACCCGAGTCCTTCGGCGTAGAACTGCTTGGCCCGGTCGACGTCGGAGACGGGCACGACCACCACCTCGAGTGTCCAATCCATGACGTCGAGCCTGCCGTAGGTCGGTGTCCTTTGCATAGGGCTGATGTGGGTCGCCAGACGCGCTCGGCGGGGGCGCAGCGGGCTGTGACGCGGCTCACGACCATGGCGCGGGTAGAACCGCGTCTGCGAGGAACAATGACTCATGCCCATTGCTTTGATCACAGGTGCCACATCTGGCATCGGATACTCGTTCGCCCGCCGCCTCGCCGCCGATGGTTTCGATCTCGTCCTCGTTGCCCGCACCCGCGAGCGCCTGGCGGAGGTCGCAACGGAACTCCACGAGGAGTTCGGTGTCGAGGCCGAGGTACTGCGCGCCGATCTGGCCAAACTGGCGGACTGCCGGCGCGTCGAGAACGCCTTGACCGACCAGGAGATCGACCTGCTGGTCAACAATGCGGGGTTCGGGCTCTACGCGGGCGACTTCCTGTCCCACGACCTCGAGACCGAGGACGAGATGGTGCTCGTCAACGTCCGCGCCGTGATGCGCCTGACTTACGCCGCCGTCGGCGCCATGGTCGAGCGCGGTGAAGGCTCGGTCATCAACGTGTCGTCAGTGGCCTCCTTCGCGCCCGATCCCATGGCGCCCACCTACGCGGCCAGCAAGGCGTGGGTCACCGCGTTCACCCAGGGTCTGCGTCAGCAGCTCGCTGGTTCCGGGGTGAGCCTGCTGGCCCTGACCCCGGGTCTGGTGCCGACCGGTTTTCAGGACCGTGCGGGCGTGGAGGCCAACGTGCCCGGCATATTCTGGCTCGACGCTGACGCCGTGGTCGACACGGCCCTGAAGGATCTGCACTCCGGGCATGGAGTGAGCGTGCCGGGCCTGGCCTATCGGGCCATCCGCGTGGCCATGCAGTACACCCCGCGCAGGTTCTATCTGCCCCTCACGGGTGCGGTCATGGCGCGCCTCACCTGATCTGGGTGGTTTCAAGGCCGCTGTAGCGGCGATATAGATCGTGTGAACACACGCCGTCGGGCCCACAGATGACCGCCCTCGTGCTTGGCCCGGTGCTGCGCTACGTGGACAGCGAGACGGCCTCGATCTGGGTTCAGACCACCGACGCCGCAGAGGTCACGGTGCGCCTCGCCGAGCGAAAGTGGGCGGCGCCGACATTCGCGGTGCACGGCCATCACTACGCCCTCGTCGACGTCGTGGGCGTGCAGCCCGGGCAGCGCCAGGAGTACACCGTGGAGGTCGGTGGCGTTGTGGTCTGGCCCACCGATGATCAGCCGCCGAGCACACTGGCCACTCCGGCCGCCGACTCGCTGCCGACCGTCGCCTTCGGCTCCTGTCGCACGAGTGTCCCGCACGATGCCAAGGGTCACCTCACCCACGGGGTCGACGCCCTGCGCACCTTCGGCATGGCGAAGGCGCGCGGCGATCGCGGCACCCCGGACTGGCCGGATCTCATGCTGCTGCTCGGCGATCAGGTGTACGCCGACGAACTCAGCCAGGAGATGATCGACTTCATCGCCACCCGGCGGTCCTTGTCGGAACCGCCTGGGGAAGAGCTCAAGGACTACCAGGAGTACGCCCACCTGTACAAAGTCGCCTGGGGCGAGCGGTGGATCCGATGGCTGTTGTCGTGCCTGCCCACGCTGATGATCTTTGACGATCATGACGTGCGCGACGACTGGAACACCTCATGGCAGTGGCGCCAGGAGATGGCCGCCACCTCGTGGTGGCAGGGCCGGATCGTCGCCGCGTTGTCGTCGTACTGGGTGTATCAGCACATCGGGAACCTGTCGCCGGCCGAGCGAGAGCAGGACGAGATCTGGTCGGGGCTGCTCAAGCGGCGGGGGGAGCAGGATGGCGAAGTCGACCTGACGGACGCTCTCGATGCGTTTGCCGAACGTGTGGACCGCCACCCAGCGACGTACCGCTGGTCCTATGTGCGCGAGTTCGATGGTGCCCGCGTGGTCGTGGTCGACTCCCGGGCCGCCCGGGTGCTGCAGGAGCAGGACCGGTCCATGCTCGACGACGACGAGATGGCCTGGCTGGATCAGCAGATGCGCGGCGACTGCACACATCTGCTGATCGGAACGTCCCTGCCGTACCTGCTGCCCAATGGGCTGCACTTCCTGGAGTCCTGGGATGAGGCGGTCGCGAAGGGTGTCTGGGGCCCCCGGGCGTCCGCGGCCGCCGAGCGATTGCGAAAGGCGATGGACCTCGAGCACTGGGCAGCGTTCCAGGACGCGTTCGTGCGGGTCGCGGGAATGGTCCAGGAGGTGGCAGGGGGCCGCCGTGGCGTCGCACCGGCCGCCATCACGTTCCTCTCCGGGGATGTCCACCATTCCTACATCGCGGAGGTCGAGCCGGCCCGCGGATCGCGGATCCTGCAGTTCGTCTGTTCGCCTATACGTAACCCCCTGCCGCGACCGGTGCGCGCGGCGAACGTGCTGGCGTCACACCGGCTCGCGTCCGTGGTGGGCCGGCCCTTGGCCCGCCGCGCCAAGGTGCCCGACCCCCCGTTCTCGTGGGGCACCTCCTCCGGGCCGTGGTACGACAACAATTTCGCCATCCTTGACCTGCACGAGCAGCGCATGCGCGTCACGTGGTGGACCGGCGAGGTCGAGGACGGCGACCATCGCGCGCCGCGGCTGGATCGGGTGGCGCAGGTGGACCTCGACGTCCCGGGCGGTACGCGGTCGTGGCGGCGCAAGCGGCGGCGCCGACGCGGCTGACGGCGCACCTGCGTACCGTCGTCGGTGTGAGTTCCTGTGACGTCGCGCGCGAAGCGCTGGCCCGGGCACAGCACCGCTCGGGAGTGCAGGTGCGCGCCATCTCGAGCCTGCCGGACCTGGCCGCGGCCCAGCAGATCTTCGACACGACGTGGCCCATGGCGCGCGGCGGCTCCAACCTGCCGGCGAATCTGTTCCGGGCGGTGCTGCACGCCGGCGGCTATGCCTGCGTCGCCTACGCGCAGGGCCGGCCGGTCGGTGCCACGGTCGCTCTGCTCGGCCGGCAGGACCGCGCCGATGAGCCGGTCGTGATGTTGCAC
>RRZT010684875.1_pt1 | contig 10226 bp, 11 predicted proteins | sample 2165551 | NCBI WGS metagenome assembly RRZT01 (sample SAMN10456910, study PRJNA506462) | wastewater metagenome | biome: wastewater; feature: sludge; material: wastewater sludge; isolation source: wastewater sludge with Escherichia coli K12::gfp cells carrying plasmid... | place: USA: Moscow, Idaho...
GAAAAAGGCAAAGTGATTGTGATTGCTGACGAATTGCCAAGCGATGACAACGGTAAAGGAGCAGGGGCATTATCTGCGATTGCCAATGCAATGTTGCAAGTGGTTTATCCTGAAGATTATTTAATGGTGATTAGCTGTGATAGTTTGATAAATGCCACTCAGCTTTACGATAAGTTGTTTAATCAAATAACCGATAAAAATGAAGATGTGGTTTATTTTAAAGGGGAAAAAGATTATCCGTTGTTGGGGTTGTATCGTGTTGATTTATTGCCAAAGTTAAAAGTTTACTTGGATAAAGGCAATCGAGCGGTAATGAAGTTTTTAAAAGATAAAAAAGTTAAAACGGTTGATTTGCCAAACGAATGGGTAAATTTGGCGAATTTTAACACGTTAGATGAATTTAATTTAGCATTAAAGCAACTAAATGAATTAGGATAAATAATGGACTGGCAACCAATTTCAGAAGCTGACCTTTGGCAACTCATCATTGAATCTGAAAGTCGTATGAGTATCGCCCAAGCCAAACTTTGGGAAGTTATTAGAATAGACCCAAGAAAATGGCAAGAAAAAACTTATGGCAAACTGGGCGGTGGATTTTGGGCAGTTGCTCTGATTGGCAATTTAGTTGTTTATTATAACGATATTGAAGACGGTTTTAACATTTCTCCTTATTTTGATTATGGCGTGATTGCTAATTATCAATGCAATCAAGATGAATTGGAATGGTCGGTGCAATATATTTTAGACATGATTTTGCAAGGTGGAGTTCATTATCCACGTTGCTCACCACCAAAACCGATTGAGTAATTTATAAAAGAGTAAAACATGACCCAGAATTTAACGCATTTAGACAGCAATGGCGATATATCAATGGTCGACGTATCCGCCAAAACCCCTACCCATCGCACCGCTACCGCCACAGGGCAAGTCATCTTCCCTGTCGATATTTACCAAGCCATCAAAACCGCAGACGGTATGACAAAAAAAGGCTCAATCACCCAAACTGCCCATATCGCAGGGGTCATGGCAAGCAAACGCACCCATGAACTTATTCCACTTTGCCACCAACTGCCGCTAGACGGTGTCAAAATCAGCTTTGACTACGATGACGACAATTTTGTCATTAACGTCACCGCCACTGCCAAAGTCACCTACAAAACAGGGGTCGAAATGGAAGCCTTGACCGCCGTGTCAGTCGCTTGCTTAACCATCTATGACATGACCAAAGCCTTATCGCACGACATTATTATCAGTGATATCAAATTGCTAAACAAAACAGGGGGCAAGTCTGATTATGTCAACAATTAAACATTTAGAGATTTTATACTTTGCTAGTCTTGCCGAAAGTGCAGGCAAAGACGAAGATCGCATGACCTTTGACGGTGACAGCTTGACCGAGTTGTACCAATTTTTGACCGACAAATATCAGTTTAAATTACCCCAACAAAAGATTGCGGTTGCAATGAACCACGAAATCACCAATTGGAACGCACCCCTTCAAGACGGTGATGTGGTCGCCTTTATTCCGCCTGTGGCTGGGGGTTAGCATGACTTCCTTACATCAAACCTCATCCAAAATTCTTCTAAACGAAGACCAAGCCTACCAAACTGCTATTAATCAAGGCTTTGCGTTACTTGATAAGCCAATAGATGACAGACGGCTGAAACAAGCTTTGCTCAATGGCAACTGTGGGGCATTAGCAACTTTCGAAGGTTGGGTACGCAATCATAACAACGCTCGACCCGTCACCAAGCTGACTTATTACGGTTACGAAAAACTCGCTATCAATCAAGGCAAAAAACTCATCGAACAGGCCAAAGCCCAATTTGACATCGAACACGCCGTGGCGATTCATCGTATTGGTGACTTGGCTATTGGTGACATGGCAGTGTGGATTGGGGTGACGGCTCATCACCGTTATCCTGCATTTGATGCGTGTCGCTGGTTACTTGATGCGATTAAAGCCGATATTCCTGTGTGGAAGCAAGAGTTTTATGAAGACAGTAGTGAGAGTTTGTGGCTATCGAATAATGGCTAAAAATTTTTAACAAGCATGGTTAAAATATAATGCAATCGATTGTTTTAGCGGTTTTATTTTTCTTATCGGCACTCTTGTATTCATCGGTTGGTCATGGGGGTGCATCAGGCTATCTTGCCATGATGGGACTGGTAGGCGTTGAGCCAAGCATGATGAAACCGACGGCTTTATGTCTAAATATCTTGGTATCTGCCATTGCCTTTTGGCGGTTTTATTCTGCCAAAAACTTTTCTTGGCAATTTTTTATGCCACTGGCAATAACAGCAACACCGATGGCGTTTCTTGGTGGCATGACCCATTTGCCCAGTTATTTTTATAAGCCGATTGTAGGGGCGGTGCTGATATTCTCTGCCCTTTATTCCTTTAAATCTGCCAACAAACTTACCAGTGAAAAAGCGTTAAAACCCGTGTCAAAATGGCTACTGGCGGTCGTTGGGGCAATTTTGGGCTTACTTTCTGGTTTAACCGGTATCGGCGGTGGCGTGTTTTTAAGTCCAATTTTGCTATTTAATCGTTGGGCAAGTCCGAAAACTGTAGCAGGCATTGCCGCAGGTTTTATTTTGCTCAATTCTATTTCAGGCTTATTTGGGGTGCTGAGTACGGGGGCAAAATTACCAAGCGAGTTGCCATTGTGGCTTGGCGTGGCTTTGGTAGGTGGCTTTATTGGCGCAACGTATGGTAGCAAGCGTTTCGCAGACCCAATGCTAAATAAATTGCTGGCAGTGGTACTACTGATTGCAGGGGTTAAAATGTTGGCTAATTTCTAGCCACAACAAGTCATCAAAATTAGTAGATTGCATAATAGCATGTTAATTGAAATATTAGGGGTAATCACAGAAAACGGAAAAAATAGCACGTTAAGGAATTTTATCGAGCATTTTTAAGTATTTTTCACTTGCATAAAAAACCTATTTATTAGTTAGGTAGCGTTACCGATGTTTATTGAGATGCCTATAAGACGGTAGCTTTATAGGCTTTTTATTTTGCGATATTTTCATAGTTAATGAGGTCAACTCTGACTATAGCTTTTTGTCATGATAAAAATTACTTACGAAGAACAATTATTTTTAGTGAGCTATTAAAAAAGCTAAAGAATTAAAGAGATATTTAAAATCGAACAAAATCTCTTACAACCGGTTACTATGCTACCTGCTCAGTATTACGTACAGGTCCTTATAACCCACTCCAACCCTCATACTCAAAGTTAATGATGTTCGGGTGTTTAGGTCGCTCATTTTTTTGTTGCAACGTTTTACTACGATGAACCAGAAAATCAAGTAAGTGATTGCGAATCTTATAATAATGGCTGTGATGATGGATATTGTCGCGATGCCGTGGCTTAGGAATGGTATTTTCCACAATTTCTGCCAAAAACGCTCTAGGGCCATTACTCATCAAGAAAATGCGGTCGGCAAGCAAAATTGCTTCGTCAATATCATGGGTAATCATAAACACGGTTTGATGCGTTTCATCAACGATATTCACCAACTCATCTTGAATCACACCACGAGTTAAGGCATCCAACGCCCCAAAGGGTTCGTCCATCAACAGCATCTTCGGTTGTGTAGCAAAGGCTCGGGCAATCCCGACGCGCTGTTTCATGCCGCCTGACAGTTCACTCGGTTTTTTATGTTTGACCCCGGCAAGACCAACCATCGCCAAATAGTGATTAACTTGTTCATCTAATGCTGTGGCGGTAATATTAGGCGTTTTAGCTTTGATAGCGAAGGCAATATTCTCAGCAACGCTAAGCCAAGGCAATAACGCGTGACTTTGAAAAACCACACCACGCTCAAGGCCTGGTGCAGTGACAGCGTGACCTTCCATCAAGATATTGCCACTACTGGCACGCTCTAACCCTGCTAGCGCATTCAGAATCGTCGATTTACCACAGCCAGAATGACCAATGAGGCAGATAAATTCATTCTTATGGATGTCAAAGTTGACGTTTTCAAAGACATTCTCATTGTCGCCGTAATGTTTGGTTAAGTTTTTGACCTCAATCAATGCTTCTTTATTCAACATAACTTACCCTTTTTTGTAGCAATCCAAACATCCAATCTAGCATCATCCCCACAAACCCGATGAGCAACACCGCAAAAATAACATTAGCAAGTGACAGATTATTCCATTGATTCCACACAAAATAACCAATACCCGTACCACCGACTAGCATCTCTGCCGCCACAATCACCAGCCAAGCAATCCCCATCGAAATTCGCATACCCGTCACAATCGTTGGTGCGGCAGCAGGAATCACGATTTTGGTCGCTGTCTGCATCGGTGATAACTCAAGGGTGCGCGCGACATTGCGCCACTCTCGTCGAACATTGGCCACACCGAACGCCGTATTGGTCAGCATTGGCCAAATCGAGCAGATAAAAATCACAAAGATACTCGAAGCGTTTGAATCCTTGATGGTATAAAGTGCAATTGGCATCCATGCCAAGGGAGAAATCGGCTTTAACAGTTGAATAAATGGCATTAACGCACTGCCAAGCACAGGTGACATCCCAATCAGATAACCGAGTGGAATCGCGACAATCATCGCCAATAAAAAACCAAGCAATACACGCCCAATTGAATAGCCTAGCTGAATACCGATACCCTTATCATTTAGACCTCTGTCATAAAATGGATCAGAAATATGTCCCCATGCGGTTTGGGCAAAATCAGTCGGGCTTGGAAATTCGCTTTTTTGACTTTTGATTACCGCACCCGGTTTGGTGCCTTCTGGGATATCACCCATCAGCACACTGTACTCAAGCTTTAGCGGCTCGGTCGGTGCGTGGATTTGTTTTGGCAAGGTTGCCAGTTGCCATATGCCAATGGTGGCAAGCACTATTAGCAACGATAACAGATAGCCTTTGGTCTTGGTCGAGAGTTTTGTCATGTCGCGTTACCCCTTTTGACCAATCGCAAACGAATTGAGATAACCTGTCGGATTGCTTGGGTCGAAGGCCTTACCCATCACGCTAAACGCAGGATAACCAGTTACCAAGCCCGAGCCATCTTTGCTGAGTTTGTCTTTGACTGGGTAACCCATTGTTTGCATTTGTTTTTTGGCATCCGTCAGCATAAATACCTTTTCGGCGATATCTTGGTAATTAACATCGCCTTTTATGTAACCCCAGCGCTTCATTTGCGTCATCATCCATACTGCCACGCTATACCACGGCAATACGTCAAAGTTCATGCGGTCTGGGTGGTCTTGCACGTGTTCAACGCCATCGGCAAACCGACCCATGAGTGATTGACGCAGTACCAATTCTGGCTGATTTAAGTAATTTGGCTGTGACAATAACGTTGAAAGCCCACGACGTATCGTACGGTCGTTGGCCATCACGTTGGCTTTGATAATCGCTCGATTCATCGCCAAAAAGGTCTGAGGATTTTCATTAATAAAGCTTTGTGATGTACCAAATGAACAACAGGGATGACCATTCCAAATATCTCGAGAAAGTGTATGGATATAACCCGCTTTATCCCAAACCGCTCGTTGATTAAATGGCTCAGGACCAAAGAAACCATCAATATTGCCTGCTTTTAAGTTGGCAATCATATCAGGTGGTGTGGTCAGACGTAGCTTGACGTCTTTGTCAGGATCAAGGCCATGTTCCGCCAAAAAGTAACGCAATAAATAATTGTGGATTGAATGCTCAAATGGAATGGCAAAGATCATGCCTTTCCAGTTTTTCGGGTCACGATTGTCCTTGTGCTTGAGCGACATGACAAGGGCTTGACCATTGATATTTTGAATTGCGGCTACTTTCATGTCTTGCTGTGCCGAGCCAAGCCCCAAACTAATCGCAAGCGGCATGGGTGCAAGAAAGTGGGTCGCATCAAGTTCACGGTTCATCATTTGGTCACGAACCAATGCCCACCCTGCTCGCTTGAGCAAATTTGCCTTAATACCCTGCTCTTGGTAAAAACCCATTGGGTCCGCCATAATGAGTGGCGTCGCACACAAGATGGGTAAAAAACCAATATCGACTTGTTTTTTTTCAGGATTGAGCTTATCAAGTGCGGCCGCTTCTTGTAAACTTGCGATAGGTAAAACGCTGGCAATCGCTGCCATTGCCGTACCCGTACCGACCGATTTCAAGAACGCGCGTCGAGTCGGTTCATGCGGAAACAAGGCTTTGACTGCAACTGCTTCGACCAAGTCATGGCTTAATTGCTCAGTGGTACTTTGCTCGCCATAGCTTTTTTGCAAATTACTCACTTGCCCTATTTGGTCTTGATTAAAACTGGCATTACACTCAGATTGGCTTTGGTGCTTGCCACAGGTACAACTGCCAAAGTTTAATTGGCTATCACTATCAAAAGGGCGGAAAATATTATCAGGGCGGTTGCTCATAAATTTTTGCTTTTACAATGTAACAAGAAACGGCTTATATTAAAAAAAGGCAAGCCAAAATACTTATCATATTTTGGGATATGGATAGTTGATTTTTACCTAACTACTTTTTCTACTAAAAACTATAAAGAAAACCCATTATTTACGACAATTTCTACACGGCCATCGCCTGTCTCTTTCGGTTGTCGCATTGTCAGCACGTTACCGTCATCGACCACGGTTTCCCATGCGGTGTCTTTGCAAGGTCTACCTGTCACCGTGACCGCAACGGATTTGGTTTTTAGGCGAATCACTGGGGCTTGGTGATGATAGTCCTCACACGCAAGACTCAAGATTTGGTGAGCAATGGTATCGGCTTGCTGACGTAGTGGCGCGACAAAGCGGCAAGCTTGACCACCAATGGCCATACAATCCCCTATCGCATAGATATTCGCTTGGGAGGTTTGCAAGGTGTCACTATCGACAATAATGCCTTGCTGCGGCACAAATTCCACACCTGCTCGATTTGGCAAACGTCCGTCCACGATTAAGCCGGTACTTGCAACCACTTCATCAGCGATTACTGTTTTATCATTCTCAGCAAAATGAATGACGTATTGTTCATCAGTTTGCTCAATGCGACTCACGCTGTGGTTGCCCAAAAAGTTGATATCAGTACGTACCAAAGCGTCTTTGACCATTTGGCTTGCCTTGGTTGGCAAAATTTCAGCCAGTGGCAATGCATTGCGGTCGATTAAGGTGACTTTATGGCCTGCTTTGACGATATCTTCCGCCAATTCAGAACCAATCATCCCGGCACCGACAATAGCAACTGACTGCGTTGGCTTATTGGCAAGCTTTTGCTGTAGTTTGGCAAACATATCTACGTGGTTAATTCGCCATACGAACTCAGGCGGCAGGCTTTTTGGCAAAGCAGGCTTTGCCCCAATCGCAAACACCAGTGATTCATAACCAAAGTCACCACGAGTCGTACGAACTTGCTTATTTATGGTATCGATATGCAGAACAAACGTGTTGGCAACCAAGCCGATATTCAGCCGCTCGCTTTCGGTTACCGCGGTTTGGGTGATCAAGTTTTCGGCATTTTTGTTTTGACTAATCGCAATCGACAGTTGCGGTTTGTGATATCGATCGCCGCTATCGGCTGTGATTAACGTAATCGGATACTGGTCATCCAGCGCACGTACGGCTTCGATGACCGACCAACCGGCTAGCCCCGCCCCAATCACCACCAAACCGCCCGTATCCCCGACAGGGTTGAGCTGTGGTTTGACAATGTTAATAGCACGCTGAATATAAGGCTCAAAATCTCGCTTGGTCACGCCACACAGCGGACATTCCCAGTCATTTGGAATCTCTTCAAAGCGAGTGCCTGGCGCAAGCCCGCCATCAGGGTCACCCAATTTTTCATCATAAATCCAGCCGCAAGCTCGGCAAAGAAACTTTTTCCAATCCCCACGGCCATCTGTTGGATTGCCTTGCTCATCCATATTGATAGGTGCTAATTCTGAGTCTTGCTCAATCATTGCGGTGTTACCTCGGTCAACAATTGATGTGATAAAAACCGTAGATGCTTAATAGCTGGGGTAACAATCGCCACAAACTGCGCTTCGCGTAGGCGTCGTTGTGGATTGGCAGTCATCAAATAGCCCCTTGCCCCTTGATGAAGCATGGCAGCTTGCGTGGCTCTCAGTGATAACTTCGCCCCTTGGATGCGTAAATCAAGCACATCAAGCAAATAGTCTTTGCTTGGATCAAACGGGGTATTGGCAAGCGCCCGAGTACGAGACACTGCCCCATCTAATGCTAACTGCAAGCCATCTGCCTGGTCTTCTAGGAATTGGTTAACGTGCCCCAATTGACTTTCCACGGCGCGAATATCATTAATCGCCCCTTGAATAATGCCAACACCAATACCTAATTGCATCAACACAAATGTGGCTCGAATGCGCTCAATAAACGGCTTGGCAGGGTCGGCGATGATATCATCAGTCGGTACAAAGTAATCGTTGAGTTCAATCTGCCAAGTGCTTGAGCCTTCCATACCACTAAACACCGGACATTGATTTAACTTCCATGCGCCCTTTCTAGCTTCATCAAAAGCCAATAGAAAGAAAATATCGAATGTAGCACCACCGATATTTTCGACCGTTGCGACTGCGCCACAATACTGATTAGGCGCAATATGGCTAATCCAAGGTAGCGTGCCTGAAACACGGTAGCCGCCTTCAACTTTTTTGGCGCGCATAATCATCGGCTCAATATTTGCCCAAGTTTTCATTGGATTGGACAAGGCCGTACCGCCAAAGGTATTGCCAAGCGCGTGATTTGGCAAAACACGATTTTTTAAGCCTGTATTCTCAGATTGGTCTAGATAAAATCCCATGACTTGATGGCACCAAGACAAAAAGCCGGTCGTACCACATACTTCAGCAATTTGAGCCGTGCTTTCGATGGCGGTCATAAAGCGATTGCCCTGACTGGTTAAGTGTGGGGCAAAAGCCCCTAATTTAGCCAGCTCACCCATTTCTTTGATGGGGTAATAGCCTTTATCAATTGCGATAGGATCAAGCAGTTGCTGTGCAGCAACGTGTATATTACGCAATAAATCGCTATTATGTTCCCACGCGACAATCTTCTCTAAAGGCGCAGTGAGTGCAAGTGGTTGACTAGCATAAGTCGCTAAATCTAATGGGCTGAACTGATTCATGAGTTAACCTAAAAAAAATATATCTAAGCCAAAAAAGGTAAATCAAAAAAACCGTTCACCACCAGTTGAGATGAACGGCTTTATGCAATCAAATTTGCAAAATCTCAACGATTTGCTTGGCGTATTATTGCGTTAGATTACGATTATCTTTTTGGTGCAAAAGGTTGTAATTCTGGGTTGATATCTGTTTTTGCCACGTTATTGGCATAGTTACACAGAGTCGCCAGGGCAACACCCATAACGATATCAAGAATATTGGTATCATTATAGCCAGCGTCTTTGATTGCTTGTAATTCGCTATCTGATACTTGGCCACGATTGTCAATTAACTGCATAGTAAACTGTGCAAGTGCTTGATATTTAGCATTGTCTTCGATGTTAGTGCGCTTACATAATGCATTTATCACGTTTTCAGGCATTTTTAGCTTTGTGCCAACTTTGGTATGGCCAGCAACACAAAAATCACAGCCATTGTGCGCTGCAGCAGTGATTTGTACTACTTCAATCTCTTCTGCCGTTAGGCTATTACGGCTATTCATTTTGCCGACTTCTTGATACATTTCTAATGCATGTGGTGAGTTTGATAGCACACCAATCAGATTTGGGATAAAGCCATTCGCTTTTTCAACGGCGGCAATACGCTCTTTTGCTTTTTCTGGGGCGGTTTCTACAGTATTAACAGTAAGACGTGCCATTTGATTTCCTTTACTTACTAAGCGGTTCTAAAATTATTAAAGAATATTAAAGTAGGGATATTGTAAAATCTTACTACGCAAAGTTCTATTCATAGTTAGACTATCTAAATACCAATATAGACTAAATTGCTTTTCGTCTATATTTTCCCAAGAATATATGCTGTTTACGATGCTATTCAATAGCACGAAAAAATAGCTTTCGTGAGTTACTCTTATGATTAAACTGAGTGATAATCGTGAAAATCTATTTTTTTGCCAATAACTTATCGCCAGCCACCGCTAACACCGCGCCTGCCACAACAACAAAAACCCCATCACAATCATGCCAAAGGGCGCAAACTGCCATAACACTTGATTAGTCGTTGGCGAAATATAGAGCAACGCCTGCGAATATAGGGTGAAATTCAATGTTAGCCCCACCA
>RRZT010447893.1_pt1 | contig 10225 bp, 9 predicted proteins | sample 2165551 | NCBI WGS metagenome assembly RRZT01 (sample SAMN10456910, study PRJNA506462) | wastewater metagenome | biome: wastewater; feature: sludge; material: wastewater sludge; isolation source: wastewater sludge with Escherichia coli K12::gfp cells carrying plasmid... | place: USA: Moscow, Idaho ...
CTCCGCCCTCGGTAGCGGGGCCTACCAGGTGGACTTCAGCCGCAACATCACCGGTTGTGGTTGGTACGCCACGGCGACCGACGATGACGCCTCCGGTGCGTCGGCGGGGTACGTCACCGCCGAGCGTCGCCTGTCCAGCGACGTCGACAGCCTCGAGATCCGGACCTTCAACGCGGCGGGCACGCAGGCGGTCCGGCCTTCCGGCGACGGCTTCGCCGTCATGGTGACCTGCTAGCACCCACGCACGTCGCCCGCCGTCCGGGGCCCACCGACCGAACGGTCGGTGGGCCCCGGCGCGTACCCCGGGCGACGATCCGGTTCCGCCGGTGAGTGTGCGGCGTACATTCGCGCCATGGCCGACACCGCGTTCCCCGCCGAGGGCACCCCTCGTGAGGACCTCCTCGCCGAACTGCGCTCCTCCCGAGGTGACGACCTCGACTGGCGTGGGGGGAGGGCGTTCAGCCTCGTGTACAACGTCGGCGACGAGGGTCTCGAGTCGGTGCTCCACGACGTCGCCGGCCTGTACCTCCACGAGAACGCCCTCAACCCGTTCGCGTTCCCGAGCCTGCTGCACATGGAACAGCAGGTCGTGGCCATGGCCGCCGACCTGCTCGGGGCACCCCCGAACGCAGGGGCGCTGACCTCGGGGGGCACGGAGAGCATCTTCCTGGCCGTGCAGACGGCACGCGAGCACGCCCGCGGGACGCGCGGCATCGCCGAACCGCAGATCGTCACGGCCAACACGGCCCACCCGGCCTTCGAGAAGGCCTGCCACTACCTCGACGTGGAGCGGGTGGTCGTGCCCGTGGGTGCCGACCGGCGCCTCGACGTCGACGCGGTGGCCGCCGCCGTCGGGCCCCGCACCGCCCTCGTCGTGGGTTCGTCCCCCTGCTACCCCTATGGCGTCATCGACCCCATCGCCGACCTCGCCGCGCTCGCCGCGGAACGGGGCGTGCTGTGCCACGTGGACGCGTGCCTCGGCGGTTGGCTGCTGCCCTTCTGGGAGCGCCTCGGCGAGCCCGTGCCACCGTGGGACCTGCGGGTGCCGGGGGTGACGTCGCTCTCGGCCGACGTCCACAAGTACGGGTACACGTTCAAGGGCGCGTCGGTCATCCTCTACCACGACCGTGAGCTGCTCCAGCACCAGTTCTTCCTCTTCGACGACTGGCCGGGAGGGCTGTACGGCTCGGCGACCACGGCGGGTACCCGACCGGCGGCGCCCATCGCGGGAGCGTGGGCGGCGATCCGATACCTCGGGGCCGACGGATACCTCCGGCTGGCCGAGGTGGTCCGGGACACGACGCGTCGGTTCCAGGCGGGCATCTCGGCCCTTCCCGGGCTGGCGGTGACGGGCGAGCCGGACCTGTCGCTGTTCGAGTTCTCGTCCACCACCGACGACATCTCCGCGATCGGCGACGTCATGGACGATCGTGGTTGGAAGCTCGACCGCCAGCAGGGTGGCCTGCACCTGATGGTCTCGCCCGGCCACGCCGCCGTCGCCGACCGCTTCCTCGACGACCTGGCCGACGCCGTGGCGCATCACGGCGAGTCCCGGGGCACCGACGCCGTCTACGGGGGCATCGCCTGAGCTTCACCGGCGCCGTCCTCGCCGGGGGCGCCAGCCGCCGCATGGGCACCGACAAGTCGCTGCTCGTGGTCGACGGCCGGCCCTTGGCGCAGCGCACCGCCGAGGTCCTCGCCGCCGCCGGGGCGTCGGAGGTCCTGGTCGTGGGAGGTGATGCCGTGACCCTCGTCGGGTTGGGTCTCGAGGTCGTTCCTGATCGACACCCGGGCGCCGGGCCGCTCGGCGGGCTGGTGACGGCACTGGAGAACGCCCACGAGGCGGTGGTCGTCGTCCTCGCCTGCGACCTGATCCGCGCTGAGCCGGCGGCGGTCACCGCGGTCGTGGACGCGATCGAGGCCGACCCGGACGCGTGCTGGGCGGCGCCGGTCAGCGGGGGACGTCGTCAGCTCCTGCATGCCGCCTATCGCCGAGTGTCCCTCGACCATTGGGCGACGGCGTTCGCCGCGGGGGAGCGCTCGTTGCGGCGTCCAGCGGCGCTCGTGCCCGGTGTCGAGGTCGTGGGGATCGATCCGCTCTGGTTGGCCGACGCCGATACGCCGCAGGATCTGCCCGACGGCGGCGGGTGACCGGTACGCTCTCGCCGGGCCGGACGGCCGTCCGCCCCGGACCGGAGGCCCTTGTGGACGCGCAGGTACCCGAGATCGACGTCGATTCGCTCGCTCAGCGGCGAGACGTGCCCCTCGTCGACGTGCGCGAGGTGGCCGAGTACGAAGAGGTGCACGTTCCCGGTGCCCAACTCCTGCCGATGAGCGAGCTGACCGAGCGTGTGGACGAGGTCCCTCGGGGTGGTGAGGTGTTCATCATCTGCCGATCCGGCGGCCGCAGCCTCAAGGTCGCGGAGTTCCTGCGGCACCAGGGGATCGATGCCACCAACGTGGCGGGTGGCACCCTGGCCTGGATCGAGGCCGGCCATCCCACCGCCGCCGGCCTCGAGCCGGGCTGAGCAGGCGGCCGTGCCCGACGCCGCCCTGGACCTCGTCGACCACGAGGCCGCCTGGCGCGACGTCCTCGACCAGCTGGTGGACGAGCCGCGGTACGCGGTCGACACCGAGTTCCACCGCGAGCGCACCTACTTCCCGAAGCTCGCCCTGGTGCAGATCGCCTGGCCCGGCGGCCTCGTGCTCGTCGATCCGCTCGCCGTCGACCTCGGCCCGCTGGCCAAGGTGCTCGAAGGCCCGGGCGTCGCGGTCATGCACGCCGCCGGCCAAGACCTCGAGGTGCTCCACCACGCCTGCGGTGCGGTGCCGTCGCGCCTCTTCGACACGCAGCTCGCCGCCGGCTTCGTGGGCATGTCCTCGCCGTCGCTGGCCTCGCTCGTCGAGCGCGAGCTCGGCCTCAAGCTCGAGAAGGGCGACCGCCTCACCGACTGGCTGCGGCGCCCGCTCTCCGAGGACCAGCGTCGGTACGCAGCTCTCGACGTCGCGCACCTCTTCGAGCTCCAGGACCGCCTGTTGTCCCAACTCGAGGTGGACGGCCGGGTGTCATGGGCCGAAGCCGAGTGCGAACGCCTGCGCACGAGCAACCCGTGGGCCCGTGAGCCGGAAGAGGCCTGGCGTCGCATCAAGGAGGTCCGCCAGCTCCGTGGCCGCACCCTGGCGGTGGCCCAGTCGCTGGCGGCGTGGCGCGAGCGCCGCGCCGCGACGATCGACCAGCCCGTTCGCTTCGTCATGCCCGATCTCGGCGTCGTCGGCGTCGCCCAGCGTGCGCCCCGCACCGTCGACGAGCTGAAGAAGGTGCGCGGCATCGACGACCGCCACACACGGGGCGCTGCGGTCGAGGGCATCCTGGCCGCCGTGGCCGATGGTCTCGACCGCCCGCCGCCGGCGCCCCGCGGGGACGCGCCCGCCGAGCTGGCCCGCGAGCTGCGACCCGCGGTCGGGCTCGTGTCGGCGTGGGTGAGCCAGCTCGCCCGGGACCTGCGCATCGACACCGCCATCCTGGCCACTCGCGCCGACCTCGAGGCGCTGCTGCGGGGCGATCCCGACGCCCGGCTGGCTCACGGCTGGCGGGCAGAGGTCGCCGGCGGTCCCATACGCAACCTGGTGGAGGGAGGAGCGGCCCTGGCCTTCGACGGCAACGGCGGGCTCGTGCTCGAGCGCCGCTCCCACGACCCCCTGTAAGCGGCGACCGCCGGCGGGCTACCGACCGAGGACCGATCCGGCGAGGATGATCAACCCGAGCAGTGCCGCCACCAACGCGAAGCGTCGGTCGCCCTTGCGCAGCCACCGGCGGCCGAGCCATGCGAGTCGCACGAGCGGTACGACCACCAGCACGATCACGACGAACGTCCCGGCGACGCGCCCCGCCCGGCCGGGGAGGACGACGGCCGCGGCGGCGAGGACGAACGTCCCGAGCGCGGCCATGCGCAAGAAGCGCGCCAGGCGGCGCTGGCGACCGGCACGGGGGTCGTTCGTCGGGTTGGTCACGAGCGCAACAACAACACGACGGCGACGACGGCAAGGAGTCCGCTGATGGCGCCCCGCACCCGCTGGGGGGACAGGCGGCGCTGGGCCGCGACCCCCACCGTGCCGCCGAGGAGGCCTCCGACCACGACGGCGCCGACCGCGCCGATGTCGAGGCGCCCCTGTGCGGCGAAGATGATGAGGCCGGTCGCCGCGGTGAAGCCGGTGGTGAACGTCGACGTGGCCGCGGACACCTTCACGGGCACGTGCATGATCTCGCTCATCACCGGGGTCTTGATGAACCCGCCGCCGACCCCGGACAGCCCCGACACGAGCCCGGCCCCGGCCATCGCCACAAGCCCGGTCGGGACCCGACGGGCGCTGTAGGGGACCACGCCATGATCGGCGTGGTAGGCGCCGGCGAGGGTGCCCGGCCATTCGCCGGCCACCTCGGCGTCAAAGGCGGGTTGGGGCACGTTGCGCATGCCCTTGCGCCGGCCGGCGGCGACCGCCGAGGCCAAGGCCACGACGGCGAGGATGCGACTCAAGGTGGTGGCCGACAGGGCCGCCGACGCGAGGGCCCCGACCAGGACCCCGATGCTGGCGGTCGTCTCCATCGTGACGCCGAGGCGGTGATGGACCAGGCCCGACTCGAGCTGGGGAACGGCCGCCGCCAGCGACCCCGAGCCGGCGACCAGAAGTCCCAGGGGCGCGGCCTCGGCGGGATCGGCCCCCAGGAGGACGAGCACGGGCACGAGCAGCACTGCGCCTCCCAGGCCGCCCAAGGCTCCCAGCCCGGCGGCGACCAGGCTCAGGGCCAAGAGGGCGATGGTTGGCGGCACGCCGGTTCAGGCCGCGGGGTCGAGCACGAAGACGCACGACCGGGGGAGGATCTGGCATGCCCCCACCAACTGCCACCACGGCCGGTCCCTGTCCATCCGCGGGATGCTAGGGGGTGGGGACGGTGTCGGGTGTGGGGCGACAGGATGCGTGGTCCCGCGGGTCGCAGGCGCTAGAGTGAGCAGTCCGAACAGCGGCCTCAATGGGGAGCTGGCCCGTGAAGAAGGGTCGACACCGTCGCTTCGAAGAAGCGCGAGCACTCAAGCGAACTGAACTCGATTTCGATCGCCTGCTCGATATCAAGGACGAACAGCCCTGCGCCGAGTGTGGTGCAGACCCGGGCCGTGACCACGCCTCGTGGTGCCTGGCCGAGGAAAACCGCGAAGACGATGACGGAGAGCTCTGGGTTCAGTGAGTTGACCGGCCCCTAGCCATTTCTGGCTGGGCCCTCCGTTGCACCTTCCCGCGCCCGTACAACCATGACTGCCACCTTCCGCAACGTCGCGCTCGTCGCCCACGTCGACCACGGCAAGACCACCCTCGTCGACGCCATGCTGCGCGCCACGGGGGTCTTCTCCGACCACGAGAAGGTCACCGACCGGGTCATGGACTCGGGCGACCAGGAGCGCGAGCGGGGCATAACCATCCTCGCCAAGGCCGCCTCGGTCGAGTGGAACGGCGTGCGCATCAACCTGGTGGACACCCCCGGTCACGCCGATTTCGGCGGCGAGGTCGAGCGCGCCCTCGCCCTCGTGGACGGCGTCGTGCTGCTCGTGGACGCCGCCGAGGGGCCGTTGCCCCAGACGCGCTACGTGCTCTCCAAGGCCCTCGACGCCCACCTGCCCGCCGTGGTGGTCCTGAACAAGGTCGACCGCTCGGACGCCCGCACCGCCGAGGTGCTCGACGAGATCTACCAGCTGTTCTTCGACCTCGAGGCTGCCGACCACCACATCGAGTTCCCCATCGTCTCGACCGTCGCCCGCGACGGCCGCTCGATGGAGGGCGTGGGGCAGCCCGGCCCCGACGACGACCTCACGGCGCTCTTCGAGGCCATCGTCTCGACCGTGCCCGCCGCCACCGGCGACCCGTCGGCGCCGTTGCAGGCCATCATCACCACGCTGGACGCCTCGGAGTACATGGGGCGCCTGGCGATCGGCCGCGTCATCGAGGGCACCCTCGACGCCTCAAAGGCCGTCACTCTGCTGGGTGGCGTCGACGACGCGCCGGTCACCCGCAAGCTGTCCCAGCTCATGGGCTTCGAGGGCGTCAGCCGCGTCGACGTCGACGTGCGGGTGGCCGGCGACCTGTTCGTGATGGCCGGGTTCCCCGAGGTCGAGATCGGCGACACCATCGCCAGCCCCGACAACCCGGTCGCCCTGCCCCGTCTCGAGGTCGACGAGCCGGTCCTGCGGATGACCTTCGGGGTCAACACCTCGCCGCTGGCGGGCAAGGACGGCAAGTACCTCACCTCTCGCCACCTGATCGACCGCCTCGAGCGCGAGGTGCTCGGCAACGTGTCCATCAAGCTGGCGCCGACCGAGTCGCCCGACCAGATCGACGTCGCCGGCCGGGGCGAGCTGCAGCTGGCGGTGCTCATCGAGGCCATGCGACGCGAGGGCTACGAGCTCCAGGTGAGCCGACCGGTGGTGGTGACCAAGGAGATCGACGGCCGCCTTCACGAGCCTCTCGAGCGCGGCGTGGTCGACGTCCCCGAGGAGTACGTGGGGACGGTCACCCAGGCCCTGGCCCCTCGACGGGGGATCGTCTCGGACCTGCGTCCGGGCGATTCCGGCCGCACCATCCTCACCTTCGAGGCGCCGACCCGCGGCCTTCTCGGCTTTCGCTCGATGTTGTTGACCGCCACCCGGGGCACGGCCCTCCTGCACCAGCACAACCACGGCTGGGTGCGCTGGGTGGGCGACCTCCCTGGTCGTCGCGGGGGCGCCATCCTGGCCGACCGCGCCGGCGTGGCCACGGCCTATGCCCTCGACAAGCTGCAGTCGCGAGGCGAGTTGTTCATCAAGCCCGGCGACGAGGTGTACGAGGGCATGGTGGTGGGGGAGAACTCCCGAGTCGACGACATGTCCGCCGACGTCACCCGCCAGAAGCAGAAGACCAACATCCGCACCCACGCGGCCGATGACGCGGTGAAGCTCCCGCCCCCTCGCGACATCACCCTCGAGGTCGGCATCGAGCTCATCAAGGACGACGAGCTCGTCGAGGTCACGCCGACCAGCATCCGGCTGCGCAAGCGCCTCCTCGCCGAGGCCGACCGCCGTCGGGCCTCTCGCTAGGCCCCACACCGGCCCCTCGTCCGTCGGGGCTCAGGACGCTTGCTGCTGGGCCCGAGCGACCTCGACGGCCGCCTGGATGGCCCGGTCGACGTCGGCAGGCTCGAGCACCACGACCGTGGGCAGGCCGCCCGAGCGCTCACGGAGGGCATATTCCGCCCGCTCACGGTTGTCCTCGCGCACCCGCTCGGGCACGTCCACGAGGACGCCGCCGAGCATCACCCCGTGGGGTCGGCTGCGGTCGCCGAGGCGTCGGGGGTGGTTGAAGCGGATGGGGCCCGAGTACAAGATCCCCTCGAAGGCGCGGAACTGGGGCAACTCGACCCCGCGGGCCTCGAGGCGTTCGACGAGCGCCATGATCAGCGCATGCTGGGCCCTCGTGCGCCGGTCGCAGAAGGGCAAGATGTCGTCCGCGGTGAGGGGATCGGCCGCCCGGTCGAGCATCCGCAGGGCGGGCTCGTAGGTCTGGCGGCGGCTCCCTGAGCGGGTGCGCCGGAGGGCGCGGGGGCTGGGACGGTCACGGCTCACCGCCGACATGGCCCGGTGCTCGAGGAAGCGGATGGCCCGCATCCCGTTGTGACGGGCCCGTCGCAGGGTGTCGTCGTCGTAGGACTGGGCCGACATCGAGTCGACCCCTCGTCCGGCGTCTCGGATGCTGACGAGGGCGGCGGCCAACACCTGGTTCTCGGGGATGTCGTAGGCACGCTGCGGTGACGAGCACACGTAGACGTCCTGGCTGCCGGCGCTCGACGACCGAGCCGACATGGTCTCGCTCCACAGCACCGGGCCTCGAAGCTCGCCTCGGCACTGCTCGGGCGAGCTGGTCGTGGACATGGCCAGTGAGCGCAGCGTGTGGGGCATCACCGTGAGCAGGGTCTCGGCCTCGCTGCTGGTGGCGAGCATCGTGCCCGCCAACTGGCGCACCACGTTGGGGGACAGGCCGAGGACCGCGTCCACCATGGCCACCACGTCGAACGGGCGGCGCAGGCGCGCCCAGAGGGCGCCGGTGGCGTCCGGTTGGCCGGCGCGCGGGAACTCAGCCGACGAGGTCACGTCAGAGGGTCAGCTCGACGCCGAGGACACCCTGGATGGTGCGCTGTGCCTCGGACTGCTCCTCTGGGTCGAAGAGACCCTCGACGGTCCGGTAGAGCTTGGTGGCCCGAAGGTCGTCGAAGCCCTCGAACTGGGGAAGGAAGTAGGCGTAGAAGACCTCGTAGAGCACACGGGAGTCCCCGGCCCCGTCCTGCCGGCGACGCGCCGCGTAGCGGGCGGCGTCGAGGTAGACCGCCGGCCCGAGGTCGCTGAAGTTCCGCAGGGGGAGCAGTTGGGTGACGATGGCGCCAGGGCCCTGGAGGAGCTTCTGGTACGACGCCTCGTCCGGCGTCCCGACCTCGATGAAGGCGAACCGGCGCATGAGGGCGTACGACATCTCGAACAGCAGGTTCTTGTCGAACACGTTCATCGTGGCGATGATCCGCCACCGGCTCGGGAGCCGGATCACGTCGGTGTCGCGGGGTGCCTCGGCGCCGGTCGGCACCAGTGAGAGCGGGTTGGGCTGGCCCTTGCGCTTGAAGGGCAGCACCACCGGCTGGCCCGACAGCACCGTGAAGAGCTGGCCGAAGGCGCGGTCGAAATTCGACCGGTTGAGCTCGTCGATCACGAGCCAGCGGCCGGACTCGATGGCCTCCACGAAGAGCCCTGGGCGGTAGATCAGGCCCTCGGCGGTGGGCTGGAGGCCGCCGATGGTCTCGAAGGTCGTCCACTCGGTGGTGGCCGTCGTGGGCAGGTACCCCGTGCAGAGCATGGCCTGTTGGGCGACCTCCGCGGCCATGTACGCGAGGGTCGTCTTGCCGGTCCCGGGAGGCCCCGTGAGGATCACGTGCTTGCCGGCGTCGATGGCGGCGACCAACTGGTCGAGCACGTGGGACGGGAAGTACATGCCCGACTGGTCGGCCGCGGACTTCAGCTCTGCTGCGGTGAAGGAGCGCACGGTCTCCTCGTCGGCCGGTGGACCCCGCGTTCTTAACGTTGCTTCGGAGGCTTGCGAGCCGGGTGGGGGAGGGGGACGCCCTCGCGTCGCTCGGCCAGGACGTCGGCGAAGTGCTGGTAGGCGGCCTCGCCCACCATCTCGACGATCTCGTCCCGCAGCGCGAGGTACACCGGACGCTCACCCACGAACGCGAGGGAGTCCTCGGTGCACCACCAGTGGAACTCCTGGCCTCCGTCGCCCCAGTCGCGACGCTTCCACTCGCGCAGTGTGGACGTGACGTGGCCATGCTCGTCGGCATGGTCGACGAGGCGCAGCGGGAGCTGCCAGCAGACCTCCGGCTTCCAGTCGAGGGGCCGCTCGCCTCGTGCGAGTGCCGCCTGGTGGAGGGCGCACCCCGCCCCGGCGGGATGGCCCGGCCGGTTGAGCATGATGCAGGCGTCGTCGGCCTGACGGGTGACGGTGTCACCCTCCGCATCCGTGTGGACCGCGCCGCCGGCCGCCTTCGCCTCGTCGTGGAACTGCCATTCGTCGGCGCCGAGTTCGGCGACGCGCGCCTCGACACGCGTCCGGTCGGCGTCACCGGTGAAGTGGGCCCCGTACGAGCAGCAGCCCTGCTCTTCGTCGGCGGCGGGCCCGGTGAGGACGCCGGGGCACCCGCGCCCGAAGATGCAGTCCCAGTTGCTGGTGAGGAAGGTCAGGTCGAACAGCCAGGTGCGATGCTCGTCGGCGGCCTCGAACGACAGCCATTCGTGGAGGTCCTCGGGGGCCGTCACAGGGTGCGACCGTACCGGGCGGCGCTCGCGGTCGGGCACACTTGGCCGGTGCGCGCCAGGCCCTCCGTCGACGGTGACGCCGACGCCGCGCTGGTCGACGACCTGGTTCGCGCCCTCGGCGCCGAGGCTGTGCACGCCCACGCCCTCGACCGAGCGCTCTACGCCCGGGACGCGTCCACCATCGACGTCGGCATGGCCGGTGTGGTGTGCTTCCCGACCGATACCGCCGGGGTGGCCGCCTGCGTGGCGGTGGCCCGCCGCCACGGTCGCCCCTTCGTGGCCCGCGGTTCGGGCACCGGGCTGGCCGGCGGCGCCGTGCCCCTCGACGGGGCGGTGGTGATCTC
>RRZT011994627.1_pt1 | contig 10224 bp, 13 predicted proteins | sample 2165551 | NCBI WGS metagenome assembly RRZT01 (sample SAMN10456910, study PRJNA506462) | wastewater metagenome | biome: wastewater; feature: sludge; material: wastewater sludge; isolation source: wastewater sludge with Escherichia coli K12::gfp cells carrying plasmid... | place: USA: Moscow, Idaho...
CGCCTGGCTGGGGGCAGAGATCGACCCGGCGAAAAACGCCGCCCGCCAGACCGAGCTTTCCACCCCCGCGTCGCGGATCCGTCTGATGATGATCCCCACCGACGAGGAGTTGAACATCGCGAAATCGACAATCGCACTGGTCGCGGCACAGACCCGCGCCATCTGACCGACGACCGAAGGAGCACCGTCATGACCGCATCAGAAAAGAGATCGGCACGCTGCTGGCCGGCAAGCGCGGCCTTGTCATCGGCATCGCCAATGACCAGTCGATTGCCTGGGGCTGCGCCAAGGCGTTCCACGCCCTGGGCGCCGAGGTCGCCGTCACCTATCTGAACGAAAAGGCCAGACCCCATGTCGAGCCGCTGGCCCGCCAGATCGAGGCGCCCCTGTTCCTGCCGCTGGACGTGCTGCAGGACGGCCAGATCGAGGCGGTCTTCGAGCGGATCACCGAGGCCTGGGGGCATCTGGATTTCGTGCTGCATTCCATCGCCTATTCCCCCCGCGAGGCCCTGGGCGGGCGCGTCGTCGATGTCGAAAAGCCCGGCTTTCTGACCACGATGGACGTGTCCTGCTGGTCCTTCATCCGCACCGCGCATCTGGCCGAGCCCTTGATGAAGAACGGCGGCACGCTGTTCACCATGAGCTATTACGGCGCGCAGGCGGTGGTCGAGAATTACAACATCATGGGCGTCGCCAAGGCCGCGCTGGAATCGGCGGTGCGCTATATCGCCGCCGAGCTGGGTCCCAAGGGCATCCGCGTCCACGCGATTTCGCCGGGGCCGCTGGCGACGCGGGCCGCCTCGGGCATCCCGGAATTCGACGAATTGCTGGACAAGGCCCGCGCGAAAGCCCCCGCGCGCAGCCTTGTCAGCATCGAGGATGTCGGCATGGCGACCGCCTTTCTGGCGCATGACGCCGCGCGGCTGATCACCGGCGATACGCTGTTCATCGACGGCGGCTATCACATCATAGATTGACCCGCCCGGGACTGCCGGTCCCTGATGGGAGCCATCCGCGAGGCGTTCCCCGCGGCCGGCCTTCGGCTGCAGGGCGCTGCCCGCCTTATGGAAAGAACGCAAAACAGGATCGGCAGGAGGTCTGGCGCGTCTATGCCAGGCTGGTGCGCATGCTGGATCATTGCGTCGGCGAAATCGTCGCAAGGCTGAAATCCGAGGGGCTTTACGACGATGCGGTGATCCTGCTCAGCACCGATCTCGACGATTTTCTGACCGCATATCCCGCAGCGCCCGCCGCCTGAGTTCCCATCCCTGACGGCGCCGCACCGGCCTGAGCAGCCTTGCCCCGACAAAAGAACCGCCATGCCATTCCACCCGCCCATGCCAAGGACATGGATGCAGAAAGCCTGCGCGGCGGTTTTCTGGCGCAAGGCGTCTTTGCCGAAGGTTAGATCGGGCTGGTCCCTACCCCGATGCCGACCGCGTCGCGCGGCGCTTGAAACAGGTGGTCAGCGCCCGGTCGGCGGGGCGAAATGCGCCAGTTGCGCGGCATGGGCGCGCTGAAAGGCCGGGCGCGCCGTCATCCGCGCCACATAATCGCTCAGCACCGGATAATCCGCCAGCGCGTCAAGGCTTTGCGCGATGCGCAGCACCTCGGTCAGCATGATGTCGGCGATGGTGAAGCGTCCGGCGGCGATGAAGTCGCGCCCCTCCAGCACCGTCGAAAGCTGGCCCAGCCGGTCCCGCAGGCGCGGCAGGGCACGTTCGGCGGCCTGCGCATCCCGGTCGAATATCCGCGCGAGCGCAAGGGCCATCACCGCCGGTTCCAGCGTGTTCAGGCTGGCGATCAGCCATTGCTGGGTCTCGGCGCGGGGGGCGGGACTTTTCGGCAAAAGCGTCCCGGCGCGCTCGCCCAGATAAAGCAGGATCGCGCCGCTTTCAAAGACCGACAGATCGCCGTCACGCAGGATCGGCACCTGGCCAAAGGGCTGGCGCGCGAAATGTTCGGGGGTCTTTTCGCGCACGCTGGTGGTCTCGATGCTGTAATCCAGCCCGGCCTCGGCGCAGGCCCAGCGCGGGCGCAGGTCGCGGACATAGCCGATGGCAAAATCGGGCACCCAGTCATAGGTGGTGATGACAAGGCTCATGGCATCTCCTTTGCTTTCAAGTCGGGGCCCGCGCTGGCGGCGCCAGCGCCGCCAGCACGGTCATTCGCACCGTCATTCGCTATGATGCAGCGGCCCGACGATGGCGAAATGCGCGCCCTGCGGGTCGCGGATCACGGCAATATGGGCCGGGCCAGGCACCTCGACGGGACCGTGCAGCACCGTGCCGCCGGCATCGGTAATGCGGGTCATCGCGGCCTTGACGCCGTTCACACCGAAATAGGGCAGCCAGCAGGGTTGCGGCGCATTGCCCAGCCCCATCATCCCGCCGATATCGGTGCCCTGCCACGCGAACAGCTGATAAGTGCCCATCCCGTCCATGTCGACGGCCCGGGATCTGGTCCAGCCAAACAGCGCCGCATAGAAATCAAAGCCCGCGGCGGGATCGGTGCTCATCAGCTCGATCCAGTTGCCATGGCCGTCCTTGCGCTGGTTCCACGCGCCCGCCTCGACCGGCGGGTTCGGGTCCATCGGCGCGGGTTCAAGCAAGCCAAAGGCCGCGCCCTGCGGGTCGGCCGCGATGGCAAAGCGACCGGTCCCGGGAACATCGGCGGGCTCGCGAAAGATCATGCCGCCCAGCGACCTGATTTTCACCGCCGCCGCGTCGATATCGTCAACGTCCAGATAGATCATCCATGCCGGCGGCATGCCGACGACATCAGCCGGCATCTCCATGGCGCCGGCGATCATGTCGCCGCCAAGACTGCCCAGATGATAGGTCATGCCCTCCATGCCGGCATCGGCAAAGTTCCAGCCAAAGACCGTGCTGTAAAAGGTCGTGGCCGCCGCCAGCGCGCCCTTGTCGGTCGCCAGCTCGAACCAGCAGGGTTTTCCGTGATACATCGCAGTTTCTCCTAGCAATCGGTCATGCCGTGGCTGACCATCCAGCTGGTGCCGAAACGGTCGGCACACATGCCAAAGCCCTTGGCGAAAAAGGTCGGGCCGTAAGGCATGATGACCGTCCCGCCATCGGCAAGCGTGTCGAAAAGCTGCCGCGCCGAGGCGTCATCCGCCCGCGTGACCGAGATCGAGACCCCGGCCTGAGGCACGCCGCCATATTGCGGCGGCATGTCGGCACCCATCAGGACGCCGTCCGGGGTCACGATCTGGGCATGCATCAGCCAGCCCTTCTGTTCGGGTGTCAGTTCCGGGGCCTGCGCATCGGCGGGGATTTCGGAAAACGGGCTGGTCTCGGGCTTGGCGCCAAAGACCTTGCCGTAAAAGGCGAAAGCCTCGGCGCATTGGCCCTGAAAGGACAGATAGGGAACGAAGGGCATGGCGATCTCCTCAGGCTTTGACATCCACGATGGGCGCAAAGCCGCCCCACATCATCCGCATGCCGTCAAAGGGCATCTCGCCCATGTTCTGCATGTCGGGATCCTCCATCATCGAGGCGAAGGCCGCGTCGGCGGTGGCCCGGTCCGGCCATTCGATCCATGAAAAGACCACGGTTTCATCGTCCTTGGCCTTGGTCGCCATGTAGAAATCGGTGACCTTGCCATGGGGCACATCCTCGCCCCAGGCCTCGATCATGCGCAGCGCGCCGCGCTTTTGAAAGACAGGCCATGATTTGACGGCATGATCGGCATAGGCCTGCTTGTTCGCAGTCGGGACAGCCAGCAGGAATCCGGAAAAATAGGTCATGTGTTTTCTCCTCCATATTATGGCACGAAAAGCACCGATGCGACCTAGCGTGGCGCTTGTAGTAGCAAAAAGCAACTGATAATATCAAAACATGACTGACGCCGGCAAAATCTCGCGCCTCCGCTATGACGAGGGCTGCCTGGGCGCCCACGCCCTGAACCTCATCGGCGACCGCTGGGCGCTGTTGGTGGTGCGCGAACTTATGTTTGAACCCAAGCGCTTCCAGATGCTGCGCGCGGGCCTGCCGGGCATCACCGCCAGCGTGCTGACGCAAAGGTTGGCGCAACTGGTGCAGGTGGGCGTGGTCAGCCATGACGCGGTGCTGGGGATCTATGCGCTGACCGATCAGGGCCGTGCCCTGCATCCGGTGCTGACCGAACTCTGCCGCTGGGCGCTGATGATGCCGGGGCACGACCCGTCGAAATTCATCAGCATTTCGGCGCTGATGATCTCGATCTCGGCGACGGTGGATGCGGGCCGCGCGGCCGGATCGCCGCTGCGCGCCGCCTTCCTTTCGGGACATGAGGGGTTCGAGGTCACGCTGTCACGCCTTGGCGCGCCGCAGGTCAGGGCCGCGCGCGCGCCGCAGGGGGATTTCCTGCTGAAGGGCAGCGGCAATGCGCTGGCCGCCGCGATCTATGGCCCGGGTCCGCAGACGCTGGCCTCATTGGGCAAGATCACCCTGCACGGCGACGTGGCCGCCGCGCAGGCTTTCGCCGATCTCTTCAGCTTGATGCCTCAGATCAGGTCCAGCAGCGAATCGCCCGAGGAAATCGAGCAGGCGCCCGGCGATTCCTCGACCTGAAGTTCCGTGACCACGCCATCCGTGACCAGCATCGCATAGCGCTTCGAGCGGCCATTGACCCAGCCGTCACCCACGATGTTCACGCCAAGCGCCTTGGTATAGCTGCCATCGGCATCGGCCAGAACCTCGATCCCTGCCGCCGTGGCGCCGGTATCGCTGGCCCATGCACCGGCGACAAAGGGGTCGTTCACGGTGATGCAGACCACGCGCGAGACGCCCCGCTCGCGGAACTTGTCGGCATTCTTCACGAAGCTGGGCATATGCGCGTTCGAGCAGGTCGGCGTATAGGCGCCCGGCACGGCAAAGATCGCGACCCGGCCCTGCGCCAGATCGGCGGCATCCAGCGGCGCGGGGCCGTTCGCGCCGGGTTTCAGCAACTGGCCTGCGGGCAGCTTGTCGCCTTTGGAAATGGACATGTGCGTTTCTCCGTGAATTGCATCGTCGTGGGGCCGACTATAGGCTGCGGCGCGCAGGCAGACCAGCGAGGGCAGAAAATGAACATCGTGATCCTGGGCGCGGGACAGGCTGCGGCCTCGCTGGCGGCAAAACTGCGCGCGCTGGGGCACAAGGGCGGGATCACCGTGATCGGCGAGGAACCCGTCGCCCCCTATCAGCGCCCGCCTTTGTCCAAGGCCTATCTGCTGGGCGAAATGGACGAGGAGCGGCTGACGCTCCGCGCCCCGGAATGGTGGGCGGAAAACGGCATCGTCCTGCGGCTGGGCGAGCGTGTGACCGGGATAGACCCGGCGTCCAGAACCGTCACCACCGACAAGGGCAGCCATGCCTATGACGCTTTGGCGCTGACCCTAGGCGCGACGCCCCGCCGCCTGCCCGCCGCCATGGGCGGGCACCTGCCCGGCGTCAACGTGGTGCGCAACATCGCCGATATCCAGACCGCGAAACCCATGCTGCGGCCCGGCCGCCGTCTGGTGGTGATCGGCGGCGGCTATATCGGGCTTGAGGCCGCCGCCGTCGCCCGAAAGCTGGGCCTTGAGGTCACGCTGGTCGAGGCCGCGCCCCGCATCCTTGGCCGCGTCGCCGCGCCCGAGACCGCCGACATGATCCGCGACCTGCACCGCGATCACGGCGTTGACATCATCGAAGGCACCGGCATCGCCCGCATCACCGGCACCGATGCGGCGGACGGGGTCGAACTGTCGGATGGCCGCCACCTGCCCGCCGATCTGGTCGCCTGCGGCATCGGCATCAGCCCCGAAACCGCGCTGGCCGAGGCGGCAGGGCTGGCAATCGACAACGGCATCGCCACCGACGCGCAGGGCCGGACCTCGGACCCGGCAATCTGGGCGGCGGGCGATTGCGCCAGCTTTGCCGTGCCTGGCGGGCGGATGCGGCTGGAAAGCGTCGGCAACGCCATCGACATGGCCGAGGCGGTGGCCGCCAACATCCTTGGCGCCGGGGCCGATTACGTCCCGAAACCGTGGTTCTGGTCAGATCAGTTCGACGCCAAATTGCAGATCGCCGGGCTGAATGCCGGCTATGACCGGGTCGTCATGCGACCGGGGACGGGGACGCATTCCGGCTCGGTCTGGTATTTCCGCGAAGGGCGGCTGATCGCTGTGGACGCGCTCAATGACGCCCGCGCCTATATGATCGGCAAGCGACTGATCGAGGGCGGCAAGTCGCCATCCCCCGAGGCCGTCGCCGGGGCCGCCGACCTCAAGGCGCTGATGTGATGCGGATCGTCGGCGGCAATCTGCGCGGGCTGAAGCTGGCGGATGTCGGCGCAGGCGATCCGGCGGCGCATCTGCGCCCGACGACAGACCGGGTGCGCGAATCGATCTTCAACCTGCTGATCAACGGCACCCATGGCAATCCAATCCCCGGCGCAAGGGTTCTGGACCTGTTTGCCGGCACCGGCGCGCTGGGCCTTGAGGCGCTGTCGCGCGGCGCCGCCCGCGTGGCCTTTGTCGATGACGGCGTGGCGGCGCGGGCGCTTTTGCGCACCAATATCGAGAAAGCTCGCGCCATGGGCGTCACCGATGTCTGGCGCCGCGACGCCACCCGACTGGGTGAAAATCGCGGCGCGGGCTACGGGCTGGTGTTTCTGGACCCACCCTATGGCAAGAGCCTGGGCGAAAAGGCCATGGCGGATGTCATCTCGGGCGGCTGGCTTGCCCCCGGCGCCATGGTGGTCTGGGAGGAATCGACGCCCCCTGCCCCGGTCGCCGGCCTGACCCGGATCGACCAGCGCAAATATGGCGACACCGTGGTCACGCTGTTGCGCGCCGATCCCGCCTAGGTGGCGCGATCAAGCTTGGTGGACAGGTGGATCAGGCTCTCGCTGGACTTCACACCGCTCAAACCGCCGATCTGATCAAGCACATCGTCAAGCTGGCTGGTCGAAGTGGCGGCCAGTTGCAGCAAAAGGTCGACCCGGCCGCTGGTCGTATGGATGCGCTCGACCTCGGGCAGGCTGCGCAACCGGGTCAGGATGGCGGCCTGCGCCCGCGGCTCGATAGTCAGCAGGCAGGTGGCGCGGATGCGTTGCTCGCGCGCAGAATCGCCCAGCCGCAGGGTATATCCGGCAATGGCGCCCGAGGTTTCCAGCCGCTCCAGCCGCGCCTGCACGGTGGATCGCGCCACCTTCAGCCGCCGCGCCAGCACCGCCACCGACATGCGCGCATCCTGCGCCAGATGGGCCAGAATGCCCCGGTCAAGCTCGTCCACGTCCCCACCCGTCATATTGCCGAAATTTTCGGCATATTAACCGGGCTCACGGCCAATTCCACCCTTTTTCGGTGCTTCAATCGGAACGCGCAGCGCGCAGACTTATACTCCAAGACACGCGAACTGGAAGGACATGCCGATGGGACTGACCGAGGGCCGAGGGCCCAAGACCGTCTGGGCCAACCCCGCCGAGATCATCCGCAGCCTTGCGCCGGAAAACCCGGTGATGGCTTTTGCCCCGTCTGTCCTGCGCGCCACCGCGCAGCGCTTCATTCAGGGCTTTCCGGGCCTCGTGACCTATGCCGTCAAGTCGAACCCCGACGAGGCCGCGATCCGCACGCTGGCCGCCGCCGGCATTCAGGGCTTTGACGTGGCCTCCCCCTATGAGATCGACCTGATCGGCCGCCTCGCCCCCAATGCCGCGCGCCATTACCACAACCCCGTCCGCTCGCGCGCCGAGATCGCCCACGGGGTCGAGGCCGGCATCAAGGCCTGGTCGGTGGACAGCCATTCGGAACTGGAAAAACTGTTCGAACGTGTCCCCGCCGAGGGCTGCGAAATCTCGCCCCGCTTCAAGCTGCCGGTTCTGGGTGCGGCCTATGATTTCGGCTCGAAATTCGGCGCTTCGCCCGAGACGGCGGCGGAACTGCTTCGCGCTGTCGCGGATCGCGGCTATATCCCGTCGCTGACCTTCCACCCCGGCACGCAATGCACCGATCCCCAGGCCTGGGAGGCCTATATCGTCGCCGCAGGCGAGATCTGCGCGATGGCCGGCCTGCGCGCGCGGCGGCTGAACGTGGGGGGCGGCTTTCCCTCGCATCGCGTCGGCGGGATCGAACCCGACCTGACCGCGATCTTTGACCGCATTGGCCGCACAACGGCCGAGACCTTTGGCAGCGATGCGCCGGAACTGGTCTGCGAGCCGGGCCGCGGCATGTGCGGCGACGCGTTTTCGCTGATCACCCGGGTCAAGGCCGTGCGCGACGGCGCCGGCATCTTCCTCAATGATGGCGTCTATGGCGGGCTGCTGGAACTGCCGATGATCGGCAATCTGGACCGGCTTCAGGTGCTGACCCCGGAAGGCACCCCCCGCAAGGGCGAGGCCATGCCGCGCGTGATCTTTGGCCCGACCTGCGATTCCGTCGACCGTCTGCCCGGCGAACTGGCCCTGCCCGAAAACATTCAGGAGGGCGATTACATCATTTTTCACGGCGCCGGCGCCTATTCGACGGTCACGAATACCCGCTTCAACGGGTTCGGGCTGATGGCACACCTGACCGTGAACGCACTTGAATAGGCATTAATCGACCGTTCTCTATTCCATGCTAGCGTGAGGCATGGAATCGCTACCTCCCCCCGTTTGCCAGGCCATATTGCTGGATGGAACCTTCGCCTCGCTGACCGAGGGGCGAAGGTCGTCGATCGCGCGCATCCGCGCGCTTCTGTCGGGCGAGATGGGCGCCCTGCCGGCGCCGGTGCGGCTTTATTACGAACCCGGCCAGCAATGGGAGGCGTGGCGCGAACTGCCGGAACTGGCCATGGGCGTCGGGCTGGAGCGGCAGATCTGCGCCGCCTATGCATGGCTTGCAAAGGAATGGCGGCCGGGAAATCCGCTGTTCTTTTTCGGCTATTCGCGTGGCGCCTTTGCCGTGCGTTCGCTGGTGGGAATGATCAGCCATGTCGGGCTGCTCAAGCCCGCCCATGCCAGCCCCGCCAATATCCAGAAGGCGTGGGAACGCTACCGCATGGGCGGCCGCAAGCACGGCCGCAAGCAGCGACTGGACCCGGCGCTGTGCCATGCCAGCGTGCCGATCCGCATGATCGGGGTTTTTGACACGGTGACGGCGCTGGGGCTGCGGCTGCCGCTGTTGTGGATGCTGACCGAACCACGCTTTCGCTTTCACGACAGCCATCTGGGGGCCGAGGTCGAACATGGCGTGCAGGCGCTGGCGCTGGACGAGACCCGCGCCGCCTTTCGGCCGCTCTTGTGGGACAGCGACACCTCGGGCGGGCGGGTCGAACAGATGTGGTTTCGCGGCTGTCATCCCGATATCGGCGGCCAGTTGACCGGGCTGGAATATGCCCGCCCGCTGGCCAATATCCCGCTGGTCTGGATGATGTCGCGGGCGGAAAGCTTTGGCCTGCCCCTGCCCGCCGGCTGGGCCGCGCATTTCCCGCGCGACGCCACGGCGCCCTCGGTCGGATCGTGGCGAAGCTGGGGCAAGGCATTCCTGGCCCGCGCCCCCCGCCTTGCCGGCGCCGACGCGTCCGAGGCGCTGCATTCTTCGGTGCCTCTGCCCTATACCGGCCCCGCGCTTCTGGCCGGGGCACTGGCCGGGGCCGCGCCCGAACGCCCGCATCGCCGGAGCCGCATCAGGCGCAGGGGCAAGGCGGCGGATCCGACGGCCGGGCAAGCCTCCGAGACATCGCCTCCTGAAAGGGCGGCATCCAGCAAGCCGCCGCATGACGCAGCCCCGCATGACGCGCCCGACCCCGCCATCCTGAGCCCGGACCTGATCGCCCCGCCCCCGACAGACAGCACATCGCCGGACGCGGCACCTTTTACCGACGAGCGCGCCGACCGGCACCGGGCAAGCCGACGACAATAGCGCGGTGAGCGGTGAGCGGTGAGCGGTGAGCGGTGAGCGGTGAGCGGTGAGCGGTGAGCGGTGAGCGGTGAGCGGTGAGCGGTGAGCGGTGAGCGGTGAGAAACCACGCCCCGGCAGGACGCCCCCGTCAATGACAGAACGGCGGCCCGAAAGCCGCCGCCCTGTCGGATTCTGCCCGGATGACCGCGAAACCGTGGCCGCTCAGGCGACCTGCGAGAAATCGCCCTTGGGGGTGATCCCCAGTGCGGCGCAGACATTCAGCACCAGATCGGGCTTGTTCAGCGTATAGAAATGCAGCCGGTCCACGCCCTCGGCGACCAGCTGCTCGCACAGCTTCACGCAGACATCCAGCGCCA
>RRZT012059945.1_pt1 | contig 10224 bp, 3 predicted proteins | sample 2165551 | NCBI WGS metagenome assembly RRZT01 (sample SAMN10456910, study PRJNA506462) | wastewater metagenome | biome: wastewater; feature: sludge; material: wastewater sludge; isolation source: wastewater sludge with Escherichia coli K12::gfp cells carrying plasmid... | place: USA: Moscow, Idaho ...
GCGAATCACGGGTTATCCTGGGCGACATTCAGGCCAGATCGTGCATCAACTGACAACGCGGCAGCTGCGGAGTGGGCGGTGCAGGGGCTCCTGCTCTTCCATGTCAGGATATGCGCGCTAGACGCTTCCACCCGCGAGAAAGCCCTTGAAATCCAGATCGCAGTCGCGGACGTGGTTCAAGACCAGATCCCGGGCCAGCTGGGGCAGTCCGTCGGTGTCGAAGCGATCATAGATCGCCTCATAGAGCAGGTCGGTCAGCCGCCCCCGAAGTGCGTCGTGCTCAGCCTGGTGCGCCTTGAAGTAGGGGTAGCCGTGCTCCCGCAGAATATTCTCTTCGGTCTCGAAGTGCTCATGAACCAGGGGTGCCAGGTCGTTCAGGAGTGCAAGAAAGTCACTCTTGTTCATGCTGCTCGCACTCCCGAAAAGCCTGCTGCAGACGAGCAACAGCCTTTCATGCTGTGCATCCAGAACAGCGTGACCGACACTCAACGCAGGAGACCAGGCAGAATCGAGGGACATAAGCGGCGTTCCAAAGACAAAGGCGTATCGATTCTAGCCCCACGCACCGGACGGAAACCGGCACTTGTTGCACCGCAGAACATTTTAACGGTTTATTACAATTACTTCTGTCGATCTGCCTGCCTTGCCCCTGGGGATCCGCACGACATGACATGGCATCAGGTTTCAGCTCTTCGCCGTATTCCGGCCGCGATCGACCCATTCCCGCAGCTTGGCGAGCAGTTCATCGGGCTCCACGGGCTTGCTCAAGTGATCGTTCATGCCTGCGGCGAGACAGCGCGCCCGGTCTTCGATCATTGCGTTGGCGGTCATCGCCACGATTGGCAAGGCTGACCGGCCCGGCAGCTTGCGGATCTCGCGGGTTGCGTCGAGCCCGTCGAGGACGGGCATCTGCATGTCCATGAACACCAGGCCGTAGTCGCCATGTCTGACCATCTCGACGGCCTGGGCGCCGTTGTCGGCAACCGTCACCTTGACGCCGAAGCCCTCCAGGATCTCCCGGATCACCTCCTGGTTGATCTCGTTGTCCTCGACCAGCAATACATTGGTGCCGGCAATGGCGGCGAGATCCGGCATGGAGGGGAGGCGCCCTGACGTGACATCTTCTTGCGCGCCAACCTCCAGGCGGGCGGTGAACCAGAAGGTCGAGCCCTGCCCGAGGCTGCTGTCCACCCCCACCTCGCCGCCCAGCAGCTCGGCCAGCCGCTTGGAGATGACAAGGCCCAGGCCGGTACCGCCGTGCTTGCGGGAGATCGAGCTGTCGGCCTGCTGGAAGCTCTGGAACAGCCGCTGGCGCTGTTCGGCGCTCAGGCCGATGCCGGTGTCGCGCACCAGAAACTTCAGGACGACTCCGCGCCCGTCGTCGGCCACCCGCTCGACGCGCAGGCCGATCCTGCCGCGCTCGGTGAACTTCACCGCGTTACCCACGTAATTGACGAGCACCTGAACGATCCGGGTCGGGTCGCCGACGAGTTGCGGCGGGACGTCAGTCGCCACCTCGACGACGAACGCCAGCCCCTTGGCGACGCAGCGCTCCTGGATCAGCGCGCCCACCCTGCCCAGTACGTCGTCGAGGGCGAAGGCGACGTGCTCGATGTGCATCTTGCCCGCCTCGATCTTCGAGAAATCGAGGATGTCGTTGATGATGGCCAGCAGATGCTCACCCGACATGCGGATCTTCTGCAGGTAGTCCTGCTGCCGCGGCGGCGGGTTCGAGTTGAGGAGGAGGTGGGTGATGCCGAGGATCGCGGTCATGGGGGTGCGGATCTCGTGGCTCATGTTGGCCACGAAATCCGACTTCACGCGCGCGGCGTCCTCCGCCATGTTCTTCGCGCGGGCGATGGCGTTGAATGCGTCCCGCTCCCGCGTGATGTCCTCAATGATGCTGACCAGGCCTTTCTCCGGGCACGAGGGCTCGATGACCTGCATCGACAGGCGCGCCCATATCCCCGAACCATCCTTGCGTACCACCTCGACCTCGGTGCGGAAGGCGCCATGCAAGGCGAGGTTGGCCTGAATCTGCCCGGCGATGGCGGCAAACTCGGAATCGTCGCGAAACAGGCAGCCCATGGATTGCCCGTCCAGCTCGCCGTGGGCGTAGCCCAGCGAGACCTCCAGCGCGCGATTGCAGCGCAGGATGTGGCCTTCCCGCACGAACACGACACCGACCGTGGTGGCGTTGAAGATGGCCTGCTGCTCGACATTGACCACCCGCAGGGATTCAGCCATCGCGGCGAGCTCGGCCGTGCGGATCGCAACGCGCCGCTCCAGCTCGAGCCGATAGGCGGCCAGCTCGCGCTGGTTGCTCTTCTGCTCGGTCACGTCGTTCCAGACGACGTGCAGCAGGCGCCGATTGTCCCGGTGGAGTGTCGTCAGCAGGAGCTGGACGTCGATCGGAACGCCGTCTGCGCGGAGGTGCTTCCATTCGAACGCGTGGGAGCCCTTCGCGAAGGTCGTCGCGATCATCTCCATCGCCTTCTCCGCCGACGGACGGCCGTCGGGCTGGACGGGCGGCGAGATGTCCAGCGGTGTGCGTCCGATCAGCTGCTCGGGCCGCGTCATGTGGAGCATCGACAGGGTGGCCTGATTGGCCGCGATGAAGCGGTTCTCGTCGGCGAGGGCGATGGGCTGCACGGTGTCCTCGAAGAGCGTGCGGAAGCGCTCCTCGCTGTCGCGCAGATTGGCCTTCTCGGTTTCCAGCTCCTGCGTCTTGCGCGCCACCGCCGCCCGCAGGGCACGCACCCACAGCGCCAGCCCGGCCCCGACGATGAGCAGCACCCCGAACGCGACACCGGCAATCTGCACATACGGCAGCCAGCGAAAAGGCGTTCCCGTCCACTTCCGTTCGAGTGCCGAGAGCTCGTCGGCCCCGATCTCCCCGGTGCCCCGCTCGACGAGCGCCAGCATGGATTCGTTGCCCTTCCGGACGGCCCGGTGGAACTGCCCCGTGTAGAGGTCGAAGGCCTTGATGAACTCGTGGTGGGCGCCATCCCGGTAGAGGTAGTAATTGGCGGGCGCCTCGTCCATGCAGAAAAGCTTGATGTCGCCCCGCCGTGCGGCAGCCAGCAGCGAGACATTATTCTGGAGGGGGACAACCGAGGAAATGTTGTGCTTCCTGAGCTCGCCGATGCAGGCGTCCCCCGCCTGAACACCGATCTCGAAGCCGCGCAGCGATGCGGCCTCGTGGATGCCGCGGATGGAGTTGTGAGCGTAGATGGCGACCGGCAGGCTCGCGTAGGGCTGCGTGAAGCTGTACAGCGCCAGCCGCTCCGGCGTCCGGAAGATGGCGTCGATGACGTCGAACTCGCCGGCCAGCATGCGCTGCTGCGCGTCGGCCCAGGTGGTGGCGACCAGCCGGACACGAACGCCGGTCTTTTGCTCCCAGAGCTTCCAGAAGTCGACGATGTAGCCCTCGAGCTGACCGTCGGGGTTTCGAAAGATGTACGGCGGGTAGTTGTCGTCGGTCACGACGGCGATGGAGTCCGGCGCCGCGACTTCCGGGACGGCGGCCACCGGCACCGCGCTGCAGGACATGTAGCCGGCGACCAGCAGCGCCTTGATGAGCTGCATCATGTCGGATTTGATTTTTCCAGATCCATCGCCGGCGGCTGGAGCCAGGCATACAGGGTCGCGTAGAACTTGTCGGGGACGACCGGCTTCGAGAGGAAGTCGTTCATCCCGGCATCCAGGCAGCGCGCGCGATCCTCGCTGAAGGCGTTGGCTGTCATGGCGATGATCGGCATGGCCTCACGGCCCGGGATCTGGCGGATCTGGCGGGTCGCCGAGATGCCGTTCAGCTTGGGCATCTGCATGTCCATCAGGATCAGGTCGTAGCGCTTCGCCCGCACCTTTTCCACGGCCTGAAGGCCATTGTCGGCGGTGTCGATGAGGAGGCCGGTGTCGGAGAGGAGCTCCTGGGCCACGAGCTGGTTGATCGGCTCGTCCTCGACGAGCAGGATCGCCTTTCCGCGGCAGCTTTCCGCGAGCAGGGCCTCCGCGTTGCGGGTGTAGATGGCCGGCGTTCCCACCGTGTCGGGCGCCCCCCTCTCCAGCCTCGCCGTGAACCAGAAGGTGCTGCCGACCCCGAGCGTGCTGCTCACGCCGACCTCGCCTCCCATCAAGGCCGCCAGGCGCTTGGTGATGGCCAGCCCCAGGCCCGTTCCACCGTATTCCCGGGTGGTAGACGTATCGGCCTGCTCGAACGCCTCGAAGAGCCGCTGCAGCGCAGCCTGGTCGATGCCGATCCCCGTGTCCTCGACCTCGAAGCGCAGCAGGACGCTGGTGTCGGAACTCTCCTGCACCCGGGCACGCAGGGTGATGCTCCCGCGGTCGGTAAACTTGACGGCGTTGTTCGCGTAGTTGAGCAGCGCCTGGGTCAGGCGAACCGGGTCGCCGAGCAGGTTGCGCGGCAGATCCCCCGTCTCGACCCGCAATTGCAGGCCCTTGGCCTGCGCGCGCGGGCTCAGGATGGACAGCACGTTGGCGAGCTGGGCCTCCACCACGAGCTCGGTCTTCTCGAGCAGGAGCTTGCCGGCCTCGATCTTGGAGAGGTCGAGGATGTCGTTGATCACGCTGAGGAGGTGGTCGGCCGACGAACGGATGGTACTCAGCCGCTCCGCCTGCCTGTCGGTGACCCCTTCGCGGGCCAGCAGGTGCACCATCCCGAGGATCGCGTTCAGCGGCGTGCGGATCTCGTGGCTCATGTTGGCGAGGAAAACGCTCTTCGCCTGGGTCGCAGCCCGGGCAGAATCCCGCTCCTGGCGCGTGCGCAGCATCTGGATGCCGAACGACAGGTTCTGGACGAGCTCCTCGAGGAGCCTCACCTCGTTCTCTTCGAAGGCGTCGGGCAGGCAGGAGTAGATCGTTATCACACCGATCACCTGCCCCTCGCAGACGAAGGGCAGGCCGATGCTGGACCGGTAGCCGCGCTTGAGCACCGCGTCGCGCCACGGGCTGAGCCTGGGGTTGCTTTCGGCGTTCTGGTTGACGAAGGGCTTTCCGGTCCGCAGGGCCGTACCCGTCGGCCCTTGCCCGAGCGGGCTATCGCCATCCCAGGAGATGCTCACGCTCTTGAGGTAGCCGTTCTCGTCGCCCGCCACCGCAACCGGCCGGACGCTCTTCCGGGCATCGTCTTCGGGAACGCCGACCCATGCCATCACGTAGTCACCCGACTCCACCATCAGGCGACAGATGTCGTTGAGCAGCGTCGCCTCGTCGGCCGCCTGGACGAGCAGCAGGTTGCTGTCACTGAGGAGGCGCAGGGAGCGGTTCAGCCGACGCATCTCGAGCTCCGCCATGCGGCGTTCGGTGATGTCGCGGGTCACCTTCGAGAAGCCTATCAGCGCCCCCGAAGGGTCGTGGAGCGCAGTGAGGATGGCGTCGGCAAAGAAACGCGTGCCGTCCTTCCGCACGCGCCAGTTCTCCTCCTCGGCGCGGCCGGTATCGGCAGCGAGCTTCAGGAGGCTCGCCGGCTTGCCGCTGGCCCGGTCTTCGGCGGTGTAGAACAGGTCGATCGGCTGGCCCAGGATCTCGGCCTCGCTATACCCCCTCAGGCGCCTGGACCCTTCGTTCCACGATGCCACCCTGCCGTCCGGGTCGAGCATGATGATGGAGTAGTCCTTGACGCTGGCGGTCATCATCCGCAGGCGCTCATCGCTCCTGAACAGGATCTCCTCGGCGTGCTCCCGCTCGGCCTTCAGGGCCGAGAGCGACAGCCCGGTCAGCTGGGTCGTGGCGATGTAGCTCCACAACAGGATGAGCCCGAGCTGCTGGTCGTGCTGATGGAAGGCCCCCAGCCCCGAGGCAGCGCTCCATGCGGCGACCATCGCGACCCCCAGGCATGCCACCGCCGCGGCGATGACGCCGAAGTGCAACGCCGCCCAGGCGAACAGGGGGAGGGTGAGGAAAGCCAGCGGCAGGCGCAGTCCGGCTTCGCCATAGCGCATGATGAAGACCAGCCACGCGATGACACCGGCCACCAGGAACCACACCGCCAGGCTGCGCTTCTTGCCGCCGAGCTGGGCGAGGCTGCGGCGGGTCAGCGGGAGCAACAGCGGCCCGGCCAGGAGCAGGCCGACCGCATCGCCTATCCACCAGGTGAGCCAGGCCACACCCATCCCCTCCGCCGTCACGAGGTTTGCGAGGTAGAGGTTGAGGACGCCACCGGTGGCCGAGATCAGCATGCCGGCGGCACTCGCGACGATGAACGACACGACGTCCACCTGGCGCCTGAAGGCCCAGTCGAAACCGACCCGCCGCAGCCAGTAGGCGGTCATCAGCGGTGCCAGCGTGTTGCCGATCGAGGTGCCGACGGCGAGGAGGAACGACGAGCCGATGGCGAGATTGACGAGCAAGGCCCCCAGCGCGACCCCGGGCCACATGCCGACGCCCCACCTGATCAGGGCCGCAACCGCAATGCCCGTCGGAAGCCAGATGAGAGTAATGTGCGAGCCGAAATAAGGCAGCTTCAGGCCCAGCCATCCGGTGATGAAATATCCAGCGGTGACCGTGAGAACCTGCGCGAAGCGCACCAACGCCACGCGGCTTGAGGGGAGGCCTGCAAGTGTCTTGACCACAAGTAACGCCTCTCGTTGCTGCCGTGAATCATCAGGGGTCGAGGCACGAGGACGCCGTCGACGGTTTTGCTGAGCCTCGGGATCGAAACCCCTTTGGTCAAATACATTGGGGCACCTCGAAAAACCTCGTTTCCCGAAAATCCGGCCTATAAAAATCAGAGACTTACGGGGCCAATTTCGCAGAAATCAGGGGTTTTTCGAGGCGCCCATTGTTTCAATACGATTATATTTCAATATAACCATACAGGAGGAAAGGGCAATTGGTTTCGTAGCGCGTGCAATGGGCCATCCCTGCTGGGCGCGGCGCCCCGCGCACGCGCCTGCAAAGCGGCGGCAGGGGGCAGACAATCCGGCGGTCATGACATAAAGTTGAGCCACCTGGGAAGCGGCAAGAGGGGAGCACCCCGATCCGCCGGGCGGCAGGATGCAGCACCTGCCGCAGGACTGGTGCTCAAGCTCCTGGGCGTCAGGCCGTTCTTCCCGGAAGCCTGCACAGATCCACGACACCGGGGCCGGCCGTTCCGGATTCCGGATGCACGGTCAGTCGTCGGCACGGCGAACGAGACGCGCATTTCGCCAGGGCCAGGCCCCATGAACAAACTCGTGACACTCGCTCACGCTTCGCAGGTAGGTCCAGATGCCATCAGTGTTCGGTAAGCTCTCGCTCAGCAGACGTCTGTGGCTGGTGCTGCTCCTGGCGATCGTTCCGCTTGCCGTGCTGATGCTCCATGACTATCGTGAAAACCGCGCCAAGGCCGTCGCCGACATAGAACTCCGCGCGCGACTGCTGGTGGAGCGTGTGCGGGTGGAAGAAGCCGCGGCACTCCGCCAGGTGCGCCAGCTGCTGGTCTCGATGGCCAGGGCCAACGACATGGCCGGTCTCGATCCCGCGGCCTGCAACGCCCTGGCCCAGCGTCTTTCCACGTCGGTGGACGACATCTCCAACCTCGGGGCCGTCTCGGCGGACGGCAAGGTTTTCTGCAGTTCGCTGCCCGACGCACGGCCTGTCGATGTGTCGGATCGCGTCTGGTTTCAAGACGTCCTGACAGCGCCGGGGCTGACGCCGGGGCAGTTCGTGATCGGCAAGATGTCGGGCAAGCCCGGCATCACCTTCGGCTACCCGCTGCGCGACGAGGCGGGCAACTTCCGGGCGGCCGTCTTCGCGGCCACCAACATCCGCTGGTTCGACCGCCTGACCACCAGCTACCAGTTGCCGGCCGGGTGGACCTCCGTCCTGTTCAGCGCCGACGGCGAGGCCATCTCGCGCTTCCCCGACCCCGAGAAGTGGCGGGGCGCCAGGTTGCCGGAAGAAAGCCGGCGGGCGCTGGTGGCGGCGATCAAGGCCAACCAGCGGCGCGTGCTGATGACCGGGCTGGACGGCGTCGAGCAGCTTTTCGTCCTCGAGCCCGTGAACATCGCCAACGGCGCGCTGATCCTCAGCGTCGCAGCGCCGATACACCAGGTCGTCGCGCAGATCGACCAGGGCCTGTGGCTGCGCTTCGGCCTGCTGGCCGCCACAACCCTGGTGTCGCTGCTGCTGGCCCGCTACCTGCTGCACCGCTTCGTGGAAAACGGCATCAGGAGGCTGAACGCTGCCGCGCAAGGGGTGAGCGCGGGCAACTTTGACACCCGCCTTCCCACGGCCGACCTGCCGCCCGAGTTTGCGCAACTCAACGCAAACTTCAACGCGATGATCCAGGAGCTTCAGCGCAGGGCACGCCAGGCGCACGCCGACCAGCTGGCCCTCGAGCAACTGAACCACGACCTCGAGGCGCGGATGACCGAGCTCGCCCAGAGCGAATCGCGCTACCGTCGGTTCTTCGAGAACAGCAGCTCCGTGATGCTCATCCTCGACCCGCAGGACGGCGCCATCATCGACGCCAACCAGGCGGCGGCCCGCTTCTACGGCTGGTCGCAGCAGGAGCTGCTGACGATGAACGTCTCGCAGATCAACACCCTGGGATCCGACGCGCTGCGCGAGGAAATGCAGCGGGCCTACGCGACCAAGAGAAACCACTTCAGCTTCCGGCATCGCTGCGCCGACGGGTCGATCCGCAATGTCGAATCCTTCAGCGGGCCGATCGACATCGGCGATCGCCAGCTGCTTTACTCGATCGTCCACGACGTCACCGAACGGCACAAGGCCGAGGCCGAGCTCCGCAAGCTCTCGATGGCCATCGAGCAGAGCCCCGAGAGCATCATGATCACCAACCTCGAAGCCAGGATCGAGTACGTCAATGAGGCCTTCGTGAAGGCAACCGGCTACCAGCGCGAAGAGGTCATCGGCCAGAACCCGAAGATCCTCCACTCCGGCCAGACGCCCCGGGAAGAGCACGCGGCCCTGTGGGCGGCACTCTCGAAAGGGCAGACCTGGAAAGGCGAGTTCATCAACCGGCGCAAGGACGGCAGCGACTACGTGGAGTTTGCGGTGATCAGCCCGGTCTTCGACATCGACGGCAAGGTGACGCATTACGTCGCGGTGAAGGAAGACATCACCGAGAAGAAGCGCCTGGCCGTCGAGCTCGACCATTACCGGGAGCACCTCGAAGAAGTGGTGATGTCCCGGACGGAAGAGCTCGAGCAGGCCAAGACCCAGGCCGAGGCGGCCAACCGGGCCAAGAGCGCCTTCCTGGCCAACATGAGCCACGAGATCCGCACACCGATGAATGCCATCATCGGCGTCTGCCACCTGATGCAGCACCGGCCGGGGCTGAGTGCCGAGGACGCCGAATACCTGCACAAGATCGACACCTCGGCCCGCCATCTGCTCACCATCATCAACGACATCCTGGACCTGTCGAAGATCGAATCCGGCCGGCTCGAGCTGGAGAAGGTCGACTTCTCGGTATGCGCCGTGCTCGACCAGGTCCGCTCCATCATCTTCGAGTCGGCCAGGTCCAAGCAGCTCGCGGTGGAGGTCGACTGCGAGGCGGCGCCCCTGTGGGTGCAGGGCGACGTCACGCGTTTCCGCCAGGCGCTGCTGAACCTGGCGAGCAACGCCGTCAAGTTCACCACGTCCGGATCGATCACCATCCGCGCCCGCCTGACCGCCCGGTCGGCCGGCACCCTCACCATCCGGGCCGAGGTCCAGGATACCGGTATCGGCTTGAGCAAGGACGAGCAAGCCAACCTGTTCCAGAGCTTTGTACAGGCCGACGCATCCACCACCCGCAGGTATGGCGGAACGGGCCTGGGGCTGGCGATCACCCGCCGCCTGGCGGCCCTGATGGGCGGCGAGGCCGGGGTCGACAGCGAGCCCGGCGTCGGCAGCACCTTCTGGTTCAGCGTCACGATGGAGGAGGGGCGCGGCGATGGCGCAAGCGCCGCCGAGACGCCCGACACCACACAGCTGGTCGAGCAACTGCAGGCCTGCATCGGCCAGGCCCGCATCCTCGTGGTGGATGACGAAGAGATCAACCGGGAAGTCGCCACCGTGTTGCTCAAGTCGGCCGGCCTGCACACCGACACCGCGGCGGACGGCATTGAGGCGGTGGAGAAGGTTCGCGCCGCCGACTACGCGCTGGTGCTCATGGACATGCAGATGCCCCGCCTCGACGGCGTCGAGGCCGCCCGGCAGATCTGCGCCCTCCCGGGGCGGCCGCGCACACGCATCGTCGCGATGACCGCCAAC
>RRZT010012035.1_pt1 | contig 10222 bp, 5 predicted proteins | sample 2165551 | NCBI WGS metagenome assembly RRZT01 (sample SAMN10456910, study PRJNA506462) | wastewater metagenome | biome: wastewater; feature: sludge; material: wastewater sludge; isolation source: wastewater sludge with Escherichia coli K12::gfp cells carrying plasmid... | place: USA: Moscow, Idaho ...
AGCAGGACAGGAAGTCTCCAAACTTATAAAAAAGTAAGCTAAGCTAAGCGCCATTTTGGTAGCCCCATAGACTACAGGGCTACCCAAATGGTGCTTACAACCGCTTCTTACTTACCATACATTATCTATCAATTGCTGTTCAAATACTTTGTAAGGCTTTTCTAACGCGTTATCCTCCAGATGCTTCTGAAGGACTTTTCCAAAGGCCTCTTCGTCGTTCTTGTTAAAAGCACTTATCAAGTCGTTTTTCTTTTTGGGAAGCTTTCTTACTACGCCTTTTCTGTGTGCATGAGTAAATGCATTCATTATAACCTGTTTGTTTCTGCCATTGATGCGTAACAAAAATGAAAGTTCTCTTAAAGCCGCTTGGGGCAACATAAAGTCGGTTAATTTAAACAGGCATTTTAAATCGAATGTTCGACTAAACTGAACTTTATACAAATCACAAGCTTCCTCCTTTTTTGTTGATTTTAGGTGTCTTTCTGCTTGCAGATATACAATCAGGTTATTGGTGATGTTCTTTTTATCCAGCCTTGTAAGCAAAGCATTTATTTTATTGGATTCGGTATAGTGCAATAAAACAGCTTTGATTAGTAAACCGAAATCAGTTTTTGGCAGATCGGCAAGAATAGCCTGAATCTCTTCGTTTCGTTGTTTTGCCACTTTGTAAATGATGTTGTCTGTAACAAGCATCGTAAATACCTTCTCAATGAGTATCCAAACTTCTTCGTCGTTTGTCTTTAGTTTTAGTAAATCAAGGCAGTGATTAAAGAGAATCTGGCCAGCCTTTTCTATGTCGCCATTCCTGAATAACTGATCTGCCTGATCTGTTATAATAAGATCGGAAACAACAGCCTGACAGTTGTTCACGTTCTTCATAAATTCTACCACGTCTTCGTTTACAAACAGGCTTCTCTGCTGTAGGGGAGCTGTAAGGTAAAGGCCTTCCAGACTTCTGGAACGGCTAAGGGCCACGTAAACCTGACCGCTGGCGAACGACATATTTCGCAGGTCTACGCATACTTTATCGAACGTAAGTCCCTGACTTTTATGTACAGTAATAGCCCAAGCCAGACGGAGGGGGAATTGTTCGATGGATCCTTCTACCACAGACTCTATTTCTTGCTCTTCGGGCAGGAAGGTTTGTTTTACTTTCTCTGTTATTGCTTTCTCCAGCTTGTATTCATTTCCGTTTACCATTACCCGGATGGTGGATTCGGTCAGTTCCGAAACCTTTCCGATGGTTCCGTTTACCCATCGGTGCTTAGGGTCGTTTTTGGTAAACATAACCTGCGCACCCTCTTTCAGTATTAATTGTTCTTCAAAATCTTTCGGATTTATCTTCCCTTTAAGTATTGCCTGGTATGTATACCGTTTGCCCGGCAGGTTATCGAGATGAATTTTATTGGTTTCGAAAGCCGTGTTGTTACGAAAGGTGAGCATGATGATACCCTCGTCTATTACTTCCGAAATAGGAACGATTCTTTTCTTCAACCCGTCGAGATGCGATTGAGTTGTTTTGTTTTTTCGTATGGCATCGAGAATGGATAGAAAGCGCGCGTCTTTCTGACGGTAACATTTCTTAAACTCGATTTTGGGAATTGTGAACGTTTGAAAGATGTGAGCCCTGAAGAAAAAAGGTATACCCGGACCGTATATCTTTGCCAGCATCTCCTTGTCGTCGCCAGCAACTACGGGAGGCAATTGGTACAAGTCGCCCATAAATATTATTTGTTTGCCGCCAAATGGGAGGTGCGATTGTATATTATTCCGCAGACAGGTATTCAGGGCATCCACTAAATCCGCACGAAGCATAGAGGCCTCGTCTATTACGATAACATCGCAAGCCAGAAGTAATTCCAGCTGGGTTTTTGGTAAATCCGTATTGATTCCTCTTGATATTACATCGAATGGAAAGCGGAAGAAGGAGTGGAGCGTTTCTCCCTGAATATTGATTGCCGCAATTCCCGTGGGGGCAAACAGCAAGAACTTTTTACGTGAATGTGCTTGAATATTCCGTATAAAGGTGCTTTTCCCGGTTCCGGCTTTTCCTGTAAGAAAGAAAGAGATGTTTGTTTTTTCAACAAGTTCCCAGGCCGATAATTGTTCTTTATTATCGGGATCGATAAATGAAGGTTTGTTCATCCTTTTATTAATTGGTTTTGATTAAAAAGCATTATTTGATAGTGACATACAGTGTGGTAATCAGTGAATAGATCTGATGGTTTTGGACTGATAGCTTTCTCGTAATAAAACGCTTCTTGAAAATTCTACTATTTAGAATGCGAATATAGTTATTTATTTAACACTCCAACTATAAAAGTACTAATAAATTGCGAAATTTGTTGATCTGAGATGAAATTAGTATCAATAATCTCAGGGATAAATCCTGCATTTAAACTCCTGCAATCATTGCGACTGCAGGAGTTTCTATTTAGGGTTTGCTGAATAAATGTAAATTCACTGATATTCAATATTAATTAGATTCCTTCAAATAAGTCACAGTGAATGCTTTACATTTGCGGCGCTCTTGTATGAATTCCTCAATAGAATATCCACGGCGTGGTTCAAAGATATCGAGACCTCTGCCAAGGATTATTTCCCATCCATTATCTGTAATAATTTTACGATCGTGAAACTCCTTAAATTCGTACGTTAGATTTATTCCAACTTCCGATACAGATTCTTTTATTTCATCAAAAGCATCAATAGATTCGGGAGTCCTATCTTCTGAATTCCATGTCACCAGATGCACATTCACTTCATCCTCCATCTCCTTTTGTTCGGCAATTAAGCCCATCAATTCAAGAAAGTTTCGGATTTGGTACGGAAGTCGGATGTATGGATCTTCGATGGTTATCAAAGTCGCCCCCTTCAAATAACTACCAAACAAGGTTTTATATGACACCCCTGTTTGATTTTCACGGATACTTATATTTTTAACAGCCGGTTCATGTTCAATTTGTTTACGATCATTTTTGGCTTGTGAAGAAGAAATAGAATTTTGCAGAAGAGCCGGCTCTTGAACGTTCAGTGTTTTATCGTCCGGAACTAAATGCCCCCTATAAGTTGGGTTATTCAAGTTCTCTAAAGTTTCAATATGCACCTCTTCCCCAGTCGACAAAATGGTATAGCAAAACTTTGCTGGTTCGGCATTGAACGTTTCATCAATAATATAAAGTTGATCTTTCACCCGCTTACGCCCTTCGGTTGCAAAATCTATTAACTCAAAAGCCTCTTCACGGGTAACAACCTTATCCGGATAAATAAGCTTCATCAATCCCGAGAAACTCTTCCTTATAGCATTATGATCTCGCTCCGAAAGCGAACCATCAAATTTGACGTATTCACTCATTATAGTTGAATAATCCTGTTTACGAAGTTCATGTAAAACTTCAGCCAGGTAATCGGTTATAAAACCAAATTCATCGCTAAAAGATGATTTCTTCAGGACACGAACTTCCCAACCCGGGATATAAAGATGCATCCGATCCAAGAAAGCACCTTTAATAAATGCATCCGGAATTGACTCAAACAGGTGAGCGTTTTTAAGCATATAGGGAACTGTATGCTTCGTATTACCAATAAAAGCCATGGAAGCAGAAGCTTCATGAGGCGCTTTACCTCTATTGAAAGACTTATTAGCCAAATAATTCTGCATCGTATCCACCATAACAGGATCCACTCTTTTTCCGGGCTGATGCTCATACTCATCCCAAGCCACCACATCCCAATAACCTACCAGCCCTATTAACTCTTTATTACCCGAATGCTTTACAAACAAACGGGCAGAAGTAACATCACCACCCGACACTAAAACCCCGTGCGGAGACAACTCTTGGAAAATATGTGATTTACCCGTTCCCTTTGGGCCTAATTCCATAAAGTTAAAGTTGTTTTCTATATGAGGAAGTAGCCGCGATATCTGTATAAGCTTGCCTCTCCGGTTTAGCGTTTCCGGTTTGATGCCGATCGTCTGCACCAATAAATCAATCCACTCATCCGACGTAAAATGCTTTCGTTCATCAATGAACTCCTCCAGATTTACATGAGCAATCTGGATTGGCTTTATATCTTCAATCACCCAGCGCACTTTGGCTACATCAGAATGATCGTAACGTATTTTCAAAATACTCCAAACGCCGTTACCACTAAGTAATTTAGGGTTCGAACGCACCACTGAATCACTGATCGGAATCTTTTTTATACCAAGATTGGCAAAATCAGCTTCATACTGATTCTGCGAACGGTCGTTCAACTCTACATTCACTTTGTCTATCACCCGATAACTTTCCTGCTCACGAATCCGGCTCTTGATTTTCTCGGCCTCAGCCCGGTTCACATAATTGTTTCGGATAATCTCCTTTACTTTTTCTATTCCTTCGGCAATCAATTGTTCGTCATCCAACGCGCAATATTGTGCCAATAAATATTCCACCACATAAGTCGGAACAGGAAGATTCCCCTTTACGATGGATGCCAGATCCTTACGAACAACCTTCCCTTCAAAATAAGTCAATATCTTCTCTTTCAATTCCATAGTTAGAAGTCCCTTTCAATTAACGTGTTGTTTTTAACCGATTCTTCTATAAGAGGATTCAATAAATCCTCTTTATCAAATACTTTAAGCTTTAACACCGTTTCCAATACTTTGGTATTTAATGTCAGCACAGTCGTAAATATCCGGTCATTTGGAGATTCACCCACCGCATTTAAGGTAATTTCGGCCTTGTTGGAAACCAATTGCGTGTCGTTGTAAATCCCCAATTCAACTACGCACAACTTCTCGACAGACGAAAGTGGATTCTCTTGAATAATAGTCACCTTTAAATTATTTGAAGCAATGGATAGATTCGTACCGAAAAGGATTGGCTTTACCTTACGCTGTACCTTATCCTCCCTTCGTGAACTCTCGATAACAGGCACAAGAAGTTCTTGCAAACTTCCCCCCCCATGGGTGTAACGGTATCTTGATCCTTGTTTTTTGAACCGGTTTACAGAGTCAGGTATAACAACCCGATAAGGCTCGTTGTATTTCGTTGTCTTATACAGCGACACCTTGTACCCCATTTCCACATCCGGATTTTCGGCAGTTATATAATGACGCGCACCAGCATCCGTACATTCGCATGCAGCTATATTATTCTTATCGAACTCTTCTATATCACAATCGTTGTAGATAAATCCATGGTCGGATGTAATAAATACCCTATTCACTCCGTATCCACCTTGGATACGCTTTACCATACCGGCCAATTCGGCAATAGCCGTTTGCGCTGCCTGAAAAACATTTCTTTCTGTTCCTTTATGCCCCTCTTTATCAATAATATCATGATAAATATAAACCACATCCGACTTAAAAAGCTCTCTGTTTTCTTGTTTATTTCCATTTAAAACTGTCTCAAAAGTTACAGCCTTATAGCCCGGAGATTGTATTTTAAGAATCTTATCACGTTGTTCCACGCCTGCCAAGGTTTCACCGTCTACCCGTATCTGTCCATCATAAGCATAATGCTTTCCCGGAAGCAGGTTTGCCATACCGAACGATGTTTCCGAAGGCAACGAGGCCAGCTGAACATTTATCTTTGATATATTTTTATCATCCTTGTAAAGTTCGTTCAATAACTCTGTAGCTACCTCATAACGAAGTCCATCACTTATAATGACCGCCACTTTTTGTTTAAGCGGAGCAATCTTGTTAGTAAAGAAATCGTACTGTTTCGCACAGTTTATTTTAGCATATTCAAACCCCTTATCATTCAGACACTCCAACCATTCACGATTCAACTTGTAGGTAAACTTGCCGTAGAGGTCGTCAACAATTAATTTGATTTGCTCTAAATTTTCCTCCAAACCGATAAGCTGCTCCAATTGAAGATTATGATAACTCAGTATTGCTTTGCGGTAACAAAAATCCACCTGCGCAAACTCATGAATATATTCTTCTATATAATGTTCCGGTTTATCAAACACCAACGACCTTTTAAGATCAGCCTTTCTAAGTAATGTCAAACTATTTCGCAAGAAAGAGATAGTCATTTTCATCATGCCCTCTTCTTGTATTTCGATGGAAAGCTTATCCAGGATAGCCTCACCATCCTGACCAAGTTCAGGAAACATACTTCCCATTTTAACGATCAGCTCCCATTTCAATGCATCCGTCATATATACAAAAGAAGTTCCCATTCCATAGACTTCAATCAGCTTGGATTCCATAATAGCAGCCCCATGAATACGCATAGTATCTTGAAAAGCAATACCCATTGAAGCATGCGCATAACCACTTTCCCGTAATCGGTTCAGCAATTCGATGCAATTCTGATTGTCAGTTTTTAAAGCCCTGTACGGATCTTGCGGATTAGCCAGCAAACCTTGGGTAATAGAGTTATATTTTAATCGTTTCACAAGACCAATCACTTCATCTTGGGTAAAAGATTCGAAAGAGGTGTCAAAATAGGTATTGATTTGTTTATTGAGATAATCTTTCAAATTATATTTATCTACTTTTTTGAAAAATGAAGTCAGTTCTTTTTCCTTGTTTGGCAATCCGAACGTAAGCAGACGAATCAGGATTGTATCCCAATCCTCAATTTTCGACAAAGAGAGGAATGCACACACGAGTCCCTTTTGGATATCACGTTCCACAAAACCGGCAGCATTTAATATGGGTTTTAGCACCTGCTGGGTATGAGCATATTTCAGTTCGTTTATGTAGCGTTTTACAAGCATGGCATGATTCGCCTTCAATCCATACTCCTCCATGAAATCGGTCTCGCTGTCCGTTCGGAGTTCCTTATTGGCTTTGAGAAGTCCTAATAACGGAAAATCCGACATTTCGTCTTTAGTCTGCGGAGACTTCATCGGCATGTATAGAAATACCCGATCCATCCTCCAAATTGTATTGAATTTCAACTTCAGGTTGAACCAATCGCTGGCAAACTCCACCACTTTGATGGCAGGGAGATCCAACGCGCGTATCTCCTCCAAATACTCACCCTCGGGATCACAGACGAAAAGGACCTTAAGCCGGGGACTGCGTTGGGAATAGGTCGTTATTTTATCTGTCAGCATGATTCTATCGTTTTAGTATGAATCTCATGTTAAGTATCTGACATTATTCGTCAAAACCAATTTGTCCATTGTCGCAAGCCATTAAATATTCCAATTTAAGTTCCTCATCGAAATCAGGTTCAAGTTGTAATATTGAATGTAAGAGAGCTTGCAAAAGTTCTTTGTCAATTCGCCCGGCGGCAAGGTGATAGCTGATGTTCTCCATTTCGAATAAAAATCGTTTCACACAGCACAAATATCCATTTACCAACAAAAACTGTGCTCCCAAGGTGATGGATATTCGTTTATTTCCATCCGCAAAGCAATGATATTTATTTGCCGACCAGATAAGGTGGGTCAATTTATCTTCGAAAGTCGGATAGTAGTCATCATTCTTGATATGCTCCAGAAAACTGTCAAGATATCCGTCATTTATCATATCGTAACTGCCACCGCCACTCTTCTCTACGGTTTCATGATGAATAGCTATCGCCTCTTCTTTATTAATATAACGAATCATAGCTATTCCCTTTCTTTAAGACGCTTTAGTGCCTCGATGTATGTTTCAAGTCTTTTACTCAGCTCCATACTCCGTTCGCCGATAAACCGGTCGAAATCTTCCGGGGCTACCGATTTGATGTATTCAGCCAGATTCTGGTGCAGTGCATCCCTGAAATAGAGATCCCGACTTGCCATCTTCTGACGGGCTTTTTCGCGCAAAGGTTCCCAAAGGCGCTGATGTTCGAATCGGGAGAATAAAGCATCTGTCTCTGTTGGTGATAGTTTTCTACCTAACTCTTCGCATTTCATACGCAATTCATCGGCAAATCCGGTTTCAAAGCTCGAGATCAGATCCAGCACCTCGCTATACATAGTATGGCGTACATTCTCATCTTGTTCCAGGCGTAATATCTTACGGTACTCATCGGCATCTTCCCTGAATATAGATTTGTAAACCTTATCTGTATAGATGGGATATTTGGCTTGTCCCATATCCACATAGTTAGCCAGAGCATCCGTAAATTCCTTCCGATAATACTCTCCTTGCAACAGATTAATGACAAAATCTTCGTCCCGCTGATTTATATATTTTGTACCGCCACCCGTGCGTTTGTTAATCGTATCTAAGGTAATATCAAGAATAACACTCCTTAATTGTTTCGCTTTATCGCTATTGGACAACAACATAGCCACATTCAAAAAGGCTCTGAAATTGAACACACCAAGTACGGTTGTTTTGGTAGGGAAATCTATTTCCTTACCAAACGATTCCGCAGACGCTAACTTGTAATCCCTCAGCGACTTACCCATTAACACAACGTAACCGTTTTTTGTCAATTCATCATCGTTTTGCTTCATACAGTTGGTAAGAGTCCGTACATCAATCTCAAAAAACTCCGCCAACTGCTTTTTGGTAAATTTATATTCCCCCCCGAACAGTACACCTTTCAACCCGATAGCTTTTTGTATCTCCTCCAATGCATACCGGTTGTTTAATATATTCTGGCGTGCAACACCTGATGCTGTTAAATCCTTCTTCATACTTCATCTATTTAATAGGAGCCACTACTTTTTTAAATAACTCATAGTTTACTGCCACGCCATCGTCCAGATCGAATTCAATTTGAGCGTCGGCCACCTCCTTTAATTCCAGGTCGTAGGCACGACATTCCGCCAGGTCTTTCTGCAGCTTCTCCAACAGCCTGCGTTCGGCAGTATTCAGCGAAGCCTCATTACTTTGCAGCATGGCAACCCGGTTCTCCAGGTTACTGATATGCTTCAATAAATAGTGGCTACGGATCTTCTCCACTGTGAAGCGGTTCATCCGATGCATATAGGTAAGCACCTGGAAAGCACCCTTGGGCGATGCAAATAGCCAATAAATCGGTCTTTTCTGGTAACGCTTGCAATGTTCCTTCCAAAAGACCTTCACCAGATAGCTTTCCAGATCGGTACCCAGACCCTGTTCCACACAGTTGAGGGTATTCACCAACTCCTCTTCGCCCCAAACCAAGGCGAAAAACTCCTTCAGGCGAGCCAGGGCATTATCGGTAAAGCTGACACTGTTATCCATCAATGGGATGATGGCATCCTCATCTATCTGAAAAGTACAACCGTTGAATGTGTAAGGAGCCACCTCCTCGTCGGAAGGATTGGGATGCGCGATATGCAAGCCCCCCTTATCCAACCGGTAGCGCCCCATCATACAACCCACCGCATACGAAATCAATTGCCCCATCACTACATCTGTCTTGATTGGTAACTTCTTCTGCAATTCAGTAGCATCTCCAAAAGCCTTGGTATCCAATTCATCCTGCAGAATCGTAATATCCTTCAGCTTCACCTCCGGTGTCAATTCATCCTGCAGTCCATAGATATCAATAAAGATTCGGTTCAGTTCCGTTTCATTGGCATGAAGCTGAACAAAATCTTGCGTTACCTTCTCAACCCACCCATTGTAAGCCTGCTCAAGACCCACACAACTTGTTGCAATCAAAGGAGATTGCTGAAAGTCCCAAGAAGTTTCTCGGGAGTCGCAGTCGGATTTGGAGATACTAATACATTTATCAACATGCAAATTACAAAAATCGTTACTCAATTTAAAGGAAGGTAACTTGACAAAATCGCCAATTTGAAGATGCATTGTAGGGTTTATTATTATTGATAAAACATCATAAATTTTGGTATTAAGGACTTGTAGTACATTATTTATATTGTTATTTGGGAAATAAGACATACCTGTAACATCATATATAAATCCTTTAGGGTAATATCTAAATGCTGTTCCATTTGTTGATATATCACTCCAAGATATTGATTCTCTAAAATAATACGATGGATTTCTAACAACAGAACGTTGTTTCCCAGATTCGTCTTTAAAGTTTTTTATATCGTATCCATCATTACTCCAATTCACAACAAAGGTTTGGTTACCATACCACCTTCTTTTTTCTCCACCTTTATTGTATGGGAACCATTTTTTCTTGCTCATTAAAGCTTCATTTGAATTGGCTATATTAAAACCTATTTTATAATAAACAACTTCGGACCAAATTCTCAAAAACTTATTATTATCTGCCGTTGCAAGACCTTGTTTAGCATCACCTTCATCCCCATAATAATTTTGACTAACAAAGAATCCTATAATCTTCTCACTCACCCAAAACGCAAT
>RRZT011669282.1_pt1 | contig 10222 bp, 11 predicted proteins | sample 2165551 | NCBI WGS metagenome assembly RRZT01 (sample SAMN10456910, study PRJNA506462) | wastewater metagenome | biome: wastewater; feature: sludge; material: wastewater sludge; isolation source: wastewater sludge with Escherichia coli K12::gfp cells carrying plasmid... | place: USA: Moscow, Idaho...
AACCCTAAACCAACAACTTAATTTATTAAGTTAGCCATTTTATGGCGAAGTGGGCCCAAGACGACCCACCTAAAAAGAAAATAACGACAAAAAGGTTTATTTGATAATGGATTAAATAAAGATTTGAATTTTATTTTTGAAAGCGAAAGAAAGTGAAACTAGATTAAGTTTTTACATATTTGAAAATTGAAAAAATTGATTCTAATTTGGAACTATTGAAAAATCAAAAATCCATGATTATTAAAAATATGGATTTGATTGATTTTGAGTTGAAGTTTTAATCTATTATTTTAGATAAGAAATTTTTTCAATAGCCTCTTTTAAAATGTGTAATTCATAAGGATTAGTATAGTCATTAGTGATTTTATTTTCATTTTCTGAACCATGGCTAGCAATTTCATTTATCATTTCAAATTCAACTTTTTTTTGTTTTAGTTTATCTTGTAAGGTATTTCTAAAACTATGAAAAACATGTTTTTTACCAAATCCTAATTTTGTTTTAAAATATCCATAATCTTGACTAAATTTTGTTGATTTAATTGTAAATAATTTATTAGTATTAACACTTTTAATATAATCAAAAAGGTCTTTTTCTAATTCACTATGAATTGGAACTTTTCTAAAACTACTTATTGTTTTGAGAGTTTTATCATCATCAATATCAATTTCCAAATTAATGTAGTAAATATCGTTTTCATCTTTTAGTATATCTTTTTTTGTTAGTTGGCAAATTTCATTTTCTCTTGCTCCAGTATAAGCACCAATTTTGATAATGATTTCATATTCCTTATGATATTTGGTTGGTTTCATTTTCTTTGGTGTAAACTTTATTAAGTCAATATTATCAAGTATTTTTTTATATTCTTCATTTGTATAAGAACTTCTTTTACTTCCTACAATATCTTTAATTGTTGGATTAAATAAAACTTTTTTTGTAATTTTGGGTATATAATGAGCTATATCACTACAATGATTTAAAAAAGCATTTACATTTTTCAATGAAGTATTTAAACTTCCAATTGTTCCTTTGGGTTTAGTTTTTCGTAAATACTCTCTATAATTAATTATATGCTTATTTTGTAGATTTTGGATATATTCAAGTTTATTTGTAAGACAATAATTTACAAAATCTTGTACACTCTTTTCACTAGCTTTTCCATGAGCTTCAGTTATTCCATTTTTTGTATTTAGATATTCTTCAAAGGCATCTTCAATAGTTACATAAGTAGCAGGCACACTTGAAACTTCTGGAATTACTTTAGTTGTTGTAATATCTACTTTATTTTGAATATTTTTTTTAACTTCATTTAGTGCATTGATTTTTATTTGAATAATATGTTTTTTAAATTTTTTGGCAACATCAACATCTAAACCAAACTCTAATTCTTTTGTATCATCTAAATTAATTAATTCTAATAGGCTATAAAACTCTTTTTCTAAAATTGGGTCATATATATCAACTTCTTTGTTTAAATCAAGAATAAGGCTATTTATTTCATCAATAGATAGGTGTGTATTACGATTTACAATATCATCAAAATTTGTTTTTTTAAATTCGTCAATATAATGTTTGATTTCTTTTGCGTCTAGCATATTAAAACTTCTCTTTATGTAGTTAAATTTGGATATTAAATATTTTGTAATAAGTCTAGCATTATTTATATTATTAGTATTTAAACTTTTAACATATTCTGTTTTATTACCAAAATATATTTTTAAATTATCATTTAAAGATAGTCTTATGTAGTAAGTTTTATTTCTCTTAAATAGATTTGTCATAGTATTGTTTTAGAAATACCATACAAAGTGTAACAAGTGTAATATTAGGAATTTTTAGATGTTTTTCCCATAAACTCGAAGTTATGGCAATTTATTCAATTTTTAGGCAAAAAAATAATATTACAAATTGTAATAAAACAACTCTTCTTATTTAAAATAGATACAATAAAACTAATTTTTATTTTAAAGGATTAGCATATGTATTTTAAAAAGATGGATAATTATATTAGTAATATCTTGACAAATTATTCTAGTGAAGATAAACAAATAGCATGTGAAAAAGGTTGTAGTATTTGTTGTAAAGATGTACCTTTGATTGCAACAAAAGTTGAAATTAAATTAATTGCACAAAAATTAAATACATTCAATAAAATTTTACAAGATACAATAAAGTCTAATATCAAAAAATTAGATAAAAAATATCAAGTTGGAAAAAGTATGAGAATTGGTTCTATGGAAGATTTAAATAATAATGAAAAACTTCTAATGTCATATCCTTGTGGTTTTTTAATTGGTAATTCATGTACAATTTATGACGTAAGACCTAAAATCTGTCGTACTTATTATTCATCAAATAAAAATATATGTAATGAAAAAGGTACTGCAGATTTATCTATACGATTATCTGATGAATTATTAAGAGAATACAAAATTGATTATACAGAAAATTATAAAGATAATGATGAAATAGTTGGTCATGTACATAGATGTATTGATTTTAAAAACAACAAATTTATAGCACTATTATAAATAGATTAAATTCTTAAGTTCACTAAAAAGATTTAACGAATTTTATTAGTGAACATCTTTATTTAGTGTTCCTTTCAAGTTAGCAAAAATATCAATAGGCTTTTTCTCAATATTTTCTTTTACTACATTTTCTGATTTATTTCTACCAATATTTTTCAGTTCTTGAGTTGTTTTATTTTTAGATTTTTTCAAATAAAAAGAAAGATTTTGTTCACTCAATCCAGTTTTATTTTTGCACTTAGCTTTTAGATATTCAATCACTTGTTTTTGAGAATAATCTAGCTCAAGAAGTTTATTTATATCTTCAATATATTCATCAAATATAGATTTTTTACTTCTTGGTTTATTGTTTTGAATAAAATCATCAATATTCATTAATTAGCCTTTAATCAATTATTATCATATATAATCTAGCTTATATAAAACATATTAAAGTATTATATAGCAATATCAAATTAAAATCAATAATTATAAAATATAAGTCTAATATAAAACAAAAATACATAATCAGGTAATGACATAAAAATATTAAGCAATAAATTGCTAAAATATTTTTAATATCTTGGCTATTTGCTTAACTATCGTCAAGCTTTTTTATAAGGATTTTTATGAGTGCTGAATACAGAGTTGATTTACATATTTTAGACCATGCTTCAACAATTTATAACAGCATTGATATATATAATCCATTGAAACACAAATCTCATTTTAAATCATCTATTGATTCATCTCAGTTAATAGCAAATGGATTTAATACTCCAGAGAAAATAAATGAAGTAATGAATTCAATGTTAGATGAAATCATTAATACTAAATATACATTTAGAGTTAAAACAAGAAGCTATACAGACAGTAAAGGTAATTTGAAAGAGTATTTCTCAAATAAAAGTTTTGAGCTAAATAAAGAGACTATAGCAGCTTATCATAATAGGTCATTTAGCAGTGATATTGAGTTTGATAATATTGAGCCACACATTCACCTACTTTTTGATTCAAAGCATACAGGAAAGAACTATTACCATTTAAAAAAGCATTTACAGAATGTTGCATCTAAATATAATTTAGTATTTCACTTTGATGAAGAAAAAGATAGAAGTGTAAATAAATATCAAGGACTTATGGAAAAGTGTTCTAGGTTTTCTTGGTTCACTCAAAAGATGACAAATAAGCAATTAATAAACTATGTAGATAAACAAGATGATTTAGTAAAAAATTTAGATTTACTTTATGATTATGCAATTGCAACATCTAACATTCAATTTTATATTAAAGCTATGAATAATTTAAAGAAAAGAATGAATGAATTAAATCTAACATTTATTTGGAAAGATAAAGAGTTAAGTAATAACTACCCTATTCCAATTGATGAAACTACAAATGAAACTTTAATTGCAATTGCAAATAAAGATATAGATAAATTAAAAATTTTAATGATTAGAGATAACTTTTTAGCAAGGGATTATATTAAGTATATAAACAATTTTCAATCAACAATAATTGATGAATTTAAATTACGAGGTTATGAGTTTCCTAAGATATCAATGAATGATTTAACTTTAGAAAATATGCAAGGAAAAAGTAAAATAAAAGCCTCTAGTAATGAAAAATATATCACTTTTAACAATGCTGTTAAAAATGATATTTTAGAAGCTTTAAAATATGCAAAAGATGAGATAGAACTAAAAAATATACTAAATACTTTTGGATATGAGAATATTAGTTTTAGAAATCAAAATATACAAGGGAAAAGAAAAAAAACTGGATTAAAATTTAGCTATGAAGATAAAAATTACTCTGTATATTTTAATCAAATTGGACTAGATGAAAGTACTATTTTATTCCACTTGCAGAATAACTCAAAAAATGAAATATCAAATGAATTAGATATAAACTATAAATCAAATATCCAACAACTAAAATTCTTCAACTCTTATCAAAACAAAATATTTAAAGATATATATGATTTTGAAAGCGATATTGATTTATCTAAATACTATATCTCAAAAGATAATGAAACTATAAAAATTACAAATAAAACAAAAGATGTAGAAATTCTAGATAAGATAAATGAAATCCTATCAAATGATAAAATTTCAGAAGATGAAGCTAAATTGATTGTTCAACTAATGAAGAAAAAAGGATGGACTAATATCGATAAAGTTAATTTCAATGATTCTAGTAAAGAGTTTATTAGGAAGATTAGGGATGAGTTTGAGAAAGATAATAATAAGTAGCAGTAACAGGGGAGTGATGAATTCCCCCATTTTTTCCAATTAATACATCTTTGTTACAAGAACCATGAGTATTAAAAGTGTTACTGCTAGTCTTAGATACATGCTACACCTTTTGATGAATTCCCCGCCCAAAACTTGCGTTTCTTCTTAATCCACCCAAAAAAAAAAAAGGTAAAGCTAAAAAGCTCTACCTTTTCTAATTCATCTATCAGGTCATCACTCCTGAAAGAGTAAGTTTGTATCTAAAACATGGAAGAATTATAACACAGATAAATAACTGTGTCAATATGCTAAAACTTAATAAAATAACCTACACCTAAAAATACAACAGCAATCAAAAAATAGATAAAAAAACTTCCACTTTTTTTATCTTCATTTTCACTTTTTGAAATACCAAATTCTTCTAATGATTTAGCAATTCGTGCATCTATTTCAATTTGTGTAAGATTGTTTGAGGCTTTTTTATTTTCATCAATTTGTAAGAGCATAATGTCTTGCAATTCTGAGATATTTGAAAAAACTTCATTTATTTTAATTTCATATAAATCTAACTTTGCAACTACTTCATTTAGTAGTTCTTGCTCAAGAGCTTTTTGAAGAACTAGTAAATTATCATTTTTAACCTGATTATCTTGCATGGTCTACCTCTTGAGTTTGATATTTTTCTTTTTTTATTTCATTTTCTTTTGAATCAGATTTTTCATTATCATTCATATATTCTTCAAGTTTGTCTTTTTCAAATACTGCATAAATATCATTATCTTTAATAAAATCTTGCAAATCATTTGTTTCAGCTTTTTCTATAATGTCCAATCTTTCTACCACCTGAGTATAAAGCTTTTCAACAAGTTGTTCTTTTTTTCTTAGCTCTTCATTTGCTTGAAAACTCTCTTTTAATTGCTGTAAAGCTTTTCCTTTTTTTACCATTTCAAAAATTTTTAAAAAAGCTAATAAACCTGACATTGCAGAAACTGGATTTGTATCACTTTTATCATTTGAATTTGATTTTTCAAATACATCATGAAATCTTTTCTTTTTAGAATCTAATTCCTTTTGAAACTGATAAGCTTGTTTAAAAGTAGTTTCTTTTAAATCCTTAAGTCTATTTTTTATATCTATTTTTGATGCATTAGTCATTTAAATTCCCCTTTCAAATTCATAAAGTGACCTAGCTTTATGTTTATGTAGTTCATTGTCAAATTCATTTGATTTCTCTTTAGATTTTTTATCTATACTTTTAATATCACTTTTTATAGATGCTAATTCTTGTATTTTTTCATCTAACGCATCAATTCTTTTTTCAAATTGATTATTCAACGCTATTGCTTTATCTTGTTTCTCTTCAGTATTAAATTCTCCTTTTTCAAATTTCTCTTTAAAATCTTTAAACTCAAGGGAAAGCTTCAATTTCTCTTTTTCAATTTCTAGCAAAAGAGAATCTTGTTTAAACTCTTTATTTACAGCTCTCATAGTTAATCCTATTTGCTCTGTTATTAAATCATTAGCTTTTTGTGGATTTCTATTAATTCCATTTCCAAACCCAAAAACTCTTTTTATTGTATTTACTATAAACATAATTTTTAATCCTCAGTCATTAATTTACAAATATTTTCTGTCATTAGCTTAACAATTTCACTTCCTTGAGCATTAAAAGTATAATGCTCAATAAGTATAAACTGTTTATCAGTTGAAGAAAAAGACAATTCATTCTCTTGATGTTTTGGTTGAAGATAGCTTAGAGTTTTCATAACTTTCCATGTCTCTTCAATTACCCATTGTTTTAATTCATTCATAGTAACTCTTTTTTTAATTGTTCTTCTGATATATACCTTTGAAGCATAATTTCATCTTTATCTGTATGATACATATTTTCTGTATTAATATAATTAGCGACAAATTTATGGGCGTTTGAATTTCTAACAATATAACCTTCACCTTTTTTAATTGTAGATAACATAGCTGGCTTAAAATAATCTTCTTCACTTTTTGTGAATGCACTATCTTCATTAGTTTTATTTTTATCAAACTTTTGAGAATGCAAATGCTCATTTAATTCTAACTTTTGTACTTTAGATGTTTTCTTATTAATTTTTTCAATTAAATCCTCATCTTCTAGCTTTAAAGCAATTATTGTCTTTGTTGATGCGAATACTTGTGAAGCATCCACTGAACCTAAAGTCTCTTTAAGTGAAGATTGAAAAGATAGTACTGCCCCAAAACCCAATCCACGGCAAACTGAAAGGATATTTCCTAAATTATAGCTCTCATCTTGGCTTTTCTTCAGCCATGAATTAATTTCATCTAAAAGAATTAAACTGGTATTGTTGGCTTTATAATCTTTTCCCCTACGCTCCAGCAATAAACTTAAAATTGAAATAATCAACTCCGCTAATATGGGTGTGTAAGTAGGATTTTGACCAGGAAGGTTCACTATAACTACCTTTTGTGAGTCGATGGCATTCAATATAGAGAGGTCATTGTGTTGACACTTTAATATCGATGCGAATGCATTAAAGAACTCAAATATATTTTTCTGACCACTTATTGCTTTATCTAACTCATAAAATACTCCATTTTTTACAGGATAAACAAAAGATAAAGCTTTAAGTCCAAAAATCAAACCATCTTCTGATTCAACACCATTTACAAATATAGTTCGTAAACTATTCCAATTTGGAACTTCACATAAATTAATAACTACACTCTTTAACTCATCATGGAATTGATTTTGTTCTGCATTTGATAAATGAGCCGTTGATGTATTTTTTATGTTTTCCGAATTAATAATGTCTGTAAATTTTTTATAGAGTTTTTCATTTATATCAGATTTATTTGTTTCATACATTTCATCAAAGATAATTAGAAATTTGATTAGTAACTCAATATCCGACATAAGTTTTGAGAAACCAAAATAGTCCAATTTTTTTAAGTGTTTTTGGTATTCTTCAAATTTATTTTTTGAATCATATATTTTTTCTATTTTACTTATATCAACAAAAAAATCACCATCTCTTAAAGTCAATATTATCCTTAAAAAAGTTGATAAAAAATTCTTCGCACTATCGCCCCAACCGCCGTCTTTTTCTGGAAAATTTCCTATACTCACTAGAGCAGTAATGATACTTCTAGCATTTCCCAAATCGAACATATTTATACTATTTGAGTTTGTTTTTCCGAATTTGTCCTCTGAAAAATCGTAAACAACCATATCTGACAAGCGATTATATTTTGCACAAATTGCTTGTACTGACTGAAGAGCCTCATTGTCAGCTTTGCCGAATACTGCGAAGACCCCGACTCCACGTGCAACAGAATATTCTATATATGAGTTACATAATAAAACGGTCTTACCTCCACCTGATGATGCAGCCAATGCACAGTGTTCCCTCAGCATCTCGTCATTTAATAAAACAGGACAAATTGCATTAGACTTAGAAGAATTAACTATTTGTGATTCAATATATTTATTATCTTCGTGTAGCAATCCCAATTTCTTTTTAAGCCAATTAAAAGAATCATTTATATGATTATCACCGTGATGTTTTTTAACTAATGTTCCAAGCCTAACACTATACTTATTACTTTGAATATCATTTGACACCAAATTTAATTCTTGAAACAACTCGTGTCTTCTTTTTGTTATGAAGAATTGTTTTTGAATTTTAAAGCTCAAGATAAATACAAAATAAGAAAAAGCCACAAAATATAGTTGATTGTATAAAGCAATTATTATAAAAAACCATATAGCAAAGATAGAAGAACTAACAATATTAATTAATTGTTCTTCGGGTCTATCAATTTGAGTTTGAGTACTTAATCTTGTTTTACCGTCATCTAATTGCATATCTGTAAATGTGTCCATTATAAAACCCCTTTATTAATAAATAGAATTGCATGTTTTAAGCTTTTTGATGAATAATTAGCGTGTTGGGAATCTCTTAAAAAAGATAAGAATTCTGTTTGGTCAGGTGTTGATATTTGGTATAATTGGGACAAGGTTGCATAGTATAAATGTGCAGTTAGAATTTTAAATCTATTAAAAATCAATACTTTAAATTCAAACATATTTGTAGTATTTGAAATCTCTTCTTTTGTGATTTTTTCATACTTAAATATTGTAGATTTAAGATTTATATAGCCCACTAATCTTGAGTAAAAGTCTTCTAAATCTTCAAAATTTATTTCTTGTTTTTTAAATTGCAATTGTTCAAATTTTTCCATATCTGATTTTGAGACATTAATATGAACATTTTGAACAGAATAGTCTTTTGGACTTCTTTCATACGTAATGCCATTGTAAAAATGTGCATAGTTTTTTATTGATTGCACTTTTGTAGGTTTTGGCTTTAGCTTTAAAAATGTTGATTCTTGTTCAATATTCACGATTCGATTATCTCTTAACTCGACAAATTTTGAGAATTTATGATTAAAAAAAAGTACAATCAAAGTCAATAAACTAAAAATTGCAATTTGAAAATGATTAAAAGAGATAAATATATTTGAACTATTAACAAAAAAATTATATAAATAATTTTTTACCAAAAAATCAACTCCGAAAGAAAAAGCAAATAACGGAGCAAGGATTAATCCCTGCCTTGTTATGACTCTCCATCTATTGGCAATTTGATAATTAGTCAATTTTTTAAATTTTAAAAGCCCTCTGTGGAAAAAAATAAATAATAAGAATAGTGAACCTATACCAATGATTAATTGAATATCTTGTGAATTCATTTTATCTTTCCTTTTCTTTTTCGTAAGTTACTTTATTTTGAAACTTAGTTGCTGTTTCAGGACTTTTCGAGTCATTAACTTTTGAATTAAAATCATCTTTTTGTTTATCTGTTTTTTCTTTCAGATTTTGGATTTTTTCTTTCAAATCTTTATTCTCTTTTGTTAAAGAGTCTTTTTCTGAGGTTTTATTTTGCTTTTCGAGGATTAACTCTAGTTCTTTTCTCAAGGCTCTGTTACACTCTTTTAATTGAATAATTATGGCTTCCAATTCATTTATATTCTGTTCAAGTTTAATAAAAATTGCTTCTTTATCAACTTCATTTTTTGAGTTTAGTTTTTGAATATCCTCTGATATATCATCAAGTTTTATATTGTTCTTTTCAATTTTTGAAGAAATGAACTTTGGTTTATCTGATATTGGAGTTGATTCATAATCTTTTTTTAGAGAATTTACAAAATCAGAATCTTTTATTTGAAAATCTTTTTGCTTTTTAAAAGGATTTCTGTTTCTGATTCCGGCTAGAAATTCTTTATATTTTATGAATCTTTTATCTTGAAGATTCAATTTTACTTTGTTCCCCTCAAGTTTTAAAAGTAAGCTATTTATTTCTATTTTTTTCATTTTTTGCTCCCATTATTTACAAGAGATTGAAAGTACTCTAAACAATTTAAATCTGATAATTTAGTTTTTAAATCTTCAGAAACAAAATCATGTTGATGCAAAAAGA
>RRZT011788906.1_pt1 | contig 10221 bp, 10 predicted proteins | sample 2165551 | NCBI WGS metagenome assembly RRZT01 (sample SAMN10456910, study PRJNA506462) | wastewater metagenome | biome: wastewater; feature: sludge; material: wastewater sludge; isolation source: wastewater sludge with Escherichia coli K12::gfp cells carrying plasmid... | place: USA: Moscow, Idaho...
ACTCAGGGCGCGGTGCTGACGATCGACGCCGGCATTGCCATCGGCGGACCCAACAACGGCAGCGTCGGCGATGACGCCCATACGATCGTCAACAAGGGCAGTATCGTCTCCGGCACCCAGGGCGGCACGATCTCGCTGCGCAGCACCAGCGTGCGCAACGAGGGCAGCCTCGAAGCTCTTGGCGCAGGAACCCTGTCACTGACCAATCTCCTTAACGCAGGACTTCTGAAGGCCGATCCAGGCGGCCAGGTGATCATCTCGGGGCCTTTCACGCAGACGCCGGCAGGCGTGGTTCAGATCGGCATTACAGGCACATCGACGAGCGATTTTGGGCGCATCAGCGTGTCAGGGCTCGCTTCTCTGGACGGCGTGATCAGACCAATGTTGTTCGGGGGCTTCCTCCCGGCGCTCGGACAAACGTTCAGGGTGATGACTTTCGGATCGAGGACTGGAAGCTTTGCCTCAGTCGAGGACGGCAACCCGGGAGACGGAGTGTCCTACAGCGCAATCTACAACCCGACCAATCTCAGCTTGCTCGCCATAGCAGAGTGATGGGCCTGGGTAAAGAGTAAAAAGAAGAGTAAAAAGGGGCCAGGGTCACATGGTCATTGCATATGCAAGACAACGATGATGTTGTGCGCGAATGCATTCTCCTTGCACTCGCTCGACTTTTCGTATGCGGTATGCGGACACGAACGTCCGGATGTCTGTGTTAGACGGCCAGCAGCATGCCACCGACGTCTTTCAGCGTTCCGACACGGATCAGGTCGCGGACCAGCCATTGCGCCAGCACCTCGTTGCTGTGGTTCAGATAACGTGCGTTGACACTTTGGCAGAAGCTGAGGCTGGCGAGGAAGTCCGGGAGATCGGCGCGCAGCAGTTGCCGTCTCTCCAGCAAGGCAAAAGCAAGAATGACCCGGAGGGCATGTCTGGCCAGCAGCTCGACATTCTGTTCGAAGGTGGCCAGCCGCTGGTAGGCGCGCTCGAAGGCATCGGCCACCTCGACGAAAGGCGCACCGTGGCCGGGGATCACCCCATCGATCGGCAGGCGCGCCAGTACGTCGAGCGTTTCACGCGCGGCCTTCAGACCCCCCGCATCCTCCGGATGGCCCAGCAGTTCCGAGAAAATCACCCCGAAGCCGTTGCGCCACAGGGCATCACCGGAGATCAGCAGGCGCCGCTCCGGGTTGTGAAAGGCAAGCGCATCCATGTCATGGCCGGGAACCGCAATCGCACGCCAGTTGAGCCCGCCGAGTTCGACTTCATCGCCGGCCGCGATCGTTGCATCATGGCAAAAGCGCGCGCCCGACTGGCCGAGCGGCGAGAGCAGCAATGCTTCCTCGTCCCACTCGGCAATCGTCGCGTCGATGCCCTGGGGAACGATGACCTGGCAGCCGAAGGCGCGGGTCACTGCCGCATTGCCCCCGATATGGTCGGAATGCGAGTGGGTATTCAGCAGTCGCGTCAGGCGGCGACCGGCCAGCGCGTGTTCGAGCAGAGCGACCGTCTGTGCGGCATGCGTCACGTAGACACTGTCGACCAGCGCCGCCTGCTCTCCTTCGAGGAAGACGATGTTGTTCGACGACAGCCAGCCGCGTTCAAGAACCAGCAGGCTATCGGGAAGCATCAGTCTGGATCTGGCGAGTCGTTGTTCGGAAAGGCGTCATAGATTGGCTCGCGGCGCAGTTCCTCGACGACGATTCCTTGCGTGATCAGCGAGACCGGCAGCGGCGGACGACCGCAGCCAAGGCAGTAACCGGAATCCGGGTCGGGCATGCAGATGCCGACGCAGAAATATTCTTCATCAGACTCGTTCATGATCAACGATCGCAATCCGCGCGGAAATCACCACCCGACGCACAGCCTTCCGGGTCGTGTTCGAACCGCCGATGCTCGACGGCCAGTAGAATCCGCAGGCGCTGGTCATCGGAGGCGCGGCTCCAGACGGCAATTTCCTCGATCGTCCGGAAGCAACCCAGACAGCAGCCGGTTTGCTCGTCCATCCGGCAGACATTGATGCACGGCGAGGCAGGCGTTTGCGTCGCGACCGTGGCTGCAGCGGCGCTCATCGGGTGCTCTGCCTGGCGAGCAGGGCGCGCGCCACTTTCGACGCCGGTTCGCGGCCCAGGTGATGCGCAATGAACTGGCTGGCGACCAGCAATTTTTCCATATCGACTCCGCATTCAATGCCCAGGCCCTGCAGTAAATGGACGACATCCTCGCTGGCGACGTTGCCGCTGGCGCCGACGGCATAAGGGCAGCCGCCGAGTCCGGCGATCGAACTGTCAAACACCGCGATGCCGAGTTCGAGCGAGGCGTAGATGTTGGCAATGGCCATCCCGTAGGTGTCATGGTAATGCCCCGCCAGCTTCTCGATCGGCACCACCGCCGCGCAGGCCTGGATCATTCGCTGGATCGATGCCGGCGTGCCGGCACCGATGGTATCGCCGAGAGAGACTTCGTAGCAACCCATTTCGAGGAGTCGCTCGGCGACCCACGCACTTTTCAACGGATCGACGGCGCCTTCGTAGGGGCAGGCGACGACGCACGAGACATAGCCGCGTACCTTGACCTCGAGTGCGCTGGCGGCATCGACGACGGCAGCGAAGCGCTTCAGGCTCTCGGCGATGCTGCAGTTGATGTTCTTCCGCGAGAAGGTCTCCGAGGCGGCAGCGAAAATCGCGACTTCCTGCGCGCCGGCTTCGACGGCCGCGTCGAAACCCTTGAGGTTGGGGGTCAACACCGGGTAGGAGGGCTGCGGCCAACGTCGCGGGCTCGCCAGCAAGGCGCGCAGCACCTCGGCGCTGTCGGCCATCTGCGGCACCCACTGCGGCGACACGAAAGAGGTCGCCTCGATGGCCGACAGGCCGGCATCGGCAAGACGTTCGATCAGTTCGACCTTGATCGCCGTCGGAACGATCGCTTGCTCATTCTGCAAGCCGTCGCGTGGCCCGACCTCGACCAGTTTCACTCGCTGTGGCAGGGTCATGGCTCGACCTCGAAATCGACCAGTTCGGCAGCATCGGCGACCTGGTCGCCGGCGGCGTAGTGGAAGGCCCGGACGCGGCCGTTCTTCGGCGCGGTAATCGTGTGTTCCATCTTCATCGCTTCGAGAATCAGGAGCGGCGCGCCCTTGTCCACCCGCTGTCCGACCGCGGCCAGCAAAGCGATGACCTTGCCCGGCATCGGTGCGGTCAGACCACCGCCATGCGCCCCTCCTGCTTCGACGAGGTGCAACGGATCGTCGCGCAGGATGACGTAATTGGTGCCATTGAGAAAAACGTGGCGTTCCTGCTTTTCGGTGACCGCGACGACACTCGCCACCAGGCGTCGATCGTCGAGTTCGACCGCCAGTTGCCCGGCGAACTGGCCACTGTCGAGGATGCGGCCGCGCGCAAGGACCGACTCGTTGCCGAGTGTCAAGCGCCAGCCATCGGCGGCGTAGGCGACGATGACTTCATGACGGGTATCCCCGCTACGGTAGGTGAGCGTGCGTCGCGGCTGGATGTTCAGACGCCAACCGTCGTGCAGACTCCACGGCGACCAGGGGTCGCCCGAGTGGCTGGCACGGGCGAGCGCTGCCGCGTATTCGCGCAGCAAACCGGCGACGGCGGCGACGAAGAAGACGCTGCTCGGAGGAGCGCTTTGCGCCGGAAAGAGGAAGTCGCGGCTGCGCTCGATCAGAGCGGTATCGAGATCGGCGTTGGCAAAAGCCGGGCAGGCCACCAGCCGTGACAGGAAGTCGATGTTGGTACTGACTCCGACGATGCGGTAATCGGCCAGCGCCTGCCGCATGCGCGCCAGCGCTGCATGCCGGTCGACGTCCCAGACGATCAGCTTGGCAATCATCGGGTCGTAGTAAGGCGTGATCTCGTCACCCTGTTCGATTCCGGTATCGACCCGGACGTTGAGGCTCTCGGCAGGCCGCGCCAGATGCAGCAGGCGGCCCGTCGATGGCAGGAATTCCTGGTCAGGATTCTCGGCGTAGATGCGCGCTTCCAGCGCGTGCCCGCGAATGTCGAGCTGTGCCTGGCGCAGTGGCAGGGGCTCGCCGCTGGCGACACGCAACTGCCACTCGACGAGATCCTGCCCGGTGATCATCTCGGTCACCGGATGCTCGACCTGCAGGCGGGTGTTCATCTCCATGAAATAGAAGCTGCCGTCCTGCGCGAAGGTATCGCTGGCGATGAACTCGACGGTACCGGCGCCGACGTAACCGACCGCCAGGGCAGCGTCAACGGCGGCCTGGCCCATGGCGGCGCGGCGCGCCGGCGTCATTCCTGGTGCCGGCGCCTCTTCGAGCACTTTCTGGTGGCGGCGCTGCACCGAGCAGTCGCGTTCGAAGAGATGCAGGCAATTGCCCTGCGTATCGGCAAAGATCTGGATCTCGATGTGCCGCGAACGGCGCAGGTATTTCTCGATCAGCACCTGCTCGGAGCCGAATGACGAAATCGCTTCGCGCTGGCACGAGGCCAGCGCGGCGGCGAAATCGTCGCTCCTTTCGACCAGACGCATGCCCTTGCCGCCCCCGCCGGCAGCCGCCTTGATCAGCACCGGATAGCCGATGGCGTCGGCCTGAGCGTGCAGGAAAACGGGTTCCTGCTCATCACCGTGGTAACCCGGAGTCAGGGGAACGCCAGCAGCGGCCATCAGCGTCTTGGCGGCGGACTTCGAACCCATGGCGCGAATCGCCGCGGCTGGCGGACCGATGAAAACGACCCCGGCGGCCGCACAGGCATCGGCGAAGCGGTCATTCTCGGAGAGAAAGCCATAGCCCGGATGCACCGCCTGTGCGCCGGTACGCCTGGCGGCGTCGAGTATCCGATCGGTGCGCAGATAGGATTCGCGAACCGCAGCCGGACCGATGCACACCGCCTCGTCGGCGAGGCGCACGTGCCGGGCGTTGGCATCGGCTTCGGAGAAAACGGCGACGCTGCGCACCCCCATGCGGCGGGCGGTACGGATCACGCGACAGGCAATCTCGCCGCGATTGGCAATCAGAATCTTGGTAAACATTGCACAAAACCTTTCGCTCGCTGCAAGCATGCGGACCGTATCCGGGTGGCCGCCATTTCAGTCGGCCACCCAGTTGGGCTGCCGCTTTTCGAGAAACGCCGCCAGACCTTCCCTGCCTTCGGGGCTGGCACGAACGCTCGTAATCCGCTGTGCCGTCTCTTCGATGGTCTCTTCGTCGATCGGCTGGCCGGCAACGATGCGAATCAGCGCCTTGCACTCGGCTTGCGCGCGCGGGCCGTTGGCGAGCAGACTGTCGAGGATCTCGGCGATCGCATCGTCGAGTTGCTCCTCACCGGGAACGAGTTCGTGCAACAGGCCAATCCGGTAGGCCTCGGCAGCCGAAAAGCGCTCGGCAGTCAGCATGTAGCGACGGCTGTAGCGCTCGCCGATCGCCGCCAGCACGTACGGGCTGATCACTGCCGGCACGATTCCCAGCTTCACTTCGCTGAGCGCAAACACCGCATCGTAGGTTCCGATCGCAATGTCGCAGGCGGCGATCAGCCCGACGCCACCGCCGTATGCCGGGCCCTGCACGCGCGCCAGCGTCGGCTTCGAGAGTTCGTTGAGCGTCGACAACAACTCCGCCAGCCTTTTCGCGTCGAGCAGGTTTTCCTCGGGAGTGCAGTCGGCGACACGCTTCATCCAGTTCAGATCGGCACCGGCGCAGAAGCTTTTTCCGGTCGACGACAGCACGATGGCGCGAACACGCGCGTCCGCCTCGAGTTCGCGCAGGCCATCGGTGATCTCGGCGATCAGTTGCTCATCGAAAGCGTTGTGCCGCTGCGCCTTGTTCAGCGTCAGGATGCCGACGTTGCCGTCGATTTCGGTGAGAATCGATTGATACTCGCTCATCATGACCCCTTACATGCGGAAAATGCCGAACTTTGTCGCTTCGGCGTCGGCGTTCAGCGCCGCCGACAGACCGAGTCCGATCACCCGCCGGGTATCGGCCGGGTCGATCACGCCGTCGTCCCAGAGGCGGGCGCTGGCGTAGTAGGGATGACCCTGCAATTCGTACTGTTCGCGGATCGGCGCCATGAAGGCCTCTTCGTCGTCAGCACTCCAGGCTTTGCCGGCGGCTTCGAGGCCATCGCGCCTGACGGTTGCCAGCACCTTCGCCGCCTGCTCGCCGCCCATCACCGAAATGCGTGCATTCGGCCACATCCACAGGAAACGCGGCGAGTACGCCCGACCACACATGCCATAGTTGCCGGCACCAAAGGAACCGCCGATGACCACCGTGAACTTCGGCACCCTGGCGCAGGCGACGGCGGTCACCATCTTGGCACCATCGCGGGCGATGCCGCCGTTTTCGTACTTGCGGCCGACCATGAAGCCGGTGATGTTCTGCAGGAAGAGCAGCGGGATGCCGCGCTGCGCGCAGAGTTCGATGAAATGCGCAGCCTTCAGCGAAGATTCCGAGAACAGGATGCCGTTGTTGGCGACGATGCCTAGCGGATAGCCCCAGAGGCGTGCGAAACCGCAGACGATCGTCGTCCCGTAGCGTGCCTTGAATTCGTCGAAGTCGGAGCCATCGACGATGCGGGCGATGATCTCGCGAACGTCGAAGGGCTTCCTGGCGTCGGTAGGGATCACGCCATACAGTTCTTCGGCCACGTAGATCGGCTCGCGCGGTTCGGCGAGGCTCAATGGCGGATGCTTGCGCCAGTTGAGGTTGCCGACGATGCGGCGGGCGATCGCCAGCGCATGCGCGTCGTTTTCCGCGTAGTGATCGACGACGCCGGAAATGCGCGTATGTACATCGGCGCCGCCGAGATCCTCGGCAGTCACCACCTCGCCGGTCGCTGCCTTGACCAGCGGCGGCCCGCCGAGAAAGATCGTTCCCTGGTCCTTGACGATGATCGACTCGTCGGACATCGCCGGCACGTAGGCACCGCCAGCGGTACACGAACCCAGCACGGCGGCGATCTGCGGGATGCCGGCCGCCGAAAGATTGGCCTGATTGTAGAAGATGCGGCCGAAATGTTCCTTGTCGGGAAAGACCTCGTCCTGCATCGGCAGGAAAGCGCCTCCCGAATCGACCAGATAGATGCACGGCAGGCGGTTCTCGCCGGCGATCTCCTGCGCGCGCAGGTGTTTCTTGACCGTCAGCGGGTAATAGGTGCCGCCCTTCACCGTCGCATCGTTGGCAACGATCATGCACTCGACGCCATGGACGCGGCCGATGCCGGTGATCAGCGAGGCCGCCGGCACCTCGAAAGGATGGGCCTCGCCATACATGCCATAGGCAGCGAGTTGTGACAGCTCCAGGAAAGCCGAACCGGGATCGATCAGCGCATTGACCCGCTCACGCGGCAGCAGCTTGCCGCGTGCCAGGTGCTTCTGGCGTGCCGCTTCCGGACCGCCGAGAGCGATTCGGTCGACCGTCGTACGCAAGTCGGCGACGACGCTGCGCATCGCTTCGACGTTGGCCTGGAAGTCGTCGCTGCGAGGATTGAGCTGCGTTTGCAGAACTGGCATCAGAAACCTCCGCTGGCCAGCCAGCGCTCGACTGGTTTCTCCGAAGCCAGGTCGCCATAGGGGGAGGTGAAGTCGAAATAGAACTCGATTGGCTGCGACATGAATGCTTCTCCTGCTTTGGGTGAATGTCGGTGATCCCTTGCCTGTTCCGCTCAGATGAGGATCATAGCGCCTGACAGCGATCAGGACTGCAGCGATGTGTCAAATCGCTCCATCTGGATCGCGGGTTTTTAATGTGAAAGTCGCGTATGCGACTCACGAATCTCCCCTCCCCCCTCGCGGGGGAGGGGTCGAGGGAGAGGGAAACAGTCATGACTTTCATGATCGGGGGTGCCTGGAAAAGTCATGACCGTTAGCGAAACCCGAAAAACGCGCGCATCTTGCCCAGGATGCTCTGGGCACGCAGCGAAACCTCGGTGCTCGCGCGCCCCAGATGGTCCTCTTGAAACCGGGCCAATTCCCGTTCGCGGGTGGCGACAATGCGCGCGATTTCCTCGGCAATTTCGGGGCGTGAACGGATCACCTGCTCGAAGTTTGCCTGGTCCAATCGGTAGCATTGCGCGTAACTCCTGGCGATCAATGTGGCGCGGCGTGGCTCTCCAGTCATCATCCCGATCTCGCCGAACACCTCGCCCGGCTCCAGAGTGGCGACATGGCGGCGGCTTTGCGCGGGACCTTCGATCCAGACATCGACTTCCCCTTCGGCCAGCAGGTAGAGCGAATCCCCTGCCACGCCCTGACGAATGATCACCTCCCCGTTGGCAAACGGAGTGTAGGTCAGACCTTCGGCCAGGATCGCAAGCTCGCCCTCGGTCAGCCCGCTGAACAGATCGACAGAGCGGAGAACTGCCTGGCGACGTTGCCGGTCGCGTGCCTGGCTCTGCTCGCGGCGCTGTTGCGAATCGATGACCATATGCACGCTGTGCTCGGTGATCGCGAACTCGATCTCGGCGCGCTGCAAAGCAGCGAACAGGCACATCCTGACCGCGGAATCGGTAGGGGAATCGGGGCCAGGGTCCACCAACCAATAGCGTAGCGCATAACGGCCGAATCCAGAACCGAACTCCATCAGCACACAACCCGGCTCGGGCTCTTTGGCGACATTCGCGATGTCAGCCGCCGTCACCGCCGCTACGGCGATCTCGATCACACGTCCCGGCGGGATCGAGCAATGCACGTTGAACCACAGCCAGCGCCGCCACTCCGGTTGCCTTTGGCCAGGACTCGAAATGACGGTAAACGGGTTTTTCATCAAGACGCTGTTGGGAAAGACCACGGTTTCGCCGTCGCGTGTCTCCACCGCCGTGTAACGCCAGCGGATTTCGGAGATTCGACCCGAGACGCTGCCGATGCTGATCCAGTCGCCGATCTTGAGCGAACTTTCCAACTGCAGCAGCAGCCCTCCCATGGTGTTGCCCAGCGTATCCTGCATCGAGAAGGCAACGACCGCCGTGATCAGCGCCGAGGTCGTGACCAGGCTCGCCAGATCCATGCCGGCAAGACGCAATCGCACCAGAACCCAGGCGATGTATCCGACAAAAATCAACAGGTCCTCGATGATTCTTGGCGTGCGCAGGCGGATCAACGGGAAGGTCAGGCGGAACAGCAGCAACCCGGTCAAATGGATCATGATCAGACCGGAACCCAGGACGAAGATCTCGTGGACGATCTCTGCCCCGCTGTGTAGACCGAAGGCTTCGAGCACGGCCGAGACGAACTTGCCAAGAAGGCAAAATACGTACAGTTCCAGCGAGTTGATGATCACCCGCCGATCGGCGCGCAGGAAACGCAGAAGAAGGAGCCCCAACCCAAAAGTAAAACCAAGCGCCCAGGGCAGTTCCGGGCGCCAGAAATAGCCGACCGCGGTTTCCCATAGCTGCAGCATCAGTATTTCTCCGAGAGGGTTTCGTTCCGGTCTGCTTGCCAGTTCCCGCCGCAGCAGACGGCGCGGGAATCGGGTTACCCGAGTTCGACGATTTTGCGCCTAAGTAATTGATTATGATAGGTTAGATTGTTATGTAGTGGCGCATTTAAAGCCTTAAAGTTCAATAACTTATCTGCCATCCGTCGAACTTGGGGGGTTACGGTTCAAATAGTGAATCTTCCGTGATGGCTACCAAACATTCTTCGATGGCCAAGTCGGAATAAATATTCACCCACTCGCCGGTATGGCGCATGTATGACATATTGAATCGCTCTCTTCCGGTATATTCCAGTCGGGAGAATTTCGCTTCAAAAAACGGCACCATTGCATCCGGGTGTGGGACGCAATACTTCGCACAAAAGTAAAAATAATGGCGATACCACTTGGTATAAATATCGGCGATATAGTTGTGCTGAAATTGGTCTGGCGCAGGCGGAGACTGGATATACTTCGGCTTCAGAACCGTCTCGACGAGTTCGTCCGCTTTTTGTTGCAAATCGGCCTTTACCTGCGCTGACACCTTGGGTGCGACAGGTTTGGGCGGGCTGAAAACCCACGCTTTTCGAATATTAGCCATATCTCCTCCTGCATCTCAATCCTGAACTTCTGTGCTTCTGGGAATTTTTCCTGCATGTGAATAATAAAGTGTGGATTCAAATGGGCGTTGGTGCATAATTCGCCATGAAAAATTAACATAAAAACAGCATGTTAGAAAAAGCAACTTTCGGAAAATATGCCAGGAACGTCAAATTTTGTCATAAATTGACGCCTCCATCGCTTTAAGCTATTGATTTTTAAAG
>RRZT012442948.1_pt1 | contig 10217 bp, 5 predicted proteins | sample 2165551 | NCBI WGS metagenome assembly RRZT01 (sample SAMN10456910, study PRJNA506462) | wastewater metagenome | biome: wastewater; feature: sludge; material: wastewater sludge; isolation source: wastewater sludge with Escherichia coli K12::gfp cells carrying plasmid... | place: USA: Moscow, Idaho ...
TAATTTGATAGCAGCATCTTCATTTCTATCTGATGTAAATTCGAATGTATATTCATTATATTCTTTAGTTAACGATATATTTTTAGATAATGATCTTTGGTAACTTGCATTTTCAATTATTAAATTAACATTTCTTGGAGTTGCACTCTTAGCAACAAAAGTAACTTTATATTTAACACCTAATCTTAATTTTAAATCTTTAAACGTGTGAACAGACCATTCTTTTTCACCTTTATCTGAAATATTTAAAGTTAAAGAATCTCCTTTTGAATAAATATTTCCTGATCCAGATTCACCAAAAGTGCTACCTGTCCATATTTTCCAACCTCTAGTATTACTATCAAATATATCATCTAATACGCTAGTATTTATAGTAGATATATCAAAATTTTTCTTAAGTGAAACATTATTTAATTTAGCATCATTCATAGAAGTTATTGTTATACTTGAATCTAAGTTAGTATTGTCAATATTTATTTGTTTAGTTACAGTGTTGTTTTTAGCATTTATAACTTCTTCAATATTATTTATTTTGACTTTAAAATCTCCATTACCGTTAATATTTAGTGTGTATTTCCCTTTATATAACTGTAGTCCTTTTTGTTCAATAGAAGCATTTGATTTAAAAGTTATACCTTCATAGTTATAGTTTACATCATTAGTAGTTTTCCAAAATGATAATGGAGATTGTCCAACATTAAAGTCAGCATTATAAATTTGTTCACTAGAAACTAATGGTGCTTTAGGCATATTAACTCTATTTTCTTCAATATTATTTATTCTTTCTAATACAATGTTAGAAATCCAAACAGGTGATTTAGATAACCCTAAATTAAATTCAACTCTAGTTTTTTCATCAGTAGGATTTTTCATTTTAAATATAACACTATACTTATTAATTTCAGTATCTAATAAAAATTTATTTTGAAAATATGCAATCCATTTTCTAGATTCATCAGCACCAATTTTTAATGCAATTTCTCTAGTAGAATCAGATTTAGCATCAAATGTTAACTTATACCAATTATTTTCTTCTAATTTTAAAGTTTGTATTAACTGTGTAGAATAATTAAACTGACCTGGTTCTAAAATATTTACTTTTAAGAAATTATCGTTATTAATATTTTCTAATGATGCAGTTGCTTTACCACCAAATCCTTGTAAAAAAGTCCAATTATTGATTTTTTGTTTAAAATCATTGTTTTTTATTAGGTTTGTATTTAAGCTTGTAGTTGATGTAGAATCTTCTTTAACATTTCTATCTAGCTGCTTATATTCATTTTTCTTATAAACTTTCACATAATCTATTTCATATGCTTGTGGGAAGTAGTTTGCACCAGGATTTGGGGAACCATCAAACCATCCACCAACAGCTAAATTTAATACAACATAAAATGGTTTATCAAATGGAGCAGGTTCGTTAAAGAAATCAGCTTTTGCTAAATCTCTTGAGTACCAATTGTTTTGTGTTTGATATAAAACATCATCAATGTACCAACGAATTTCTCCAGGTTCCCATTCAACAGAATAAGTATGGAAATCATTTATACTACCCGATTTTAATACGTGATCAGCACCTTGATTAGTATTATTTGGAGCAGTACTACCAAAATGTAAAGTACCTGCTACCCTATCAGGCTTACTCCCCCAACCTTCCATGATATCTATTTCTCCTGAGGCGGCCCAAATACCATAAATATTGTCTTGAGGTAATAACCAAAATGCAGGCCATAGACCTTTTCCAACAGGTAATTTAGCTCTCATCTCAAACTTACCATATTTTTGAGAAAAATGATCTTTAGTATCAATTTTACCAGATGTGTAATCAAATGTTTTTTGTGTATTTCCAGCTTTAGCTTCGAATTTTTCTTTTATAGCAGTAATTTTCAAAATACCATTTTCTATTTTTAAATTATTACTTCTGTCTGTATAATATTCTAACTCTTGATTTCCCCAACCTTCAACGTAAGCATCACCATTGTAAAAACCATTACCTGTTTGAATATTCCATTTATTAGTGTCTAACGTATTTGAATTAAAGTTATCTTCAAAAGTTAACACCCAACTGTCATTTGCTGATTTTGTTTCTACATTTTGTGCACTAATAGATATTGTTGTTGAAAATAATGTTAATGTAAACAACTTTATACTATTTTTAAAATTAATCATAAAAACTCTCCTCACTATTTAAGTTAATGTTTAAAATTACTATTAATATAAAGTATATGATTTTAACAGAATAAGTAAAGGTTCATTAATTTTTAAAAAAGTACAATTTTTATATAAAATGTTTTAAAAAAAGTACAATATATAAACATTAAATTAGAACAAATAAGAAAAAAATGAAACATATCCAAAAAAAATGGACTTTGAAATTTAAAAAAGAAGAGGTTTAATACGATTAGTAAAGAAAATAAAAAAATGGAGGTAACAAATTTATGAGAAAAAGATTATTAGGAATCGTATCACTTGTAATTTTAGGGTCAACTATGAGTTTAGTAGCAAATGCTGCAGAAATCAGTGCAACAAGTACTGGTAATGGGTATGAAAGCATGAAACATGATGGAATAGATTTAGGAAATGGAATGTCTTTAGATGGATATTTCAGAATGGGAAAACAATATAGTTCAGAAACAGGAAACGAAGGTTTAAAAACAGATTCATGGAAAACAGGAAGATTAGCAAATGAAGGAAATTCTTGGAATCTTGATTTTCATTGGAGAGCAATGAATTCAAATGGAACATGGATAAAAGTAATGTCAACAATCGAAAGAAGAGAAAATGCAGTTGAGCCAAAAGATGGAAGATTAGATACATCGGATTTAGTAATGTCAACAGCATTTGCAACAGTTGGAGGATTTGTTAAGAGCATGCCTGATATGGCTGTATGGGGAGGAAAAAGAAGTGTTGGAGAATGGCATAATAGTTGGTTGATAGATGCTGATTTACCTTCTTATAGTGGAACAGGAGCAGGTGTTGAAAATGTAGATGTAATAGGTGGAGGAAAATTTGAAGCGGCTTATATCAACATGGACAAACAATATTGGTGGACAACTGGATACGGAAATAATGTAAATGAAGGATATTCACATTTGATATATTTAGGATACAAACCGATCAAAAATTTAAGTTTTCAATTAGCAGCTAATAGATATTCTGAAGATGATACGCTTAATATAAAAAAACAAGGATTTGCAAGAAAAGGAATACAAGCAACAATTGCATATGATTTTGATAAATATTTAGGATTTTTACCAGGAAATTCAACTGCATTAATCCAATATTCAACTAAATCTATGACAGTAGGTGGATCTCCTTGGGGTTCAGAAAAAGATAAATCTTTAATGGGAACATTCTATGGAAATACAAAAATAGCTAAATTACCATTAAGCACACAAATATATTATAAAACAGCTGATGATTATGAAGGAAAGGAAGTAATTTCAAGTAAGAGAGTAGATACAAAAGAATTTGGATCAACTGTAAGAGTATTTATACCAGTTGTTGAAAACTTCATGGTTCAAACAGAATTAGGATATGGATTTATAGACAGAAAAAAAGAAGGAACAGAATTTGCAACAGAAAAACATATGAAAATAGCTGTTGCACCAACATTAGTTGTAGGTTCTATGTATAATGTAACACCTGAATTTAGAGTAATTGGAGCTTATCAAAAATTAGATAATAAAGGTGGTTCTAAAGATCCAAAGGCAGATTATAAAGAATGGACAGTAGGAGCACAAGTAGAATTATCATTCTAAGAATAAACAAAGATTAGGAGAATATAAAATATGGCTAATGAGATAAATACTACAAAAATAAATAAGCAAAGTAATTTTTCGAAATTTAAAAATCAAAAATACTTGCAAGCAATGGTTTGGCCAGGAATTATATGGATGATTATATTCAACTTTATTCCTATGATTGGTATAATAATAGCTTTCAAAGATTATACAATAATTGATACAATATGGAGTGCACCTTGGGTAGGTCTTCAAAACTTTGTGGATTTTTTCAAAGATGAAAATTTTGCAATAGTTATGAAAAATACTTTAGGTATAAGTCTTTTAAAATTGTTAATAGGATTCCCGTTACCAATTTTATTTGCAATACTTCTATCAGAGTTGTATAATGAGAAGTTAAAGAAATTTACTCAAACTATATCATACATGCCTCATTTCTTATCATGGGTTGTATTAGGTGGAATAATGATAAATTGGTTAGGTGAAACAGGAGTAGTTAATAGTTTAATGATGTCTACGGGCATCATTAAAGCTCCTGTAGGTTTTTTATCTAATCCTAAATATTTCTGGTGGATAGCAATTTTTTCTGATATTTGGAAAGAAACAGGATGGAATGCGATTATTTATTTAGCTGCAATAGCGGGAATAAATCCAACGTTGTATGAAGCTGCTAAAATAGACGGAGCAGGGAAATTACAACAAATATTTCATATTACATTACCATCAATAAAAGGAACAATAACAGTTTTATTTATATTGGCAGTTAGTGGAATTTTAAATACTAATTTTGATCAAGTATTAGTATTGCAAAATCCATTAAATTTACATTCAAGTGAAGTTATTGATACATTTGTGTATAAAATGGCATTAAGATCATCTAGATTCTCTTATGCTACTGCTGTTGGATTATTTGAATCTATAATAGCATTAGTATTATTAGTAGGTGCAAATACGATGTCAAAGAAATTTAATGATAGAAGTTTATTTTAAAGGAGATAAAATGCAGACAAGAGGAGAAAAGATATTTAATATTAGTAATATAATTATAATGATATTAATATGTGTAGTCATAATATTTCCTTTATGGTACACTGTAGTTTTATCATTAAATGATGGGTCAGATGCACTAAGAGGTGGAATCTATTTGTGGCCGAGAAAATTTAGTTTAGAAAACTATAAGACAGTATTTAAATCACAAGGAATATTTCAAGCATTTGGAATAACATTTGCAAGAACATTCGTTGGAGTAATAACTCATGTATTATTTACAGCAATGGTAGCCTATGCAATTTCAAAAAGAAATTTAGTAGGTCGTAAATTATATATAACATTAGGTATAATAACAATGTTTTTTAATGGAGGATTAATACCATTTTACTTATTACTTAAATCATTAGGATTAATTGATAATTTTATGGTATATATATTACCATCATTATTTAGTTTCTTTGATTTAATAATATTCCAATCGTTTTTTAGAGAAATACCTGAAAGTTTAGAAGAATCTGCGCAAATTGATGGAGCAAATGAATTTTATGTTTTTTGTAATATAATTTTACCATTATCATTACCAGTAATAGCGACTATAGGTCTATTTAATGGTGTATGGCATTGGAATGATTATTTCACAGGAGTAATATTTATTCAAAATCCTAATTTGCAATCGATACAAACATTTTTGTATAAAGTAATAGCAGAAAGTCAATCAACACAGATACTTGCATCAGTTCCAGCATCGGTTAAATCATCAAATATAACGTCAGAATCAATAAAATTGGCAACAATGATATTGGCGACTATACCGATTGTATGTATCTATCCATTTTTACAAAAATATTTTGTAAAAGGTATGCTTATAGGTGGAGTAAAAGAATAGAGAATTAAATAATATTATTAATTATGGAGGAATAAATCAGATGAAAAAACAAGTATTATTTTATTAATGTTGATGTTTTTAGTTATTTCTTGTGGTGGTAAAAAAACTAAAAAAACTAATTTACCAGAACCAAAAGTAGCAGTTGCAGAAAATGAAATAGGATGGCAAAAAGATAAAAGAGAAGTAACTTTTGACTGGTATATAAACTTCTCATGGTTTGGTGGAAAATGGGGAGAAGACGTAGCAACTAAAAATATAACAGAAAAAACAGGAGTAAAAATTAACTATATAATTCCTACAGGTGATGGAACAGAAAAATTAAACACAATGATAGCATCAAATACATTACCTGATATTATAACATTAGAAGCAAATTCTAATCTGATAGAACAACTAGTTAAATCAAATAACTTATATGCGTTAGACGAATTAGCAACTAAATATGACATGTATTTCTTTAAAGCAGCTAGTAAAAATAAATTAGATTGGTTTAAGCAAGCTGATGGACATACGTATGCATATCCAAATGCTTCTTATACACCAGAAGATTATAAATCAATAAAAGATATAAAATCAAACAACACATTCTTAGTTAGAAAAGACATCTATGAAGCAATAGGAAAACCTGATATGAGCACAACTGAAGGATTCTTAAAAGCAATGAAAGATGCTAAAGCAAAGTTTCCTAATATAAATGGACAACCATTAATACCATTAGGATTAATGGAATTTCAAAATAATGGAGATTCTAGCTTAGGTGGATATTTACAGGATTTCTTAGCAATACCATTAGAAAAGAATGGTAAACTATATGATAGATATTCAGATCCTGAATATGTAAAATGGTTAAAAGTTATAAGACAAATGAATCAAGATGGTTTATTATCACCAGATGTATTCATAGATAAAAGACCACAAATAGAAGAAAAAATAGCTCAAGGTAGATATTTTGCAATGATGTATCCATATATAGATGCATTAAGACCATTAACTGATAGATATAGTAAAGATCAAAATTCTGCATATATAGCAGTAGATGGACCTAAAAACATGGCAAAATCTCAACACACATTAATAGGGCCGGGAATTAGTGGATGGACAGTAACATTAATTTCTAAGAAATGTAAAGATCCAGAAAAAGCAATAAGATTCTTAAGTTATTTAGTAAGTGAAGAAGGACAAAGAGACTTATATTTAGGTAAAAAAGGAGTAACATGGGATAATATAGATGGAAAAGATCAAATGTTACCTGAAGTAGCTAAATTAAAAGTAGAAGATAGAACTAAATTTGATAAAACATATGGAATTGACAACTTACATTGGATGTTAATGGATAATGCAATGCAACAAAAGAAATGGGGAATAACATTAGATGCACCTGTTAAACAATTGACAGAATGGACATACGGAAAAGTAACTCCTAGATTTGCTGCAGAATTAATAGAACCTACAGAAAGATCAGAAGAAGGAATAATTTCAACTAAAATAGCAATCAAATGGTATCAAACATTACCTAAATTATTAACAGCAAAATCTGATGCAGAGTTTGATAAGTTATATGCTCAATATATGAAAGAAAAAGAAAGTTTAGGATTAGCTAAATTAATGGCGTATAGAGATAAGAAATATCAAGAGAATAAAACTAAACTAAAATAGTTTGAAATAGGGTACCGCTATATTTAATAGCAGTACCCTTTGGTTGTATAAAAAAGATATAAAAAAATAGAAGGAGTTAGTATATTATATGGAAAAAATAAAAATATCGATATTTAAACGATTAACAATATCATATATAACTTTAGTATTAATACCTTCTATTATATTCATTCTATATCAAATGTTTGTATATTTGAATAATCAAGAATTAAACTTAAAAAATGAAAATATTAAAAAGCTTGAAAAAGCAAATATGCAAATTGAAGAAATTATTATACAATTAGAAAAAGCAAAAACAATAATGGAAAAAGATGTAGAATTTTTAGATTTTTTAACAGACCAAAAAGAAAAAACAAATATTGACTATGTCAATTTTAGAGATAAAGATTTAATGAAATATCAGCAGATATTTGTGACAATGTCTAATGTAGAATCATTTAAAATAAAGACTGTGAATCCTAAACTGTTAAATATATCAAATATCGTTATAAATAATGTAGGACAACGATCAACTAGAATCATAAAAGAAGATGGGAAATATAAATTATTATATTCAAAAACAATTTATTTTTATCCTAAAAATGTAAATTTAGAAGTAATTGTTGACCTTGAAACTGTTTTAAATGATGAAAGTATAAAGGTTTGGTCAATCGATTATGAAAGCAAATATATCAGAGGTATTAAAACAGAGAATGAAATTGAAATGAGAAATAATAATGAAATTGCATATTTTAAGAGAAATGATTACTTTCAAGAATATTTGTACACAACTATAAATTTAACAAATACTAACAATAAAATGTTAGAATATATATTAGTGATATTATTTTTTGGAATTGTTTTTATATTTATAATATATTATGTCGCTTCATTTGCATCAAATGTAATGTTAAAACAATTAAAATCTATAATATCAGGAATAGAAAATATAGAACAAGGAGATTTTAAAAGTACAATAAAACCCGTTACACCAAAAAATGAATTATATTATTTAGCAAAACAATTAAATGAAATGACAAAAAAAATAGATAATTTAATATATGAAAATAAACAAAAAGAAGAAAGTAAAAGAATTTATTATATAAAAGCATTACAATCACAAATAAATTCACATTTTTTAATAAACACAATTGAAAACATTAAAATGAAAGCGTATATGAATAATGATCAAGAGGTTTCTTTAGATTTGACAAATTTAGGGAAACTAATGCAATATGTTTTAAATATTGATGAAAGAGAAATAACTGTATCAGAAGAAATACAATTTATAAGAAATTATGTAAATTTAGTATCTATGCGATTAGAAGAAGAAATAGATTTTAAAGTATACGTAAGTGATGAAGTAAAAAACGAAAAAATAATGAAGATGGTTTTACAACCATTAGTGGAAAATGCAATGTATCATGGCATAAGAAATATTAGTAGAAAAGCATATTTGCAGATAAATGCATATATGAAAAATAATAAAATAATAATCACTATTTTAGATAATGGACATGGATTTGAAAATTCTATCAAAACAGATATAAATAAAGGAATTGCGATGCAGAATATAAAAGAGAGATTTGAAACATATTTTTCAGATAGAGAAAGTTTTGATATGAAAATAGAAAGTCAAAGTAATAAATTTACATTAATTAAAATAGAAATATCTAAGTAGATATAAAGAGGAGAAATAATGAAAATATTGGTAGTTGATGATGAAAAATTCATAAGACAAGGTATAAAATATATGCTTGAAGAAGATATAAAGGATATACAAGTCATAGTTGCAAATAATGGAACAGAAGCATTAGATAGATTGTCTAGTCAACGTGTAGATATAATGATAACTGATATAACAATGCCAATGATGGATGGAATAACACTTATCGCAGAAGTTAGAAAATTATATGAAGATATGCCTATATTTGTATTATCAGGATTTAATGATTTTGAATATGCTAGAAAATGTATTGATTATAAAATAGAAAAATATATTTTAAAACCTGTTGAAAAAGATGAAATGATAACATTAGTCAACCAAACTATCAATAAATTAAAATTAGAAAAAAAAGAAGAAAAAAAAGAGATTATAAATGAAATTAAATATGAAATGTCTAAGACACTTAAAAATAATGAAGAAATCTTATTAAGATTGAATAAATTAGGCATAAATTCTAAAATGTGTAAATTATTTTATTTTAAAACTAATGATAATGTTACAGATGAACATTTGATTGAATATGAAGAAGGCTACTTACTAATTACAGAATCTAACTATCAATTTAATAAGCAAAATTGTGAATTTGTATTAGAAACAAATGTATCTTCAGATATAAGCTTGTTACTTGAGCAATTAAGTATACTAAAAAAATATCAAAATATAATAGATAAAACTCATATTACATATAAAATGGTAGAAAACAATAATTTGAAATTTTATCATGATGAAAAAATTATGAGAATATTAGAATTGATGAAGAATAGAGAAAAATATTTAGCAATAAATATGTTTAATGAAATTTTTCTAGACAATCATGTTAATAAATATGACTGGACATTTTATTATGATATGTATAATACGATGAAACGTTTAATATTTGATGAATATTTAGTATCAAATGAAAAATATGAAGATTTAATATTTAAAAATATAAAAGAGTATAAAAATTTACTTTTAAAGAAAATGATGGAATCATATGATAATATGTCTAAAGACAATAATATAGAAATTATTTACATAGAAAAAGCTAAAAAATATATAGCTAAAAATTATAATAAACATATAAATATGGCAATGGTTTCAAATTATGTTTCAATTAATTATTCATATTTTTCAATATTATTCAAAAAATATATGAAAATGAGTTTCTCTGATTATCTAAATAAAATTAGAATAGAGAAAGCAAAAGAACTTTTGAAAAGAGTTGATTATAAAATATACGATATAGCTGAAGAAA
>RRZT010848044.1_pt1 | contig 10216 bp, 8 predicted proteins | sample 2165551 | NCBI WGS metagenome assembly RRZT01 (sample SAMN10456910, study PRJNA506462) | wastewater metagenome | biome: wastewater; feature: sludge; material: wastewater sludge; isolation source: wastewater sludge with Escherichia coli K12::gfp cells carrying plasmid... | place: USA: Moscow, Idaho ...
ACCGCCTCTTGGCCCTGGCGTGCGATCACGCCGTCTCGCTCGGCCAGCTCACCCATCAACGACAGCAGGGCCGCTCGCATCTGCTGCGGCTCCAGGGTGTCAAGGTGGTCTGCGGTGATCACGGGAGAAGATGATGCGGCTAACATCACATTCGCGCATCGGTGCAAGCGCTGATTGCCTGGCCAACGACCGGAGCACTCAAAGTACAGTGATGACTCCAGCCTCGCCGACGTTCTTCCAGGGCAGGCCCAGCACGAGCGCATCGAACTGCGTTCGGCTGAGTGTGGCGGTGGTGGCGGCATCGCGCGGCCAGACGAACTTGCCGCTATTCAGGCGCCGGGCCGCCAGCCAGACACCGATGCCGTCGTGCACCAGCACCTTCATGCGGTTGGCTCGTCGATTGGCGAACAGATAGGCGTGGTGTGGGCGCGCTGCGCCAAAGACAGCCACTACCCGGGCGAGCGCCGTCTCGGTGCCTGCTCGCATGTCCAGCGGCTCGGTGGAGAGCCACAGCGCATCAATGCGGATCATCGGAGCCAGTCGCGCAGCCACGCTGCACATGACGCTGCATCTTCCAGGGGCCAGTTCACGGTGACTACGCTGGCGCTGCGCCGAACATCAACGCGAATCGCACGCGACACGGGCGGCGAGCTGGTCTCGGTTGCTGGGAGCTGTTCAACTGGTGGAGGCAGATTCAGCGCAACGAACTCATTCCGGGGCGCTGGCAACAGGGAGTCTGCTTGCTCGCGCATCCAGCGATGAACGATGTTGGCGTTGATTCCGTGTGCAAGCGCTACGCCGGCCACTGACGCGCCGGAGACCTGGCATTCGGCCACGATCTGGCCTTTAAGTTCCGGGGAGTAGTAGTGCCGCTTGGGGCGCTGGGCGATCGTGTCGTTCGCCATAGTGTGCGTGATGTTCATCGTGCACACGATGCCTCGACACTGGGTCTATCTCAAGATGGGATTGCCGGACGCTTACGGTCCTCGAACACGGCGCTATCCACTCTTCATGGCCCGAGCCGTTCTGAAGGAGTTGATAGAGTCCTTGCAATCCACCCAGGGAGTGAAGCCATGTTGATAGCCCTGCACAAGAACGCCCGCACCACGCCCGCCGTGCGTGCCGAGATCGCAGCCAGCAATGAACCAGCCCGCGTCCTGGCCGAGCGCTTTGGCATCACCTATGGGAGTTCGGGCAACGCTTTGCGGGCTCATACGTGAGGCAAGCTCTGTCGATGGCACCGCTGGGGCCGCGACAAAGCGTGCGAGCTCTGCACGTCTTGGCTTTTGCAATTCCATTGAGAGGTCCTTGATATCGCATGACCCGCAAAGTCACCGCTCAAAGACCTCCAGCCTTTGCACAGAGGTTATCGATGAACAATCGAACGGCATCCGTGGTGTTGTCTCGGCGCCATACATCTATCACCAGCAACCATGGGGTGATGCCACACAGCCTGCGCTGATGCTGACGGGGCTTGCCGGGACCGGCAAGACTCAGCTCATGCAGGCTATGAAACGCTTTCTTGGGGATCGTGTAGGAAGAGTCGATCTGCCGGGTCATCGTAACCTGGAAATTCAGCCTGCTTGGTTCATGTCATTGAGAGACGGAAACACTCTCAACTCCTTGCTTGGTCCCTGCGTGGTTCCCGAGAAGGCGGACTGTGACGGGGTGGAAATTCCGAAGAGAAAGGATCTCAAACAATCTCAGCTGCTGCAACTCGCCAGACGAGTCAGCCGACGGGATGGGGTCTGCATCATCTTCCTTGATGAGTTCCAATTCATCACTCGCAGCCAGGACGCGAATACTCTGGCGATGACGCTTTTGCTACAACTGCTCAGCGTGGGGCCGCGCGTGGTCTATGTGGCCAATTTCAGTCTGGCGCGGCGGCTCATGAACCGACGCCAAGAGGATCGTCATCGCGTACTGGCCAATCATTTGGAGCTTCAACCAGATGCGGTAGATGGCTCTGACTTCCTAAACTACATTACAGAATTGACCCGGATAGTCCCGGAGGACTTTAGGTTCGAAACCTCATCGATTGCACGCCTATTGCACCGATACTCATATGGCATCAAAAGGACGGTGATGGAGTTGCTCGTAGCTGCCTGGGCACACGCAAAAGCTCATCGTGGGACGCGTGCGGATGTAACAGAATCCGATGTGAAGGCCGCCGACCTGGCCCTGCGCAACATCAGTCAAAAGTGGACCATGCCCATCCGCGATTGGAAGGCTGCGCTGACACGCTTTACCATTCAGTTCGGAGACCGCTTCTCCGTTAATTGAAGTCCGAACCGTTTACACAAAATTCCGGACACGCCCCGCTGCGACACCGACAATTCGCGGGGAAATATCGTGAGAGAAGTGCGCCCGCAAACCATCAATTGGAGTCTGAAGGCGCCACGTGCTGGCGACGCAAAGATGACCACAGCGCTGCTGGATCGGCTCACGCACCACTGCCACATCGTGGAGACGGGCAACGAGTCCCGCCGCTTCATGCACAGCACGGCCGTGGCCAAAAAACGCATCAAGGCACGCGAACAGGCCAAGAAGGCTGAGCCGTTCTGATGGCTGCAAGGGCAAGCCGCTACGGGCTTCGCCCTGCGCGGCTTGCCCTCCTTGACTTCCACTGACTCATGGCACCAAGGAGGCCAACAAACAGCACCAGGCACTACACTCATCCACAGCCAGCCTTCACGGCTTGGCCAATAGTCCTGGCTCAAAATTCAATCGGCACAGTGGCTCAATTTTGAATCGGCGCCAACACAGTGTGATTCAATTGGGTATGTGCAGCCATCAGAAGCTGAGGCAAACTACTGTAGGAAACACATCAGTCAGGCTGCTGTGGTGGCCTGGCTTGAAATAAACAGCTTCCGTGACACTAGGGGCGATTCAAATTTTTAACAGGAGAAAGTAATGGGTACACTGAGATTCGAAAAGACAGTTTTTGACCAAGCGATGGAAAAAACAAACGCGTGGAATTTCGAACTTGCTGTCGAGAAGCTCCTTGAGTTAAAGGCTGATCAGTGGGACTTGAGCCGGGCGCAAGCTGCTGTACAGAATTACAAGCGCTATATGGCTGTCACCAAAGCGCTTGGTGGTGTGCAACTGGTTCCCAATGGGGATATCGACGAAATCTGGCACATGCATATTCTTGATACTCGTGCTTATTTGAAAGACTGCAACGAGTTGTTTGGGGAGTTTCTGCACCATTTTCCTTATTTTGGGATGCTGGGTGAGGAAAATCGTCAGCAATGGCTTGACGTGCAGTTACAGTCGGAGTCTCTTTGGCAGGAGCTTTTCGGTGAAACTTTATATGGCCCAACGCGCGAGGCGCAGAAATGCCCGCAAGTTTGCCCTTGTCATATCGATCAGATCTCAAGCGGTTCTTCGACTATCCTATCCATGCAAAAGGCTGCGTGATGAACGAGCAGTCGAGTCGTGAGGACCCGACGCTCAAAGAAACTCCGCTCAACTGCGGCTACGTTGCAAATGTGTCGACATTGACGCCGAAGGCGAGGCTTGTCCGATCGCTCCCTATTGATTTTGCCCAGATCGATAGGGAGGGTTATCAGTTGGTGCGGGGCTTTGGGATAGACACTGCATGGTTCGAAACCGAACTGTGTCGTGTCTCGGGGGGCAAGCTATTTTTTTCAGACAGACTAGGGAGTTTTGTGCACGAGTTCCGTGTGCTTCCTCACAGTGACAACCTATCGGAGCAGGCCTCTTGTGGTGGTTTCCACACCGACTTCATGTTTCAGCCTCGTCCTCCAGAATTTGTCGCTCTGTTGTGCTTGCGCCCGGATCCCAAGCATCCAGTCTATGGACGCAACCAGGTGGTTCACCGCGATGCATTTCTTGAGCGGATGCATTCAATTTACGGGATCACTCAGGAAGATTTTCTGACCCAAAAGATTGAATATACGTTTCCAGGGCGAGCTCCGATCAGTCTTTCATTACTGAGGAGTTTCGATGATCGACTGATCCTCTCCTTTCACACGTCATTGATGCCGAAAGGAAAGGTTGCAGCGTTCGGCGATATCCCAATCAGAAATATGATTGAAGCTGTTTGCAGCGAAGTCGCGCAGGACGTGATTCTCGACCGTGGCGATCTATTGATCGTATCCAATCACGTCGCTCTGCATAGACGCTCGGAATGCACATTCGCCTTCAATGCCGAAGACCGCTCTTTCATGTCGCGCGAAATGGCGACGATAAGGTTCGACCGATGAACTACGTTCTGAACCGCAAAGTTAAGTTGGGGGTTCGCGCTACGCGTGGACACGGTAATGTTCATTTCGTGACCCGAGAAGATTCCAGTGGCGGTGCATTGGTTATCGATCAGAGCGCAAGTATGTTGATCGAGGCTATGCAACGCGACCCATCGTATAAGCCGAGCGCGAGTGAGTTTGAAGTGTTGGAACGTCTTGCGACAGAAGGAGTTGTCTCTAGAACTGATGCTACGCAAAGAGACCCCCAGTTTAGTGCCGACAATTTGCAGTTCTGGGTTCAAACGAGTGACCGCTGCAACCTTGCCTGCACCTACTGTTATATCCCTTCTCTCAACAGTGCAAGGGTATGTAGGCCTGATCTGTTTTCGTTATTTGGCAAGAAGCTGCTAGGCGTCAATGGATTGAAGAGTGTTTCAATCAAGTTAGCGGGCGGCGAGCCGCTTTTGTCGTTTCATGATTGGTGCGAAGATCTTGTCGAGTTGAGAAACACTCTGACCGCATCAAATATACGCTTGAACGCCAGAATCATTACGAATCTGACATTTTTGAATCGAAAAATCATCGACTACATAAAGGCTAATGAAATTGGAGTATCGGTGTCGTTGGACGGCTTAGCAGCCAACAACGACCGAAACCGCGTCTTTCAGGGTAGCGGACATGGCTCTTTTCATATCGTCAAAAAGAACTTGAGTGTTCTACGCGACAACGGAATAAAGCCCGGTGTCATGATTACAGCCACTTCGGAGAATAGTGTTGGAATCCGAGAGTTGATCGAGTCCCTTGTCGAAGATGATCTGGTCTTTCGGTTGTCCGACGCGAAGGGTGGTCATATTCGTCCTGCAGAGTTCGAAATTGCATTCGCCAGCGTGAAGCAAACGCTTAATCGCGCAGTAGCAGGTGGGTATCAAATCAGCCAGCGAATGGTCATTTCAGATTTGAGAACTCTGGAACCACAGGCAACGCCTTGCTCGATGGGAACAACGGGCGGCGCGCTGTACCTAGATGGATCGATCTACTTTTGTCATACCGAATTTGAGAAAGGCTCTCCACTCGGCAATCTCGATGAGGCCGATGGGCTACTCAACATCATTCGCCGCGGATACACAAAGCATTTGGGGCTCAGTCAAGACTGTCAGGCCTGCGAGTATAGGTTCGTATGTGCTGGAGGATGTCCGCTGTATCGCGAAAACGGGAAAAGTCCCATGTGCTCGGCTTACAAGAAAATAATCCCTAGGATTTTCGATCTCTATGATGAAGAAAGCTCGCGCGTTTGATTTTTCAATTGAGGGAATTACCCAAAACAATTTAAAGAACGTCGACGTTTCAGGGCGCGCTGGCGAGATCGTCGTGATAACAGGTGTAAGCGGTTCGGGTAAGTCAACACTAGTGAATGACGTCATTGTGGCCGAGGCGCAGCGTCAGCAAGCAATGCGGCGCAAAACTGACGACCTGTATGTGTACGCTGTTCGTCCGAAATTCTTGCGCGCGACAGCGTTACCCGAATGCAGTGCTGTCTCTCAGCGTGCGCTGACTCAGACGGAGCTTTCAACCTTTGGAACCCGTACTGGGTTGAAAGCTGAAATACAGAAACTGTTCGTCGAGAAAGGTCGCATCGTTTACCGAGGTGTCACGATAGAGAGTCCATCATTGGATGAAATACGGCAATTCGCCCTAACATTTCATGCCAAAGCCCAACTCTTTGCAGTGATATGGCGTTATGAACGCATCAGTTCCAGTGACGTTCAACTGCGACTTGGGAAGTATGGAGTTCGCTCGGTGTTTCTGCGCGATGAAAAAAAAGGCACTTTCAAAGAGGTGTCTGTGAGCAAACTGCCGCAGTCCGAATTGTCTGGTTATGAGATATCCGTAGCAGTAAGTGCCTGTTCGGACGATAGCGTCGTGCTGGCCTTGGCAAGGGCGGGCATTATGCTTCTGGGTGACAATGTCGAGTTAAATTTCAAAGAGTACTTTTTCCATCTTCCAGATGGAACGCTCTTCCGCAAGCCAACACCGTTGCTCTTTTCACGATCGAAAGCATCATCTCTTTCAGGGCGTTGCACCGTGTGTGATGGCCTTGGAAAGCGCACAGCAGTGAGTTTTGAGCATGTACTGAATAAATCTGTTCCTCTTCAAGATGGCTTTTTGAACGTGCCTTGCACGAAGGCGGGGCGCTATGTTGCATTCAAATTTTCATCGGCAGGATTGACAACACTGTTAAAGAAGCATGGTGTTAACGTCAAGGTGGCATTTAAGGATTTGTTAGTTGAGCAACGCGAGACGGTGATTCAAATCCTAACGAAAAAACTGCTCGCTAACCAATCCGACGAACATGCCAAAGCCTACCTTGTTGAAGCAGACTGTGTGGCCTGCGAGGGTACGGGTTACGGCTACCAAACTCGCGCGGTGCTTGTGGGTGGAAATTCAATTGATCACTATCTTTGCTTGACCGCCACTGAGCTTCGAGCAGAGTTGCCTAGTATGGCGTTGAGTGGCGATGAGTTCGCACGACTAGAGCCAAAACTGAGTATCATTGAAAAATTGGCAATTGGTCACATAGGCCTGAACAGACCGACCACAACCATCAGTTCGGGTGAAGCGCAAAGACTGAAATTACTCGATTTGCTGACGTCTCATCACGAAGACGAAATCATCGTTCTGGATGAGCCATCGGCCAATCTTCAGTATCAGGACAACCTTGCGATCTTGAACGCGATTCTTGAACTCAAACGACAGAGGAACTGCGTAATTGTTGTCGAGCACAACACGTTGTATCGGCAGATCGCGGACCGTGTTCTTCTAGTTGGGCCAAGAGCTGGTGCGCAAGGCGGATACATTGAAGAGCATTGCACTCGTACTGTAGCTATGATGCCTGAGTATTTCCGCCGGAGCGAATACTTGGGTTTGAGGCGGATTCGCTCGTTTGAGACCTTGGCACTTAAGCCTTTGCGGAACATACATCTCACAAGTATCAAGATTCCAACCGGAAAAATTACTGCGGTTGTTGGTGCAAGCGGATCGGGCAAGAGCACGCTTGTTTTGGAGATGATTTATTCGTCACTTGAGGAGTCAGGTGCGCCTGTTGTCAAACTCGACAGCAAGCCGCCCGGGAAGTCTTCGACCTCCATTGTCGCTACTTATCTAGGCGTCTTTGACGAAGTTCGAAATGTTTACGCGCAGGCCGCTGCACCTTATCTGAGCGAGAGTGATTTCAGTTTTAATGCAAGAGGCGCATGCCCATCATGTGTTGGGACTGGTTTAGATGGCGGCAAGGTTTGCAGTGCCTGCTTTGGTTCCAGATTTCGGTCCGATGTCGCACTTGTGAAAGTTGAGGGCTTGAGCATCGTTGAGTTGCTTGGCCGCAATGTCAATCACATCGCACTTGATGGCGCATTCACTTTTTTGACCAAAGCGCTGCAGATTTTTGATGCACTTTCGCTTACTCACATCACGCTAGGGCGGTCAATCTCTTCGCTGAGTGGTGGCGAACTCCAACGCCTGAAACTTGCGAAATTCATACTGAACAATCAACGGGCGATTCACAGCGAAAAGGCTACAGTTATTTTGGATGAGCCAAGCAGGGGGCTTGATGATGCTGCTGTCGTCCGGTTGCGTGAGGCGATGTCCCAGTATCTTGGAGAATGCTCGGTTATCATTATTGAGCACAATCCCAGCTTTATCTATCGGTGTGAATACATCATCGATCTTGGTCGGGCACTCCAGACAAAGACACGAAATTCGATCGTGGTTGGCCAACTTGGAGAAAAGAGTTTTCCAAGTCTTAATCATGTGGAAGTGTTTAGCTCGCTGGCACATATTGAGAAGGATGACACATGGGCACTTCCTAAAAATGCTCAGCGGCGACAGCCTGAAGCGGATTCAGAAGGGAAGCGCTACCGGCTTTTATCATCTCTTTATATCGAGCAAAAAAACTTCGACTTGGAACGACAGTTTTGTTTGGGCTTCAAGACGACTGTAAAAGACAGGAACATTCATTTTCTGTTGTCACGTTCGGAGGTTCAGGACACGATGAGGGGGGCAAGCAATTTTCTGTTCAACCCGTTCGTGGCCTATTTGGAAAAGTATTCGAAAGTGCCGGCATCGATCTGTAAGTCCGTGCTAGCCGACTGCAAAGGGAGCATCACTTACTTGGATGATGATCCGTGGAAAACATTGGTGCAGGCCGAGACCTTCGAAGAGGCTTTCCTAAAGGGCGGTGGGATAGTGGCGACGCATCAAGGCGTCTTTGTTGGATCCGAGCAATGCCAGTACTATGGAATACGATTGTTTAGCATTGTAGAGAAATTGATCGACAGGATTCATCCTGACCGTTTTGCCTTCAATCTTTACCATAATGCTTGTCCTTATTGCGGTGGCTATGGTTTTTTGAAATCGTATCCACTCGAAAAATGGGTAGATAAGCGTTTTGCTCCGCTGGATCCAAGGATGACATCGCTCGGTTTGCATCGAGTGATGCCGAAGGCCACGATTGCGCACTTTGCCAAAGAAGGGCTCTTTGATTTTTCGGTTGCTCCCAATGAGCTGACAAGTGATGAATTCCATATCCTGTTGTATGGATTTAAAGCATATCGCTTTAAGAAGCCAGGTAAGGCTGGTGTGGTGGAAGACGACTTCTGGGAATGGAGGGGGCTCAACTCGTATCTTTACAACAATGCGCAGAAGCTGGGTGTTGGAGATTCTGTTAATTCCGAACTGAAGTGGCGCAAATGTCCATTTTGCGCCGCAGGCTTCAGAAGTACGGTGACACGTTACCTGCGCGAGGGAAAATCCATCGCAAGTTATTTGAAGAATTGAAGATGTCGAAAGGCTCAAAAGGGCGTTGTTGCACAATTCCAGTTTGAAGCGAGTTGCCTCAAACCCCAGCCGTGGCTATGTGTCGCATCCCGGACGATCATATGGTCTCTTGTAAAACAGGTGCGGGTGCGTCTGGTGCCACTCTTTCATGGCTTGCATTGGCGTTTTGCTCTTGAGCGCTGACTGCGGCAACTGGTGGTTGTACAAGGCCACATAGCGCAGCAAGGTCTGCTCCATGTCCTCGCGACTGTTGAATCGGTGGGTCTTGAGCACATCGGCAATGCGGCCATTGAATCGCTCGACCATGCCATTGGTTCTGGGCGTCCTGGGCTTGGTCAATCGGTGCTCGATGCCCAGCTCCCGGCACAGTTGATCGAACTCATGGTTGCCGCTGGGTTCGCGTTCCTTGCTGGCAAATAGGCGGTCCGTGAACTCCTTGCCGTTGTCGGTCAGCAGCTTGGTGATCCTGAGCGGACAGGCCTTGTGTAATGCCTTCAGAAAGGCGTGCGAACTGGCGGCCGTCTTGTTGGACTTGAGTTGCACGAACACCCAGCGTGTAGCTCGGTCAATGGCCACGAACAGGTAGCGCCGTTGCGATTCGCCCTGCATCTGTGAACCGCCCCGGGGCGGTTCAAATCCGCATTATGAGTATCTGGGCAGGCGCATGCGCGAGTACCACCGCACGCACCAGTGGCGCCTGTCAGAGGGCGGCCTGTACATCCCTCATGCGTACTGGAACATGGGGCCGGAAAGCCTTTCGTACTGGGATGATGTGGGCTTCATCCTCAATGGGCGGCGCGTCATGGTTTGGTGGCGGCATCCTCGGGACATCTTTAGAGCAGCCATCTCCTCGCTGGCTTGGGAAGAGGCAGGTGACGGTCCCCAAGATTGCTGGCTGAGCGAAGGGGGAACCCAGAACTACAAGAAGGTTGGCAAATCGGGCCGGAGGAAAAAGCTGAGCAGTTACACCAGTCGTGAGCCTTCGGAGGCGCAGAGACAACACTACGCCAAGCTATTCCAGATTGAAGAGCGGTTGATGAGGGATGGGATCGACCTGGAAGTTCGCCCGGCATGGAAATGGGAGCGTCTCAGTTGGGCCATGGGCGTGACCCTGGTGGCACCGCTTGACGTGCGCAATGAGCAAGAAGTCGCAGAAGTGGCCCATCTGGCCCGCA
>RRZT011876194.1_pt1 | contig 10216 bp, 11 predicted proteins | sample 2165551 | NCBI WGS metagenome assembly RRZT01 (sample SAMN10456910, study PRJNA506462) | wastewater metagenome | biome: wastewater; feature: sludge; material: wastewater sludge; isolation source: wastewater sludge with Escherichia coli K12::gfp cells carrying plasmid... | place: USA: Moscow, Idaho...
CGATGAAGTGCGCAAACTGGCCGAACGCACCAGCGCATCGACCAGCGAAATCTCCGCCATGATCGACAACGTACAGAGCGGCACCCGCTCGGCCATGGACAGCATGGCCCGGACACTGGCCGAAGCGAACGCCAGCGTCACCCTGGCCAGCCAAGCCGCTAACTCGATTGGCAGCATCCGCGACGGCGCCCGCCGCGTCGTGGAGGTGGTCGAAGAAGTGGGCCGTAACCTGCGCCAGCAGGGGTAAGCCGGCGCACCGGAAAGGCACCGTTTCGGCCAAGATCACTCTTCCCGCCACCACCGCACCCGCCCATTGCCCCCTGGACGCGCCGAGCCGCAGGCAATTTTCTCCTGATTCCGAACCCCACCATGGCCCGCTATTCGCACATCCTCTTCGATCTCGACGGTACCCTGATCGATTCCGCCCCTGCCATTCTGGCCAGTTTCCAGGCCGCTTTTGCTGCTTCCGGCATCACCCCGGTGCGCCCCATCAGCAATGACATCATCGGCCCGCCACTAACAGAAACCCTGCAACTGCTCGCCGGCAGCACCGATGCCACACTGATTGCCCGCCTCAGTGAGGCTTTCAAGGCCAGCTACGACAGCAGCGGCTATCAGGCCACGACGGCCTATGCCGGTGTCAGCGAACTGCTGCACGAACTCGCGGGCGCCGGATACAGCCTGTCCATCGCCACCAACAAGCGCCTGCATCCGACGCGATTGATCCTCGACTTCCTTGGCTGGCAGCGCTGTTTTGCCCACGTCTATGCGCTCGATCTATTCACCCCGCGTCTGCCCGACAAAGCCAGCATGCTGCAGCGCCTCATCAGCGACCAGGGCATACCGCCTGCGACAGCGGTGTATATCGGCGACCGTGCCGAAGACGGTCTTGCCGCCACCGCCAATCAGCTGCCCTTCATTGCCGCCACCTGGGGCTATGGCAGCCTGAGCCCCGCCGCACTGGCACCCGGCTGGGAACTGGCCGCCACACCGGTGGCCCTGGCCGAACTCCTGCGCAGCGGCTGACACTCATGGCGGGCATCCTTATCCTGCATACCGGCGGCACCATCAGCATGCGACCGGGCGCGCACGGCTTGCAGCCCGATCCGGAATTCCGCGCCACGCTACAGGCACACCTGAAGCAGGTACTCACTCCGCAGCTACCCATCAAGATCAAAGCCCTGCCGCCGATCGACAGCGCCAACCTGCAGCCCGCGCACTGGCAGGACATGGCGCATGCGCTACTGGAAAACTGGGATGACCACACCGGTTTCGTCATCCTGCATGGCACCGATACCCTGGCCTGGAGCGCATCCGCGCTCTCCTTCATGCTGCAGGGTGCGGACAAGCCGGTCATCTTCACCGGCGCGCAAATTCCGCTGGCCCAGTCCGGCTCAGATGCCCCCGCCAATCTACGCCTGGCGCTACATGCTGCGGCCCAGCCGCAACTGCGGGAAACCTGCATCGCCTTCGGCGGTAGCCTGTTGCGCGGCAACCGGGCACGCAAAACCAGCGCGCAGGATTTTGCCGCTTTCGCCTCTCCCAACTATCCGACCCTCGGTACCGTGAGCGACGACGGCATACCGGCGTTTCACGTGGAACGCTTCTTGCCCGCCGGGCAAAAAAGTTTCTCCATCCCGCACTTCCGGCCCCGCGCCGTCGCCCTCCTGCCGCTTTATCCCGGCGTCAGTGGCGACAGTGTCCGGGCCTTGCTCGCCAACCCGGAATTACGCGCCATCGTGCTGCAGAGTTATGGCAGCGGCAACGTGCCCGACAGCGACACCGACTTCATCGACAGCCTGCACTCCGCGCACGCCCGCGGCATCCTGCTCGCCAACAGCACGCAATGCCCGCACGGCCGGGTCACCCAGGGCGCCTACGCCACCAGTCACGTCCTCGACCAGCTGGGCGTTATTCCCCTCGCGGACATGACCCCGGAAGCCGCCCATGCCAAGCTGCACTTCCTGCTCGCCAGCACGGACAACAGACAACAGATCGTCGCTGACCTGCAGCGCAGTCTGGCCGGCGAAGTTTCCCCTTTTGTCTCCCCTTCCGCACCCCCGCTATCGCAGCCCGTCTAAACGCGAGCAGGCCGGCAGGCAAAGGCGCTCCTGAGATAACGCAGCAAGCCGCCCAGCAGCGGCAGCTTCATGTACAACTCCTCGGCCGCATCCCAGTAATCACGGTGGTAATTGATCTTGCCGTCGGGCGCGAACCGGAGATGCGACACACCGCGAATCAGCTGTTCCCGGTTTCGCCCCGACAAGCGCGCCCGAAAGTGGAATTCCCAGAGCAGCATGGCGCCCCGGGTATCGGCGATACATTCGCTGACCACGAAACGCGGCGCCTCGACCTGGCGGAACATGTGGGCAAAAATCGCGGCCACCGCCTCAACCCCGTGCACCTCGTTGAACGGGTCCTTGAAATAGGCATCGTCACTGTAGAACTCGGCAAAGCGCGTAATGCCCTGCGGCGTCAGCGTCTGGTAGAAGGCAATCAACTGCTCGACAGAGGAAGTGTGTGCCATGTCAGGCTCCGGTGATGCGGCGAATGAGCGGGAAATACCAACGGTACGGCAGCAGCGACAGCAGTTTCAGCAGGCGCGTAAACCGCTTGGGAAAATGAATTTCGAAATGTCCCGTGCGGAAACCATCAAGCACCGCAAGCGCGGCCTGCTCGGGCGTCTGCAGTGCCGGCATGGAAAAATCGTTCTGCGCCGTCAACCGCGTCTGCACAAAGCCGGGATTGATGACCCAAACACCGATACCGCGCGGTGCAAGGTCGAGATACAGGCATTCGGCCAAATGGATCAAGGCCGCCTTGCCTGGCCCGTAACACAGCGCCTTGGGCAAACCGCGATAGCCGGCAACGCTGGCCACGAAAGCGATGCCACCGCCCGGACGAAGATCCGGGAGCACGGTGGCCAGCAGGCGCAGGGCACCGTTGAAATTGACGTCGATCACCTGCTCGGCCCGCGACAGATCGAATTCATCCGCCCGCATCGGCACGTAATCACCGGCCAGATACACCACCAGATCGATACCGCCCCAGGCCTCCTGCAACGCCTGCCGGGCGGCTGCGAGACTGACGACAGCCGTCACATCGCAAGGCAGAAGCACGGCATCGGCGATAGCCAGCGCCTGCAGCTTGTCAGCCGAACGTGCCGACACAGCCAGGCGGGCCCCCTGGCTCGCCAGCAGCCGCGCCAAAGCGGCGCCAATGCCGGTCGACGCGCCCACCAGCCACACCCGGCGCTCACGCCAGTCAGTCATTTTCGGGTTCATTGCAGCCTCCTTGGCAACCGTGCCGGCGGATCAGCGTTTGACAAACGTCAGGGTCACTTCGCCAAGCCTGAAGCCCCACTTCGACATGTAGGAGCGGTTCATCATCACCTTGTCGTTCATCAGGAACATCCAGTCATCGAAATCGACGTGGTAGGTCTTGCCGTCGACCGGCAGTTCCAGCACGTAACGCCAGCGTAAGGCGTTGCCGGACACTTCGCCGATTGCTTCACCGATCACATCGTCAGCCGTGCCGCGGTAAGTCCCGTCGGCCTGGCGGGTGAGTCGCCAGACGCGGCGCGACGTGCTGCCGTCGGACCATTGGAAATGCTCATCGAGGACGCCGCGATCACCCTCCCAACTGGCGTGAATGACCACATGAAAGCGTTTCTTCACCTCCCCGGAGCGCCCCTGAAACATGCCCCAGGCGTCCAGCGTGCCGTTCAGGTAGGTTTGCAGGTCCAGCGCCGGTTGTTCTGCCTGGTAATGCTCGACGCCCGTCGCGGCACAGGCCGTCAAACCAAGGGAAAAAAGGGCAGCAGTCAGCAGTTTCATCAGCGTATCTCCAGATAATTGCGCCAGCGCCAGAGCAGACTGGCGGCCAGCACCTTGAAAACGAGCGGCAGCAAGGCATACACGCCTACCAATGCCGACAGCCCGTGGCCACTGCCCGGCTGGTAGCCGAGCAGGCTGAGCGCCGGCAAGGCGAGCCCGGCAGCCAGGGCAAGATTGAGCTTGGCAACGAAATTCCAGACGCCGAAATAGGCGCCCGACTGCCCCTGGCGCTCGCCAAGATCAGCCGCCAGCGCCGCCGGCAGCGCCAGATCGGCACCCAGCGCCAGGCCGGAAAGGAGGCAGATCAAGGCAAACGGCCAGAGCGCACCGGGGCCCAGCAGACTGGTTCCGGCAAACGCACACATCGCCAGCAGCATCGCCAACGCCCAGGCCCGTACCCGCCCGAAACGCGCGGCCAGGGCAACCCAGGCCGGCAGGGAAAGCGCACCGGCAATGAAGTACAGCGCCAGCAGCGGGCCGCTGGCGGCCTCCAACGCCAGCACATCGGCGACAAAAAAGAGGAACAGCGTCGCCGGCAAGGCGGCAGCAACGCCATTGGCAACGAACACCAGCAGCAAGCGGACAAACGCCGGATCGGCAAACAGCCGCAGCAGACTGGCACCGAATCGCCCAGCCGGCGGCAAAGAACGCCCGCCCGCACCCGTCCCACCCAATGTCACTACGGCAGCGCACAGCAATAGTGGTGGCAACACCCAGGCCAGACGCGAAACACCCGCCCCGAAATCTGCCGCCAGCAGTGCCGGCAGGGCCGCCGCCAGAACCACGCCAAACAGGCCGAAACCTTCGCGCGCCGCAGTCAGGCGGGTACGTAGGGCGACATCTTCGCCCAGGGCAGCGCCCCAGGATTGATAGGCGACAGAAGCCGCTGAATACCCCAGATAAGTCAGCGCCAACGCCGCCACCAGCCACGGCGCCGCGTGCGTAGCCGGCGGATTGAGCAGCGCGACAAAACCACACAGCAGCGGCAACAGGGCCCAGGCCAGCATTTTCCGGCGCGGCAGACGGTCGGCCAGCCAGCCCAGCCAAGGGTCAATGGCGGCATCGCAGACGCGGGTGAGCAGGAGAATGCCGCCGAGCAGGGCCAGATCCATCCCCCCCACTTCGGCGTACAAGCGCGGCACATGCACATAAACCGGCAAGGCAGCAAAAGCCAGTGGCAAGCCAAGCACACCGTAGGCGAGGATGCGTGCCGGCGCCATGTTCACCCCACCGGACGGCTCAGCAACGCAGCGCGCAGTTCCGGGGCGCTGCTGCGGCTATCGAGCCAGATCGCGAAAAAAGCAGCCGCAAACCCGGGCGCCGAAATTTCACCGAGCAAGCGCTCGCCCTGATAGAAATAGGCGATCCCGGAACGGTAGACACCCAGAATATGATCGCCCGGCTCGACATCCGGGAACACCTGCCGCATCTGTTCGCCCCAGGCCTGCAGACGCTGCGGATCACTGACGAAGCGGCGCATTTCGCGCACGCTGGCGTCGACAATCGCAGCACCGGAAATGCTGCGTTTATAGTCAAGACGCAGGGCCAGGGGCGGCCGCTGGGGATCGTTCCCGGCCCAGAGCGTTGCGCTATAGACCAGAAAACCAAAGCGCCTGAAATCGCCACTCCCCCACCGCGACAAACCCGCCAGCGGACTGGCCGCAGCAGGCACCGGCAGCGCCAGCACGGGCAACAGCGCCAGCACCCGCAGCAGGGCCCGACGCCCGGCCAGTTCAGCGGTGGGCGAGTTCGAACTGGACCACATCGATGTTGCCGGCTGCAAAACCGGCCTCGCAGTAGCAGAGATAGAAGCGCCACAGACGGCGGAAGGTGTCATCGAAACCCAGCTGCGAAATCTGCGACCAGTTGGCCTCGAAAGAAGCCCGCCATGCGGCCAGCGTCCGGGCATAGTCGAGACCGAACGCGAATTCATCGGTCACCTGCAGCCCCTGGCGTGCCGCCGCCTGCCGAAAGACACGGCGCGAGGGCAGCATGCCGCCGGGGAAAATGTATTGCTGAATGAAATCGGTCCCTCGCCGGTAGCTGGGAAACAGATCGTCGCGGAGGGTGATGCTCTGAATCACCGCCTTGCCGCCTGGCTTCAAGGCGCGCGCAACGGTGGAAAAATAAGTCGGCCACCAGCGCTCACCCACCGCTTCAAACATCTCGATGGACACCACATGGTCGAATTTTTCCTGCGTATCGCGATAATCCTGCAAGCGCAGATCGGCCTGTGGCACGCGTTTACGGGCCCATTCGAGCTGTGCCGGCGACAAGGTCAGGCCGGTCAGCTGCAGGCCATCGGCTACCGCCAGCTCGGCAAAACCGCCCCAGCCGCAACCGATTTCCAGTACCCGCTCCCCCGCCTTCGCCTGCAAGCGGTCAAGGATGCGCCGATATTTGGCATGCTGCGCCACCGACAAGCTGGCATCTTCGCCGACCGGATAGAGCGCCGCTGAGTAACTCATGCTGGGGTCCAGCCAGGCACGGTAAAAATCATTCCCCAGATCGTAGTGCGCCATGATGTTGCGCCGGCTGCCGGCACGGCTGTTGCGATTGAACCAGTGGCGCACGCGCGCCGCCAGCAATTGCCGCCAGGAACCATACACGGCGCGTGCCAGCACCTCGCGGTTGCGCGCCAGCAAAAGCAGCAGCGCCGTAATGTCAGGCGAGTCCCACTGCCCGTCGAGATACGCTTCTGCCAGGCCGATGTCACCCCGCGCCAGCACACGGGCAAACAATGCCTCATCGTGCACCTGCAGCGTCACCCCGCGCTCACCATCACCAAACAGCGCACAACTGCCGTCCGGCAAGCGGATTTCAAGCAGGCCGCCGGATAGTTTTTCGAGCAGCGCAAACACAGTACGGGTATCACGCGCCAGCGGCTCATAGCCGCGCAAGATCAATGCCTGATTGACAGTCTGGTTCATTTGGATGATTCCTCCAGGGTTCGGGGAAGGGGGTGCGCGCCATGAAATGGCACACCTTTGCGCCACAGCTTGAACGCCTGCCAGTGAATGCGGGCAAACACGCCCAGCGTGAGTAAAGGCATGCGCAAAAAAGCCTTGAGCACGGCCGCGGCTGACCATGCCTGCGGCTGGCCGGAAATCGAGGTAAGCAGCACTGCGCCTTCGGCATCGTCATAGTCGATACGACATAGCTGCACCTGGCGCTGACGCTGGAAACGGAAGCGGTAGCCGCCTTCAACCACATTGAAGGGTGAAACGTGAAACAGCTTGTCGGCGCGTAGCTCGACACCATCGGGCAGAACTTCACCCGCACGGTGCAGCAAATAACTTTGGCTGGCACCGAAGGTGTTGTTCACTTCGGCCAGAATGGCCACCAGTTGCCCGCTACGGTTGTGACAAAACCAGAAGCTCACCGGGTTGAAAACGAAGCCGAGAACGCGTGGGAAAGTCTGCAGCACGATCTCACCATCCGTGGGCAGACCATGCTCCGCCAGCAAGGCTTCGATCCAGGGCAGCAACGGGCTGCCATCGCGCGGACCATGGTCCTTGCTGTAGAAACTGACGAGGTTGCAGCGATCAATCGAAAAGAATGCACAGCGTGCCGCCGCCAGATTGCGCAACGGCAGCTGCACGTAGAAAACGGGGTAAACAAAGGCATTCACCGCCGGCCGCAAGCGGCGATGCATCACATTGCCAAGACAGAGTGCAGGCTGGGCGTTCATGGCACTGACTCAGGCACTCGCCGGCAGGTGCGGCGGCACAGCCGCCCCCTCCTGCCAGGGCGCCTGCACACCCAGGGCATTGGCAACCCGCAGCGCCGATTTCAGTCCGTCTTCATGGAACCCGTAACTGCCCCATGCCCCGGCCAGCCAGATGCCCCCCTCACCCTGCACCTCGGCCAGCCGTTGCTGGGCAGCAATGGCCGGGGCGTCGAAGATCGGGTGGGCATACTCGAACTCGGCAATGACCTGCGCTGAATCGGGTTCACGCGCCGGATTCAGTGTCACCACCACCGGTGCCGAGAACGGCAACGGCTGCAGCTTGTTGATCAGGTAAGACACACCGACCGGTTGCGCGTTCACACCCGCCCCCGGCGCCCCCTGACCGGCAAAGTAGTTCCAAGCCGACCACAGCTTGCGGTTGCGCGGCAGCAATGCCGGGTCGCTATGCAGTACGGCGCGGTTGGGCTGGTAGCGGATGGATTCAAGCACCGCACGCTGGCCATCGCTGGCCGTCTGACCAAGAATCTGCTTGCTCTGATCACTGTGGCAGGCAAGCACGACCTGATCGAAATACTCGCTGCCCTGTGCATGCGTCAGCCGCAAACCACCGGCTTCACGGCTCACAGCACTGACCGGGCAGGCTATGCGCACATCGCTCAGTTGCGCTGCAATTTTCTTCACATACTCGCGCCCGCCGCCTTTGACCGTGCGCCACATCGGGCGGTCGAAAATCTGCAGCAAGCCATGGTTCTGGCAGAAGCGAATGAAGGTCGCCAGGGGCATGTCGAGAATCTGCCCGGTCGGGCAGGACCAGATTGCCGCCGCCATCGGCAGTAAGTACCAGTCGGCAAAGGCATCCGAATAACGTCCCGCGACCAGGAATTTGCGCAGGGTGCGCCGGTCGTCAGGATACTTGAGCAGCCAGTCCTTGCTTTCCCGATTGAAACGCAGGGTATCGGCCAGCATCGACCAGAAACTGCGCCGCAGCAGGTTGCGCTTTTGCCCGAAGAGCGTCGCCAGATTACTGCCCGCCCATTCCAGATCAGGATTTTCCAGACTGACCGAAAAGGACATCTCGGTCTCCACGCTATCGACCCCAAGCAAGGCGAACAAGGCAATCAGATTGGGATAGGTTTTCTCGTTGAACACGAGAAAACCTGTATCCACCGGGTGAGTCTTGCCTTCCAGCGTGACATCGACCGTATTGGTGTGGCCACCAAGATAATTTCCGGCTTCAAACAACGTGACCTCATGCTGGCGCGACAACAGCCAGGCCGTGGCCAGACCCGAGATACCGGCACCGACCACAGCAATGCGTTGCGGGGACATGTTCATTGTGCTTTCCTTACGACGGGAGAGTTTGGGGCACGGAGAAATTCATCGATTTTTTTCAGCAGCTTGCCGTCGTCAGGTTCAGTCAGGCTGGAAAACGCAACAACCTGGGTGGCATCACGGTTAATCAGATACTTGTGGAAATTCCACTTCGGCGTGCTGCCGCTAAGCTCTGCCAATTGCCGATAAAAGGGGTTGGCGCCCCGGCCTTTGACCACGCTTTTGGCAAACATCGGAAACCTGACCCCATACGTCAGGCGGCAGAAATCGGCAATTTCCCCATTGCTGCCAGGCTCCTGTTCGCCAAAATCGTTTGACGGGAAGCCGAGCACGACCAGGCCCTGTTTTCCGAGACGGTCATACAGCTTTTCCAGCCCGTCGTACTGCGAGGTAAAACCACAGTAGCTGGCGGTATTGACCACCAGAATGACCTTGCCCCTGTAATCGCACAACGACACGGGTTTGTCGTCTTGCAAACGGTTAAAGCTGTGATCAAGCAAGGCCGGACAAGCCGCACTTGCGGCGGCCGGCGTCATACCCAGTGACACCAGTCCCAGCATTCCCAACAGTCGCTTCAGAAGTGTATTCATGTTCAACCAAACCTTGTTTGTCCTAGACAAATTACGAATTTGTTCGTACAGTAGTGCCCGAAAAAGCACTTGTCAACTGTTTGTCTAACTTTTGTTCAGGACAAAACATGATCAGCACCCGATTCAGTATTGCTGCCGTCGAGCGTGATACCGGCTTGTCTAAAGACGTCCTGCGCATGTGGGAACGGCGCTACGGTTTTCCACTGCCAGAACGCGACGCCAATGGCGAACGCGCCTATCCGGCCGACCAAGTCGAACGCCTGCGGCAGATAAAACGCCTGATGGATCAAGGACATCGCCCCGGCAAACTGCTTGCCCTGCCGGTCGAAGCCCTGGCCGCCCTGGCTCCACGCCAAGCTCGCCCGGCGCGCAACGAGCACATCGCCGAAGATGTACATGGCCTGGAGGATTTGCTGCTGCTGATCAAACAACACGATGCCAACGCCTATATGCAGGCCTTGCAGCAGCGCCTCGCCCGACACGGCATGCAGCGTTTTGTCCAGGACATCGTGGCACCGCTGACGCAGTACGTTGGCGAAGCATGGGAAGACGGCCGCATCGAGGTATTCGAGGAACACCTGTTTACTGAACTGACCAAACGCGTACTGCGGCAGGCAATGACCGCCCTGCCAGCGGGCTTGGGTTCGCCGCGCGTATTGCTGACCAGCGTGCCGGAAGAGCAACACGTCCTCGGCCTGCTCATGGTTGAAGCGCTCTTCGCGCTCGAAGGGGCCGAATGCATTCCCCTTGGCACCCAGATGCCGCTC
>RRZT012494499.1_pt1 | contig 10216 bp, 10 predicted proteins | sample 2165551 | NCBI WGS metagenome assembly RRZT01 (sample SAMN10456910, study PRJNA506462) | wastewater metagenome | biome: wastewater; feature: sludge; material: wastewater sludge; isolation source: wastewater sludge with Escherichia coli K12::gfp cells carrying plasmid... | place: USA: Moscow, Idaho...
GAGGCCGAATAGCGCGGCATTGGTGACGCGCGATCGTGCAGAGAGCTCCTGGCGATGCGGTGCAAGACCAAAGTAGGTCAAGCCTGCCGTATATACAACATAGAAGAGGCCGGCTGCTAGTGGATCTAGCCCAAGCGGTACTACGTCCCCGAGTCCGATTTGGTACAGCGGCCCGGCTAAGAGAAGAATCCATCCAGCATCAATCAGGCCGAAGATGATTAGTACAAGTACCCAGGCGATTGCGAACGACCTCGCTCTTTTCACAGGTATGCCTCGTTATTCACATCCACCCATTCGCAGCAATGTGCATTGACCTAGTTCTCTGCCCTCGTTGGCGATTGAGCAGTCCTTTTGTGGGAACCGTCGTCGCTGAGAGCATCAGCTGAATCACCCGTTGTGCGGACGTTGGTAGTTGAGCGCTTCTTGGCATTGAGGAAGAAGTAGGCGGTTACTGCGATGATCACCAGCGCGGCGACTATCGCGCTTAGCGCAACCGGGGTTGAATGGAGCGGACCGCTGAGACGACCTATCGCTATCCACGCGAGTGCCCATGACATCGCGGCGGCGACCGACCGGCGGGCTCCCAGGCGAGCAGCGAACATAACGCCTAGTCCCGCGGCCAATCCAAGGACCATAATCGCGGTGATCTCGGCCCAGGGTGCTCCTGGATCGACACCGGTTGTGATGAGTGCTACCGCCACATTCGGGACGCTCGCAACGGTCACCCACCCGAGGTATACGCCGAAACTGCCATCGACAACGACACTTTCGATGAGTGAACGGCGATCCTCTTCGCCGAGCCTCCCCACGAGCATTCCAAGGATGATTGCGAGTGCGAGGATCACGACGACGCTGGGCCACACCCAGCCCAGTTGTGTTACTCCGAGCCACATGGCATTGAGGATCATCGAGGCCGAGGCGAGCCACCCGATGCGAATCGCTCTGGGGTTCGCCCGTTCCTTCCACTGCCAAACCACGTACGCTGCTAGTCCCACGTAGATCAAGGACCAAATGGTGAAGGCTGGGGTGTCGGGCGTAATCAGTGTCGCATCGGCGGCGAAGACGCCTCCAGCGGAGTCCTCGACGCGCGTGCCGATCAGGCCGAATCCGGCCAGAGTCCCTATGCCCATAACGATGGCTGACAGGGTGACGACAATGGGTTGTATCAGCTTGTTGGATTTCAATTCTTGCTCCATCCTCGGCGTGCTTGAATTCGTCCACTTTGGGGGCAGGGGCACAAGAACCGACGTTTTGGCCTTGTACTCGCGATAGTCTTCTTGGTTGCTCCACTTTGAGTCAGCGTTCCGTTCAAGGATTGGAATGCCACTCACCTTTGTTAGCAAAATGGTGACGAAGAAAGGTGATACGAGGGTGACGTACTGCCATCCGTGCAGGGTGGGGAAGGCAATAATGGCCACACCGACCCACAGGATGATCTCACCGAAGTAGTTCGGGTGCCTGGACCATGACCAAAGGCCGGTGTGAATGAACTCGTTCTTGTTCGCTGGTTCTGCACGGAACCTGCTCTTCTGAACATCAGCGGTGATTTCAAGAGTGAATCCTGTGGCCCATACGAGGAGGCCTACGATGGTGAAACCACCAACTGAGGGCCGGTCAACTGCAGTAACTGCGGCAAGTGCTGCTGAAAGAGTGAGGGTGATCCACAGTCCTTGAATCATCCAGACATTCAAGAATCTCAGGAAGTTTTTCTTGATGTCATCAAATCGACCGTCTGATCCCGCCCGGCGTACGCGCATGAATAGAAATGATCCGAGTCTGCTTGCCCAGGCCACAACCGTGACAGTAATCAGTATTGCAGTGGCGTCGAAGTGTCCACTGAGAAGTAATGCGGCGAGAATAGTGGAGATGTAGGTGAGGCTCCCAGTGAGGTCAAAGAACTTCTCGGTGCGATTAGTCCAAGCGGGAACGAATGCCACTAGCTGAACCAGGAACATCCAGCACACCGCAAGCGCAAGAACCGGCAGACCCCAAACCTCTGCCCCGTTTTGGGAACCGGCCCAGGTCATCGCTACCGCCAGTGTAAGAACCAGGGCGAGGACGAGGATTGATCCCCAACTTATGCCTTGTGAATTAGGGTCATTTTCGCTTTGGATGCCGCTTCTTGAAGTCTTTTCGGGAATTGGTGATTGAGTCACGATCTTGCCTCTTCCTCGTAGATGTTCGCGACGTGTGATTGTGCTTTGTCGAGGAACTCGGTACGACGGAGTTTCTGAGTGGGAGCTAGCGTGCCGTTTTCCTCGGACAGGTCGGCGACGACGACGGCGTAGCGGCGGACTTGTTCGGCGCGGGAGACGGCTCTGTTGGCTCCATCAACAGTGCGTTGGACGTGGGCGAGGATTTCCTTATTGGTTATTCTCACCACTTCGCTCTTCCCCGCCTCTGCAGTATCTATCATTTCTCTGACGAGGTGGGTAAGGCCTTTCGCTTTCGCCCAGCTGATGGCCTCATCGGTATCGAGGATGATCAGGGCTGCGGCATAGGGCTTGCCTTCGCCGATCATCAGGGAATGCTCGATGATTGGATCGGTCATGACAGTTTGTTCCCAGGGTTCAGGGGCGATGTTCTTCCCATTGGCAGTGACGAGGATATTCTTCAGCCTTCCTTGAATGTAAAGAAATCCGTCCTCGTCCATGCGACCAACGTCGCCAGTCCTGTAAAAGCCATCTTCGAACGCGTCCTTGTCGTCACTGGGGCTCAGGTAGCCGGGAGTGACGCCGACACCTTTCACGAAGACTTCTCCTTGTTCGGAAATGCGAATAGTCGATCCGGGAATCGGAGTCCCGACGGATCCTGCTCGCATCTGCCCGGGGCGGTTGCCCGCGATTGGGGCGGTGGTCTCCGTCAGGCCGTATCCTTCGAGCACCGGAATTCCTGCTCCACGGAAGAAATTCCCCAATTTGGGGTCAAGAGGGGAAGCGCCTGAGAGCAGGTAGTCGATTTTCCCACCCATGAGGGTGCGTATCCGGCAGTAGAAGAGCCGATCACACGTGGCATGTCGAATGGCTAAGGGCCAACTGGGCTTGAGTGATGGATCCTTCTGAGACTTCTCAAGGTATTCGCCCCAGGCGATCGCCGTAGTTTCGGCCAAAGAGAACGCGCCTCCCAGCTTCTTGCTGTGTGCGGTCGCCCGAGCTGCTGCCCTTATCTTCTCAAGGATTCGGGGGACAACCACCATGAATGTCGGTTGAACCTTTTCCATGAGAGCTACGGCCTCTTGAGGTCTGCTTTCATGAATAACCTTCATCCCTGCATATACAGAGACAAGTTGGAGGCCTTGGGCCAGAACATGGGCGAGTGGTAGGAGGACAATGGTGGAAGCGCTGTCGTTCACCACTTCGCCGTAAGCGCCTGCAACTTGCAGGACGAGGCGAACAAAGTTCCCGTGGGTGATCCGCGCTCCTTTACTACGTCCGGTGGTCCCGGACGTGAAGACGATGCTAGCCAAGTCATCTGCGGTTACGCGACCGGTCCGTCGATCAAGCTCGGCCTCATTTGTTGGTGCCACTTTTCCCATTGAAACAAGATCAGAAAGGTTGTCGGGCAAACCGGAATCGAATCTCCACACCCGGCAATCCGGTGATGCCTTGCTGATTACTCGGCTTTCTTCTGGCCCTCCGGCAAATGCGAATCGAACGCCACACTCATCAAGGATTGTCTTGGTCTGCGACACTGAAGCCGTGTCGTAGACCGGAACCACGACAGCCCCCGCTTCCCAAATGGCGAAGCTAGCAACCGACCACTCATAGCGCGTGGGGGACATGATCACGACCCTGTCACTCTGCTTCACACCTGCCGCTAGTAGGCCGAGAGCGATGGATCTAACCTCTCGGTAGAACTCAGCGGTAGTGACATCGACTATCTCGCCGTCTATCGTCCTGCCGAACGCGACATGTCTTGGAGCAACATTGAGCCTCTCGTGGAGGATTGACGAGACAGAGGGCAAGTCCTCTCTTTCAGTCAACACGGGAACGTTCACTTCGCGCATGCCTGCCTCTCCAATTGCCCAACCCAACCAGTCCCATACTGGAAATAGCTAGGTAGGCTAGTTAGTAGCTTAGATAGATACTAACACGGGTGGTATCATCAGCCTATGTTCGAGCAGTCTGCGGGTCGAAAAAAATCGCTATCCGTATACCAGCTAGATTCTGCTGACCCCAAAAGTGAGTTGGTGGATCGCCGATCTATCCCTGAAGCGGACGTGCAGCAGGTTGGTCGAATGATGGCTGCGATGGGAAGGCTACGTGAGACTGAGGATCAGGTTGCCGAGGCTTCAACGCGGTACATGAAACTCAACAAGACGGACATGCAGGCACTCCGTTTTCTGATCGTGTGCGAAAACAGCGACAATCTCGCCACACCCGGTGAGATCGCAGCCCACCTGAGAATAACCACCGCTTCGACAACAAAGTTGCTCGACAGGCTCGAAAGCGGCGGACATATATTGCGAGAGCCCCACCCGAGGGATCGTCGTGCCCTGGTCATTCGGGTCACGCCTCAGACTCGGAGTTCTGCGATGAATACCGTGGGTAAGCACCAGGCCAAGCGCTTCAAGGTCGCCGCGGAACGCACGCCCGAAGAACGTGAGGTGATCATTGCGTTCCTGGAGGACACGGCACAGGCGCTGTCGCTAGACGGGATAGATTGGGCAGAGGGCTAATCCGATGAGGACTACCGCTCGCGCACTTTTCCGTTCTTTCGCATCGTCTGATAAGCGGCGAGCGATTCAACGCGTGTGTGACTCAGATCGACTAGTGGCTCCGGGTAATCGCTAGTTCCCCACTCCGGGATGTTAGCACGGATGTAGAACTCTTCTGGGTCGAACTTCTTGGTTTGCACCACAGGACTGAATATGCGGAAGTACGGCGCGGCATCCGCGCCTGACCCGGCCACCCACTGCCAATTGAACGGGTTGCTTGCTGCATCGGCATCAACCAGAGTGTCCCAGAACCAGCTCTCGCCCATGCGCCAGTCGATCAGCAGGTTCTTGGTAAGAAATGATGCGGTAACCATTCGGATTCGATTGTGCATCCAGCCGGTTCGCCAGAGTTCCCTCATACCAGCATCGACCAGTGGAACTCCGGTGCGCCCAATCTGCCAGGCCGTGAGTAGATCTCTGCGCAGTGGAGGCCACGGGAAGTTGTCGAAGTCCGTCCGCCAGTTTCGGGTCGCCAGGTCTGGGTAATGGTAGAGGGTGTGCCAGGCGAACTCCCGCCATCCCAGCTCTTTAAGGAAGCACTGGACTCCCTCGGATGTCTCTGCCTGTCGTTGTTGAACCGGTATTGCCGCGTGCCAGATCTGATGGGGGCTGATCTCTCCCCAGCGCAGGTGCGGCGACAATCGTGAAGTCGCTGCCAAAGACGGAACCTCGCGGTCTGAGGCATATGTCGTCACGTGGTTGCTGAGAAACTCTTTCAGCGTCCGTTGCGCGCTGGCTTCCCCTGGTTCCCACGTGGCATCGAACTCCGCCGTCCAGTTGGGCTGGCTCGGCAGTAGGCCCAAGTCATCGAGAGGAACACTGGGTAAGTCGTTTAGGTCGATGGCTTGCGCTGGACCGTTTGGTGGCTCAAGCGGTAGCCGCGGCGCAGGGAGCGATGTGCAAGCACGCCAAAAGGGTGTGAAAACCGAGTATGGCTCGGATGCTTTGGTACGAACAGCCCAAGGTTCGAAGAGCAGATTGGCGGCAAAACTCTCGGCCTCCAAGCCGAGATTGATCAGAGATTTCTTGATGTTAGCGTCTGTTAATCGTTCCGGTCCTCCATACCGCCGATTCCAGAGCACGGCACTGGCCCCCGTCTTGACTACGATGTCGGTTACCTCGCGGGCCGCCACTCCGTGCCTCAAGAAAAGCAAAATGTTCAATTTGGCAAGGGCCGATGTCAGTTCCCTGAGGCTATGGTGCAACCACCACTTGGCTGCCCCACCAAGTGGCCGAATACCTGGAGATTCTTCATCGAGAACATAGAGTGCAATTACGGGTGCTTGATGGTTCATTGCGGCACGAAGTGCTGGATTGTCAGCAAGCCGAAGATCGTCCCGGAACCAGACAATGACCGGGGATTGTGTCATGCGAACTATTCTACTTTGCTTGCCAGCCGTGTCAGCCGGAGCGACAAACCCTTTTTCAAGGAGTCAACGTCCTCTGCGTCCTCGTTCACGCTGAGAGCTGACGGTGGTCTTTGGAGCCCACTGCCACACGGGACGGTAGCGGTCGGCGCGCTCTTCGCCGTCGAGACAGGTGCTGGCTCGGGTGCGGGTGGTGCCTCGTTCGGGGGCGACGTTGTAGTGGCCTGTCTGGCACCGTCGGTTACTTGTTCGGCCTGTTCAGCTAACGCTTCGCCCGCTTTGGGTCCGGCTTCGGCGGCCGCGACCGCAACAGCAACCGGTGCCACACCGGCGGCACCCTCTCCCGGCGAAAGTACCATCTCGGTAGACGGCGCCGGGCCTATGTGGTGGCCGAGTCAATCAGGTTGCTTCGATCCAGAGGGGTTGCTTTGTCGAGGCTGTTGACCCAGGACTCGACATCGGTGACGGATGCCCAGTTGGAGTGCAACAGCGTCATGAGCGTTTCGTGTATTTGCTTTGCAGGAGCTGTCCCTGCGTCGTTACTGAGGTTGATCGTACCGCTGGCATCACTCAGAACTTCGACCGCCATGTCTTGACTCTCGGCTGCTGCCGCACTTGCGAGTAGGCAGTTATTGGCCATGAATCCGACCAGGGTGATGGTGTCGATCTGATTCTCGTTGAGCCAATCGGTGAGTTCGCGGGACGTGAAGACGCTCGCCTTGTTCTTGATGAACGTGGGTAGGTCTTCCATCACGTCGATACTGGCATGCAACTTCTGAGATTCTGAACCGGCGGCAAACACCGCAGCCCCGACGGGGCTCTCGTGTTGGATCAACGCGACCGGAATGTTTGCCGTTTGTGCCGCCTTGATGGTTGCAAGAATGGCGTCGAGTACATCGTTTGGGGGCGGGTACTGAATTGTCAGTGGCCCTTCAAAGTACTCCTGCTGAACGTCCACTACTATCAGGGCTCGATGTAGTGTTGGCATGTCGTTCCTCCTCCTTCTCCGATTTCCAGGTGGCTCGTTGACGCGCCACCATGCTTTATCTTTGCGGTGGTCGTCCGGGTAGAGTGAGAGGCGTAAAAGCCGATATGCGATGGATTTAGGCCAAGCATGCACATAGCGATTTATGCCTTCGAAGGCGTCTCGATGTTCCACCTCGCTTCACCGCTTCTTGTATTCGGTGAAGTGGTTCGCCTCGGACTTGCTGAGGGCTGGACAATCGACGTGTGGAGCAGGGATGGCCAACCTGTGCGCACTGCCGAGGGCATTGAGCTGGCTAACGTGAAAGGTCAGAGCGTGGCAACGTGGGCTGATCTTATGGTGTTCCCGTCCTGGCCCGACGGCCTTCCTGAACCAGAAGAGCCCTTGGTAGCACTGATCCGTGAGGCTCACAAACGTGGCAGCGTCGTCGTCGGGCTATGTCTGGGAGCCTTCCCAGTCGCAGCCACTGGCCTCCTCGATGGGCGTCGCGCAACGACGCACTGGATGCACGCGGACACCCTTTCTGAGCGTTACCCGGCTGTGCAAGTGCTTCCCGATCCGCTCTACATTGACCTCGGAGATGTGCTGACTTCCGCAGGCACCGCTTCCGCATTGGATGCGTGCCTGCACATCGTCAGGGAAAGACTGGGCACTGAAGCCGCTACGACCATTGCCAGGCGTGCCGTCATCGCTCCGCATCGTGACGGCGGGCAAGCTCAGTACATCGAAAGGCCGGTACCCGTCCGCAAGGAAGACTCTCTCGGTATGACGCTTGACTGGGCACTGGCAAACCTCGACCAGCAACTAGTAGGCTGTCGTGGCTAAGTATTTGGGTATAGGTGCGGGAGTTTGATGCGGGCGTCGGTTGTCGTGAACTGCCAGTGGACTTGCCGTTGATCGGCGTTGGTCGCTGTCTGCCAGGCGGTCAGCTCGGTGTTCAGGACGTCAAGGTCGTCGACGCGGCGGGTGAGGCATTGCCGGGTCAGCGCGGACAGTTCGATCTCGGCGATGTTCAGCCAGGAACCGTGCTTGGGTGTGTAGTGGATCTCCAGCCGCTCGGCGAGAGCGCGGGCCTTCACGGGCTCGAACGCCTCGTAGAGCGAGCCGAGAGTATGCGTGTTGAGGTTGTCCATGACGAGCACGACGCGTTCCGCGTCCGGATAGTCCACGCTCAGCAGCCGATCGACCTCCGCGGCCCAGTCGATCCGGGTCCGCCGCGGTCTCGCGTCGACGTGGCGGCGTCCAGCCAGTGGCTCGACCCAGACGAAGATCGAGCAGGTGCCGTGACGGACATACTCCGAGTCCTCCTTGAGATCGTGACCGGGGCGCGCTGGGATCGGGTCGCGGGCGTGGCCGAGCAACTGGTACGGCTTCTCGTCCATGCACACCACCGGCACCGCGGGATCGAAGGGCCGGTGATAGACCTCCAGGACGTCTTCCATCCGCGCCACGAACTCGCCATTGGCATGCGGCGGGATCGTCCAGCACTTCTTCAAGTGAGGACGAAGCCCCCCTTTTTCAGGGCCCGCCCGATCGTGGAGTGATCCAGAGGCGGTATCCCGTCGGTAAGCGCCACGTGTTTCTCCAGCAGCCGCAGGCTCCACCTGTCAAACCCTTCCGGCGGTCTCGTGCACGCCAGCGCGATCACCCGCGCCTGCACATCCCCGGTCACCTTCGCCGGGACCGGCGGCGTCGCCCGCTTACGGCGGTGAATCACGTCTTCGACATCCCCGCCGGACTCGGTGAACCGCTTCGCGATCAAATACACCGTCTGCTCCGACACCCCGACCCGCTCCGCGACGACCCGCCGATCCGGCACCACCCTCGCGTTCTCATCCAGCTCCAGCAGAACCCTCGCCCGCGCGATCATCCGCGCCGGATGCGTCCCCCGCGACACAACCCTCGACAACTTCACACGATCCTCAGCCGTCAGCGCGACGACATGATCCTTTGGCCTGGGCACGATACGACTCCTCCCAATCAAGTATCGATCAGAACAAGCCAACCACCCATTACCAAACTATTAGACGCGACACGCTACTAGATGTTCAAACTCTCGCAAATCATGCCAACATGAGCGCCCGCAACTTCACCCGTCGTTTTACCGAGTCAATCGGCACCACACCAGCTCGCTGGGTGCTCGCGGCCAGATTGGGCGAAGCGCGGCGGTTACTGGAAGCCACGACATGGAACATGGACAAAGTTGCCCAGTCGTGTGGCTGCTCTAGCGCGGTGACGTTCCGCGAGAATTTTCTCAAACACTTCGGCACGACGCCAAGCTCGTACCGAAACAGATTCTCTGGCTCACTCCGGTGACACCAAGCCAAGTCGTCTACCAACGACCAACCTGTCCTCCTTCTGAGGGGCCACACGTCTGGCAGGTCGAGGATTCGCCACTCACGTCGGTGACGCAACAGACTTACCGAAGAACATGGCCCACCAAACGCTACGACATCACCGAGACGTACTTCGATACCCGCTACGAGCGATGGCTCGCCGCCCTCGAATCCGGCGACGAAGCCGAACTCATCGAGGCCACTGCGACGATCCCCACTCTGGACAGCCGCGTGCTTGACGAGCACTTCGCCGTCGAGAGCGACGACCCTGGAAGGCCTGGAGAGCGGGCGGTGGAACAGCGCCTCATCGTGCTCCTCCGTGAGCTTCAGGACGTGAAGCCGACGGGCAGGCCGCGTATCTACTGCTCGCCGGCCTGCCGCAAGGTCGCATACGAAGACCGTCGCGCACCCCGTGACGGCGCCGTCCAAGTACAGGTTGTCGAGAGGCGCGTCACCGAGGTGATGGAACGAGAGATCGAGGTGCCCCGCCCGCGAATCGACTGCATCAAGTCGATACTGGCTGACGACGACGCGATGATTCGGGTGATCCGGACGCTCGCTGTCCTTGTGCAAGATCGCACCCGCAAGACGTACGACCCGAGCCAGCCGAAGTTCGAGAGGCTCCGCCAACACACCAAGAGTCTGTACGACTCGCTCGAACACCGCATGGGCAACGATCAATCGTAGGACTGCTAGCCCCGTCTGCGTGTTCCCCTGAGACGTGTCGCTGGCCCCAGATATGATGGGAGGGTGTTGATGGCGGATCTGCTAAGTATCGCCGAGAACGAGCGAGTCGCCGCCCTCGGCGGGC
>RRZT010168455.1_pt1 | contig 10215 bp, 6 predicted proteins | sample 2165551 | NCBI WGS metagenome assembly RRZT01 (sample SAMN10456910, study PRJNA506462) | wastewater metagenome | biome: wastewater; feature: sludge; material: wastewater sludge; isolation source: wastewater sludge with Escherichia coli K12::gfp cells carrying plasmid... | place: USA: Moscow, Idaho ...
AACATTTAGTGATACAGTGACCATGGCCATCACCGATGGCAACGGTGTCTTTATTTCCCATCAGGATATTAATAAGGTCTTTCAACGCGAAGTTGAAGCGAATTATCAAGTCATCCATCCTGGAACAGAAATAGATAATCAGATCCATACTTTCACATATGAAGACAAAACCGCTATGGTCAGTCATGCGGATGTTGATAAGGTCAATTGGCATGTCTTTGTTTATGAATCCTATGATTCGCTTTATGCCGCATTGAGGCCTTTTTTAGCGATTATGCTGTTGTTTACCTTACTACTGGTATTGTTTTCGCGGTTCATTGCCCGGCTGGTATTTAAAGATATCAACCATTCTTTCGGAGAACTGAACCGCCAGACAAAAGAAATTGCTGCCGGAGATTATCATCCCATTAATTCGGACAATCGTTTTGATGAATTTGATCAGCTGACTGAAAATTTCAATGAAATGGTGGCTTGTGTGAAAGAAAGAGATGAGACTTTACAGGTTCTTGCCTATTATGATGCCCAGACCAGACTACCTAATGCTGCTTATCTGTTAGAACGCCTTAATCAAATGATTATTGACAAACAGGGTAAAATTGCGGTAATCTGTTTTGACATTCATAATTTCAAGCGGATTAACGATACCTATGGTCCATCCTTCGGGGATAAGGTGCTGGAGATGATGGGAGCGCGCTTGCTGTCGCTCGATTTATCCAGTGGTTTTGTAGCCCGGATTAATGGTTCCAATTTTGTTCGGGTGCTGACTGATTTTCAGAACCCTGACGATGTACTTCTGGAGATTGACAAGCTACGGGCGGTTTTTAATCAGGCGATGAGCTTTAATGAAAAGAATGTTTATCTGCGTTTTCATGTGGGGATCGCCCTTTATCCCGATGATGCCGGAGAAGTGGAAGAACTGCTTCAATATGCCAATACTGCCGCAGAAATGGCCAAGCAGCGGGGAGTATCACAATATGCTTTTTTTGAAAATATTATGAAACAAAACCTGTTAAGAAATATGAAACTGGAAAATTCATTGCGCACAGCACTGGAGAACGATGAATTTTTCTTGCATTATCAACCTCAAGTAGATGTTAAAAACAAGAAAATCCGCGGTTTAGAAGCGCTGATCCGCTGGGATCATCCACAATTGGGGCTGGTGTCACCACTGGACTTTATTCATATTGCCGAATCCAGCGGCCTGATTATTCCAATTGGGGCCTGGGTATTAGAAACAGCCTGTCGCCAAATCGTTGCCATTAATCGGAAAATGGGCACGGAGATTATGATATCGGTCAATGTTTCGCCGGTGCAACTGAATCAGGAACATTTTCCTGAAATGGTCGCAGAAACCCTTAAACGATGTGGCCTCGATCCAGATTTACTGGAACTGGAAATAACCGAGAATCTGTTTATTCATTCTTTTGAAGATGCCATCAAAATCTTTAATCGCCTCAAGGCGATCGGTATTCGGATGTCGCTGGATGATTTTGGTACCGGTTATTCGTCATTGGCATATCTCAAGAATTTACCAATTGATACATTGAAAATTGATCAGGCATTTACCCGGGATCTATTGGTCAAGAAATCCAACGAGAATTTAATGGAGTCGATCATTATGATGGCTCATACCCTCCACTTGGATGTGATTGTCGAAGGGGTTGAAGAGTTGGAGCAGTTGGATTGTTTAGAAGCATATCACTGTGATCATGTCCAGGGTTATTACTTTAGTCGTCCCATTGATGAATCGCACCTTGAGGTATTACTGACTGAAATGGCGACTAAACAAAGACGATAGTAAGCTTCAATTTAAGAATTTAAGTAAAAATGGCCAGCTTAGCTTGAGGAGATTAATAATGAAGAAACCAATGATAGTAATACCAATCGGTGATGCTGCCGGCATCGGTCCTGAAATAACCGTGAAAGCCCTGGCAGCAGATGCGGTTCATGAAATGGCCCGCATCCTGGTGGTTGGAGACAAAAAAGTGCTTAACAAAGCGCTGGCGTTTTCAAATGTGGACTTGACCATCAATGACATCTGTAAACCTGCAGAGGGACATTTTGCCCCGGGCATTGTTAATCTCATTGATCTGGATAATATTCAAATGGATCAACTGAAAATGGGAGCGGTTCAGGCGATGACCGGAAAGGCTGCCTATGAATATATTGAAGTAGCAACCCGGCTCTGTTTGGAAAAGCAAGCCGATGTATTAACCACCACAGCCATCAACAAAGAATCGTTAAAAGCCGCCGCGGTACCCTTCATTGGTCATACCGAAATAATAGGGGCATTAACCCAAACCAAGAATCTTTTGACCATGTTTCAGGTTCATAATCTCAGGGTCTTTTTTTTGAGCCGTCATGTTTCGCTGCGGCAGGCTTGTCAACTGGTTACAAAAGAAAATATATCAACCTTTATTGACCAGTGTGTGATGGCGCTTAATACGTTAGGGATTAAAACACCCCATATTGCCGTAGCTGGTCTTAACCCCCACAGTGGTGAGCATGGCCTGTTTGGGTGGGAAGAGGTGGATGCGGTGATCCCAGCCGTAGCAGCTGCCCGCCAGCGCGGTATCAAGGTTGAGGGGCCGATTGGTGCTGACAGTGTTTTTCACTTAGCCATAAAAGGTAAGTATGATGCGGTTTTATCGCTCTACCATGATCAGGGTCATATTGCCACCAAAATGGTCGACTTTGAAAAAACGATTTCGCTCACCATCGGGATGCCATTTCTCCGTACTTCAGTCGATCATGGGACGGCTCTGGATATTGCCGGACAGGGCATTGCCAGTCCGGTGAGTTTGATTGAAGCGATTCGGTTGGGGGCGGAGTATGCTCCGTTTTTCAATCAGGATCGGTAAGTTAAGCTTGGTGATTGAAGCGCTGTGAAGAAGCCGATTATTTATCATAAGAGATAAAAATTATGATATGATATAAATTGGAATGACTATTGATTCTTTATAAGTTTGATGTTATGATTGTTTCCATAAAATAATAAATTGTCCGAAGTGCGTGCTTGTTTTAATCGATATCGGCAATTAATAGGAGGCTTTAATATGTTTATCGCCAGGCAGCCGATATTCGATAAGAATCTTAGCGTTTTTGGCTATGAGTTACTCTTTCGAATGAATGAAAAATCAAGAGGCTTTGATGGCATCAATGCTCAGAGTGCAACCGCCGCTGTTATTATTGGATTATATGAATTGGGACTCGAAAATATTGTCGAAGACAAGATGGCTTTTATTAATTTCGATGAGGTGTTTATCCATTCCGATGCCTTAGAACTGATTAAACCCAATCGGATGATTGTCGAGATGCTCGAAAATATTGCGATTGATTCCCAATTATTACAGCGCTTGGATCATATAAAAGAAAAGGGCTATCAAATTGCTCTCGATGATTTTAATGAAAAGTTTGACGACTATCCCTTAATGCCCTATGCCAATATTATCAAGTACGATTTGATGTTAACGCCACTCGAGAGCATTGCAGAGGAGATTCCAAAAGTGGTTAAACAGGGAAAAATTCTATTAGCAGAAAAGGTTGAAACGCAGGAAGTTTATCAACAGGCCAGCGCGATGGGTTTTCAATTATTTCAGGGTTACTTTTTCAGTAAACCCAGTATTGCCGGTCGATCCTGCAATAAATCGCCGACCAAAATTCAATATTTCCAATTGATTTCAGAATTGAAAAAAGAAGATCCATCTTTTGTTAGATTAGCCGAAATGATTGAATTAGATGCGGTTCTTTCCTATCGGATTTTGCGAATGGCTAGTGTCCGCAGTCATAAAAAAACGGTAAAATCGATTCAATCAGTACTGGCCTTTATGGGTTTAAATCAAATTGAGCGGTGGTTAAGTACCTTGATGCTTCAGGATCTCAGTCAAGATAAACCGCTGGAATTGATGAAGCTTTCAATGATTCGAAGTTATTTTGCTGAATTGATTGCCAAAGAGCTTGAAATGAATGAGAGCGATTGCCAAAATGCCTCCTTAATGGGACTTTTTAGCGCGCTAGATGGGATTTTAGACCAGCCGATAGAAGAGGCTCTTGCGGATATTATCATTCCGACAGCGATTAGTGATGCCCTCGTTTTTCACAAAGGACCGCTAGCCCTGATATATGAATTAATCCTGGCATATGAAAAAGGAGATTGGGATTTTACCAATAAAATTATCACCGAAATGGGAGTTGAATGCGAAAAAATCGCTAAGGATTATCAAAAATCAATTTTATGGATGCATGAGATGATGAAAGCGATGGTTTAGCCTGTGATTGGCTTTTGAAAAAATGACAAATAAAAAATTAAGGGACTATATGAAGTTGGCCTACCAGATGGCTGAAATTGCCCTTGAAAAAGGGGAGGTGCCGATTGGGGCTATTTTAGTCTGGGAAGGTAAGGTTATTGCCAAAAACCATAATCAGAAGGAAGGGCTTTTCGACCCGACCACCCATGCCGAGATACTGGTAATTCGTGAGGCGGCTCAAAAACTTAACAACTGGCGGCTTAAAAAAGCAAAGCTTTTTGTGACGGCCGAACCCTGTGTTATGTGCATGGGTGCCATTATTCAGGCGCGGATTCCCGTTCTTGTCTTTGGCATGAATGAATTTAAATTTGGTGGCGTCGAGTCAACGGCGGATCTTCGAAATCATCCGATGATCCCTGCCGAGATGCAAATTTATGGTGGGATAATGGAAAAAGAGTGTCAGGAATTGATGCAGACTTTTTTTAAAAATAAGCGTTAAATAGGCGAAAAATATCCCCAAAAGTGGAAGTAGAAAGGATTATCATGGAAAAATCAAAGGTTTATTTTACCTCATTAAGAACAAGCCGCAAAAATAATTTGCTGACTAAGCTTAAAGGACTTTGTATCCAGGCTGGTATGGGAGAAATTGATTTTAAAAATAAATTCACGGCCATTAAAATTCACTTTGGTGAACCGGGAAATCTTGCCTACCTGCGGCCGAATTTTGCCAAAGTAGTCGCGGATCTGGTCAAAGAACTGGGTGGCAAAGTGTTTCTGACCGATTGTAACACCTTATACGTCGGCCGCCGCAAAGAAGCTCTGGAGCACATGGATGCGGCTTACGAAAATGGCTACAATCCCTTTATGACCGGTTGTCAAATTATCATCGGTGATGGCTTGAAGGGCGCGGATGACGTGGAAGTTCCGGTTGAAGGTGGCGAATATATCCAAACCGCTAAAATTGGCCGAGCCGTTATGGATGCCGATATTCTCATTTCGATGACCCATTTTAAGGGCCATGAAAACACTGGCTTCGGTGGGACTTTAAAAAATATTGGCATGGGTTGTGGATCCCGCCGGGGGAAAATGGAAATGCATTCCTGTGGGAAACCCTCGGTAAAGGAAGAAAAATGTACGAGTTGTTTTGCCTGTGCCAGGATTTGCGCTTTTTCGGCTATTTCCTACCGTGAAAGTGATAAAAAGGCTCAAATTGATCATGATCTTTGTGTGGGCTGTGGGCGCTGTATTGCCGTTTGTCCCTTCGATGCCATTTATCCACCCTTTAATGAGAGTAATGATATTCTCAATTATAAAATTGCCGAGTATACCAAGGCTGTCGTCGCTGGCCGGCCCCAATTTCATCTCAGTTTTGTTATGGATGTTTCCCCCGATTGTGATTGCCATGCCGAGAATGATCTACCGATTATTCAGGATGTCGGTATCTTTGCCTCCTTTGATCCAGTAGCCCTGGACATGGCCTGTGCCGATGCCTGTAATGCCTCACCGATCATTAAAGGCAGTTATCTGGATGAACAGGAAAACCTGTCTACGGATCGCTTTAGCAGAACCCATCCCAAGACCAACTGGAAAGCCTGTATTGACCATGGGGTGAAAATAAAACTGGGTAATGATAAGTATGAATTAATTAAAGTTTAAGAACAGAGATTTTAAAGTACTTAAAAAAACAGAAAGATTTTGGGGTGAAAATGATATTGACAAAAGGGTGATTAAATGATCGAGTTTGTAGTTCTGGTATTATTTTTAGTAAATTTGATTGTACTGTCGAGGTATGACAGATGGAGGAACAATGATGAGTTTAGGGAAAAAATTGTCTGTTTTTATTGCCGGTTTGGTCTTCGTTGGTTTGTTAATATTGATTTTTGTCAGTAATGGCTATACTAATAAATTGCTTTTAGAAAACGAAGCTAAAGCCGGTATTGCACGGGGTACTTCTGTGCGGGGTGCTATTGATAAGGAATTGGAGACAACCAAAACGGCAGTTCAGTTGATCGCCAATAATCCTGAAACCCAAAGGGTATTTAATGAACGAAATCGGCAAGAACTTTTAGATATGTACTCAAAAAGTTTTTCTGAGATATCAAAAGATGTAGCTCAATTTCAATTTCATTTACCTGATTCAACGTCTTTTTTAAGGTTACATAAACCTGAAAAGTATGGTGATAGTTTAAAAGATATTAGAGAAACAGTTAACAAGGCAAATTCTTCCAATCAAATCGTTATGGGCTTGGAAGAAGGTGTCGAAGGTTTTGGTTTAAGAGTGGTTGTTCCGGTCAACTATAATAATAATTTTATCGGAACAGTTGAGTTTGGCAATGATTTTGGTGAGGAATTTTTAATGGATTTAAAAGAACAGTTTGGTGGTGATAACTATTTTATTTATCGTTTAAAAGAAGACGGCTCAGGGGTTGGTGAGTCTATTGCAGCAACAGTTGATGATGATCAATGGCCGGTTAAACCGGAGATTGTGGCTGGCTTAACTGATGGTGAGATTCGGTATACAACCACAGCCAGCAATAAGGAAGGAATTGTTTTAATTCCTTTTAAAGATTTTAATGGTGGGGTAATTGGCTTTATCAAGGTGGTTGAAAGTCGGGCTGATATTTTATCGCAGATACGTACAAATAAGCTTGTGATGTATTTTATTGCATTATTAGTGATTTTAATAATACTTTTGTTTTTGATGTTGATAGTAAAAAAAATAATAAAAGATCCTTTAACGAAGATAACGGGCATAGCTAATAAGGTCCAGGAAGGTGATTTAAGTGTTGCTATTGATATAAAATCAAAAGATGAGATAGGGGTATTGGCAAATGCCTTTTCTGAGATTATTCATACCTTGGATGCGGTGACTAAAGATATTAAGGATACAGCACATGCGACATCTATTGGTGATTTAACAAAGAGGAGTGATCCTACTAAATACAAGGGGGATTACAGCAATTTATTAGTAGAAATAAACGCTTTAGCGGATGGGGCTATTAATCGATTGGATGCGATTCCTTTTCCTATTACTTTAATGGATACAGAATATCGGGTTAAATTTGCAAATCAGACGGCACTTGAATTATATGGAAAAACTAACAGAAAAGATCTTTCCGATGAATATTGTTATAACTTATTTGCATGTGAAGCTTGTAATACTGATAATTGTCCTTTAAAAGCTTCTATGTCAAGTGGGGTTACTGAAAAAATAGAATCGGAAAAGAATGGTTTTTATTATGTTATTAGTAACACCCCTCTTAAAGATAGTGAGGGCAATATAAATGTATTACTTGAAGTTATTGTTGATCAGACTGATATAACTAAGGCACAGAAAGAATCAGAGAAGGCACATCAGGAGTCGTTAAAACAGGCAGAAAAAATACATGAGCAAATGGTGGAAGCTGAAAAACAGGCTGAGTTTCAGAAAGAATTAACGAAAAAATCAGAAGAACTGGCTGAAGATATTAAAAGGCAAATGATATTATCTAAGGAGCGGGCTGATTATCAGGATCGTGAGGTTGAAAAATTAATTGCCAACATTAATCGATTAGCTCAGGGTGATTTAAATATAATTATAGAAGAGGAAGCCTATAATGAAAATACTAAACAAGTGGCACAGATTTATCAGGGTATCAATGAAAGTTTAGTTAATAGTGTGGATGCCACTAAATCTTATATTTCTGAGGTGTCGGATAATTTAAGTCAAATGGCAAACCGGGACTTTACCGGTCGTATTTCACGCACATATTTAGGTGATTTTGTTCAATTAAAGTTATCGATTAATAACATTGCTGATCAGATTAGTGAGGTCATGAGTGAAATTACCCAAGCTTCTCAGGAAGTGGGATCAGGTTCTAATCAGGTGGCGATAGCAGGACAAAGTTTAGCTGAAGGATCTTTAAAACAGGCAGGGGCAATACAGGAGATTAGTGCTAGTATTGCGTTAGTTGCTGATCAGATTACTGAAAACGCTGTAAATTCAAGCAAAGCAAATGAGTTAGTAAGCAAGTCAAAGTTAGATGCACAAAAAGGCAATGAACAAATGGGTGAGATGCTTCATGCAATGAGTGAAATTAACGAATCATCAAACAAGATTTCTAATATCATTAAAGCCATTGACGATATTGCCTTTCAAACAAATATACTGGCATTAAATGCGGCAGTTGAGGCGGCAAGGGCAGGTCAACATGGCAAAGGTTTTGCGGTAGTGGCTGAGGAAGTTAGAAATCTGGCGGCAAGGAGTGCGGATGCGGCTAAAGAAACAGCCGAATTGATTGAAGGATCTATTGTAAAAGTTAATGCTGGGACTGAGATAGCCGATAAGACTTCGGTTAGTTTAGTTACGATCTTAGAAGAAACAGAAAAAGTTGCTAATTTAATGGAGGATATTGCTAAAGCTTCTAATGAACAGGCGACTGGTATAGGCCAGGTAAACACAGGGGTAGAAGAAGTGGCAATTGTGGTACAGACAAATTCGGCGACAGCTGAGGAGAGTGCAGCTGCCAGTGAAGAACTAACTAGTCAGGCTGAGATGCTAAAAGAACTCGTGGGTGCATTTAAGATAAAAATTGGAAATAATAGTGCCCAAATAGGAATGATCGGTAAGAATAAGCTTAATACCGGTGCTGGTATAAAAACCATTGATTTAAGTGATAAATATTAAAAGGGTGATCAGGATGTCAACTATTGAAGTAATGGTTGACTTCTCTAGAGAGATTTTAAAATACTTTTTAAATATGATATGAGATAATACATGTGTTACAAGAAAATACAAAAAAGGAAAGACCTCTGATATAATGTTGTTTACCACAAACTAACAAGAATCGGAGGGATCTTTCCTATGAAACCAATTATAACAGAAGAAATGAGATTTCGTCAAAGAGTAGTTGAGTATGCCATTAAATATGATAACAATGCTAAGGCAGCAAGAAGATATCACACAAGCCGTCAGCAAGTTCAACGTTGGCGAAAGAAATATGATGGGACTGTAAATTCATTAGCAAATGGAAGCAGGCGGCCGCATTTTCATCCCAATCAGCATACCCAAGCGGAGCTGGACTTAATCAAGCACAACCATCGCTATCATCGCCATGAAGGTTATGCTCAAGTTTACCGCAAGTTAAGAGACTCTGGCTATAAGCGAAGCTATGACTCAATGTGTCGGCAGATAAGAAAAATGAAACTGACTATCTCCCATAAAAGAAAGAGTTACCCTAAATCTAATTATCGTAAAAATACCGCGACATATCCAGGAGAACGGGTACAGATCGATGTAAAGTTCGTGCCAAATGAGTGTATCGGCTTTGCCAGTCATCATAGCCGATATTACCAAATAACAGCAATAGACGAATATTCAAGGAAAAGATATTTAGAACTAGTCAATGAAAACAGCACCTATACGACATCTGAATTTTTAAAACGATTAGAAAAAAACTTGGGCTTCAAAATAAAACTGGTTCAGACAGATAACGGATTTGAATTTGTAAATGATACCGATCGCACACAAAAAAAGACTCGATTTGAAAAACAATTAAAAAATCTAGAGATAAAGCATCATCGAATTAGGCCGTATTCGCCTTGGCAAAACGGAATAGTCGAGCGCAGTCATCGGATCGACAATGAATTGTTTTATAATAAAAGACGTTTTAGAAGTTATCAACAAATGGAGAAGTCATTTAAAAGATATCGAAAACGATACAATAACATCGCACGGAAAATATTAAATTTTTCAACACCAAATTAAATAGTCGAAGCATATTACTCTAAAAATGTTGCTTAAAATAAGATTGCTTATGGATGATTAACTAAGGATTGAGATTACTTTTCTTCCTGAAAGAATAATGAGTTAGCAATTATGAGTACTCAAGCATTATTTAGAGACTATTTTCAGAAATCGTAAAAAAAATATTTGACATCTCTAGAATAAATATGAAAAAAAAAAAAAAAAAGCATTGATTATATTATT
>RRZT010249403.1_pt1 | contig 10214 bp, 9 predicted proteins | sample 2165551 | NCBI WGS metagenome assembly RRZT01 (sample SAMN10456910, study PRJNA506462) | wastewater metagenome | biome: wastewater; feature: sludge; material: wastewater sludge; isolation source: wastewater sludge with Escherichia coli K12::gfp cells carrying plasmid... | place: USA: Moscow, Idaho ...
CGCTTCGCCGTGCAGACACCTTCTGCAGATACCAGGCAACCCCCAGCGAAATGGAATCGCCAAAGTCGTGCAACGCATCAGACAGAATAGAAACACTGTTGGTGTAAATACCCCCAATAAGTTCGATAATCGCAAAAATGAAATTTAAGAAAAAGGCAACCCGTATATTTCCGGTCGATGTATCGTGTGTATGAAGATGATCGTGTCCCATGATCGTTATATTCTTTAGTCTATAAAACACCCTTCCCCAACATTTTGTTACGATGGGAGAGGGATAAGCTTCGTTATTTTTCTTAAACAACCTGCTTGCAAAGATGGAATATTTAATCGGTTTAGCCTATGTTCTGATACAAATAATGCGTCTGTATTTTAAGATATTGATTTTAGTCTTATCGTTTTGAATGTTATATTAATTAACTATATTTGTGAGATTAAAATCAAAGTATGGAATTAACTACAGGAATATACGAGACTCTTATCTACAAAGCTTTACAAGATAAATTAATTAATCTTAATCCTTTAAAATATCATTCGTTTACGGATTCGATAGATGAAGCCGAAGCACCTAAATTGATAGCTAATTATATATCAAAAATACTTCATAGAATATTATCTGATGATAGTTTTGAGTCTTTATCGCAGCGAATAGAATTTGTAAATAGTGTTTTTAAATACGTTGAGTCTGAGTGGGAATGGGATTTAAATGAAGATTATCTTATACAACAAAATAATCTGTTAACGGGGATTATTGATCGGGTGGGAATGACAGACGAACAAGTAAAAAGTCTTAGAACTAGCCTACGACCTCTTTCTGGCTTTAATGTTAGTAACTTGTTTACAGGAAGTAATTCTGATATTTCGATAGACAATGAGATATGTAGAGATATTCTTTCGGCCGATCGGATTTCATGGATTGTTGCTTTTATTCGATTTTCAGGGATAAAAATATTTGAAGAATCATTACGAAAATTTGTGGAGAGGCCAGGAGCTGAGTTGCGTGTAGTAACCACAACCTACATGGCAGCCAGCGAACCAAAAGCAATTCAATTATTAGCCAATTTACCCAATACAAAGATACGAGTATCATACAATACCAGCATTGAAAGATTACATGCAAAATCTTATATTTTTGAAAGAAATTCAGGATTTAGTACAGCCTATATAGGCTCCTCTAATATCTCTAAATCAGCACTTACAAAAGGATTGGAGTGGAATATTAGAGTAACAAATCAAGAAAACCCTCATATAATCCAAAAAGCATTAGCAACATTTGATACCTACTGGAATAATCCAGATTTCGAAGACTTTACAAAAGGCGGAATTGATAAATTCAGGAAGGCTATTGAGATTGAATATAACAAAAAGAGTGGAGAAGTTAAAGATGAGTTATTACAGACCTTCCATATCCAAAATCATCAAAAGAGTGTCTTGTCTAAGTTGAAGGTAGAGAGAGAAGTACATCGTAATTTTCGGAATCTAATTGTGGCAGCAACAGGAACCGGAAAAACTGCTATTGCGGCTTTTGATTATAAAAATCAATGTAAAGGACATCCGGAGAATTATAGACTTTTATTTGTTGTACACCGCGAAGAAATACTTAGACAAGCATTATCTACTTTTAGGTCTATTCTGAACGATGCTAATTTTGGAGAATTATGGGTGGGAAATTACACTCCTTCAAAAAATGGAAATTTAAATCATCTATTTATTTCTGTTCAAACCTTTAATTCCAAAAGACAGTTTTTTCAAGATACATTACCTGCTTCGTATTACGACTACATTGTAATTGATGAAGCGCATCATAGTACTGCAAACAGTTACCGAGATTTGTTTGCACAATTTACACCTCATATTTTTCTGGGACTAACTGCTACTCCCGAGCGTATGGATGGCGAAAGCATATTGCCCGACTTTAATAATCGCATTTCGGCTGAAATACGCCTGCCTGAAGCGCTTAATTTATTGCTTTTATGTCCGTTTCAGTATTATTGTATAACAGATGATGTGGTAGATTTAAGAGATGTTGATTGTCCTGGTGGTAGATACGATATAAACCAGTTAACACAAAAACTATGTGATCCAAGGCGTTTACAAATAGTTGTAAAGGCTGTGATTAATTATGTAGCAGATGAATTTAATTGTAAAGCTTTATGCTTTTGTTCCAGTATGGAGCATGCAAAATTCATGAAGGAAGGTCTATGTAAAGCGGGATTGAATGCAGCGTATCTTACATCTTTAGACCCAAAAGATAAAAGACAAAGGGTTTTAAAAGAGCTCCAGGATGGACTTATAAATTATCTTTGCGTAGTTGATTTATACAACGAAGGCGTGGATATTCCTGAAGTAGACACAGTGCTTTTTTTGCGACCTACTGAAAGTTTAACCGTTTTTTTACAGCAATTAGGTCGAGGGTTACGTTTGGATGCAGGAAAAGAGGTTTTAACTGTACTTGACTTTGTTTCGCAAGCTCACAAAAACTATAATTACGAATCCCGTTTTAGGGCACTTATTGGACGTACAGTTCGCTCTGTAAGCGATGAAATTAATAATGAATTTGCGCTTTTACCAAGAGGATGTTCTATTCGTATGGAAAAGCTTGCTAAAGAATATATTCTAAACAATATTAACACTTCTATATTTGATCTAAGAAGACTACGTCGAGAAGTAGAATTATTTCGCGTTAATTCACACCTTGAACTTACATTGATCAACTTCTTGAATTATTTTGATCAGGATATTCGGATAATATATGCCAATAAAACGCTTAAATGCTGGACAAAATTAAAGATGCTTGCTAATCAATTAAACTATACACAAGATGCTATGACTACTCTTCTTGAAAAAGGAATGAGTCGGTTGATCCATGTTAATTCAATTAATTATCTATCTTTTATAAAACAACTAATTGAAAATGGCTTTCGATTAAATGTTAATTCAAATAATGCCGAAACCTATGCAGTTATGTTTTATTATGATATCTTTCAAGAGGAAAGTGGGAAATTAGGATTTGCTACAATATACGATGCCATAGGGCAAATTGCAAATTATCCTTATTTTGTTCAAGAGCTTAAAGAAATTATTGAATATCTGGAAGATAAAATTAATCACTTGCCTAAACCTATAGAACTAGGTTATCCAACTGTATTAGATTTACATGGATGCTATACGCGAGAACAGTTGTTAGTTGTTTTCGGCAAATCAACTCCTGTTAAAAAGGGGAATATTCCAAGAGAAGGAAATTTGGAATTGAATGATTTAAATACAGAAATACTCTGGGTAACACTTAATAAATCCGATAAAGATTTTTCCCCTTCAACCCAGTATGAAGACTATGCAATAAACGATGTATTGTTCCATTGGCAGTCAAAGAATAATACATCTCATTCTAATTCAGGAAGACGATTTCTTGAACAAAGCAAAACCAAACGCAAGATTCTTCTTTTTGTACGTGAAAACAAAAAAGATGTTTTTGGCCTGACTTCTCCTTACTATTGTTTTGGTCTGATAGATTATGTTGACTCCTTTGGTGATAAACCGATGAATATCACTTGGCAGCTTCAAGAACCTATTCCTCCTTATTTATTACTTAAAGCGGAGAAAATGGCTGTAGGTTGAAAAATTCAATCTGGTTAATAAGTCTTGTATTGTGTAAGCTGACAATTGTTGTTGCTTTACCAAGCTAAATAAAACAATCCCCCGGGGTAGGTCCTGTTTTTTTTCAGAGGGCTTGATTCGGGGGATTGTTCTTGTTTAGGCTAGTAGCCTGTAGAGTAGGCTGGATCCGGCTGCCAGGATAAGGCTCCAGCCCATCAGGGTGGAGGCGGCGGATTGCGTTGAGACAGGGTGATCAGCATTCCCAGTGCTCCCAGCGCAATTTCCTTTTCGCCCATCAGCATGGCCAGCACAATCAGGAGGCGGAGGTATTGGTGGGTTGCCTGATTGCTGCTTTTTGCTCCGAAAAAAGCAACTTGCCAATACCAAAAGAAAATCCAAAATCATTTTTACTTGTTTCATCTTACTTTCTTGTTTTTAATGTTGTTATACACTGTTTTATTTTGCTCCATGTTGTAATGAAGTGTTTTTGAAATAATTAGTTGGAAATTGCTACTCTGCCTCCCGAAGGGTGAGTATCTTCTGTATGGAGGCAGCAATCTGGATGATCAGCTTCTTGTATTGCATCCGGTTGTCGCCGTTTACCTCGCTAATGTAGCGGCTGTAGGCTATCTCCTGGGCATAGGCAGATACGTAATGGCTAACCCCCGCGGCATTGGGATAACCCGTTTGAATAAGTCGGCCGAAATCCATGAAACTATCCTCCCGGTTGTTGTACCTCCTGAAGCTGAGCCCCCCTTCGTTCAGCCGTATTTTATCCCCGGTCCAATAAGGATTGTTGTTGTTGCTTCCGTAGGCGCAAATACCAAAAAGGTTGTTTCCAAGCTTTGTGAGGTTACTGGAGGCCCATCCGCTTTCTATGGCGCACTGGGCCAGTATCACCACCGGATTAATACCAAATTTTTCGCCCGCGGCTTTGGCCATGGGGTAATATTCCTTTACAAAAATCTCTTTCAACATCGTACTGTCCTGTTTAATTTACTTGCGTGATTAAAATTAGAATTGTACCCCCGGAACGTGCATCCGGGAGTACAAGGAAAGATTAATAAACGTGCTCTTTGTCGCAATCTTCGGTTACGGTTACGGTTGTGGTCTGCAACTTTTCGTACTTCACATTGTCTGTAAGCTCGCGCAGCAATACACCCGGGCGGAACACGATACGTGCACGTTTGAACAAAGCCGTATTAAAGGTCTCTGCCGTGCTGCTGCCCTTACTGCCGGCAATTAACTGAAAGCTTCCGAAGCCATCAAGTTTCAAAACATCACCTTCGGATAGTCTGTCAATCATTGCATGGATCAGTCCGTCTATCACCAGCATCACATCGCCGCGTGAGGCGGTACTGTGGCTTGCCACGGCTTCGCAAAGCTTGTTAAAACTGATTTTGTTGGCTGCGCGGGTCTGTCCGTAAAACAAACGTGCATCGGCAGGAGCGTTGGCAGACATGTCTTTTCTCTTTACAATACTATACTTTAAACTCATAAAATTAAATGTTATAAATGTTAAATAAATGGATGTTTTGTTACGTAACAATACAAAGATACTACAGGGTGTAAGGGCGCTGATTGTCAATATTCATGAGTGTTCGTGTATGTGCAAATAAGTGCAGATATTACCCTTATTGTATTTGTAAATGAATATTATTGAAACATAAAAAGTACTTTATAGTTTGCATATATGGAAGTAAAAGATTATCTTTGTTTTTTTAGTGAACATAATGATACCTTAAAGCTCTAAGCTAATGGAAAAACAACCAATCAAAAGTTACGGCTGGTCACAGCTCGCACAGTTATATTCTCCGGAACTTACACCTGCAGGTGCTTCCCGCCAACTTCGCAGTTGGGTGGCAAAGCATCCCACGTTACTCTCCCTTTTACACCAGGACGGATGGCAAAAAGGCGGACGAAGGTTAACGCCAAGGCAGGTTTCCATCCTTTTTGATTGCCTGGGTTGCCCATAAACCTAATCTAAGGTATACAATCAGATACATCTTTTTTGAGATAAACGCGGCTCGTTTACCGTGATGCCATTACTCGTTTACCGTGAATGCACGGTTCGTTTATTGTGTGCCAACGGCTCGTTTATTGTTTACTCCTTACCGGCTGGTTGGGGGAAGGATATTCTATGTTAAAAAAAAATAATAACAGGCTGAATGGATAGGCTGTTTAATTAAACTATAATGAGAAAATTTAAAAGATTCGCAGCCCTGCGCGAGAAGTTGAAGCAACTTTGCGGAAGTAAAAAATTTGTGTTCAGTGTATACCTCGACAACGTTCGGGGAAGAGCGGACGAGTACGCACTTGTTGCAGAATTGCTGGAATACATTAGTTGTTCGTCCGATTTCGCCCAAGGAGGCAATGCCCGGTTTAAAGAAGAGTTTTGGCAACATTACGGTGCGTTTGTAAACGAACGCATGGAAGGAAGCTACCTCCGGATTCGGTATTTTGAGGCACAACACGAGAAACAGCGTAAGGAAGATGCCGCAGTTTGCCGCCGGTTTAAGCCCAATGTAATGGTGGTGCGCCGCGACCACGAGTATTTTATAGGCAGGCAGCGGTCGCGCACTACCAACGTATCGGTACTGGCTGTTTTGTTCGGACTGATGCAGTCGGGATGGATGAACCGCATTTCGAAAGTGGATTTCTGCAAATCGGCTGCCCTTTTTCTGGGGTTTAATGTAAAATCGTCCACCTTGATAGACCTCATGCCGGAACTTACCAAAGATAAGGTGGTAGAGGTGTTAAAGGGTATGATAGAGGAGATTAAGTCGTTTCCGAACGTAAACAACATGACTTAATATTTGTTAACCCGTGTGATACATGCCCGATGCGGTGCGGAGTGTGGCTATTTTCTAGCCTCCCTTGCAGCTGTATCGGGCATGTATTAGTTTTGTCCCCGTTGCAACAATAAAAGCCGGAGCCGGAGGGCACGGTAAGACGGAACGATATCTTCCGGATATTTGATTGAAAAAGATTTAAATTTCCTTCTATATTAATAAGGAGTGACGGACATGGAATTGCTAACCTGCCCAAACCCCGCTTCCATACAGCGATGTATGGTGACCACAATAGAAACGAAGTGCTTTAAATCCAAATGTTATTAATAAAAAACGACTGAATTGATGAACGCAAATGCATTTTCGATGGAAAGCCTGGTAAAGGGGGGCTTTATAAATATTCCCCGCTATTTGCTGAACGCCCTTTTTGGCGAGAACGAGGAGGAGCGGCAGCATGCCTGGGTATATCTGTTTATGCTTACCTACTGTTTTTACGGGAACGGTTGTGTACGGTTGAACAAGCGGGTGTACTCCTGCGGTGCCGGCGAACTGGTAATTACCCGTAACAATGCCCTGGGAGTGCTTCGGCTTACTATGTATGCCTTCCGCAAAAGTGCCTCCACGCTGGTAGAGCGCGGGTTGCTGCGCATTTTCCCCGGCATTCGCCACACTCGTTTCGTAATACCCTTTTACGATGCCATTACCCGCTCCAATTTCAAGGAGCGGAGCAAAGGGGAGGCATTGCCTGCGGGCGCCGGAGGGGGTGCCCTTGCCGGCAAAGAAGATTATTCCATTTACCGATTTACGACCATTGTTCCGGAACCGGACCATAACAACAGCCAGTCCAGATGAATACAACCGAGATTTTTAAAGATGATTTCCAGCACACGCTGGAACAGTATATTGCCTTTAGTGTAGTAACCGACCCTACTCTTATCGGACGTATGGTGGGCAAGGTTACGCCGGATATGTTTGTAAACGAGGCTTTTGCCTTTATTTTTGACACCGCCGCACACCTGTTTGGCGAAGGGGTGGCTATGGATCACCTCAGTCTTACGGCGGCCATGAGGGCCCGCGATCCGAAGTTATTCAAAAAGTACGGCGGTTTATCTGTACTGGGCGAGGCGATGACGGGCCTAAGACATGTGGATAATGTGATGGATTATGTGGCAGAGCTTAAAAGTCTGTATCTGAGGCGTAAGAGTCACTCGCTGTTGTTCGATCTGCAGGGCAAGCTTGCCAATGCCGCCGTACCGGTTGGCGATGCGCTGAACGATTGCCTGGCTGCTTTGCAACTGCTGATGCGTGAGGGTGTGGACGAGTCCAAGGTAAAGCATGTGGCTGATCTGGCCCGCGAGATGATGGAGCGGCACCGCAACCTGGCTCGCGAAGGTATTACCTCGCTGGGTGTTTCCACCGGATTGTATGAGTTCGATTATATTACGGGGGGATTGTACAAAGGGGAGATTGCGGTACTCAGTGCCCGTCCGTCGTACGGAAAAACGGCTCTGGCCATACACATTGCCCTGCAGGTGGCTATGCAAGGTATTCCGGTGATGTTCTTCACCCTCGAGATGTCTGAGGCGCAGATGACCAACCGTATTATTGCCGCCCTTACGGATATTGCTCCCGAGAGTCTGCGTAAATCGGGGATGACGGAGGCGGAGTTGTCCGAGCTGGACCGCCTTATCAACGAGCGGCTGGTGTCTCTGCCCCTGTCTGTTGTCTACCTCAGTGCGCCCCGTGCCGAAGACATACGTGCCCAGGTGTTACTTGCCGTAAACGGGGACCGGTGTGGCATGGTGGTGGTGGATTACCTGCACCTGATGAATACCGATTCGGCACGGCACAACAACATGGTGAACGCGGTGGGCGACAATGCAAATGCCCTCAAACAGCTTGCCGTGGATGCCGATATCCCTTTGCTGCTGCTCTCGCAGATGAACCGCGATGTGGAGCGACGATCCGAAAAGGTGCGTCTGCCCATGTTGGCCGACCTTCGCGACTCGGGGGTGATTGAGCAGGTGGCCGATACGGTGGTGTTTATCCATCGTCCCGATATGCAGGGCATTACAACAGACGAGAATGGCGATTCGCTGGAAGGTGTGGCCAAGCTGCTGGTGATGAAGTGCCGTAACAGTGGTACCGGTCAGGCACGTTTCCGCTTTAACCGAACCTTTACGAAACTGAGCGATTACAAACGTTTTGCATAGTATGGGAAAGCTTTCATACAGTGCCGAAACCGTAAAGAAAGCGGTGCGCATTGAAGAGGTGATAGGGCGGTACGTCCGTCTGGTACAGAAATCGGGCGGATCCAGTATGGGGCTTTGTCCGTTTCATCCCGACAAAAATCCCTCCTTCAGCGTGCATCACGGTAAGCAGTTTTACCAGTGTTTCTCCTGCCATGAGGCAGGCGATGTGATTCGCTTTGTGCAGGAAATAGAGGGTTGCTCCTTTACCGAAGCCCTCGAAAAGCTCGCCCTTCACGCCGGTATCGCTCCGCAAAGTCAACCTTCGCCGGCAACGGATCCAGCCATTCCTGTTGAGTCGGGAAGCGGACTCGGGTTTCATACGCCACATGGGGTAGAGGAGGTGGTGCTTACCGAAAATGAACGGAAGGATGCGATATACAGGAACGAACGTTTCCTGAAGTCGCTTTACGGACACATGTCTCCAATCAAGGGAATGGTGTATGCGTATGTAGATTTTGAAGTGGGGATGTCGGGTGGGTATCAGTCGCCGGAGTTTAAGGCGATGAAGAACCGGATTGTGTTTCCCATCCGCGACCGTCAGGGTGTGCTTGTTGGATTTTCTGCCCGAAAAATGGGTGAAGGTCCTTGCACGGAAGGGTATTCGCCCAAATACATCAATACCAAGAGCAACGGACTGTTTAAGAAGAGTGAGCTGCTGTACGGTTTGCATCTGGCGGAGACTTCCATTCTGAATGAGGGGATGGTTTGGGTTACAGAGGGGCTGAAGGATGCCATTGCCATGTATGCCGCCGGGTATCGTAATGCGGTGGCGTTGATGGGGTGCGACATGAGTGATTTTCAGTGCAGCCTTATCGCCGGGCTTTGCAAGAGGGTGATTTTGTTGCTGGATCCGGACGAGGCCGGAATGCGGGGTGCCGCCAAAGCTGCTGCCAAACTGAAGGCTGTGGGGGTGCATGTGATGGTGATGCAGTTACCCGATGGCGAAGATCCCGATTCGCTGTTCCGAAAACACGGCAAAGAGGGGTTGCGTGCCATTCTTCGCGAATGTCCTGATGCTGCATCTGCCAAAGCAGACTCCTCCCAGGTTACCACATCCGAATTTGTCTCTTCCGAAACCAATTTGAAGGAATCTGTGCCCGACGACACTGCCTTGATTCCTTTGGGCGCAGGGGCCGACAGACCCAGATTGATGGAAACGGAATCCGAATTGATTGGACGGATTACATCCTTACGAACGCAGTTGTTTGTTGACACAACCGATGCCAGATGTGTGGCGCTGCAAAGCGAGCTGATGGACACCTGCCGCCGACTGCGCGAGATATCAAAGCAGTTGAACCGTCCCGGTACCGTGTTGGGATTCTCCGCCTCCGGCTAAATGATGCAAATGATTATTGGAAGACTTTCAGAGTATTGACAAAGTGGATGTTGCTATATAATGCAACATCCACTTTGTTTTTGTGAGGTATCTTTTACGTATTGTTTCTTTGTTATTCCCACTTTACGGGGGTATTTAGAATAACTCCGTCCAATGTGTCTTGGGTGGAGAATGAATCGGCAAGGTATTGTACGCAAAGCATGATTAATGGTGTGTCGCCGTTGTTGCGTACGGCACGTA
>RRZT010563701.1_pt1 | contig 10214 bp, 5 predicted proteins | sample 2165551 | NCBI WGS metagenome assembly RRZT01 (sample SAMN10456910, study PRJNA506462) | wastewater metagenome | biome: wastewater; feature: sludge; material: wastewater sludge; isolation source: wastewater sludge with Escherichia coli K12::gfp cells carrying plasmid... | place: USA: Moscow, Idaho ...
ACCGATCGACATGCCGGTGGCGATCACCAGGCCGATGTCAAAGCGACTCACCGCGCCGGCACCGCTGGCGAGGATCAGCGGTACCATGCCGAACACCATCGCCGCCGTGGTCATCAGCACCGGGCGCAGGCGGATCGAGGCGGCTTCCTCGATGGCCTCGCGGATGCTCAGCCCTCTCTCGCGGCGCAGCTGGTTGGCGAACTCGACGATCAGGATGCCGTGTTTGCTGATCAGGCCGATCAATGTCACCAGGCCCACCTGGGTGTAGATGTTCATGCTCGAGAGGCCGAGGAAGATCGGGATCAGCGCGCCGCAGATCGACAGCGGCACGGTGACCAGGATCACCAGCGGGTCGCGGAAGCTCTCGAACTGCGCGGCCAGCACCAGGAAGATGATCGCCAGGGCCAGGCCGAAGGTGGCATACAGCGCACTGCCTTCCTGGATGTACTGGCGCGAGGCGCCGGCGTAGTCGAAGGTGTAACCGCGCGGCGCTTCCTCGCGGGCAATCTGCGCCACCGTATCCACGGCTTCGCCCATGCTGACGATCGGCACGCCTTCGATGATCGCCGCGTTGAGCTGCTGGAACTGCTTGAGCTTGGTCGGCCGGGCGCGGTCGCTGACCTTGATCAGGGTGCCCAGGGGTACCATCTGGCCGCTCTCGCTCTTGACGTAGTAGTTGCTCAGCCAGCCCGGGTTGTCGCGGTAGGCGCGCTCGACCTGGGCGATCACCTTGTAGCTGCGGCCGTCGATGGTGAAGCGGTTGACCTCGCCTTCACCGAGCAGGATGGCCAGGGTGGCGCCCAGGTCCTGCATGGACACGCCCATCTGCGCGGCTTTCTCGCGGTCGATATCGACCACCACCTCGGGCTTGTCGAAGGCCAGGTCGACGTTGAGGAAGGCGAACTTGCCGGACTCCATGGCCTTCTGCTTGACCCGTTCGGCCACCTGCAGCAGCGACTCGTAGTCATTCGGCGTATTGATCACGAACTGGAACGGCAGGCCCTCGCCGGTGCCGGGCAGCGACGGCAGATTGAAGCCGAAGATCTGCAGGCCGGGAATGTCGTTGAGACGACCCTGGACGATCGGCAGCAGCTCCATCTGGGTGCGCTCGCGCTCGTCCCAGGGCTTGAGCAGGAACCCGCCGATGCCCGCCTGCACGCCGTCGAAGCCGTTGATCTGGAAGGACGAGTAGTACTCGGGGAACTCCTTGAAGATCTTCACGAACTGGTCGGTGTAGGCGTTCATGTAGTCGAGGTTGGTCGGCTGCGGCGCATTGGCGAACAGGAACACGATGCCCTGGTCTTCCTCAGGCGCCAGCTCGCTCTTGCTGAACATCAGCAGCACCGGGATCAGGCACAGCACGATGACGGCGAACACCACCACCACCGGGCGGGTATTCAGGGTGCCGTGCAGGGCCTTCTGGTAGCGGCGCTTGAGGCGGTCGAAGATCTGGTCCAGCTTGTGCGCCAGGCCCGAGGGATTCTCCTCGTGGCGCAGCAGCTTGGCGCACATCATCGGCGACAGGGTCAGCGCCACCACGCCGGAGATGATCACCGCACCCGCCAGGGTCAGGGCGAACTCCTTGAACAGCGCGCCGGTCAGGCCCTCGAGGAAGCCGATGGGCGCGTACACCGCGGCCAGGGTGATGGTCATCGAGATCACCGGCACGGCGATCTCGCGGGCACCCTCGATGGCGGCATCGAAGGGCGTCTTGCCCTCCTCAATGTGGCGGTGGATGTTCTCCACCACCACGATCGCATCGTCCACCACCAGGCCGATGGCCAGGACCATGGCCAGCAGGGTCAGCAGGTTGATCGAGTAGCCCATCAGCTGCATGAAGAACAGCACGCCGATCATCGACAGTGGGATGGTGATCACCGGGATCAGCACCGAGCGGAACGCGCCGAGGAACAGGAACACCACGACGATGACGATCAGCACCGCCTCGGCCAGGGTCTTCACCACCTCGTCGATGGAGGCGCGGATGAACTCGGTGGCGTCGTAGGCGATGGACACCTTGAGGTTCGGCGGCAGCTGCGCTTCCAGCTCCGGCAGGGCGGCGCGTACGTGCTTGATGACGTCCAGCGGGTTGGCGCTGGGCGTGCCCTTGATGGCGATGTAGACGGACGGAATGCCGTCGAAGGAGCTGATCGAGTCGTAGTTGGCCGCGCCCATCTCCACCCGGGCGATGTCACGCACCAGCACGCGGCTGTCGCCGTCGGTCTTCACCGGAATCGCGCCGAAGGCCTCGGGCGACTTGAGGTCGGTGGTGGCGTTGATGCTGGTGACCACGTACTGGCCTTTCACTTCGCCGGCGGCGGCGAGGAAGTTGTAGCGCGGTACGGCACTGTTCACGTCAGTGGCGGCGATGCCGTAGGCGGCCATCTTCACCGGGTCCAGCCACAGGCGCATGGCGAACACCTGGTTGCCGAGGATCTCGGCTTCGGCCATGCCGGGCAGGGTGGCCAGCTTGGGCTGGATCACGCGCGACAGGTAGTCGGTGATCTGCGGGTTGGACAGCTGGTCGCTGTAGAAGCTGACGTACATCAGCGCCGACGCATCGGCCGCTTCCTTCGACAGCACCGGGTCCTCGGCATCCTGCGGCAGCTGGTTCTTCACCTCGTTGGCCTTGGCCAGCAGCTCGGTGAACAGGCGGTCGGTATCGGCACCGATGCGCGCATAGATGGAGATGGTGGAGAAGTTCTGCTGGCTCGACGACGTCATGTAGTCGATGCCTTCGGCGCTGGCCAGGCTCTGCTGTAGCGGCTGGGTGATGTAGCCCTGGATGGTCTCGGCATTGGCCCCGGGGTAGGCGGTGGTCACCGTGATCAGGGCGTTTTCCATCTGCGGGTACTGGCGGATCACCAGTTTGCCGAAGGCCTGGAAGCCCAGCAGGATGATCAGCAGGCTGACCACGGTCGCCAGGACCGGGCGCCGGATAAAGGGATCTGTGAAAGCCATGCTTGGCTCCTGGAGTCTGAGTCGGTGCGGGCTGCTGGTGCAGGCCCGCCCCTGTGATCAGTGCTGGCTTGGGTCTACTTGAGGACCTGGGCCTGGTCTTCGACGATGGCCACGTGGGCGCCGTTGTCGAGCTTGAGCTGGCCGGCCGTGACCACCTGCTCGCCGGCCTTCAGGCCCTTGAGTACCAGGACCTGGCCGTCGCGGCGTTCGCCGGTCTCGACGAAGCGGCGTTCGACCACCAGGCGGGGCTGGCCCTTGTCGTCCTTGACCACGGCGCCCTGGTCGTCCTTCTGCTCGCCGATCACGTACACCGAGTTGCCGTAGAGGGTGTAGGTGATGGCGGTTTCCGGTACCAGTACCTGCGGCTTCTCGCCTGGCAGCAGCACCTCGAGGTTGGCGAACATGCCCGGCAGCAGCTTGTTGTCCGGGTTGGGCAGCATGGCGCGGACCTGCACGTTGCGCGTGGTTTCCTCGACCTTGGGGTTGAGTGCGCTGATCTCGCCGCTGAAGACCTCGCCCGGGTAGGCGGCCAGCGACAGGCGCACGCTCTGGCCGATGGCCAGTTGCGGGTAGTCCTGCTCCGGCAGGAAGAAGTCGACGTACAGCCTGGACAGGTCCTGCAGGGTGGCGAAGGAGGTGCCGGGGCTCAGGTAGTCACCGGTGTCCACCTGGCGAATGCCGATGGTGCCGGCGAACGGCGCGAGGATGCGCTTCTTGTCCAGTTCGGCCTTGAGCTGGGTGACGCTGGCCTCGGCCTTGAGCAGTTCGGCGTTGAGGCGGTCGAACTCGCTCTTGGAGATGGCCTGGCGCTTGATCAGGTCCTGGCCGCGCTGATATTCGACGCGGGCCAGGGCACGCACCGCCTCGGCGGTGGCCAGGATGGCGCGCTCGACCTCGCTGTCCAGCTGCAGCAGCGGCTGGCCGAGGGTGACCTTCTCGCCGGACTGGAACAGCACTTCCTTGACCGTGCCCTGCACCTCGGCCGTCAGGTCCACGCCCTGATACGCCTTGAGTGTGCCGATGGCCGGCAGGCGGCTCTGCCAGGGCTGCTCGCGGGCGACGGCGGCAGACACGCTGATGGCCGGCTGTGGCGCCGAGAACATCTGGATCTGCTGGTAGATGGAGAAGCCTTTGTAGGCGGCGAGGGCGAGCACCACGGCGAGTACGACGCCCAGCATGATCAGCATGCGGCGGAGCAACATATTCCGGTTCCTTGGCAGGGCAGAAAGGGCCTGGGAATAGGCAAGACGGGCACCATAGTGCCACTTGACCGGCAAGTCAAAAGCCTGGCGTTTGCAAAAGTTTGCCAGGCCATTATGACGCAACAGATCGTTGCAAGAACCACACAGATGGCTGCAGAAACGCTACATCCCTGTACCGTTTCGCCGCAACTCGCCTGCCGCTCAGGCGGTCAGGCGCTGGGTGACCTCGCTCAGCTCGCCGGACAGGTCGTGCAGGGCATGGCTGGCGGCCTGGGTGCGCTCGACGTTTTCCTGGTTGGCGCTGGCGATGGCGGTGATCTCGGTGAGGTTGCGCGAGATGTCCTCGGCCACCGAGGTCTGTTCCTCGGCGGCGGTGGCGATCTGCCGGTTCATGTCGCGGATCGCCTCCACCGCGCCGGTGATGCGCTGCAGCATGGCGCCGGCTTCGGTGACCTGGGTGACGCCTTCCTCGCTGCGGCTCTGCCCGCTCTCGATGGCACGCACGGCGTTGAGCGCGCCGGTCTGCACGGTATCGATGATCTGGTTGATCTCGGCGGTGGACTCGGCGGTGCGCTGGGCCAGGTGGCGGACCTCGTCGGCCACCACGGCAAAGCCGCGGCCCTGCTCGCCGGCCCGGGCCGCCTCGATGGCGGCGTTGAGCGCCAGCAGGTTGGTCTGCTCGGCGATGCCGCGGATCACTTCGAGGACCTTGCCGATGCGTCCGCTGTCGGCCTCCAGACGGCGGATCACCTCGGCGGTATTGGCGATCTCGCTGCGCATGCCGGTGATGGTCTGGATGGTCGATTCCATCACCTTGCCGCCCTGGCGCGCCGAGCTGTCCGCATCATCGGCCGCATGCGCGGCCTCGACGGCGTGACGCGCCACTTCCTGGGCGGTGGCGGACATCTCGTGCATGGCGGTGGCGACCTGATCGGTGCGCTCGAACTGCTCGTTGATACCCAGGGTCATGCGCGAGGCGATCTGGTTCAGCTCGCCGCTAGCGTTGTTCAGGTTGCCGCTGCTCAGGCGCAGGCTCTCGGTGGTGCTGGCGAGGAAGTCGCGCAGGGTGTTGGCGGCGCGGGCCAGCATGCCCAGCTCGTCCTGGCGCGAGGAGTCGACCCGCTGGCCGAAGCGGCCGTGGCTGAGCTGGTCGACATGGCTGATCAGGTGGCGAATCGGGATGATCAGGTGGCGGTTGACCAGCCACAGGCTGAACAGGGCGATCACCACGCTGGCGGCCAGCATCACCAGGCTACCCAGCAGGATGGTGCGCTCGGCACCGGCATTGATCTGCTTGGCCTGCGCCAGGCCCTGCTCGTGCAGCCGGCTGACCAGCGCACTCATCTGCTCGCTGGCGGCACGGTCGATACCCTTGACCGCGGCATCGCCGGCCTTGCTGTCGCCACCGGCAGCGACGAAGGCATCGCGCCCTTTGCGGTAGTTGGCGCCGAGGGTCTGGTGCTCGCTGCGCAGGCGCTCGACCTGGCTCTTCAGCGCGGCATCATCGCTGGCCAATACGGCCAGCTCGCCGAGGATGTCCTGCACCTTGCGCTCCTGGGCCTCGAACTGGCTCCAGTACTTGTTCAGACTGTCGCTGTCCTGACCGCGCAGCAGGACGTTCTTCCACTCCTGCACCTGGATCTTGAATTCGACGTTGGCCGAGTCGATCAGCCGGGAAGCTTCCAGCGGCCCCTCGAGCAGGCCGCGATAGGCCTGCATGCCGCCGGAAAGGAAGCTGAAGCAGGCCAGGGCGGTGATCAGGATCAGCGCCAGGCTGCCGCCGAGCAGCGCGAGAATCTGTGCGCGCAGGGATTTTTGCAAAAACATGGGGGGGACCTCGTGGCGGGTAGTAACCCTCCGCCACCCGAGTGGGCGGCGGCATTGCGGATATCCCTATCCGTCGGCGATGACAGGCCGGTGACAGCGCCTGGCGCTGTCGACTTCAGTATAGGTCGGCACTGTGTGGCTGGCCTTGAGCCTTCGGCGGGGACTTTCTCCGCCTCAGGCCAGGCGCAGATGGTTGTCCCAGAGCCCGGCAGGCAGCTCCAGCGGGCGCACGGCGATCTGCTCGCCGCGGCAGTCGTAGAGGCGGCAGCGACCCTGGCCGGAAGTGACCACGAAGCCGTCGGCCACCGCGCCGACCCCGGCGCAGTCCGGCAGCGGGGCATCGAGCAGCAGCTCGGTGCTGTCCAGGTTCCAGATGAAGAAGCGGTTGCCGCGTGGCGCAGTCAGCGCCAGCAGGCGCAGCTCGTCATGGATCGCCAGGCTGGCGGTGTACTGGTTCATCGCCGCGCGCTGCGCCTCGCCCATAGGGAAGGGCTGGAAGGCCTGGCCAGGGCGCTTGATCGCCAGCAGCGGCACGCTGTCCTGCGGATCACCCTCGTACTGCTGGCCGGAGACGATGGTGCCGTCGGCGGCCACGGCCAGGTGACGCACGCTGTTCATCCGCTGCGGCAACTGCTCCTTGCTGATCAGGCTGCCATCGCGGCGCATCAGCACCAGGCTCGGCTCCATGGCGTCGAGGTTCATCATCACCCGGCTGTCGGCCTCGGTGCGGATGCCGCCGTTGGCCACCACCAGCTCCTCGCCGCCGGGCAGCCACAGCAGCTGGTGCGGGCCGATGCCATGGGTCGCGTGCTCGGCCACCCGCTGCAGCCGGTTGTCCTGCAGGCGATAGACGCCGAGTACGCCACGCCCGGGCTCGCGGGTGTCGTTCTCGGTGCTGTAGAACCACTCGCCGTCGCGGTGGAACAGGCCGTGGCCATAGAAGTGCCGGTCCTGCGCCGAGGCCAGCGTCTGCAGCAGGCGGCCGTCGCGGGTATCGATCAGGTAGCTTTCCCGGCTCGGCCGGCGGCCGACGAACACGGCCAGTGGCAGGCTGGGGTGTGGCACCACGTCGTGGCAGCGCTCGGTGACGCGGGTGGCGAAGGCCTTGCTGCCGTCCAGCCGGTAGCCGACGGCATAGTGGTGGCCGTCGGCGTCGTCACGGGCCGACAGCAGCAGCGGCTGCGGGCCATGGCCGAGCAGCTTCCAGCCGCCCAGTGCGCCGGCCGCCAGGGCCAGGCCGCCAAGACCGAGAAAGGCTCTGCGCTTCATTCAATCACCGTCGTGGGCGTTGAAGCCCAGTTGCACGCCGAGCACCTTGGCCAGCTCGCCGCCCTGCAGGCGATGGATCTGGTTGAGGTTGTCGTAGAAGGCATTCAGTTCGGCGCGACCAGCCTCGTCGGCGAGCATTTCGCCCAGCGGGCGCTGCAGCGCGGCCAGCTGCTGACGGGTGCTGGCGTACTGCTGGTCGATGCGCGTGGCCAGTTCCTGCTGGTCGTCACCGAGCAGGCTGCGCAGGCCGTCCTGGTTGGCGCCCAGCCACAGGCGTTCGGCACTGGCCAGGGCGGCGGCGAGGCTGGCCAGGCTGGCATTGCTGCGCCAGAACTCGGCCTGGTAGGGCTGCGGTACGCCCTTGCTCTGGCGGCCAAGGGCGGCGCCGAGCTTCTTCTTCATGCCGTCGAGGGCGTTGACCTGGGCGCGCAGCAGTTCGGCCACCGCCTCGGGGGCTTCGGCGTAGCGGGCGTTGGGGAATGCGCGCAGTTGCGCGGCCATGCCGTCCTTGGCCTGCCACTGCTCGAGCACGTCGCCGGAGAGCTTCTGCTGGTGTGCGCCGATGCCGGTCAGCAGCGGGCAGTAGCGGGTCTTCTGGGCGGCGTCGGAGAGGTCGATGGCGGCGTCGAACAGCACGTATTCATAGGCGGTCAGGCCCTGCAGCACCACGCTGGCCTGTTCCACGTCAGCCTGGCTGAGTTGCGGCTTGTTCTTCAGCAGGGCCTCGACCTGGCGCTGGACCAGGTTCTTCTTGTCCGGCCAGAACTGTACCTGCCAGGCGCGGTTGCCTTCGGCCAGCGGGCCGATCAGCAGCGGCTGCAGGGCCGCCCAGCTGGCCGCGTCGGTGAGGAACACCTGTTGCGCGGCGCCGAGGTCCTGCTGGCCGGCGCAGAAGGCCTGGGCGCTCTCGGCCAGCTTCTGGTTGGACTGGTGCCAGGCGCCATAGGCCGGCAGCAGCACGCTGTCGGTGAGCGCCGCGCTGACGCGCTGCTGCGGGTCCTGCGGGCTGCAGGCGGCGAGGCCGAGGGCGAGCAGGGCGATGGCGAGGGGGGAGCGGTGCATGTCGAACTCCTTACAGGGAGTTGAGGAAGGCCAGCAGCGCGCCGCGCTCGCTGGCATCGAAATCGCTGACGGCCTGACGCGCCTGTTCGGCTTCGCCGCCATGCCAGAGGATGGCCTCCAGCAGGTTGCGCGCACGGCCATCATGCAGGAACTGGGTGTGGCCATTGACCGTCTCGGTCAGGCCGATGCCCCAGAGCGGCGCGGTGCGCCACTGCCGGCCACTGGCCTGGAACTCCGGGCGGCCATCGGCCAGGCCGTCGCCCATGTCGTGCAGCAGCAGGTCGCTGTAGGGACGGATGGTCTGCCGGGCCAGTTCCGGCTCGGCGGCATCCGCCGCAGTCACGAAGCTGGGCGTGTGGCACTTGCCGCAGCCGGCGTCGACGAACAGCTGCTTGCCGCGGCGCACCTCCAGGACGTCCACATCGCGGCGCGCCGGTACGGCCAGGTTGCGCGTGTAGAACAGCACGCTGGCGAGGATGTTGTCGCTGACCTCGGGCTCGCCGCCGTGCGGCATGGCGCGGCAGTCGGCCTGCGCCGCCGTGCATTCGTCGTGGGGCAGCAGGCGGGTGGTCAGGCCCATGTCGCTGGAGAAGGCGTGCACGTTCTGCTGGTTGAGGTTGGGCTGGCCGGCCTTCCAGCCGAAGCGGCCGAGCACGGTTGCGCCGCGGGCATCGTCCCAGACCCGGTTGGCCACCCCGCGGATGCCGTCACCGTCGCGATCCTGCGGGTCTTCGCCGGCCAGGATCGCGCTCTCGGGAATCGCTTCCAGCAGGCCCAGGCCGATCATCGGCGGGGCTACCCGGGCGGAGAACAGGGTGTCGGTGTGCATCTCGCCGTAGCCGAGCTGGCTGATCTGCAGGCTCGGCTTGCGCAGCTCGACCTGGGTGCCGTCGCCGAGGGTCACCGTGAGCAGGTCGTACGCCACGCGGACCTTGCCCTCGGGCGCCACGCCGGGGTTGCTCATGTCCTGCAGCTGGCCGCCGTAGACCGGCTCGGGCACCACGCCCTGGCGGCGCAGCAGTTCGGCGTGCGCGGCCGAGTCATTCGCGGGAATGGACAGGCGTACCAGCATCGAGGCGGCACTGGCGGCGTTCGCTGCCGGCGGATGGCCGCGGCCGTCCTTGATATGGCAGTTCTGGCAGGCGTTGGTGTTGAACAGTGGGCCGAGGCCGTCGCGCGCCGTGGTGGTGGATGGGGCGATCACCCAGGGGTTGCGGAAGAAGCTGTTGCCCACCGCGAAATCCAGGCGGCGCGACGGTGACAGGTTGGCGGAGGGCAGGGAGAACGCATTGCGGTCGCTCTGGCGCACCGTGGTGGCGCCGCCGGACAGGGCTTCGCCAGGTTCTGCCGGTGCCGGTGTGCGTTCGCAGGCCGAGAGAAGCAGGGCCAGCGGCAGGAGGCAGAGGCGCAGCGCGGAGGGCATCGGGAACAACCTGAGCGGATAATCAGGCGGGCAATCTTAGCAGGCTAATGGAAGTCAAATAAGAGGAATTAGCGTTTGTGCCTCGGCCAGATTGTCGCGGGCCGCTGCTGTGTCGGGTGCGGGGCGTTGCTTGCGCGCATAAAAAAACGGATGCGCCTTGTGGGCGCATCCGTTCCGGACAGTTCTGCGGGTATCAGAACTGGTGATCGGCGGTGTCCGGGTTCAGGTCGCTGATGCCCAGGGTGGCGGAGGCCTTTTCGATCGCAGCGGTCTGCTTGACCAGGGCGGCGATGGCATCGCGGACCTTCTGCTGGCCTTCCTTGTTCTCGGCGGCGATCAGTTGGTCGAAGTGCACGTTGTCCTTCTCGGCGCTGTCGACCAGCACCTGCAGCTTGGCTTCAGTGGCTTCCAGGTCGGCCTTCAGGGTGGCATCGGCCTGGGCGTCCAGCTTGGCGACCAGGGCGGACAGG
>RRZT012399176.1_pt1 | contig 10213 bp, 16 predicted proteins | sample 2165551 | NCBI WGS metagenome assembly RRZT01 (sample SAMN10456910, study PRJNA506462) | wastewater metagenome | biome: wastewater; feature: sludge; material: wastewater sludge; isolation source: wastewater sludge with Escherichia coli K12::gfp cells carrying plasmid... | place: USA: Moscow, Idaho...
CGAAGGTATCGGTGTAGCGCTGCGGTCGGCCGCGGCCGACCTTGCGGACAGGAGGCTTCAGCACGTCGGGGTTGAGCAAGAGGGTGAAGGCCAGAGTGCCGCGACGCTGATGTTGCCGGTCGAGGGCCGCCCAGTCGCGGCACTTGGGCTGAGAGGTGGCTGTGGGGGTCATGCCTAGGATAGCTACCCCCACTACCTGGGCATTAATTCAACACACCCTTCTGTTCTGCCAGCTCAGCGGGCGGTCTGCTGCTCGGTCAGTACCACGCGCGATTCGCGCAGGCGGGCGAGGAGCGCCTCGTCCGGACGCTCCAGCTTTTCCTTGTTGTGGGATTCAGCGCCCTGGACAACCACTTCCACGCCATTGGATTGCAGGAAGTGAGCGATAACGGCCAGGGTGCAGCCCTTACCAGCGTGAGTGCTACCTTGAACGATGATGTTGATGGTCGGCTTGGTCATGCGTATCTCCAAAATTAGGTTGTCCCGAGTTAACGGGTGATGAGCGAAGTGCTATACGTCCATTGTATATACCTGCCAGAAAATTGTTGTTAAGCTTTTGTGTCAGGTCTGAAGTTGCAGTAACGTAAAAACAGGCGTATAATATAAACAGATGGAGACACTATGCTTTCGATGGCCGATTACCTGGCGCTGAGCGTTGAAGAACGCCAAGCTCTTTTCCCCCAACCCGTAGCACAGTGCGTAGACTGCCAGCGCGCGGTCAGCACCCCTGGCTCCCGGTGCGAGGATTGCTACTTTGATGCGTTGGGCGACCTGGTGGAACGCAGCCCGATTGGCCGCGGCATTTGCGGGCCGGGGGCGGTTTGTATTGATTGAGCGCAAGCAGCGCTGTAACTAAGGAATTACTCATGGCCAAGAATACCTCGCCGCGTAAGGTCGAGCTACCCTACAAGTGCCCCAAGACGGGGCTTCGCTTCGCAGATGAAGAAGCTGCGGCCGAGTATGCCAAGGTTCAGGCACGCAAGAAGCGTGCGGCTAAGCGCCGCGCCAACCTGGAGGCGACGTATGACCGGTTGGTGGCAGAGCCGCGGCTTCAGGCGACTTCGTTTGAAGACCTGGCTCGCCGGATGGAAGCGGTGCTGCCTGAGCTGCTTCGAGTTGAACGCCAGCTTAATGGTGGGTCCGACCGGTGTTCCGTCAAGTCCATCCAGTTTCGGCTGTCCGGCTGCCGGCCGGCACGGCTGAACGAAGATAAGTACAATCGGCCGCTGGCCGAACACCCCCAAACCGCGCTTCGTCTTTCCGGTGATATTCAGGTGCTCTGGTCTAAGCCTCCTTCCTTTGGGTTCAATCCTCAGCAAAGCTTGGCGGGACTGTTCCCGTTTCTCCATACCGGTTGCGGGGGCATGCGCTCAGTGAAGGGCGAAGGCGCGGTGGCCACGTATGAGCTCACCTTGTGCTTGGATGACTTCCCTTTGATTTGGGAAGCCTATGCTGCTTGCGAGGCCCAGGAGGCGGCCGACCAGGTCCGCCAGCAGCAAATTGAAGCGCGAGCGACGCAACTGTTTAACGAGTCGCCGGCAGCCATGGACTTGGTGGCAAACCTAAGCGTAGCAGCTCAAGCGGTCCTGGCCGCTGAGCGAGCGCAGGATGACGCGATTGCCAAGGTGACTGCACTGAAAGCTGAACTAGTGGCGCAAGTGAGTGCTGTAACGCCGGATACCGGACCGCGCCTGGTCCGGCCTTTCTAAGGAATTGTATGTCTGAATGGAATTGGACTGTCCGCGAGCTTCCTGAAGGTAAGGGGCGAGACTTTTGTGTGGGGGATATCCACGGCACCTTTGACCTGCTGCGCCAGGCACTGCTCGCGGTCAAGTTTGACCCAGCGGTCGACCGCCTGTTTTCTGTCGGCGACTTGATTGACCGCGGCCCCTATTCGGAAGATTCGCTCGAATTTCTGAGCTACCCGTGGTTCCATGCCGTGCGTGGAAATCATGAACAGATGCTGCTCGACCTCTACGCAGACGGGACGACACCTGAGCCGGCAGGATTGGCCTTCAACGTCAGGCATAACGGACTGGGATGGTGGCTTGACGTGCCTTTTGATAAGCAGATGGCACTACTGCACGCCTTTTCCCAGCTACCGTTTGCGCTGGAGTTCAGCACGCCGCGCGGGACGGTCGGGATTCTTCATGCGGAGGTTCCGCAGGGGATGGACTGGCCGACGTTCAAGGCAAAGCTGCGGTCAGGTGACCAGAACACGCTGCAGTCGGCTATCTGGGGGCGAACGCGCGCCAAGCAGAACGACCAACGAGGTGTTCTGGGCGTCGGGCGACTCTTCGTGGGGCACACCCCGCAGCTGGAGGGCCCCCGTCGGCTGGGCAATATCCAAATTCTGGATACAGCGGCTGTCTATGGCCGTGAAGGGCGTCATGAAGATGGGCGACTTAGTCTGGCAGATGTCATGGTAGGCACGCGCATGCTTGCGACACCCCGAAAGCTCCCTCTGATTGACTTGCATGAGGAGGTCAGCGTTGTTCCGTTCGGCGCCTATGCTACGGCGGGGTCATCGGGCTTGTTGGGACGCTTGTTTCCTGGCTAGAGTTGGTAGGGCAGGTCATGGCCCTAGGTTCAACAGCATGTCCCGGGTTAACGCTTGAAATCCTTCATGCCTTAGCATCTCGAGGGTGGATTCCGGCGTCTGGGCAAGCACAATTGCGATGACCGCATCACGGGGGGCATAGCCCCTTAGCGTTTTGAGCTCCCGTAGGAGCTGCCCGACCGGGATATCTGTGGGTCGAGGTCTATCCAGAAGTTGAAGGTGTCAAACTGGCACATCCACGTTGCCAGCTCTAGGCTTACGCATTTCAGCTTGGGTAGCGGGGTATGCCCATGGGGGCTGAAACAGCTACCCATAAACCTGCTCATTAGCTTAAGCACCGGTAGCTCGAAGGAGATTACGAAAGGAATCTCCATGCCTCTCGTCTCGATTGGCCAAGCCGAACGAGGGGGCATTGCGCCGAGAGCTCAATGCCCTCAAGCGCACCGAGTTCCCCTGGATGATGGCAGTGACCAAGTGCGCACCACAGGAAGCCATTTGCGCCCTGGGCGTAGCCTACAAGAACTGGCTCCATTCCCTCTCCGGCAAGCGCAAAGGCCTCAAGGTCAAGGGCTCGGCCAACCGAAAGAAGTCGGCCCAACGGCTGGCCCGGTTGCACTGACACATCGCGAACATTCGCAACAACGCCCTGCATCAGCTCACCCCTCGCTTGACGCGAGATTATGGCTGGGTGGCGATTGAAGACCTGAACGTCAAAGGGATGATGGCCAATCATCGATTGGCGCGAAGTCTGGCCGATGCGAGCTTTGGCGAGTTCCGGCGGCGGCAGCTAACCTACAAGGGGCTGCAGCGGGGCGTGCAGGTCGCGGTGGTTGACCGGTATCCGTCGTCCAAGGCCTGTTCGTCCTGGTAGGCTAGATGCCAAAAGGGCTGCCCGTATCAGGCAGCCCTTTTCAATTCGTGTGTGAGTTGTGCTTAGACAGCCCCGCGCAGCACCAGCAGATGACCATAATGCTCCATGGCCATGGACAGGCCCTCGAGAGCGGCCCCCAGGAGGAACATCCCCCCGACGAAGCCAGCCTCCATACAAAGCTTGGCGTGCCACTCCAAGGCTAGCAGGACCGCGAACACGCACAGGATGCTGCCCACGACCTTAAAGTCGTAGAACACGTAAGCAAACAGGAAGCCGAGCACCGTCAGGATGAACAGCACCAGGTAGCCAATCGGTGAGTTGGCATTACGCCACTTGAACGGGGAAGCGCCCACCAGGAAGCCGACGCCCATGGCGATGGTGCAGTAGTAGGACAAGCCCACTTCGAACAGCTCAGCCGCCGGCGGCAGGTGGCCCGACAGCTTTAGGACCGTATAAAGAGCCACCGCCGTCAGGTTGCCAAAAATCACAGAGGACAGGGCCTTGTCTTCGAAGTCCATCCACAGCACACCCGGTCGATAGCCAACCGTGAAGGACAGCATTCCCGCAAAAGCAACAGCAGCCAGGAAGCCGAACATTTCGGAGTGGTAGCCCACAGCTAGGGCGATAAAGTAAAGCATCAACGCTCCGGAGGTAATCGTGCCCAGCGGGAGGCGCAGTTTAGCGAGCTTTTCGACCAGGGCCGCCAGCTTGGGATGCGACCCAATAACCCAGGCCAGTACGACCAGGTTTGCCACGGACCCAAAGAGCGCCACGTAGAAAGAATGGTTTTCCGCAAGAATTGCCAGGCTCGGGATAAACCGGTTGGCCGTCATCGCGGCGCCGGCCCCCAAGAACACCAATTGGTAAAGCTCCTTCGGGATAGCTAGGATGATAATCATAAAGAGCCCGGCAATCTCGGCAATCCAGCCCGCAAAGGCAATGAGCAGCACAACAACGCCCATCACGTAGAACACGTTGGTCCAGGTCATCACGCGGTCCCAGAAGCTAGGGCCGGCGGGGGCTTCCGTGGCCGAGGCTGCGGTGGGAGCCACCATGTCTTCCGGGGTGACGTATTTCAGTCGAGCTTCGTCAGCCAGTTGGTGACTCAGGTAGCCATCGGTCTCGAGCTGGCCAAGCAGCTTCAGCTTGACCGCGGCAGGGCTTCCGGCGGGTGGGGTAGGCGCTGCAGGATTATCCGCAGCAAATGCTTGGCCAAAGAAGGACAAGCAAAACGCAAGGGCTAGCGCCCATAAATGAGTTCGCATGAGAAGATGAGCCATGAATGCGGACTTGCCGCGACACCTTTATTATACGGCATCAGATTTGGTGTGTCAAAAAAAGGAGCCCGGGAAGGGCTCCTGTAAATTAAAGGTCAGTTTCGGGCGTTAGCGGCCGCCATCAAGTCAGCCTCGATAGAGGCCAGCTCTGCTTTGGTGAGCTTGAGAAAGTCGGCGTATCGCCAGACCGGAGTGACGACAACAACATCTTCGATACAAGGGTTGAAGATGCCAACGGAAGGGTCGGCAGGGTTAATCGCACCCATTGCAATCACAGGAAAGCCATTGCGGACCTTGGTGTGGATTGTGACGGGATAGCCGCGAGGGTAGTTGCGGGCGATGACCGCGGTTTCGCGACGAAGGCGAGCGGACGAGGCATGCATACAGTTCTCCTGGTGGTTGTCCAGTTGGGTATAGTGACCAATCAGCACCGACGATAAACGACGAACGCGTAGGGAACGCCTTGGTTGGAAACGTGAGCGTCTCGAGCATGCTCAACCCAGTTCTCCCCGAGTTCGGGATACCAGGTGTCGCCTTCCGGCTCGAGGCCTACCTCCGTGAGCATCAAAGCCTCGGCACTTGCCAGGGTGGTCCGGTAGAGTTCGGCGCCACCGATGATGAAAGCCGTGTCTTCAGCGGCTACCAACGTTTGTGCCTCTTCGATAGAGCCCACAACTTCAGCCCCCGACGCGATAAAGCCCTGTTGCCGGGTAACCACGATGTTGCGACGACCCGGCAAGGGGCGCAGACCCGAGGGAAGCGATTCCCAGGTTTTGCGGCCCATGATGACCGAGTGCCCCATCGTGACTTGCTTGAAGCGGCGGAGGTCTTCCGGCAGATGCCAGCAGAGCTCGTTGTTATTGCCAATAACCCGGTTACGCGCTACGGCTGCCAAGTGAATTAGTTTTGCCATTCAAGATGTCCAATAAGGGGAACCCAAGGTATAGCGACAGCGACAGCCCTCACGCATTAAACCTTAGTTGATAGGCGTAGGCTATTCCGATTATTAAAACAATTGGCGTTATTAATTGTCAGGTCGTCTTTATACTTAATGTGTCGGGTTTGATAGTGAGCACCTGACAAAGCAGAACAGCGCAATTAACCAAATTAATGGAGAGCAGTGATGAGTAGCATCAATTCTGTAGTTCAGCCTTTTCAGGCTCAAGCGTATCACCAGGGCAAGTTTGTCTCGGTTTCCGAGGCAGATATCCGCGGTAAGTGGGCCGTATTTTTCTTCTACCCGGCGGACTTCACTTTTGTTTGCCCGACTGAGCTGGGCGACATGGCTGACCATTATGCGGCGTTCCAGGCCATGGGGGTGGAGGTTTACTCGGTATCCACCGACACACACTTCACGCACAAGGCGTGGCATGACAACTCGGATACGATTAGCAAGATTACCTACCCAATGGTTGGCGACCCGACCGGTCGGTTGACCCGGGGCTTCGGCGTCATGGATGAAGCGAGCGGCCTGGCGCAACGGGGCACCTTCGTGGTCAACCCGGAAGGCGTCATCAAGTAGCAAAAGCCAAGCTGCAGTTGGGGTGGATGTCGGCCTGAATCATCTGGCGGTATTTTCCGATGCGCAAGCCCCGGTTGAGGGGCCAAAAGCCCTGCGGTTGTTGCTGCAGCGGCTACGCCGCTTGTCCCGGGCGCATAGCCGCAAGGTCAAGGGCTCGGCCAACCGAAAGAAGTCGGCCCAACGTCTGGCCCGGTTGCACTGGCACATTGCGAACATTCGCAACAACGCCCTGCATCAGCTCACCCATCGCTTGACGCGAGATTATGGCTGGGTGGCGATTGAAGACCTGAACGTCAAAGGGATGATGGCCAATCATCGATTGGCCCGAAGCCTGGCCGATGCGAGCTTTGGCGAGTTCCGGCGGCAGCTAACCTACAAGGGGCTGCAGCGGGGCGTGCAGGTAGCAGTGGTTGACCGGTGGTATCCGTCGTCCAAGACCTGTTCGGCCTGTGGTCATCGGCTGCTGGCGCTACCGCTCTCGGTCCGGCGCTGGACCTGTCCGGTGTGCCAGGCAGAACATGACCGCGACCAGAATGCGGCCAGGAACATCTTGGCCGAGAGTATGAGGAACGTCACGTCCGGTGTGGGCGGTGGAGCCTGTGGAGCCTAAGAGCGCTGACGGGGGCGAAAGCCACCGTGAAACTCTGGGCGTTGAAGCAGGAAATAAAGCATAAAGTGGCAATCAGGCCAGGTTATGCTTTATGACACAGATGTCAATGGGCGAAGCATTCAGCGCTCACCTTAACGACTCGGCCTCTCCAGTAATCCACGGTGCGGCCCTGTTCGTCGCACGTAGTGACCACGTTACTGCCGTAGAAGTCCTGCACTTGATATTCGCCTCCCACGGTCAGCGGGTAATGCTGTGACATTGAGCCATCTGGCTTGGAAATAAGGCGAATCGTGTCGCCAACAGATATCGGTTGGTTGTTTGCGTCAAGCATAGGGGGTCTCAGGAGGGGTCCGCCGGAACAGCTGCGGTAACCGCGGCTTCAAAATTCTTGCGGGTGTCGAGCATCCATTGATGCACTTGGTCGAGCGTGAGCCCACGTTGCTTGCCGAACTCCAGCTTGCGGGGAAGACTCGTGAGCGAGGACCTTAGTAGCTCTTCTTGGCAAAGAACAAGAAAAGCAGCAGGAAGCGGGTAAGAAAAAGTTTGCATGAAGAAGCGCCCCGTGTGTGACGATTTAATTATACACCTATGCCAATAAAAAGCAAGTCCGAGGTGAGCGGTTGGCTATACCTTACATATTAGAATAGTCTAATATATAAGTTCACTTGGAGAATTCTCATGTTCGCTGTATCTGTTAACGACACTGCCGAGATTGTTGTGTCTGGAAAGACGAAGTCGATGCGCTTTGCGCTGGACGCGTCCGGAATGAATCCACTCGAAGCGTTTTACGCCACCCTAGCGGGATGTGCCGCGGTCTATGCCAAGAAAGCCTGTAAGGAGTTGGGTATCTCCGCTGAAGGGATTTCAGTTAAATGTCGGCCAATGGCAGGTAAAGCCGGCCCGTTATCACTCGGTCGATTCGAGACCGAACTTACCTTTGGAATTGGCTTCACTGACGCTCAAGTTGAGAAAATCACCGAGGCTGTTCAGCACTGTGCGGTGAAAGAGGTGGTCAAGGCCGGCGCTACTGTTGAATTTGTTGTCAGCGTAGCGCGGGCCTAATGCACGATTAGCTTGCGTTGAAGGGGAACGACCGACCAGTTCCCCAGATGACACGAACAGCTCCCTGGGCGCCAGGCTGTGCTCCTCCGGACTGGCGAGATGAGCCACCCCCGCCACCGTACATGCCACCCGGGCCGCCAGTCCCCCCAGAGGCGCCTAGGGAGCCGCCCCCCCCGCCGACGCCGCCAATGCAAGAATATCCGCCTTGGGAGCCGCCACCACCGAGGCCACTATCCCCTTGGCCGTACAGACCCACACCGCCACCACCGCCACCTGCGCAGTAGAGGGTGCCTGTTTGTCCGCCGCCACCACCGCCACCTCCGGTTCCTGCTTGGCCGGTAGGTGCTGCTGCAGTGCCGCCGTCACCGCCTTTTCCGCTGTATCCCCCTGCGCCGCCGCCCGCACCGCCGCCGGCCGCGCCACCAATACCGCTACCACCACAACCACCGCCATCAAATGTGCCAGTGGGGCAACCTGGAGTAGCGCCAACCGCGCCAGTCGCCTTAACGAGCTGATTTCCAAAAATGCTGGCCCCTGAAAAAGCCCCCACGGTAATGGACAACGTATCACCCGGCTGAACCGAAATGTTGTTACGGTAGGCTAGCCCGCCGCCTCCACCCCCAGGCCCGTTAAACGTGCCGTAGCCTCCGCCACCTACCACGACAGCGCTTACGCTTGTTACTCCGTTCGGGACAACCCAGGTATGGGTGCCTGGCGTGGTGAATAGGGCCTCGCCCGATGGAACCACAACCGCGGGAGGACCGAGGAGGTCCTTAACATACAGCTTGTATTTGAAGTCTGACGCCCCAGCGGCGCTTTGCCCAAGCGCTGCAATCAGCACAAAGGCAAGCACACGAGAAATGCGAAAAGGGGATGCGCTCATGAGTTTCTCCTAAAATCAGGTGAGTAGGGTATGGCCTGGTATAGCGAACTGACATTTAGTTAGGGCCGGGAGGCTAAAAAATACCGGGCAAGAGGCTGCCCGGTAGAAAGTTAGTGCGTGAGAACTGTTTGCCCGGTGAATGGCGCCAACCAGGTAGTGGTGGTGTCGTTATCGATATACCGAAGGAACCCAGCGGTGAGCCAGTCGTCGTAAGGAACTACCTCACGAGGCGAGGCCTTCAACGAGTAGGCCGCAGTTTTTGATAGATAATCGACTCGATTGTTGTAGACCAGGTTTCGATGGCTCTTCAGCTTGACAACCCGGGCACCGCGCAAGTAGGTCTGCACAAGCTCCCAGGCATCCTTGTCGTAAAGGCGACAAGCCAATTGCTGAATGCGACCTTTTAGCTGTTGTGTCCAGGCCGCTCGGCAATTTCCCGGGTGCAATCCTTCCTGGGCGTTGCGAGTGATTTCGTCGTCCGTGTAGAACGCGACATCTTCAGGGGCAAAGCCTTGCTGATGGGCGTAGCGAACCGCTTCAACCAGCGCGACTTGTTCGTGAAAGCTAGTCAGCTGTTGGTCAACCGAGTGGGCCCCGTAGAGCTCAACATGGCTGTCATTGGCCAGGACAACGATGCCCCAGCCTAGGCCGGCACGCCGGTTTTGGCCCGTGTTAAGGGGAACTGACGAGCCGTCCAGGTAGATGATGACGGAAGGCATAGGTGACCTATCGGAGAGTTATCCAGATAGGTATAGCTAGCTAGCTAGCTAGGCATAGCGAGCCCGAGGCGCCTATGGCCTTCTGCTAGCTCACGACGGCCCTCACAAAAGAAAGCCCCGGCCGGTAGGCGCGGGGCGAAAGTGCTAGGGAGCGTGAGTTGAACTCGTTATTCGAGGCCGAGGTCCTTTCGAGTGAAATCGCCTTCCACGACGGGCAGCCGGAACACATCAAAAAGATGCTTCGCCGCAGTATCGATGACCTTCTTGTCTTTGGTCCAGAATTCGACCATGGCCCAACCACCACTATTTCCTTGGAGAAAGGGAGAAGCCGGTTGGACGGCTGCGTGAGGGAAGGCCGCACGAATTTTATAGACATCGTCCTCGGTGAGGTTGATGGCTTGAAACGACCAGTTTTTATCAGCATGCGGAGGAACCAGGCGTGCCAGTTTCTTGGGGGGCATATGAGACCTTTCAGTGGGCTTAGGTTGACCAGTAAGGTATAGCCACTCGAAGTGCTCAATTTTTTGGATTAGCTATACAAGCTTAACCAATTCTTTCGAGGTTTTTAGTCAATTACCCCGGCCTGAAGGCCGAGGCTTGTAAGGGCGCAAGCCACCGCAAGCCTGATTGACCAGACCTAGCGCCCTAGGGCGCTACGTTGCACAGAAGTACAAGACCCACCCTGGGATGCTTCCTCAGTCCCAGGCTC
>RRZT011276758.1_pt1 | contig 10212 bp, 11 predicted proteins | sample 2165551 | NCBI WGS metagenome assembly RRZT01 (sample SAMN10456910, study PRJNA506462) | wastewater metagenome | biome: wastewater; feature: sludge; material: wastewater sludge; isolation source: wastewater sludge with Escherichia coli K12::gfp cells carrying plasmid... | place: USA: Moscow, Idaho...
GAACACCACGATGTCATATCTTTTGATTTCATCATAACCCGGTAACCTTAGATAAGGTAATTTTACCGCATCGACATAAGATTTTGGATCGTCTTTCGGGTTACCTTTCTGACCTGTATCGAAAATCGTTCCTTGTAAAAATGGTAAAGCCACAGGTCTCATTGGCATTCTGTAACCATACGCCCATTTGTTCACAAAAAGAAAATCTCCTACCAACAATGTTCTTTCCATAGAACCTGTCGGAATCCCGAAAGGCTGCGTAATGAAGGCGTGAATGATGGTTGCAAAAACAACTGCAAAAGTCACGGAACCCAGGAAAGTTTCTTTTTTCTTACCTTCTTCCTCCTCTTCTTCCGTTTCGATTTCCGGATCTTTACCGTAATTGACTGTTGCCATAAAAATAAACGGAAGCAACACGGTCAATAATCCATTGACAAAACCTCTTTTTCCAAATTTTCGCATCAGGAAAATATGAAAAGCCGACATCATAATGGGTCCGACTATTGGAAGATAAGATAAAACTGACCACCATTTCGGATGGTTGGTCTCTTTCAGAATGATGAAATAATTGTAGAAAGGAATGAATGAAAAAAGGGGGTTGTAACCCATTTTTTTAAACAACTTCCAAGTGGTAAGTCCCATCAGAACACTGATAATGAGGACATAAATGCTATAAGTAATAATGTAATCCATAGGTTGGCTTTTGCAATGGGCTCTTCGCCTTTTGCTGATTTTTATTAATTAGTTTTTTATGAGATGATTTTGTTACAGTTTTTTATAAACCCAAAACATCTTTCATAGAAAAAACACCTTGTTTTCCTACAATCCATTCTGCAGCGATAACCGCTCCCAGCGCAAATCCATTCCTATTGAAAGCTGTATGTTTGATTTCTATCTCATCTACTTCAGATCTATAGAAAACACTGTGCGTTCCAGGAACTTCATCTTCCCTGATGGCAAAAATACCTAATTCTTTACCCTTGGTTTCACCCAGTTTCCAGGCTTCGTATTTAGAATTTTCGATAATACCTTCGGCAATGGAAATCGCCGTTCCGCTTGGTGCATCTTTTTTGTGAATGTGATGAATTTCTTCTAATTGACATTGATATTCATCAACGTTATTCATCAATTTTGCCAGTTTTTCGTTGATTGCAAAAAACAGATTGACACCCAAACTGAAATTGGAACCGTACAAAAATGCACTGTTTTGTTCAACAGCTATTCTTTCGATTTCAGGTTTTTTATCCAGCCAGCCGGTTGTACCACATATCACAGGAATTTTGTTTTCCAGGCATACTTTTATATTTTCAAATGCAGCTTCAGGATTAGAGAATTCTATCACCACATCGGCATCTTTTAATGATTCTCGGTTTGGCGTTTCCTTTAATCTTGCCACCACTTCATGTCCGCGGCTCTGGGAAATTTCATCAATGATCTTGCCCATCTTTCCGTAACCTACAAGTGCTATTTTCATTATTTATTTAATATTAATTTAAAATTTAAAAGTGAGTGCCAGGCCAGCCTTACTTTCATAGTTACTGAACCTATCATTAATTACCGCTGGCGTAAGCGCCAAATCAGGATCTTTTCTACCTTCATAAAGATGAGCATCTACAACAGCATCTACAATATTAAGTATATAAATAAGTCCTGCAATCCCGATAGCGTAATCGCGCTGTCTTTTGAATCTGTCTTGTGCATTTCCTAAAACATCTTTGTCTACACCAGTAATCCCGGAAAACTCATGCGGAAGTCCGTTCAGTTCTGCGACAAAAGCATTGCGGTAGCGTCTGTAGTTCTTATCATTCCAAATTGCTATTCCAACGCCTGTTCCAACAGCACCCCAAACGATGGGGATTTTCCAATATTTTTTATTATAAAATTGTCCTAATCCTGGCAAAACCGCAGAATATAAACCGGCCTTGGTCGGGCTGAATTTTTGAATTTTTGCAGGTGCATTGCTATTGGTGATGTTCCCAACAATCTCTGGCTCTGTACGTGGCTTGGCAGCCGGAATACTGTCTTTCGGAAGATTTTCCACACGAATTGTATCGTTTGGGTTTACCTGAGAAAAAAACAGGCTGAATGAAAGTACTAATAAAACCGAAAGTAACTTTTTCATTTATCGTATATGAGCAAGAATGCTTTCCAGCTCTTCTTCGTTTTTAAAATCCAATACAATCTTTCCCTTTTTTCCTTTATCCTAAGTTTTTATCTCGACATTCACATTCAGAATATTGGACAGGTTCTGCTGCGCTTTCTTTACGTGATTCGGAATGATAGACTGCTTTACAACCTTCTCCTTATCCGGAGAATTTTTAAGTTGAGATGCGAGTTGCTCTGCCTGTCTTACATTGAGCTGATCTTTGATAATCCTGCTAAAAAGGTCTTTTCGCTTTTCATCTGTATCAAGGCTCATAATTGCACGCCCGTGCCCGGCGGAAATCTGCCCGCTTCTTATTCCGTTTTGGATGTCGGGAGACAATTTCAGAAGCCTAACACTATTTGTAATTGTGCTTCGCTCTTTCCCGACACGCTGACTTAGATTTTCCTGAGTCATCCCCACCTCATCCAATAGTCTTTGGTATGTAAGTGCCACTTCTATCGGATCTAGGTCTTCTCTTTGGATATTTTCTACCAAAGCCATTTCCAGCAATTCCTGGTCATTAACTAAACGAATATACGCAGGAATCGAACTTAAGCCTGCAATTTTGGAGGCCCTGAAACGTCTTTCCCCGGAAATAATCTCGAACTTTTCGCCATCTTTTCTTAATGTAACCGGCTGGATGATTCCAAGGCTCTTAATAGATTCGGCCAAATCATTAAGTGCTTTTTCATCAAAATAAGTTCTTGGCTGATTGGGATTGGCGTAAATATCTTCAATCGGGACTTCAACAATATTTCCTACTAGGTTTTTTGCACCTTCGTCTGAAGCTGTGTTGATATTAGTTTTGCTTTCGGCATTCAGGATTGCTCCCAAACCACGCCCCATTGCTCTTTTTTTGTCTTTCATTTTATGCTAATCGCTAATCGCTAATGGCAAATAGCTTTTTAATTTTTAACTAATCTTTCATTTTTCAGCAAGACTTCTTCCGCCAGCTGAATATATTGTATTGCACCTTTACTTTCTGCATCATAGCTCAGGATACTTTCTCCGAAACTGGGCGCTTCACTCAAGCGAACATTGCGGCTGATAATGGTTTCAAAAACCATCTCCGGGAAATGAGAATTAACTTCTTCTACCACCTGATTTGATAATCTGAGTCGGCTATCATACATTGTAAGCAAAAGTCCTTCGATATCCAGATCCTGATTATGGATTTTCTGAACATTTTTAATTGTATTAAGTAATTTTCCCAAACCTTCCAATGCAAAATACTCACACTGAATAGGAATGATAACAGAATCTGCGGCTGTCAGCGCATTGATCGTAATCAAACCTAAACTAGGTGCACAATCTATAATAATATAGTCATAGTGATCTCGAACAGACTTCAGAGCTTCGCGAAGCATGTATTCTCTGTTTTCCCTGTCCACCAATTCTATTTCCGCAGCCACAAGATCTATATGAGATGGTATGATATCAACATTAGGCGAACTGGTAGGCAAGATGCATTTTATAACTTCCGCACTATGTTCCAGTAAATTATATGTCGAAAAATTAACTTCTTCCACACCAAGTCCGGACGTTGCATTAGCCTGTGGATCTGCATCTATAAGAAGAACTCTTTTTTCCAATACACCAAGTGCAGATGCCAGGTTAACAGCAGTCGTTGTTTTACCAACACCACCTTTTTGGTTTGCAACACCTATAATTTTTGCCATAAACATTAATTTAATCTTCAAAAATACAATTTTTTAGCACTTAGAATATTTTGAAAAAGCCGCATCTCAGTTAAAGTATTGTTAATTAATGACTTGGTCTCTAAAAAAATTATCCACATTTCAGATTGAAATGTGGATAATTATATGAAGTTAACGTTTAATAGACTAGAAGTCTGTTAATCAAACTACTCTATTCTCATAGAAATTGGCATTCTGAATGACGAGCGAACAGCTTTTCCTTTCAACTGAGCAGGCGTCCATTTTGTTTTAATAGACTTTACTGTTCTTTCCGCTTCTTGATTAAAATCTGCATTAGCACCGGTGATTTTAATATTAGAAATGCTTCCATCTTTTTCCACCACAAAAGTGATGGTTGCAGAAACCACCCCAGACTGATCTATAGATGAAGTATCAAAACCCTGTGCAACTTTCTGACGAAAAGCATTGATTCCTCCTTTGAAATCCGCTGCTACATCTGCTTTAGCACCATCAATGATAACATTTGGGTCTTCTACTGGAGCAGGAGGGGAAACTGGCTGATGATCTGTAGCTGACGGCGGACCGACAGAGATTGGTGGCGCAACAGAAATTGTTGTTTCGGGGCCAGGTTTAGTTTCTGTACCGATTGCTGCACCTTCAAAATCTTTTTTGGTTGGCAATGTTTTATTTTTTCTAATCTCGCGGACTGGAGTTACTTCAGGATTGGCAACTGTCTTTACCCTTGCCGGAGTAGTATTGTCTGGCTTCGGCTTCGGAGTTTCAGTGTCGTTAATGACAAGAATCTCTCTTCCGGAGAAATCATCTTTTGGTAACAAAACTTCACTTTTAAAAGCATTCATCACTAGTGGAACAGCAGACACAGAAGCAAAAAATGCTATTCCAATAAATAATGCTTTGGTCAATTGATTGGAATAATCATTTCTAAGGGCATAAGCACCGTAAGATTTATTTCTATTAGCGAAAACCACTTCGTCTAAATCATTTGTTCTGAGGCTAAGTAATAAGTTCTTCATCTTGAATTCATATTAAATTAAACATATATCAATAATTATTAAAATAAAATGAAAACTTATCAAAAAACATTCCAATAAAATATTATTAACCAAAATAAATAATGATATACATATAGATTAATTAAATAAGAAAATTAATTTTTATTCTACCATTTGCAAAAATTTGTAACTTTATTTTATGAAAATCCATCTATTTATATTATTACTTATAAGTGGCTTAAAATCTGGACAACAAGGTTTTATGCTTGAAAACGCTGATAAAGCCAGTATAAAATTCAAGCTCATTAACAACCTTATTTTCGTCCCGATGATCGTAAATGGTGTGGAACTCAATTTTATGTTGGATTCTGGAATATCGGAAACCTTACTTTTTAGCTTGGAAGACAAGAATGTAGATTTTAGAAATGTTGAGAAGATTACTTTTCGTGGATTAGGAGAAACGGTAAGTGTAGATGCTCTAAAATCCATCAACAATGAAATAAGAATTGGTAAAAATTTTGTAGACAGATCTCACACTGTATTCATCGTACTAGACGAGGACTTCAACGTTTCACAAGATATTGGTATTCCTGTAAACGGCATTATTGGTTACTATTTTTTTAAAAACCATCCTCTGGAAATTAATTACATCAAAAAAACCATTACAGTTTACAAAGACAGCTCGGAATTGCCGAAAAAGATCCTAAAATTTTCGGAATTTCCTATCAGCGTAGAAATGAATAGACCTTATATGTATGCAGATGTAGAGATGAAGCACGATAAACAGCGTTCCAAGCTGCTGCTGGATCTTGGAAATACAGATTCGGTATGGCTTTTCCCGACTTTGATTAAGGATTTCATTTACAATCGTCCTAATGTTGATGATTTTCTTGGTCGTGGTTTTAGCGGTGATATTTTCGGAAAACGAAGCCGCATCAACTCCTTATCTATAGGGAAATTCCGGATGAGTAAACCCATCGCATCAATGCCTGATGAATATTCTATCCAGCATCTGAAAATCGTCAAAGACAGAAAAGGATCCATCGGTTCGGAAGTGTTGAGAAGGTTTACCTTGGTGTTTAATTATCCTGAAAACAAGGTTCATTTTCGCCCCAACAAACACTTGAACGACCCATTCCTGATTGACGGAAGCGGACTGGAAATCAAACAAGACGGACTGGTTTGGGAAAAAGAACAGGTAAAAGTGGAAACCTCAAAAAGAAACTCTGCAGGTAATGAAATAAATGTGATAGATAACAGTCCGGATAAATTTCAATATAAATTCAGCCTGAAACCCGTTTTCAAAGTTGCGGGAACAAGGAAAGATTCTCCTGCACAGAAGTCGGGGATTATAAAAGGGGATGAAATCACAAATATAGATGGCAAAAAAGCTAATGAACTCACATTATACAAAATTCATCAAATTCTAAAAACCGATGAACGCAAAACGGTGAGTGTAGAAATAAAACGCAATGAGGTTCGCAGAAAAATAGATCTGTTTCTGGAAGATCCCATTCCTTACATCGAAGAATAATTTTAAATTTAACCAAAAAAAAACACCATGAAAGAAACTCTGAATCATATAAGAAACAGACCTCGGTTTAAAATGTATACTGATCTTTCTCCAGAAGACTGCGAGAAAAACCTAAGAGCCTATCTCGACATTCATAAGGATGAATTCTTTGGCAATATCAACCGTGAAGTAGCAACAATTTTCGTGAAAACCAATGAAAATAATTATTGGAAACCGAACCTAGCTCTTCGTATAGAAAGAGATGATAACATCACGGCAATACGAGGAATCTATGGTCCTACTTCGGCTGTGTGGACTTTTTTTATGTTTTTATATTTTTTGTTTACAGTAGGCTGGATGGTTTTTTTCACACTCTATTATGTAGAAAAGCAGATCAACACCCATAACTATCCCTGGGCACTACAGTGTTCTTTATTAGTTCTTGTGCTTATTGGATTAACTTATGCTGCCGCACGATTAGGGCAATTTAAAGCAAAAGATGAAATGAATGCTCTACGGAGATTTGCAGAAGAAGCTACTTTTCCTCTGGAGAAAGATGAGTAAGTTTTCTTAAGTCAGAAGCATGTTTTATCGTAAGCCCAAATTTCATCAGCAGATACTGTAAAGGCTTTTGTTTTTTGTAATACTTTCCAATGAAAATAGCCATTGCGTCATAAAAACGTCCCAGATAGACTTCATCTTTCACCGTGCTTTCGCCTTTATAATGAAGGATTGAATACTTTCCGTAATAGAAATTCCTGAAGCCCGATCGTCTGATTGTATAGCAAAGATCAATATCTTCGCCGTACATAAAATACTGCTCATCAAATCCACCAACTTGTGCGTAAACAGATTTCTTCATCAGAAGATTGGCGCCTGTCATAATATCGACCTCAGCGATGTCAAACTCGCCGATATCATTTCTGTAGTAGCTTTTAGAATTACTATTGAATGGTGTAAAAAGTTTCTCAAATGAATTGATAAGCGCCGGAACAGACCTTTTGCTCTCTGGCAAAAAGTCGCCTTTTGCATTATGCATTCTTAATCCCAATGCACCAAATGCGAATTGGCTATCGGCAAAATCTAGAATTTCCTTAAAATAATCGCCCTCTATTTCCGTGTCGGGATTCAGGATATAAACATATTCACCTTTTGCGTGCGTCACTGCCAGATTATTGGCCTTCGAAAAACCAAGATTCTCTTCCAATGACAAAAAAAGGACATCCGGAAATTCTGAAATTAATGATTTCCATTCCGGATTGGGCGAATTATTATCCGCGACGATAACTTCATACTCAAAGCCGTGAAAATACTTCTTGATGGAAAGTATGCATTTCCTGAGCAAATCTTTTACCTGATAATGAACAATAATCACACTAAGTTTCATCACGTTGCCTCGTTATAAACCGTTCTATTGGTAATAGATCTTCCTAGAGAAATCTCATCTGCATACTCCAATTCATCACCCACGGCAATTCCTCTTGCAATGCTGGAAAATAAAATCTGCTGTGTTTTGAATTTTTTGTAGATATAATAAGCGGTAGTATCGCCTTCCATTGTTGCGCTTAGTGCAAATATGAGTTCTTTTACAACACCTTCATTCAGCTTCTTTTCGATACTTCCAATGCGCAGTTGACTAGGTCCAATACCTTCCATTGGGGAAATTTTACCGCCCAGAACCAGATATTTACCTCTATACTTTCCGGTATTTTCTATTGCCATCACATCCCGCACATCTTCTACAATACAAAGCAACTCATCATTTCTTTTCTCATCACTACAGATATCACAGATCTCGGAATCCGAAAAATTATGACAGTCTTTACAATACCTGATGTCTGTAACCAAAGTCTGAATTGCACTACCCAAAGCAATACCCTGAGATGAAGGCTGACGAAGAAGATGCAACGCAAGTCGCAACGCAGACTTTTTTCCGATTCCCGGCAAACCTGCAATTTCTTCCACGGCTTTCGACAAAACTTTGCTTGGATAATCCATTTAAATGGTTGGGGGTTGATAATTGATAACTAATAATTGATAGATGGGTTGATATCCAATTTTAATTAGGACTTTATTAACCTCTCGAAGGTCTGGAAACAAAAACTATATTCATTCTTTTCGTCCTTCTCAAAACATTCTTCACCTGTTTTCTGCCAGATTTTAGGATCGATTGCCGGAAAAAAAGTATCTGCATCGGGATCCGCATCCACTAAAGTAATCTCCAAACGATCTGCCTGATCCATCGTTTGTTTATAAATCTCGCCGCCGCCGATTATAAAAATTTTCTCATTAATTTTCTTTGCAAATTTGAGTGCTTCTTTCAATGTGGACACTATCAAGATCCCTTCCTCAAACCAGCCAGATTTTCTGCTGACAACAATATTAGTACGGTTTGGCAACGGTTTACCGATGCTTTCATAAGTTTTACGGCCCATTACCACAGGATGATTTTCAGTAAGTCCTTTGAAATGTCTTAGATCTTTTGGAAGACGCCACAGTAGCTGGTTATCTTTTCCCAAGGCATTATTACGGCCTATTGCAGCAACAATTGTTATCATATTTACAAATCTACATATTATGTTTAAATTAATAAAATTTTATGAAATTTTAATTTCTATTATTTTGTATTTTTGAGCTTTCTCCGATGATGTAAAACTATCGGAACAAATCTATTTCTAATGAAGAAAATTTTCATATCATCTGTCTTGGCTTTGCTTTTACTCGCAAGCTGTAATAAAGACAAAGAAATCCTTACTACGTTAAACGACTATAATATAGGGAAACAAAACCAGGGTTATCATTTTGGTGACAAAATCCAGATTCCGGAAGATGTGATGGATTATGCAGAAGCCATCACCATTACTTATAACGACAAAGAAACCGATAAGCTGACAATAGATCCGAGCTTTTTTTCACTTGGAGAAAACGACATCACCTTCAACATCAAAACCAAAAGCGGCGAAGTTTTACAACAGGATGCTACCATCAATGTTTTTGCGAAAACTGCTCCTGAAAAACTCAACTATGAAATTGTCAATCAATATCCTCACCACACAGATCACTTTACAGAAGGTTTTGAAGCTCACGGCAACATTATCTATGAGAGCGTAGGTCTGGAAGGTAAGTCTAAAATTATAAAATATAATCTTGGCAGCACTCAACCCATTCAGGAAGTTCCTCAGTATAATGAATTTTCTGAAGGACTAACTGTTTTCGGAGATAAAATCTACCAGCTAACCTACAGATCTAAGAAAGGTTTTATTTATGATTCTAATATCAAATTAATAAAAGAATTTTCTTATCCTGAAGTTATGGCAGAAGGCTGGGGAATGACCAATGATGGGAAAAACCTAATCGTTTCTGACGGAACTAAATTTATTTATTTCCTAAATCCTGATAATCCGTCACAAATTGTAAGATCTATTGCCGTTGCAAGCAACACCGAAGGCTATGACCAGATCAATGAGCTGGAGTATCATGATGGATTTATATATGCTAATGTTTGGCAGAAAGCTATCATCCTAAAAATTAATCCGGCTAATGGTGAAGTGGCAGGAATTCTTGATTTTAGCAACATTGCAAAACAAAACACCACAGGCAATGATGATGTGCTGAATGGCATCGCTTTCAAAGGGGAAAACATGCTCGTTACAGGGAAAAACTGGAGCAAGATTTATGAAGTCATTTTAAAGTAAAAAAAAACAGAACTAAAATAGAAAGCTTCAGAAATTTCTGAAGCTTTTTTATTAATGAATTACAGTCTCGCAGAATTTCCTTCTGTTTTTTTTACAATAGTATGTTTTATACTTAGATTAGTGTTATCCAAAAAAACTTTGAACGTTTTGTAAGGCGTCTTACAAACTTCTGATTTCACCTCATACC
>RRZT010588763.1_pt1 | contig 10210 bp, 10 predicted proteins | sample 2165551 | NCBI WGS metagenome assembly RRZT01 (sample SAMN10456910, study PRJNA506462) | wastewater metagenome | biome: wastewater; feature: sludge; material: wastewater sludge; isolation source: wastewater sludge with Escherichia coli K12::gfp cells carrying plasmid... | place: USA: Moscow, Idaho...
AGCCCGCAAATCGTTCCGAGATGCCGTTCAACGCCGGTCCCCGGCCCGGGCGGAACGACCCATGCTCCTGTGGGTCGGGCCGCAAATACAAGCAATGTTGCGGTCGGAACTGAACGATCGCCCAAGTCTCTCACGGCCCATTGCGGACCTTCGTCCAGGGCGGAGCGAATGACCGCTCCCAGCCCATAGCGGTCCTCCACGGCTCGCCGCAGCATGACGCTAAGCACCGACACGAAGGGCGAGGATCCAGCTCGGGGGCGCAGGTGACGGACGGAAAACAAAGCCCGCCCGAGTCCACCTGTCGCGCTCTCCAAGCGCCGAGTGTAGCAGGGCCTGGCCGTTTTGCGCACGGGTTTCTGATCCATTCGGGTTCGGCGCGGTCGACAACGCTGTTCAGGGCAATCGGAATGGGTGTGCAAGCCCCGCCTACCGGCCCCAGTCGCCGCGCATGATGTCGGGCGCGGTGGGCAGCAGGCCGAGCGCGTTGAGCCGCAATTCCACGTTCTGCGCCCGCCGGATCGCCTCGGCGGAATAGTCGGGATGGCGCTCTCCGACCTGCCAGAGCCGCGACTGGGTGACGATCAGCGTGCCGCCGTTCATCGGCCGCACGATCTCGGCCTCGAGCAACTCGGCGGGCGCGATCGCGAAGGGAATCCAGCCGATCCAGCGGATGCCCAGGCGCGCGCGGTCGAGCGGGTGGTGATGGACGAGGTAGCCGCCCGGGCCGAAGGCAAGATGCTGCGGCCGCTGCCAGCGCGTCACCACGTCGACCAGGGTGATCAGATGATCGAGCTGGAGACCGTAATGCGGATGCGGGCGCTTGATTTGCCCGTTCATTCGCGTGCCGGTGGCGCCCCAGCTGTAGTCGAAGCCGTAGTAGACCTTTTCCGAGCCCAGGGCCTTCATCCCATTGTCGATGGTCGAGACCGAGCCTTCCTCGTCAGCCCAGCCGGCGGCATCGGACACGCTCTTGCTCTCCTGGATATAGGCCTCTTCCTGCGCCCAGAGCGCGATGTCCTTGAAGCACCATCCCAAGTCGAAGCAGGGGATCTTCTCGAGCCTATGCAGGAGCTTGAAGAAATCCCGCGCGCCATCTTCATAGGCGGCGTATTCGGCGCCGTATCTATGCGGCGTCAGCTCCGTGCTGAGTACCAGATCATAGGTAAGATCCATCAGCTGCCTCCGAAGGGTCGAACTTGCATGTCGTGATACCACCCCGTGACGCGCTGCAAAAGCAGGGCCCCGACATAGAGCCGGGTCGTCATGTTCGAGAACACCCAGGTGAGTTCGACCTTGCCGTAATGCTGGCTTACCAGCATGTGCTGGCGCCGCGCCTCGCGGATCATCGGTTCGAACACGGTCTGGGCGACACCTGCGCGCACCGCCCAATCGGCCAGTTCCGGCCCTTAGCCGACATTCAGGCCATATAGCTTTCCAGTGTCTACCTCCCCAAAACGGCCCCTGAGGCATGGCGCAGCGAGTGTGTCCAATCCAAGTCGAGGTCTACAGAGGGTGGCAACCACCCCATCTCCACCGGAGGATCGGAAGGAACGCCAATCACCAATGGCACGAAGCCGGGTCACGCCAACCCGGACGGCCATTACCGTCTAAATACGTTGCTCAGAGCGGACTATCGAGGGCGAGGCAGAACAGATCTTGCTTGCGCCAGTAGGCGTGATAGCACCAACATCAATCGGTTAATTGGCCGGATTCTTTATGCATTTGACGCAGATCGCACGTTGGCCGGGGAAAAGCCCTGTAACGCCCGGGGCGCCGGCCCATCCTGCGGCTTATCACATGCTGGACGTGGCCGCCGTGGCCGAGGAGCTGTTAGCCGACCATCCCCGGCGCGCCCTGTATTGCCTACTGATCGCGTTGCACGATCTGGGCAAGATTGGCGAGGTCTTTCGCCGTGCGCTGAGCGAGGGCGTGGTGCAGGATCGGCGGCATTGGGAGGTCACCGAGGCATGGCTGCATGACCCGCAGATCCTTGCGCTGCTGTTGCAGCATCTGGGGGGGCAGAATCAGGCGCTGCTGCCCTTGGTTGCGGCAATTGCAGGCCATCACGGCAGGCCTCCAACGGCCGAGATACCACGCCATCTTGATGCCATGCGATCACGCGCCGGAACGCAGGCCCATGACGATGCGCTGGATTTCGTGCGGGCCTGCCTGACGCTGTGGCCCGAGGCGCGGCTGGACGGCTTGCGCCAGCGCGAGGCCAAGGCACTGAGTTGGCATCTGGCGGGTGTCACCACCGTCGCGGATTGGGTCGGCTCGAATGCCGCATGGTTTCCTGCCACTCCGGCAACGCAGACGCTGGCCGAATACCTTGATGTCGCTCGCCGGATCGCGCCTATGGCCCTGCATGAGGCGGGTCTGTTGCCGCCCGCTCCAAGGGCTGATCCGCTGTTCGACTTTGCCCTGCGGCCGATGCAGCGGGCGGCACGCGACATCGCGCTGCCGCTGGGCCCGATGCTGGCGATCATCGAGGACGAAACCGGCGCCGGCAAGACCGAGGCCGCCTTCCTGCTGTTGCAGCGCATGCTGTGCGCGGGCAAGGGGCAGGGGGCATATTTCGCCTTGCCGACCATGGCGACGGCGGATGCGATGTTCCGCCGCGCCCGTAATATCGTCGGCGGACTGTTCCAGGACGCTCCGTCATTGACGCTGGCGCATGGCCGGGCGGGTCTGTCGGTCGATTTCCGAGAGGTGCAGAACACCGCACCCGGCTCGGACGCGCCGGTCTGCGGGCCATGGCTGGTCGAAAGCCGGCGCCGTGCGCTGCTGGCCGATATCGGCGTCGGCACCATCGATCAGGCACTGATGGCGGTGTTGCCGACGCGCTTTGCCACGCTGCGCAACTGGGGGTTGTCGCGCAAGGTGCTGATCGTGGATGAGGCGCATGAGCTGGGCGATCCCTATATGGCGCACGAGCTGGCGGTGCTGCTGCGGCTGCACGCGATGCAGGGCGGCTCGGCCATCCTGCTGACGGCGACCTTGCCCCTTGGCCTGCGGGCGCGGCTGTCGCAGGCCTTTGCCGAGGGGGCAGGGCAGGGGTATTGCTGCGACGACGATCCCGCCTATCCCAGTCTGTCGATCCCGGGCGGTGCGGCGTGGCGCGCCTTTGACCGCGCCGGGCCGGGCCGGGGTCCGGTCTCCGTGCGGCGGCTTGCCTGCGCCGAGGACGCGCTGGCGCTGCTGGCTGGTCATGCGGCGGCCGGTGCGGCTTGCGTCTGGGTGCGCAATGCCGTGGACGAGGCTATTGCCGCCGCCGAGGCGCTGCGCGCGCGCGGCATCCCGGCCGATCTGCTGCACGCGCGGCTGACGCTTTACGATCGCAAGCGAATCGAGGCGCGAATGATGGCGCGGTTCGGCCGCGATGGCGTGGACCGGGCAGGGCGGGTTCTTGTCGGCACGCAGGTGCTGGAATCGTCCCTGGACTGCGATTTCGACGTAATGGTGTCGGACCTGGCGCCGGTCGCCTCGCTGATCCAGCGGGCGGGACGGCTGTGGCGGCACATGGACCTGCGACCGGCGGCCGACCGCCCTGTCGCGGCGCCGCTGCTGCACGTGCTGGCGCCCGACCCGGCGCAGGTCACCGATGACCGTTGGCTGCAAGACACGCTGGGGGCAGGGGCCTGGGTCTATCCGGTGGCCGAGCAATGGCGCACCGCGATGGTGCTGGATCAGGCCGGCGCCATTCGCGCGCCGGACAATCTGCGGGCCCTGATCGAGGCCGTGCATGGCCCGGATGCCGGTCCTGTCCCGGCAGCGCTGGAGCGGGCCGAGATAGAGGCCGAGGGCGAGGCCTATGCTCGCCACACCCGCGCCCGCCACGCGACGATCCGCATCGAGGACGGGTATCGGGACGGCGGCGGCGGTTCCGAGGACGTGGATTACCCGACCCGGCTGGGACAGGAAATGCGGGTGCTGCTGCTGTTGCGCCGCGTGGATGGCGCATTGCGGTTCTGGGCCGAGGGCATGGATGCGGGCGAGGCGGCGGCGCTGAGTGAGGTCTCGGCCAGCGCCAGACGTTTGGCGCGGCTGGAGCTGCCCGATCAGGAAGCGCCCGAGTTCGCCGTCTTTCGCAAGGACTGGCCGGAATGGCGCAAGGCGGCGGTGACGCTGTGCGTGGTCGGCGAGGATGGCGCGATCTGCAAGGGGCTGGCCTATGACGGCGAGATGGGGCTGCTGTTCACGATCGTGCCGCAGCCAGCGGCGACTTGACGCATGCCCAAAGGTGCGGCAATCTGAAATTGCAGTACATATCAGAAAGCCATCTCAGGTTGTTTCCAAGTTGCCGGAGTGCCCTCTTTGTCGCTTAACCTGATTGCCGACGCCTGGATCCCGGTTCGCTGCACGAATGGGCGGCGGATCATCCGACCCGACCAGATCGCCGAAGCCGATGTGCTGTTTCCCGACTGGCCGCGCGCCGATCTAAACATCGCCTGTCTCGAATTGCTGATCGGGCTGGTCTATCTGGCCGATCCCGCCCTCGAGGTCGAGGATTGGGCCGACCGGCAGGCCGATCCCGAACACCTGCGCGCCGCCCTTGCTCCCCTGGCCCCCGCCTTCGACCTGGGCGGCGATGGCCCGCGCTTTCTGCAGGACATTGAACGCTTCGAGACCGCCAATGCCAAGGCCGAGATCAATGCGCCGGACATGCTTTTCATCGACTCGGCTGGCGGAAATACGGCCAAGAACAATGCCGACCTGATGGTGCGGCGCGGCCGCTATCCGCGGCTGGACCCGGCGCTGGCGGCGATGGCGCTTTACACGCTGCAATCGCAGGCCCCCGCCGGCGGGGCGGGCAACCGCACCTCGATGCGCGGTGGCGGGCCGCTGGTGACGCTGGTCGAGCCGCCGCAGCCGGGGCTGTGGCCGCTGGTCTGGGCCAACGTCCCCTTGGGCCGGCCGCAGGGCACGGACGCGCTGCCGTGGATGCGGGCGACCCGGCGCTCGGACGCCGGGCAGGTGGTCGGCGAGCCAGAGGACGGCAATCTGGCCGAAGCGTTCTTTGGCATGCCGCGTCGCCTTCGGCTGGTCTTTGACGGCGAGGCTGTGACCGGCGTTCTGCAAAAGCCCTATGGCGCCAACTACGCCGGCTGGCGCCATCCGCTGACGCCCTATTACTGCGTCAAGGCGGGCGAGGAATGGCTGCCCCAGCACCCCCGCGCCGGTGCATTTGGCTATCGCAACTGGCTGGGCATCAATGCGGCCGCGCGCAGCGATACCCGGCGCCAGGCGGCCGCCCTGAGCAGCTATCGCGACCGGGTGGGCAGCCTGCCCGGCGCGCGGGTGATCGTCGCCGGCTGGGCGATGGACAACATGAAGCCTCGCGATTTCACCTTGTCGCACGAGCCGATGATCGACGATCCGGCCATGCTGGACCGCATCCAGAAGGTGGTCGCGGCGGCCGAGATGGCGGCCTTGGCGTTGCGCAATGCGCTGAAGCCGCTTGTCGGCGAGGGGACGGCGCTGGATGCCCTGCGCGAGGAGTTCTTTCTGCGCACCCAGACCCCGTTCGAGGACTTGTGCACTCGCCCCGACGGCGCGTCCCGCTGGCTTGGGGTGATGGAGACCACCGCCATGGGCATTTTCGACGATCAGGCCACGCCGGGCCTGGCCGCCGCCCGCATTGCCGACGTGGAAAGGATCCTGACCGAGCGCAAGCACCTGCGGGCGATGTTCGGCGGGCGCAGCAAGCAGGGCGCAAAACTGTATGGCGAACTGGATATCCCGGTTCCGGCAAAGGAAACCGCATGACCGACGACATCGGAAAGACCTTAGCCACCTGGTGGCGCGAGGTGCTGCGCCCAGGGGATGACAACTCTGTCGCCCGCGCCCTGCGCGCACGGTTGCGGCGGGCCGAGACGCTGGACGTGCTGGCCCAGCGGCAGGTGCATGATCTGGTGGCCACTGCGCCCTGGCTACGCGCCCGGCCCGAGGCGCTGATCCGCGCCGTGCAGGTCCTGGCCCTGGTCGAGCGCAATGATGCTCGCAGCTTGGCGCGGGTGCTGGGCGCGGGCGACCCGCCGGCCATGTCGCGGGCGCGTTTCGAACGGCTGGTGCGCAGCGAGGCGGACGACCTGTCCCGCGCCCTGCGCCGTGCCCTTGCCCTGACCGATGGCGGATGCAACGTCGCAAGCCTGGGCCGCGATGTCCTGAACTGGGACGGCGAGCGCGGCGACGACATCCGCCGAACCTGGTATTTCGACTATTTCAATGCCGGCCGTCCCGCCCAATCCGATGCTGCCGAGGATGTTTCCCAATGACCACGTTCCTGCAATTGCACCTGCTGACCGCCTATCCGCCCTCGAACCCGAACCGCGACGACCAGGGGCGACCGAAACAGGCGCTGGTCGGCGGCGCACCGCGGCTGCGGCTGTCCAGCCAGTCGGTAAAGCGGGCGCTGCGCCTGTCCGAGCCGTTCCGGCAGGGGTTGGCCGGTCACATGGGACAGCGCACCAAATTCATCGCCAAGGACGTGCTGGACCACCTGATCGCCGGCGGCATGGTGCCTGCGCAGGCCCGGATCCGCGCCGAGGAAATCGCCAAGGTGTTCGGCAAGATCGAGGCGCAGAACAAGAAGCGCCCGGACGAGATGCAGGGCACGACGCTGGCCTTCGTCTCGCCCGACGAGCGCGGCTTTGCGCTGGCGCTGGCCGACAAGGCGCTGGCGGGCGAGGAGATGCCCAAGGACAAGGATCTGGCGAAAACGGTGCTGCGCACCGCCGATGGCGCGGTGGACATTGCCATGTTCGGCCGCATGCTGGCCGACAATCCCGACTTCAACCGCGATGCCGCCGTGCAGGTCTCGCACGCCATCACCACGCATCGCGCCGTGGCCGAGGATGATTATTTCACCGCTGTCGATGACCTCAAGCGCGATGGCAATGCCGGCGGCGCACATCTGGGTGAGCATGGCTTCGGGTCGGGCGTCTATTACCTTTATGCCTGCGTCAACACCGATCTGCTGGTCGAAAACTTGGGCGGCGACAAGGAACTGGCGGCGCGGGGGCTGCGGGCGCTGGTCAGGGCGATCGCCACCGCCACGCCCTCGGGCAAGCAGAACAGCCACGCGCATCACCCGCGCGCCGGCTATGTGCGGACTGAGCTGGGCAGCAACACGCCCCGCGACCTGACCGGCGCCTTTTTCGCCCCGGTCAGGGGAGATGATCTGTTCGACGCCTCGGCGCGGGCGCTGGAACGGACCGCGGCCGATATCGACCGGGCCTATGGTCCTGCCTGCGATGCCCACGAGATCATGGACGTGCCGAAGGGCCTGGGCACGCTGGCCGAGATCGAGGAGTTTGCCGCCAGCGCGCTGGTGCGGCTAGATGGTTGAGCATCTGGTTTTCACCCTTTGCGCCACGCTGGCCGCGAACGGCGACCTGGCCGGGCATGAGCGGCGGGGCACGCTGACCTGGCCGGGCCGTTCGGCCATCCTGGGCCTTCTGGCGGCGGCGCGCGGCATCCGGCGCGAGGATGCCGCCGGGCTTGCGGCGCTCGATGCGTTGCAGACCGCCGTCGCCATCCATGACGCCGGCCAGCCGCTGCGCGATTATCACACCGTCCAGACCGTCCCCAGCGCGGCCGTCAAGCGCCCCGACAGCCGGTCCGAGGCGCTGCGGCGGGCCGGCCGGGCGGTCAATACGGCCTTGACCCAGCGCGACTATCGCACGGGCGTGCTTTATGCCGTTGCCATCTGGGGGCTGGACATGGCACCGTTTCGCGACGCGCTGCTGCGGCCGGTGTTCACGCTTTATCTGGGGCGCAAGTCCTGTCCGCTGTCGGTGCCGCCCGCGCCCCGGCTGGTCCAGGCCGACGACCTGATGACCGCGCTGGCCGCCGCGCAGATGCCCACGTTCCGGGTCGTGCCGCCGGCGCAGGCGATCTATTCCGACGTGGCATTGCCCGGCGCGCGGGTCGAGCGGCGCAATGACGTGGCGCTGGATCGCCTGCGCTGGCATTTCTCCAGCCGTGCGGTGCATGTCCTGCATCCGCAGGGGGCCGCATGAGCCTGTTTTTGTCCCGCCTGACGCTGTCCCGCGCCCCGTCGGTCGAGGCGTTGAAGCGCCTGATCGACCCTCAGGAACGTAGCCGGGCCACCGATGCCCATCACCGCCTGCTGTGGTCCGCCTTTGCCGGCGATGCCGATGCCAGCCGCGACTTTCTGTGGCGGTCTGAGGGCAACGGCCGGTTCTTTGTCCTGTCGCACCGCCGTCCAGCGGATTCGCCATTCTTCGACCCCCCCGAGGTCAAGGAGTTCACTCCGGCGCTTGCCCCCGGCGATCGGCTGGACTTCATCCTGCGCGCCAATGCCACCCGCACCCGCAAGACCGGCGAGGTGACCGCCTCGGGCAAGGAGCGGCGCAAGCATGACGATGTGGTCATGCACGCCATTCGCGACCTGCCCAAGGGCCAGCGCGCCGAGGCTCGCCTGGCCGCGGCCGCCGACGCTGGCCTGAAATGGCTGCAAGGCCAGGGCGAGCGCGGCGGTTTCCATGTCGAGCGGGCCGAGGTCGCGGATTATTCGGTCGTGGCCTTGCCCGATCATCGTGGCCCGCGTCGGGACCAGCCGCAGTTCGGCGTGCTGGACATGTCCGGGGTGGTCCGTGTCGAGGAACCAGCCCTGTTTCTGGAGCGCATTGCGCAGGGATTCGGCCGGGCCAAGTCCTTTGGCCACGGGCTGATGCTGATCCGTCGGACCCGTGCCACATGACCATGCCGGGCCTGCCGCCACCGCGGCCGATCCCGATGAAGGACCGCTCGACCCTGGTCTTTGTCGAGCGTGCGCAGCTCGACGTCGCCGACGGCGCCTTTGTTGCGGTCAATGCCGACGGCACCCGCACCCAGATCCCAATTGGCGGGCTGGCGGGGGTCATGCTGGAACCGGGCGCGCGGATCTCGCATGCCGCGGTGGCGCTGGCCGCGCGCACCGGCACGCTGATCACCTGGGTGGGCGAGGCCGGCGTGCGGCTTTACTCGGCCGGCCAGCCCGGCGGGGCGCGTGCCGACCGGCTGCTGTGGCAAGCGCGGCTGGCTCTGGACGATGCCGCGCGGCTGCGCGTTGTGCGCAAGATGTTCGCGCTGCGCTTTGGCGAAGACGCGCCCTTGCGCCGCTCGATCGACCAACTGCGCGGGATCGAAGGCGTGCGGGTGCGCAAATCCTATGAACTTCTGGCGCAGGCGCATGGCGTTCCCTGGACCCGGCGCAGCTATGATCCCAGGGACTGGGAGGCGGGCGATGTGCCGAACCGATGCCTGTCGGCCGCGACTGCCTGTCTGCATGGCCTGACCGAGGCTGCAGTGCTGGCGGCGGGCTATGCGCCGGCGATCGGCTTCCTACACAGCGGCAAGCCGCTGTCCTTTGTCTACGACATTGCCGACTTATGGAAGATCGACACCGTGGTCCCCGAGGCCTTTCGCATCGCAGGTCTCGCCGCCCGGGGCAAGCTGGACATGAGCCCGGACCGGGCCGTGCGGCTGGCCTGCCGGGACGTATTCCGCAAATCCGGCCTGCTGGCCAGGATCATTCCACGCATTGAGGAGATTCTGGAAGCCGGCGAACTGCCACGTCCCCAGCCGCCCGCCGATGCGATTGGCCCAGCGTTTCCCGACGACCAGTCCGGCGACGAGGGGCATCGTTGATGATCGTGATCGTGGTGGCGAATGCTCCGCCTCGATTGCGCGGTCGCCTGGCGGCTTGGCTGGTCGAAGTTCGCGCGGGCGTCTATGTCGGAGAATATTCGTCCCGCACGCGAGAGATGATCTGGTCCCACGTGACCGGCGGCATCGAGCAGGGTGACGCGGTAATGATCTGGAGCGCGCCTACAGATCAGGGCTATGCTTTCGAGACGGCCGGCCGCAATCGCCGCATGCCTGTCGATTTCGATGGGCTGAAGCTCGTCTCGTTCTTTCCCCGCAACGATGCCGGATAGTTGGTAGATTCCTCAGTCTTGCTGGAATATCGGTAGATCAATAGTTTCCACGAAGTCTGTTCCCCGCATGCGCGGGGATGAACCGGGCATGGCAGGGCAGCGCCGCAGATCGGCCACCTGTTCCCCGCATGCGCGGGGATGAACCGCTGCCTGCCGCCAGATCCGAAGGGCGGCGTGGCGGGTAACCGCGTACGTCGCGGTGGTCGGCGGCTCAGTAAAAAACACAGCACTGCGCAGCGCTGTTCCCCGCATGCGCGGGGATGAAC
>RRZT010360705.1_pt1 | contig 10209 bp, 10 predicted proteins | sample 2165551 | NCBI WGS metagenome assembly RRZT01 (sample SAMN10456910, study PRJNA506462) | wastewater metagenome | biome: wastewater; feature: sludge; material: wastewater sludge; isolation source: wastewater sludge with Escherichia coli K12::gfp cells carrying plasmid... | place: USA: Moscow, Idaho...
CCGAACTCAGCAGTGAAACGACGCATCGCCGATGGTAGTGTGGGGCTTCCCCATGTGAGAGTAGGTCATCGTCAAGCACCTATACCGAACCCCCGATCAGCAAACGCTGGTCGGGGGTTTGTCTTTGCGCCGAAAATGAACCGCGGCGACGGCAGCGATGCGCTAAGCAGCTGCTATTGCTGCTCCGGCGAGCCGAGGCGCTCGGCCTTGTTCCCCTCGGCTGGGCAAGTCGGTGGGGGAAAGCCTGCGGAAGCGCGCCGGGCTCCGCTAAAATGGCACGCAGTCTTTCCCGAGCAATCCTCATGAGCGAAACCGAGTCGCGCCCCCTGCATGAGCTCCCGCTGGAGCAGCTGCTGGCCTGTCACGAGTGCGACCTGCTGATGCGCAGACCGGTGCTGGCCGTGGAGCAGAAAGCTTGCTGTCCGCGCTGCGGCTACGAGTTGTTGGCCCGGCGCAGCCAGATGGAGCGGCGCAGCCTGGCTCTGGTGCTGACCGCCCTGGCGCTGTTCGTGCCGGCCAACTTCCTGCCGATCATGCAGCTCGATCTGCTCGGCCAGACCACTCGGGACACGGTCTGGAGCGGCGTGCTCGGTCTCTACGACAGCGGCATGGAGGCGATCGCCCTGGTGGTGCTGCTCTGCAGCATGGTGGTGCCCCTGCTCAAGCTGCTCTGCCAGTTGCTGGTGCTGCTCAGCATCCGTGGCCGCAGGGCGCTGGCCTGGGGGCGCTGGCTGTATCGTTCGTACCATCACCTGCGCGAGTGGGGCATGCTGGAGGTCTATCTGATGGGCATCCTGGTGTCCATCGTCAAGCTGATGGACATGGCCGATCTGACCCTGGGGGTCGGGCTGTTCTGTTTCGTCGCGCTGCTGCTTGCGCAGGTCTGGCTGGAGGTGACCATGTCGCCGCAGCAGGTCTGGGAAGCGCTGGAGGATGACGATGCGCGCCCTTGATGCCGGCATCCTGGTCTGCCACGAATGCCAGCAGCTCAATCGCCCGCCCGCCGGGCAGCCGCCGCGCTGTAGGCGCTGCGGTGCCCGCCTGCACGGGCGCCGCCCGAACAGCATCGCGCGGACCTGGGCCTTGCTGCTGAGTGCGGCGCTGCTCTACATCCCGGCGAACCTGCTGCCGATCATGAGCGTGCACATGCTCGGCCGCGGCAGCCCGGCCACCATCATGGGCGGGGTGATCGAACTGATCCAGGCCGGCATGCTGCCGATCGCCCTGGTGGTGTTCGTCGCCAGTATCTTGGTGCCGAGCTTCAAGCTGCTGGGGATCGCCCTGCTGCTCTACTCGGTGCAGCGCCATCAGGTGATGTCGCCGCGCCAGCGCATCCTCATGTACCGTTTCATCGAGTGGATCGGCCGCTGGTCGATGCTCGACATCTTCGTCATCGCCATCCTGGTGGCCCTGGTCAGCTTCGGCAACCTGGCCAGCATCGAGGCCGGCGCCGGCGCTCTGGCTTTCGCGGCGGTGGTGATCCTCACCATGCTGGCGGCAATCACCTTCGATCCCCGACTGATCTGGGACAACACCGACGCGGACATCGCCCATGACTGAACCTGCCCTTCCCGAACTCCGCAAGACCGGCAACTGGTCGGCCATCTGGGTGCTGCCGCTGCTCGCCCTGGCCATCGGTCTGTGGTTGCTGTGGCGCGCCTTCAGCGAAGCCGGGGTGGAGATCCGCGTGCATTTCGCCGACGGCGAGGGTATCCAGGCCAACAAGACCCAGGTGATGCACAAGGGCATCGCCGTGGGCCGGGTGGTCGATCTGCACGTCAGCCAGGACCTGCAGGGCGTCGAGGCCATCGTGGAGATCAACCGCGAGGCGAAGGACTACCTGAGCGGCGACACCCGCTTCTGGCTGGTCAAGCCGCGGGTATCGCTGGCCGGGGTGACCGGCCTGGAGACGCTGGTGTCCGGCATCTACATCGCCATCGACCCGGTCAAGGGCGAGGCGGTCGACGAGTTCACCGCCCTCAGCGAACCGCCGCCGCTATCCGATCGTCTGCCCGGCCTGCACTTCACCCTCAAGGCCGAGCGCCTCGGCTCGCTGGAGCAGGGCAGCCCGGTCTACTACCGGCAGATCCAGGTCGGCCAGGTGAAGAGCTACCGCCTCGGCGAGGACCAGCGCACCGTCGAGCTGCAGATCTACGTCGAGGAACCCTATGCCCACCTGGTGCGTAAGCACACCCGTTTCTGGAACGCCAGCGGCATCAGCTTCAGCGGCGGTCTGTCCGGCTTCAAGCTGCGCACCGAGTCGCTGGTCAGCCTGGCCACCGGCGGCATCGCCTTCGCCACCCCGGAGCACCGCCAGGACAGCCCGCCCACCGACCCGGCCCTGCCGTTCCGCCTCTACGACGACTACGAAAGCGCCGAGGCCGGACTCAAGGTGACGCTCCAGCTGCAGGACGTCGCCGGCCTGCAGCCGGGGCGTACCGCGGTGCTGTACAACGGCGTGCAGGTCGGCACCCTGAAGAAGATCGACATGGGCCGCGACTTCGCCCAGCCGGTGGCCGAGCTGACCATGGACCCGCGCACCGAGGAGCTGCTGGTCGACAGCAGCGAGTTCTGGATGGTCAAGCCGTCGATCTCCCTGGCCGGGATCACCGGCCTGGATGCGCTGGTGCAGGGCAACTACCTGGAGGTGCGTTTCGGCAAGCAGGGCGTGCCGGCCCGCGAGTTCACCATCCGCGCCAAGGCGCCGCCGCTCAACGTCGACGCCCCGGGGCTGCATCTGGTGCTCGCCGCCGAGCGGCTCGGCTCCCTGGAGGTCGGCAGCCCGCTGCTCTACCGGCAGATGCGCATCGGCAGCGTGCAGAGCTACCAGCTGTCGCGCGACCGCCAGCGCGTGCTGATCGGCGTGCATGTCGAGCCGGACTATGCCGGCCTGGTCAACGAGTCGACGCGCTTCTGGAACGCCAGCGGCATCCGCCTCAAGGGCGGCCTGGGCGGCGTCGAGGTGCAGAGCGAGTCGCTGCAGACCCTGATGCTCGGCGGCATCGCCCTCGATACCCCCGATCCGCAGGCCGCGCCGGTCACCCGGGTCAAGCGCTTCCGGCTGTTCGACGATGAGGCCCGGGCGCTGGCCCGCGGCCACCTGCTGGAGCTGAGCCTGCCGCGCGCCGACGGTATCGATGTCGGCACGCCGCTGCGCTACCGCGGCCTGCAGGTCGGCGCAGTGGAGCAGGTGCGCCTCGCCGACGACCTGCAGCAGGTGCTGCTGACCCTGCGGGTCACCGAGGCCGGCGAGCGGATCGCGCGCGCCGGCAGCCGCTTCTGGGTGGTACGCCCGGAACTGGGCCTGGCGCGTACCGCCAACCTCGACACGCTGGTCAGCGGTCCTTATCTGGAGGTCGCGCCGGGGCCGCGTAGCGCCGCGTTGCAGAGCCGCTTCGAGGTGCTGGCCGCCACGCCGCAGGCCCTGCCGGCCGAGTCCGGCCTGCCGCTGGTGCTCAGCACGCCGCGCCGCGGCTCCCTCAAGCCGGGAGTGGCGGTGACCTACCGCGAGATGCCGGTGGGCAAGGTCACCCGCGTCGAGCTGGGGCCGAACGCCGACCGCGTGCTGGTGCATATCCTCATCGAGCCGCGCCACGCCGCGCTGGTGCGCGGCGGCAGCCGCTTCTGGAACGCCAGCGGCATCGGCGTCGAGGTCGGCCTGCTCAAGGGCGCGCAGATCCGCACCGAGTCCCTGGAGGCGATCCTCGAAGGCGGCATCGCCTTCGCCACCCCCGACGAGGTGCGCCCGGTGCAGCCGGGGCAGACCTTCGCGCTGTTCGACGCGCCGCAGCCGGAGTGGCTGCAATGGGCGCCGAAGATCCCTCTCGGGCGCTGACGCGGCGCCTGGCGCCGCTTTCCCGGGTCGGCGATTCAGGCCACAATTCGCCCCACCAACGCGCGTGCCACGACACGCCCGCCGCCTGCAGCCGCCGGCAGCCATGAGGAGACCGACATGAGCAACGACCGCGTCATCATATTCGACACCACGCTGCGCGACGGCGAGCAGAGCCCCGGCGCGTCGATGACCAGGGAAGAGAAGCTGCGCATCGCCAAGGCGCTGGAGCGCATGCGCGTCGACGTGATCGAGGCGGGCTTCGCCATCGCCAGCCCGGGCGACTTCGAGTCGGTCAAGGCGGTCGCCGAAGCGGTCAAGGACAGCACCGTGTGCAGCCTGGCGCGCGCCCTCGACGCCGACATCGAGCGCGCCGCCGAGGCGCTGAAGAACGCCAACTCCGGGCGCATCCACACCTTCATCGCCACCAGCCCGATCCACATGCAGTACAAGCTGCGCATGCAGCCGGACGCGGTGGTCGAGCAGGCGGTGCGCGCGGTGAAGAAGGCGCGCAGCCTGTGCGGCGACGTCGAGTTCTCCTGCGAGGACGCCGGCCGCTCGGAAATCGACTTCCTCTGCCGGATCATCGAGGCGGCCATCGACGCCGGCGCGCGCACCATCAACATCCCGGACACCGTCGGCTACGCCATCCCGCACCAGTACGCCGAGACCATCGCCCAGCTGCTCAATCGCATCCCCAATGCCGACAAGGCGGTGTTCTCGGTGCACTGCCACAACGACCTCGGCCTGGCCGTGGCCAACTCGCTGGCCGCGGTGGTCGCCGGTGCGCGCCAGGTGGAGTGCACCATCAACGGCCTCGGCGAGCGCGCCGGCAACGCCGCGCTGGAGGAGATCGTCATGGCGATCAAGACCCGCCACGACCTGCTCGACGTGCACACCCGCATCGAGACCGAGCACATCCTCAGCACCTCGCGGCTGGTCTCCGGCATCACCGGCTTCCCGGTGCAGCCGAACAAGGCCATCGTCGGCGCCAACGCCTTCGCCCACGAGTCGGGCATCCACCAGGACGGCGTGCTCAAGCACCGCGAAACCTACGAGATCATGCGCGCCCAGGACGTCGGCTGGAACGCCAACAAGATGGTCATGGGCAAGCACTCCGGGCGCAACGCGTTCCGCGCCCGTCTCGACGAGCTGGGCATCGTCCTGCCCGGCGAGGCCGAGCTGAACGCCGCCTTCGCCCGCTTCAAGGCGCTGGCCGACAAGAAGCACGAGATCTTCGACGAGGACCTGCAGGCGCTGGTCTCCGACAGCCTCGCCGAGGAAGCGCCGGAGCACTTCAAGCTGGCCTATCTGGACGTCGCCAGCAAGACCGGCGAGGTGCCGGTCGCCGCGCTGGTGCTCAGCGTCGACGGCGTCGAGCACAAGGCCTCGGCCAGCGGCTCCGGCCCGGTGGACGCCACCTTCAAGGCCATCGAGGCCATCGCCGCCTCCCAGGCCAGCCTGCAGCTCTACTCGGTCAACGCCATCACCCAGGGCACCGACTCCCAGGGCGAGGTCACCGTGCGCCTGGAGAAGGGCGGGCGCATCGTCAACGGCAACGGCGCCGACACCGACATCGTGGTGGCCTCGGCCAAGGCTTACCTGCATGCGCTGAACCTGATGCAGGCCGGCGTGCACAAGGCCCACCCGCAGACGGACGGCGTGTGATCGACGAGCAGCAGCGCCGCGCCTGGCTGGGTGCCATGCAGATCGACGTCTGGCTGCCGCGCCAGGCGCTGCCGTTCGCCGCGCCCTCTCGCCCGGAACTGCTGGCCCTGCCCGAGCCGCGCAGCGAGGCGCCGGCGCGGCGCCCGGTGCGTCCGCGCCCCGGCCCGCCGGCCGCCGAGAGCGTCGCCGCGCCGGCCACGCCGCCGGCGCGCAAGGTGCTGCCGCTGCCGGCTCGGCCGTCGGTCGGGCCAGCGCCCGAGCCGTCGCGCGCGCCAGCGCCAGCGCCGGCCGCTGCGCGCGAGGCGCCGCCGCGCTTCGCCCTGCAACTGCTGCGCGCCGGCGCCTGCCTGCTGCTCGTCGAGCTGCCCAGCGGCGAACCCTTCGCCAGCCGCGATCCGGCCTACCGCCTGCTCAAGGACCTGCTGCGCGCCGCGCAGCTGCCGGACAGCCCGCAGCCGCTGGGCGAGCCGATCCGCTGGCCGATGCTGCGCGGCAACCCGGTCAGCTTCGACCAGGGCCCCGAGGCGGCGCGCCTGTACGTGCGCACCGTGCTGCAGGGGCAGCTGGAGCAGGCGCCGGCGCCCTGCCTGTGGCTGGTCGGCGAGGCGGCGGCGCGTTTCGCCGCCAGCCGGGATGCGCAGGCCTCGGAGCCGGACGACCTCGGCCTCGGCGCCCTCGGTCAGACCTGGCGCCTGCCGGGCCTGGAACACCTGATGACGACGCCGGCCCTCAAGGCCGCGCTGTGGGACAGCATGCGCCGCACGATGCGGTGCTGGACGGACAAGCCATGAGCGATGCAATCACTTTCCGGCGCATGGGCGCCGACGACCTGGATGCGGTGCTGAAGATCGAGTACGCCGCCTTCAGCCATCCCTGGACCCGCGGCATCTTCAGCGACGCGCTGAAGTCCTACGAGTGCTGGCTGATGTTCGAGGGCAGCCAGCAGGTCGGCCACGGGGTGATCAACCTGATCGTCGACGAGGCGCACCTGCTGAACATCACCGTCAAGCCGGAGAGCCAGGGCCGCGGCCTCGGCCTGCGCCTGCTCACCCACCTGATGCAGTGCGCCCGCGAGCGCGGCGGCAACGAATGCTTCCTCGAAGTGCGCGCCTCCAACCAGTCGGCCTACCGCCTCTACGAGCGCTTCGGCTTCAACGAGATCGGTCGCCGCCGCGACTACTACCCGGCCGTCGGCGGGCGCGAGGACGCGCTGGTGATGGCCTGCCCGCTGTTCGACTGAGCCGCGCCTCCCCCTGCATCGGCGCCCCGCGCGCCGCCGTCCCCGGATAGTCCCTTGTTCCGTCATCGAGAATGCCCGCCATGTCCCAGCACTGCGCCGAAGTGATAGTGGTCGGCGCCGGCCTGTCCGGCCTGACCGCGGCCTGGCGCCTGGGCTGGGCCGGGCGCACGGTGCGCGTGCTGGAAGCCGCGCCGCGCATCGGCGGGCGGATTCTCGATGCCGAGCTGGCCGATGGCCGGCGAGTCGAACTGGGTGCCCGTGGCCTCGACCTGCGCCAGCCGCGCCTTGCCCAGCTGGTGCGCGAACTGCAGCTGCCCTTGCAGGCGCCGGACGAAACCGGCGCCGCCGTCGCGGCCGTCTGGCCGCCGCCCGATCCCGCCCTGGGCCGGCTGGGCCGCTGGCAGTGCCGGCGGCTCTGGCACGCGTTGGAGCGGGAAGCGGCGCTGCTGCCGCCCGAGCCGGGCAGCGAACATGCGCGGGCGGCGGCGCTCGATCGCCTGAGCCTGGGCGACTGGCTGGCGCGGCGCTGGCCGGGGCGCGCCGCCCGCCAGGCCATCGAGGCACAGGCGCTGCTGCTGTTCGGCGCGGCGCCGGAGGAGCTGTCCCTGCTGCACGCCCTGCTGCAACTGCGCCAGCACGGCCGCGCGGCCCTGCACGGCCGCCAGCTCGCGCCGCCTGCGCAGCGCCCGCGCGGCGGCATGTCGGCGCTCTGTGCGGCGCTGGTCGAGCGGCTGGGCGACGACCTGATCCTCGACAGCCCGCTGCTCGGCATGCGCCAGGACGGCGAGACGGTCGAGCTGATCTGCGCGGCGGCGCGCTACCGCGCCCGCCATGTGGTGCTGGCGCTGCCGGCGCTGCAGCTGGCACGTCTGGACTGCGTGCCGGCGCTGCCCGGCTGGCGCGAGCACGGCCTGCGCCACCTGCTGCCCCAGGCGCGCATCGACTGCCTGCTGCGCTACGAGCGGCCGTTCTGGCGCGAGCGCCTGCCGCGGATCGACCTGCCGTTGCTGGCCGCCGGCTGCCTGATCGTCGAGGACGAGAGCGGCCAGCCCTGGCTGCGCGTCACCCTGAGCGGCGAACGCGCGCGCCGTCTGGGCCGCGAGGCCCGCGCGCGCCGCCAGGCGCAACTGCTGGACAGCCTGGTCGGGCTGCTCGGCCGCGCGGTCCACGAGGTCCAGGAATGCCTGATCCACTGCTGGGCCGACCAGCCGTTCCTGCGCGCCGCTGCGCCGTTCTGGCCGGCCGGCGGCTGGAGCCTGCAGGCCCCGCTGCTGCGGCGCAGCTGGGGACGCATCCATTTCGCCGGCGCCGATCTGGCCGCCCGCGCGCCCGGCACCCTGGAGGGCGCGGTGGATGCCGGCGAGCGCGCCGCCGAGGCGGTGCTGGCGCGCCTGTGAGGTCTGCGGCGGACTTGCCAGCGGCGCCGGGCAGTCCGTAAGGTGCCGCCCTTGACTGCCGGCGGCCCCCGCCGCCGGCGCGAGCGCACAAGGAGTCGTCGCATGTCCTTCCTTCCGCTGCCGCCGCGCGGCCATGGCCGCGTGTCCTGCCGTCCCCGCGGCGGGCACCGCTGATGCCCCGGCACACGCTCTGGGCGGCGGCCGGCCTGCTGCTGGCCTGCCTGTGCTGGGCGGGCAACGCGCTGGTGGCGCGCGCGGTGGCCGACAGCATCCCGCCGATGTCGCTGGCCTTCGGCCGCTGGTCGCTGGCGCTGGCGTTGCTGCTGCCCTTCGTCGGGCGCACCCTCTGGCAGCGGCGCGCTGCCCTGCGCCGGGCCGGCTGGCGCCTGTGGGTGGTGTCCGGACTGGGCATCGCCAGCTACAACTCGCTGCTCTACCACGCCGCGCACAGCACCTCGGCGATCAACATCACCCTGCTCAACACCTGCCTGCCGCTGGCCACCTTCCTCGGCGCCGGCCTGCTGCTCGGCGAATGGCCGGCGCGGCGCGCCTGGCTGGGCATGGCGCTGGCGGCGTGCGGCCTGCTGCTGCTGATCGGGCGTGGCGAGCTGGCCACCTTCCTGACCCTCGACTTCTATCGCGGCGACCTGATCATGCTGCTGGCGGTCGTGGTCTGGGCGCTGTACTCGCTGCTGATGCGCCTGTGGGCGCCGCGCCTGGAACTGCCGGCACTGCCTCTGCTGGGCGCGATGATCCTCTACGGCCTGTTGCTGATGCTGCCGTTCTACCTGCTCGAACTGGCCCTGGTCGGTGGCTTCACGCCCAGCCCGGAGACCCTCGGCGCCATCGCCTATACGGCGCTGTTCGCCTCGCTGCTCGCCTACCTGGCCTGGAACCACGGCCTCAAGGTGCTCGGCGCGGCGCGCGCCTCGCTGTTCAGCTACCTGATGCCGGTGTTCGCCGCGCTGCTGGCCTGGCTGTTGCTCGGCGAGGGGCTGGCGTTCTACCACTGGCTGGGCGGCGCGCTGATCTTCGCCGGCCTGCTGCTGGCGACCCGCCCGCCACCGGCTCAGCGCAGCGGCGAATAGTTGTTCTGCGCATGGCAGGCCGCCGGGTCGCGCCGCTCCCGGCACAGCCGGGCAAAGGCCGCCCGGGCGCCGCGCCGGCAGTCGCGGTAGCGCAGCGAACCGGGCCGCTCGTTGCGGCATACGCTGGCGTAATCGATGCGCCCGTTGCGCTCCTGCCACTGGAAGCGCCCCTGGACCATGCCCCGGTTGCTCCGCCATGACCACGCGGCCGAGCGGATGACCGGGGCGGCCTTCGGCCCGCGCGCCGGCGCGAGCGAGCGCGGCGTGGCCGGCATACGGTTGAGCGCGCCCCGCGGTGGGTAATTGTCGTCGCCGAACGTGCCGGTACGGGCGGGCGTTGCGCCGGACGCGGTATGGCTGGCGAGGCAGCAGCCGAGCAGGATGGCGAGCAGCAGGGGGGCGAGCGCTCCGCGCCTGGGTCGTTGCGGGAGGCTCCAGAGGGCGTTGCCGGCAGAGCGCCGCCGGGGTGTCGCACAGTCCTTGTCCGCTCGCATGAAGCCTGCTCCGTCATCTCCGATACCGCAGAGAGACTTAACCCGCGGGGCTGTAGCCCGGCGTGCTGTGCCGCACGTTCCGAGGGTTTTGGGGGTGGTTGCGCAGGCGTGCCGGCAGTCGGCACTGTGCGGTGCGGGGAAGGTTGCGATGGCGCGGCTCCGGCACACCTGCGTCAGCCACGGCATGATGGGTGGCGGCGACATCCTGGCACTGCATATGCCCACCTGTCGCCCGAGCACCTGGAGTCGGCATTGCGCTTCTCTCCGCTTGCCCAGTGTGGACACGCCGTAGTCACTTTGTAGTCACCGAGGCATAAAAAAGGGCCTGCCTTTCGGCAAGCCCTTGATATTTTGGTGGCTACGCAGGGACTTGAACCCCGGACCCCAGCATTATGAATGCCGTGCTCTAACCAACTGAGCTACGTAGCCAAGTGGCGCGCATTATTCTCTTCGAACCCGGCGGTGTCAACCCCGAGGTCGAAGAAAATTC
>RRZT011767337.1_pt1 | contig 10207 bp, 10 predicted proteins | sample 2165551 | NCBI WGS metagenome assembly RRZT01 (sample SAMN10456910, study PRJNA506462) | wastewater metagenome | biome: wastewater; feature: sludge; material: wastewater sludge; isolation source: wastewater sludge with Escherichia coli K12::gfp cells carrying plasmid... | place: USA: Moscow, Idaho...
AGCCGGTTAAGGAGCTGGCAGGCAATTTGAATATCAGCGAGGGCAAGGTAAAGTCGCAGCTGTTTCGGATGCGGGCGAAGCTGAAAATGCATCTGGAAAAGGAGGGGATTGCACTGTGAAAAAGAATGAAAAGCTTTTCGATGCCATCGGACAGATCGATGAGCGATATATTGCGGAGGCGCTGGAACCGATGTATCAGGAAAGCGCAGGGACTTCGGATGAAAATAAAGCGGCGATGCCCAAAAAAGGAAAACTGTTTTTTTACCGACAGCGGCGCACAGTGGCGGCAGCAGCCGCACTCGTTATCTGCATTGGCGCAGCCGGAATTGCACAGTGGCGGCTGCATTCGGAAGAACCCGGACCGGAGATGGCGGCCTATGATATGGAAGGGCTGAGTGCGGAGGATGGAATCGCACTGCAGGCAGAAGATGCAGCGGCTGTTACTCCGGATGCGGGCGAAAATCAGGGGGCGGCAGCCGACCAGAATGCGGTACAGGGACGTATGATCAACAACGCAGAGACCTGTTTCGCAGAAATTTATCTGGAGGTTGCAAAGGTAAACTCCGAAAAAATAACCTGGCGGATTGTCAATGAAAGCGACACAGAAACCGTCGGCTGGGGAACAGATTATACGCTGGAACGTTTCACAGAAAACGGTTGGGAAATTGTTGAAAATTCCGACGCAGCTTTAGAAACACAAAAAGAAAGCAGTCAGGCGGTCGCAGGAGAAACCAAAGAAGGAACACTGGATTTGGCTGCTGATGGTATCCGCCTGGAGGCAGGGCAGTATCGTCTGAAAAAAGAATGCCGGATTTTTGACGACGAAAACAGCCGCCAGACTGAGCTGACCGCAGAATTTCAGGTTGAACCGTAACCTTTGGCTATAAAGATTTTATTGTGTGCCACAGGTTGTTTTCGAAACCTGTGATTCTGACATCATGATTGTCACAGAGCTGATTTTGTGGTAAACTGATAACAGTTTAGACACAGCGGTGGAGAACTCTGTGAAGCAGGCTTTAAGGCCGGGGCTTTTGACTCAGACATCATAATTCATGACAATAGAATGCTCGCAGAGCGTGCATCCCATTGTTTTACAGGCAGGAAAAGGAGGACAGACGGAAGATGGACGGAACATTTTTTCTTTTGGCAGGCGGACTGCTGATCATTCTTTTTGCAGTAATTGTGGCGGTTGTTTCCTCTGTGACATCGGCAGTAGCGGCGGATGTAGACGATGAGGAAGACTGATTTTCCTGAGAAAAGCGGCAGAAAAGCGGCGATTCAAAATATCAGACGAAGATAAAAGGGCAGCAGGCGCAATAAAGAGCCTGACTGTCCTTTTTAAAGTTTATGCCCGGATATGTTTAAAAGGCAGAACGAATAAATTTTACGGCAAGACGAGCTTTTTATCTTTCCATTTCGATATCTATACAAATAGTTTGTAAAATCTTGACAAAATACAAACTAACTGATTGTAAAATACTGGAAAATACAAACAGTTAGTTTCTCTTCATCTGTGCAGCCAGAAGGTATGATAAGAATATCAGACTAAATTCTGGAGGTGGACATCATGGAGAAGGATGTTTATGTCAAAATTGGTGAACGGCTCCGAAAGCAACGCAGGATAATGGGCCTGACGCAGGAACAGGCAGCAGAGCTTCTTGGAGTATCAACCACCTATTATGGGGAGATTGAGCGTGGAAACCGCAAACTGACAATTCCGCGGATTCTGACCGTTTATGAAAAGATGAACCTTGAACCTACCTATCTTCTGACCGGAGAAATCCTGACAGACAAGGTTTATGATGAAATTTTTGATGGTTGTCCCAGAGAAAAGGAGCAGGCCCTGGAGGAGGTACTTAGAAGTATTTCACGCCTGTACTGAAGACCGACTGTTTCGAGACAAAGGGGGACCATGATGAGTGGGGAGAGAAATTCGTTTGATAACTTTGAAGAACTGTATACAAACTGTTATTGGCTTGTATACCGATATGTCCGTCATATGGTTGAAAAAGATCTGGCGGCAGCAGAGGATGTGACACAGGAGGTGTTTCTGGTTGCATATCAGAAATGGCAGGAGGTGCGCAGACATCCGAATCAGAAAGGTTTTTTGCTGCTGACAGCTAAAAATAAATTGAAAAAATGGTATGAGCAGCAAGGAAAAATACAGACAGAAGGCCCAGGGCAGGAAGAAAAAGCTGCCCGAAGGCCGGATTCCGGTCAGGAAGGATATTATGTACAGGCAGAATGGAACGCCTTTCTGGAGCAGATTTTTTCCATGCAGGAGCTTTTGATCTGGAAGTTTTATTATGAAAACGGATTTTCCTGCGCGGAGATTGGGGAAAAGATTGGAATATCGGAAAGCAACACAAAAGTCAAGCTGTTCCGAATGCGACAAAAATTAAAAAGCTGTATGGAGGAGTAATCTGACAGGCAGGGGTATGAAGAATCCGGGGATGATTTTGGAAGGATAGCTGTTCGCAACGTATGACTGGCAACAAAGAAGGAGGACAGAAACGTGTCTGAAAAGAAGAATTCACTGGAAGAGAAACGTATTCTGCAGAAAAAGCTGCGATGGTATACGCTGGAAGCGGAGGATGGGGAGTTTAACGCGACGGAAGTGGAGGCAATGTTGGAGCGTCTGGATGAGCTGGAATCGCTGCCGGAAAAGGAGGACGGAGCAGATTTTTCGGAGCCCAAAGAAGCTTTAAAGCGGTTTTACCAAAAATATGCAGGGGAAAATGTGGAAAATTGAGTAAAAAAAAGAGGGCGGATGTGGAAATCCGGTCTCTTTTGTTTTGACAACGTATAGGCGCTATGTTAAACTTAGGAAAGTAAAAAGTGGGGCAATATACCCGATTTTGAAAAAATATAAGACGGAAAAATGGAACGTTCGCGGAATATTTTGAAATTCTGTACCGAAGACACAGCTGCGGATACCTGACCGATAAGATAAAATCATGAGGTGAGTACCTTGGATAAGTACGAATATAAGCTGCGCCTTGAAGAGATCAAGACGCTGAACAAAAAGGGCCGTTTTCAGGAGTCCGCACAGATCGCGGATACGATCGACTGGAAAAAGGTCCGTAATACCTCCACACTTGGAATTATCAGCGATGTTTATAAGATAAACCGAAGATTTGACGACGCCAGGGAGATCCTGCTTCTGGCAAATGAAAAAAGTCCGCAGAACAGGCGGATTGTCTATGCGTTGTGCGATCTGGCGATCAAGACCGGCCAGGTTGTGGAAGCTGTGGAATACTATAAGCAGTTTGTACAGCTTTCGCCAAACGATAACAGTAAGTATATCCTGTTGTATAAAATTTACGAGGCACAGGATATCAGCCTGGAAGAGCGGATCGCTGTTTTGAAAGAGTACAAAAAACGCGAATATAATGAAAAGTGGGCATATGAGCTGGCATTTTTGTATCACAGGGTCGGACTTGCCACGGAGTGTGTAGAGGAGTGCGATCAGCTGATCCTCTGGTTCGGTGAGGGCAAATATGTGCTCAAGGCGATGGAGTTAAAGCGCCTGTATGTACCGCTTTCGCCTGCACAGCAGCAGCTTTACGACAGTCAGTACGGCGGCAGAAACGCAGTAGAGGAAGAACCGCAGGAAGCGCCTGCACAGGAACAGACTCAGGCAGTCCGGTCTGCTGAAAGCAAAGAAAAAGCAGATCTGGATATCCATGTAAAACCGATGGATATGGGACAATATAATACGATCAATTTACAGGAAGCGCTTGCCGCGAGCATGCGTGACGTGTTTGCGGTTGACAGGGAAGAGGTAAAGACGGCTTCTCCTGAGCAAGAAGAACCTGACCTGATGAAAAATCAGCAGACCGTTTACGCTGCAGAAAATGGAAATGGGGAATATCAGGAAGACATTTCCCGTGTCCTTGAAGAATCTGACCAGTGGGACGCACAGGCAACGGGACAGCTCGATACGGAAGAGACGAAGCTGGCGGCAGATGCAGTGGACGCGGCAGAGTCCGTCAGCGTGCAGCCTACACAAAGCACACCGCAGGTGTATGCTGACGTAGAACCGACATTACCTGTCGCATCGTCCAGCGAGGCATGCGCTTACGTTGCCGAGCCGGTAAACGCGCAGCCTGAGGCACCCATCCTCGCGGCGCAGGCCGCGCCGGAACAGACTCCTGCGGTGACAGATCCTGCGGATGCCGGAATGCAGGAAATCCATCCGGCGGTGGTGGAGACTCCCTGGATGCCGATGGAAACCGACAAAATCGAACACGTACAGGGCGTGGAAATACAGGAAAAGGTTGCGGCAGTCCCGGAAAGACAGCCGGAAAGGAAGGCTGTTGTGGGAAACACTAAGATAGAACGCCAGACGACCGGCCAGATGAACATCGAAGAGGTGCTCAAGGAATGGGAACGGCTGAAAAAGGAAAATGAAGAAAAGAGAAAACAGGAAACCAGACAGTGGATGCTCCAGCAGACAGGTTCCCTGTTTGATGATTTTGATGAAAGCTCCAGAAACGGCGTGCTGGAACAGCTGCAGAGAGAAGAATCCCTGCCGGTAGAAGAGGAGAAAGCTCCTGCAAATGCTGAAAATCAGGAAGCGCCTGTAGGAGACAGAGCTGCTGTAGAGACGACTGCAGCAAAAGCACCGCTTGTCGATCCGTCCAGAGAAACCGAGACGGAAGAACTCGAAGAGATCGAGGAAGCGCCGCCGGTGGCGGATGCCGCACAGGGCTACACAGAGCAGAATGCAGAAACAGAAGCGCAGGATGCAGAGCCGGTACAGCGTTATGCGAAACAGGCCGCACCGGAAAGGATCGGAGCACCTGCAACAGAAGAAACCAAAGCATCGCGTCAGGAAGCACCTACACCGCAGCCGGAGGCTTCCGGCGAAGAAAAGCGACTGCAGGAGCGTGTATCCCAACAGCAGGCAGCCGAGCGTGTGCGCAGCATGACAAAGGCAGAGCGCAAGCTTTTTGCCCAGTTCATCCCGACCAAACGCGCAATGCGCCAGCTGGTCGCAGCGCTGGATGAAATCAGCCTTTCTGCGTACACTGGAAACGTTGTGATTACCGGTATGCCAGGCTCCGGTACACTGAAACTGACAAAATGTATGATCCGCGAAATTCAGGCGTCCGACGGAAACTTCTCCGGCAAGGTTGCCAAAGTGAACGCGGAGCTGATCAATAAAAAAGATGCAAAAGCGCTTGTGGAAAAGGTTGCAAACGGCGCGCTCGTCATTGAGAAAGCCGGAAAGCTTTCCAACGAGGGATGTGAGAAGCTTGCAGACGCATTGAATCAGGAACATACCGGCATCATTGTATTTGTATTGGATGAAAAACGGGCGATCGACCGTTTATATAAGAAAAACGGAAGACTGATGGAAAGCTTTACCGCGCGGTTTGATATCGCGGCGCTGGACAGCGCAACGCTGGTAAAATACGGCTGTCAGTACGCATATACACAGGAGTATTCGATCGACGAGCTCGGCAGGCTCGCCCTGCATACCAGAATCGAGGATATGCAGACCAGTTCGCATGCCGTTACGGTGGGGGAAGTGCGTGACATCGTGGATGAGGCGATTGCTCATGCAAACCGTAAGACGATCGGACACTTTATAGATATTGTGCTTCGGAGACGCTACGATGAAGATGACATGATTATTTTGCGGGAGAAAGACTTTATCTGAGCGTTTCAAATATATCCAAACAGGGGGTTATTATGGCAAAGGCAAAGACAGCGAAAGCAGTAAAAGCGGCGAAAGTGCCGGAAACGGTATACATTTCGGAGGCCGACCAGTATCTGTTTGCTCAGGGGACGCATTACGATATTTACAAAAAGCTGGGCGCACATCAGTCTGTAGAAGACGGGAAGAAAGGAATGAGCTTTGCCGTCTGGGCACCACACGCAGCCAGCGTTTCTGTGATTGGAACGTTTAACAGCTGGAATGAGACTGCAAACCAGATGGAAAAGCTGGGACCCGGCGGAATTTATAAGACGTTTATTCCGGACGTTGGTCTGGGAGAGCTTTACAAATTTCTGATTATCACGCCGGACGGCAGAAAGCTGTACAAGGCAGACCCGTTTGCAAACCAGGGGGAGGTACGTCCGGGAACTGCTTCTGTTACGACAGATATTACCAATTTTAAATGGTCGGACAGCAAGTGGATTGAAGAAAGAAGCGCGCAGGATCCGGAAAAAGCGCCGGTTGCAATTTACGAGTGTCACATCGGTTCCTGGATGAAGCATCCGGATACGGAGGATGGATTTTATAATTACAGAGAATTTGCGGATCGTATCGTAGAATATCTGAAAAAACTGAAATATACCCACATCGAGCTGATGGGAATCGCAGAGCATCCGTTTGACGGCTCCTGGGGCTATCAGGTAACCGGCTATTATGCACCGACCTCCCGTTACGGAACACCGGAGGATTTTGCATATCTGGTCAACACGCTGCATCGCAATAAGATCGGTGTCATTTTGGACTGGGTACCCGCCCATTTTCCCAAGGATGCCCACGGTCTGGCAGATTTTGACGGTGAGGCGCTGTTTGAATATCCCGATCCCAGAATGGGCGAGCATCCTGAGTGGGGAACTAAAGTATTCAACTATGCCAAGAGCGAGGTTAAGGGCTTCCTGATCACAAATGCCCTGTATTGGATTAAGGAATTCCATGTAGATGGTTTGCGAGTGGATGCGGTTGCCTCTATGCTGTATCTGGATTATGGCAGAAAAGATGGAGAATGGGTGCAGAACCGTTACGGCGGCAATAAAAACCTGGACGCGATCGAATTTTTCAAGCATTTCAATTCCGTGATCCGTGGAACTTATCCGGGTATCATGACGATCGCAGAAGAGTCTACGGCGTGGCCAAACGTGACCGGAAAAATCGGCAGTGACAGCCTTGGATTTACGTTTAAGTGGAATATGGGCTGGATGCACGATTTCTGTGAATATATGAAGCTGGATCCTTATTTTAGGAAGAATGATCATCATGCGCTGACCTTTGCGATGTCTTATAACGATGCGGAGGACTATATTTTACCTCTGTCTCACGATGAGGTCGTACATCTGAAATGCTCGATGGTCAACAAAATGCCCGGCTACAAGGTGGACAAGTACGCAAACCTGCGCGTCGGCTATACTTATATGCTCGGGCATTCCGGCAAAAAGCTTTTGTTCATGGGACAGGAGTTCGGACAGGAGCGCGAATGGAGTGAGGCCCGTGAGCTGGACTGGTTCCTGCTGCAAAATGAGCTGAATCAAGGACTGCAGGATTACGTGGCAGAGCTTTTAAAGCTTTATCGAAAATATCCCTGTATGTATGAGATCGACAACAGCTGGGACGGTTTTGAGTGGATCAATGCGGATGATGCAGATCGCAGCACTTACAGCTTTATTCGTAAAACCAGTGGAGAAAAGACAAAGAGACTGCTTTTTGTATTGAATATGACGCCGGTAGAGCGTAAGGATTACTGCGTTGGGGTACCGGAAAAGAAGAAATATAAGCTGGTGTTAAACAGCGCGGAAAAACGCTTTGGCGGCAGCGGAGAAGAACTGAAAACCGATTATACAGCAACTGCAGAGCCCAGCGACTACAAGCCGTACCGGATCACCTTTGACCTGCCTGCATATGGCGCACTGGTATTTGCATTCTGAGAAATGCGTTGTGCGGGTATTCTGATGCCGCAACCAATAGAATACACGCATTGCAGATATTGTTAGAGAGAAAAAAGGACCAAGGGTTCCAAGGGGAATCCAAGGTCCTTTTTTACAGAAAGCGCATCGAAAAAGAGGCCCCTTTGTTTGCTCCTGTTTTCCACTTTTGTATCGTGTGAAAAATACGGTCATGAAGGATCTTATGCGCCAAATTACACGTCTCCTGCAGAGACTTTATCAAGTCCGTTCCACTGATTGAGGAGATAACGGTAACGTTTCATGGCGGCATTGAGCTGAAAAATGTAGCAGTCGATCAGATCGGGATCGGTCGCGTATTCGAACCCGGCATAGGCATTGTCCAGCTCCCATTTGGCGAGCTGCAGATTGTTTCTCAAGGCTTCTTCGGGCGTTTTTGAGGCAAGCTCAGCGGACGGTCTGCCGCCGATGCGAAAAGAAACTTTCATGTGTGTTCCTCCCGGACAGATAAAGTGGTAACGTTCGAAATCCCCGGTATTCTGACAGCTTTGGCAGGGGAGTTTGTTACAGTATAGAGAAAAACTGGAAGAAATATACATCCGGACAATGAATATCCGGGCAGGGAGAAAAAATATCTGCGGTTGTTTCCATCGTATGATACGAATATCTGCGTGACAGGCAGGAATATATATAGATCAACGAAGTCCGGGCGGGAGGGCTTATGAAAAAGGGAGCGGAGCTTGCGCTGAATTTTATGCTGCGGCTGGTTTTTGGAATGATCGCCATTTTTCTGATAAACGGATATCTGCAGGAAAAAGGACTGGATGCGTGCGTCGGAATCAATGCGCTGAGTGCGTTGACGTCTGGATTTCTCGGACTACCGGGTGTTGCATTGTTGTACGGCGTGCGGGTGTATTTGATGGGGTAAAAATACATAAAGATTGCATACCGGGTTTGTCAAAATGTCACAAGTAACATTTAAGGTACTATCTTGCGCTGGACAGTACAGAAAATCCGGTCTATACTTTGTCTTACCATCAGGCGGGATCAATGCAGAGGCATCTGATCCCGGTCCATACCGCTGATTAGCGGTTCTTATATTTTCTGAATTCTGTATTCTGTTATTCATGACAATAGAATACTCGCAGAGCGTGTATTCTATTGTTTAGGAAATTACCAGGAGGAATACGAACAATTGAATAGACGGACATTGGCGATTTGCGATCCGGAGGAGGCGTATGCATGCAGGCTGATGGATGCGCTGAGCAGACGGGAGGATTTTCCGTTTGAGGTGTTGGCTTTTACGGGAGCAGAGCGTTTACAGGATTCTCTCGCCCGAAAGCCGGTACAGATTTTGCTGATCGCGCAGGGGCTTTTTCGGGAAGAGATGAAGGACTGGGTACGGCATGTCATTTTGCTGCAGGAGGAAGAAAACAGCCCGGTACAGGAGCTTCCGTGCGTGAGCAAGTACAGCAGTGTGCTCCGGATTGCAAAAAAAGTCACGGAGACGGCGATGCAAACAGAGAAATTGCCATTTTTGCAGACGGTAGGGAAGGCTTGCGTGTACGGATTTTATACGCCGGTAGGACGCAGCCTGCAGACAACGCTTGCGCTGACGATGGGACAGCTTCTGGCGGCAAATAAGAGGGTGCTGTATCTGAATTTTGAATGCTGTGCAGGGCTGACCGAGATGCTTGGAAAACAGGCGGATAACACAGAGTTTGCAAGTTTGCTGTACTATTTGCAGGAGTCTAAGGAGCAGTTTTTAGGCAGACTGTATCAGGCAGCGGAGTGCATTAACGGAATGGATTTCATTCTTCCGGCGTCATGCGGGTACGATCTGTACGGAATTGCCAGAGAGGAATGGCGGCGTCTGCTGGATTTATTGGATGACGGGCAATATGACGTCATTCTATTGGATCTGTCGGATGGGGTGCAGGGATTATTTGATGTCCTGCGGCGTTGTACGAGGATTTACACGATCGTACGGGAGGACGGCTTTGCCGCCGCGAAGCTTGCTCAGTATCGGGAGACGCTGGAACGGACGGATTATTCGGACGTCTGGGAGCGCTCGAAAAAGTTAAAATTGCCATTTTTCTGCCAACTGCCCAAGGACATCGGAAATCTGTCGTCCGGGGAGCTGGCGGAATATACGAAGAAAGTGTTGGATGCAGATGAGCAGGGCGGTGTATGAACAGTTCCGCGTGCAGGTGAAGCAGGAAATTCTGCAGAAGCTGGACTGCGGACTGGATTTTTCGGATGGGCAGGTACGACGGCTGATAGATGAAAGGCTCTGCAGAAGCGACTGTATCGGCAGGCTGGACGTGGTAGAGCGAAGAAAGCTCGGCAGAGAGCTGTTTGCGGCGATTCGGGGTTTCGATGTACTGCAGGAGCTTCTGGAGGACAAGCGGATTACGGAGATCATGGTCAATGGGCCGGATCGGATTTTTATCGAAAAGGACGGCAGGCTTACGCAGTGGCAGGGACGGTTTGAAAGTCCTGCACGGCTGTTGGATGTGATTCAGCAGATCGCGGCGGGCTGCAACCGGGTTGTCAATGAGGCGTCTCCGATTCTGGATGCAAGGCTTTC
>RRZT010965312.1_pt1 | contig 10206 bp, 9 predicted proteins | sample 2165551 | NCBI WGS metagenome assembly RRZT01 (sample SAMN10456910, study PRJNA506462) | wastewater metagenome | biome: wastewater; feature: sludge; material: wastewater sludge; isolation source: wastewater sludge with Escherichia coli K12::gfp cells carrying plasmid... | place: USA: Moscow, Idaho ...
CAGTCCCATAGGCACAAGTAATGTAGGTTCATACTCTTTTTTGATTCCTAAATATATCAGGACAGCCCCGATAAGCATCATCGCGATTTGGCCAATCGTAATGGATGTAATTCCTGCTAATAGTGTTTCCATTTATTCACTTCCTCCTAATAAAAAATTATGCGATTGTGATTAATGCATCGCCGGCATTTACGACTTGACCTTGGTTCACATGGATGCCGGCTACTTTACCAGCATGATTTGCAACAACTTCATTTTCCATCTTCATTGCTTCAAGGATCATCAATGGTTGGTTTTCTTTTACTTCGTCGCCGATGTTCACTAACAGTCTCAGGATAGTTCCTGGCATCGGTGCTGTCATTGCGTCTCCTGAAGCTGCTGAAACTGGCGCGGCTGCTGGTGCTGGTGCTGCTTGTTCTGCTGGTGCCGCTACTGGAGCTGCCGGTGCTGCTGCAACTGGTGCTTGAACGGGCTGTTGTACGCCACCGATTTCTTCCATTTCCACTAAGTATTCTTTACCATCGATTGCAATCTTGAATTTTCTTAACATTTATAATTCCTCCTTATTATTTAACCTGACTTATTTTTTTTACGACAAATTTACTTTCAGGCATGGTGCCTGCCGCAATGCTTGCGGAAATCAGCGAAACAAGATGAGCCTCGGGATTACGCTTCATAATATTCTTTACCACAAACTGCGATTTAGGATGATCTCCTGCAGCGATTGCTGTCGCGATGACACTTACTAATTCATATTCATTCGGATCAGTGGGTACAAAAGCTGGAATTTCTATCAGATCATTCACGGGTGCATTTGCAGAGACAGTTGCTGATTGTACTGGCACTGGTACTATTGTGTCCTTCTTCCCAAAGAAACCTTTGAAAAAAAACATTTTCTCACGTCCTTTCTATGGATTTAATCCCATTATAGAAATTTCTCTCATTAAAAACAGACCATTACGCCTTTATTATTGTTTTTTTTATGTTCTCAAAAACCTTAAAACACCCAAAACGTTGCCAAATCAACGTTTTCACCCGTTTAAGACTTTTTTAATATTTGGTTAAGTCGCATTTAAGAAAGCGCTTCAAATAAGGTGTGTTTTTCGTGTTTTTTCAAAGTAACGGCTTTCAATTGACTTGCAAAGTAACTATTATTGCTCTTAGAGAGCCAGCCCTATCATATTTGGGATTTTTAAATTAGAAAAAATGTGAATAGGTTCACTTGATAGCATGAATACCGAAGTGATCGGGCCCTCTCAAAAAAACTTTTTTATAGTCGGAAGGAGAAAAAAATGTTACTTACAGTTTTATCTTATGCAATGATCGCGATCTTCATGTTCGTAATCATGAAAAAGAAATTGTCACCGTTTACCGCTTTAGTTATCATCCCGCTTGTTTTTACGCTCATCGCTATGGCAACGGGTGTTACCTCTGGAAATATCGGTGAATTTGTTTTGGAGGGTGTAACGACAACTTCTAAAACAGGTATCATGTTATTGTTTGCTATTCTTTACTTCTCTATCATGTTGGATACTGGTCTATTCGACCCTATCACTAAAAAAATGATTCACTTCGCTAAAGGCGATCCGATGAAGGTATTGATGGCAACTGCAGTCGTTGCAGCAACTGTATCTTTAAACGGTGATGGTACTACAACAACATTGATCTGCTGTTCAGCTTTTATTCCTATCTATAAGAAACTGAATATGAACTTGATGAACCTTGCTGTTTTGGTAATCCTGCAAAACACAATCATGAACTTGCTTCCATGGGGCGGTCCTACTGCTCGTGCAATGGCTGTTCTGGAAGTTGATGCAAGCATCCTTTCTTACCTTGCTCCTGGTATGGTATTGGCTTTACTGTATGTTACTTTCTGGGTTGCGCCGCACATGGGCCGCAAAGAACGCGCTCGCTTAGGTGTTAAAGTATTGACTGATGCAGAAATCGATGAAATGACTACTGTTACAGACCCTGAAACCCAAGAAATCCGTCGTCCGCAAAACTTCGTATTCAATGCCATCCTTACAGTCGGCCTGATCGCTTGGTTGGTTGCTGGATCATTTATCGAAGCTATCTCAATGCCACCATTGATGTTGTTCTTGGTTGGTACATGTATCGCTTTGATGGTCAACTATCCTGCTCTTAAAGACCAATCTTCCCGTATCGGCGCAAACGGCGGCGACGCTGTTCAAGTAGTTATCCTAGTATTCGCAGCTGGCGTATTCATGGGCTTGTTCCAAGGTTCCGGAATGGCTACTGCCTTGGCAGAAAGCTTCGCAACAATCATTCCTAAACAATTGGCTGGTTTCTGGGGAATCATCATCGCCCTTATCTCTGCACCAGGTACTTTCTTCATCTCCAATGATGGCTTCTACTTCGGTGTCTTGCCTGTATTGGCGGAAGCTGGTCGCTCTTACGGATTCACAAACATGCAAATGGCTTTGGCTTCCCTGATGGGTCAAGCGTTCCACTTGTTGAGCCCATTGGTAGCATTCATCTACCTGTTGCTTCGTTTGACTGGATTGGATATGGGTGCTTGGCAGAAAGAATCTGCGAAATACGCGCTGGGAATCTTCGTTATCTTCTTAGTGACAATCGTATTGTTCGGCCAAATGCCGCTTTACATCCCGCAATAAAGACACGTATAATCCTTGTAAGGAATGGAAAGCCGAGCGACTCTGCTCGGCTTTTTAGTATAAAAGGAATCGTTCTCATTTAGAACTAACCAACAGTTAACCAAAAAATAATAGGATGAAGGGGAAAAAGATGAGCACTATAATCAAAGCAGTCAGCAAAAATTTAGACCTTAGCCAAAATATGCCGCTTAAAGACCTGATTTACGAGGCTTTCCGAAAAACTGTCATTTTGGGTGAAATTCCAGCTGGAGAACGCATCAATGAAAAAGAGTTCTCCGAGAACATGAACATCAGCCGCACACCTATCCGTTACGCTCTGAAAAAATTGACCGAAGAAGATTTAGTGAAGCATGTTCCCGGAGTCGGCGTCGTCGTAAAAGGAATCAGCATCAAAGATGCGTACGAAATTTACGATATCCGCAAAGCGTTGGATACCCTTGCTACCACAACAGCCATGAAGCTGATGACAGCCGAAGATTTCAAAGCGATGCGCCTGCATTTGGAACATTGCGAAGTGCTGAATCAAGAGGATAAAGTAGAAGAATTGCAGCAGAAATTTTTGGAATTCAATGAATTCATATACGATAAAAGTCAGATGCAACGACTAAAATCCATCGTTTTGAAGCTTTCGGAATACTTGATGTACTTCAGGGACATCTCGATCAGTTCAAAAGAACGACGCGACTTTGCATTAGCAGAGCACTGGTTGATTTATCGTGGTATGAAGACGCAAGATGCCTTACAGATCCAACTCATAACGTATGAACATTTGGACCGCTCGCTGAAATTTATCGTCAAAGAAATGGAGAAACGTAAAATTGACTTTGAAACCAATGAATGAGTTGCTTATCGAAATTGCCGGACAAGCCGAGAAAGCACTCCTTTATGAAGTTGCATTGACTCCGAAACCCGGTCTGGTCGATCGCAACAACAACGGTGCCCACTCAGACATGGACTTCTTCACTTTTATGGACAGCATCGTCAGCCTGAGCCCTTACCTGTACCAATACGTAAAATTAGGCATGGAGCATGTAGGGACCGAAAAAGAGTTATTTCATAAAGTCCGCTCAATGGGCGTTCATGCTGAAAAAGCGATGCTGACCGCCACTAAAAACATCAACACGCACAAAGGGGCCAACTTCTCTTTCGCTGTACTTTTGGGGGCAACAGGTGCATGCATCGGTCGTGGTCTACAGCCTCCTTTCACACAAAATGATACACAAGAAGTGCTCTCCTATGCCCAAGAAATGAGTCGCGGCTTGGTTACGGATGATTTTGCCGATCTCGCTGCCAAAACCTCCTTGACCTATGGAGAAAAATTATACCTTAGCTATGGTATCACCGGCATCCGCGGCGAAGCCGAAGCCGGCTACCCTGCCTTGAGTGAACTGATTTTGCCATTTTTAAGAGCAAATCAAGGTCAGCCAGTAGAGAATCTGTTGTTGGAGGCGCTGCTCCTGTTGATGAGCCAAGTCGAAGATGGCAACATCATCCACCGTGGAGGCATCAGCGCCTGGCAGACAGTCAAAACGGAAACAAAACAACTCCTGCAAGATTCGCACGAGGGAAACCTGAAAGAGTTGCTGTACAGCTATGACCTGGTATTGATAGAAAGACACTTGAGCCCAGGCGGAGCTGCCGATCTTTTATCTTTAGGTATCTTTTTTGCAAAATTGGAGAATTTATTCTGAGCTTATTCACCTTCGGGGCTGAACGTATAGCCAATACCCCAGACAGTCTTCAAATAGCGCGGCTTTTTCGAGTCATCCTCGATTTTGTTGCGCAAGTAGCTGATGTATACCATGATCAGATTATTGTCTATTTCCCCATCATTCCAGACATTCGCATAAATCTGCTCCTTCGAAAAAACTTGATTCGGATTTTCCAGGAAAAACAGCATCAATTGGATTTCCTTCGATGACAGGGCAATATCCTGCCCTCTTTTCTGCAACTGGTACAGATTTTTATCGAAAGTAAAATCGCCCACTTTGAGAACACGGCTGGTTGGATTTGTTTTTTGTGACTGGATAGTCTTCATTCTTTGCAACGTACTCAAGATTTGAGCCCGCAGAAGATTAGGCGAAAAAGGCTTCGTAATATAATAGTCCGCTCCCGTTTCGAGACCATTTATAATATCGGTCTCGCTTTTTTTGCCGCTTATAAATATAATAGGGGTCAACGGGTAGTCAGCGCGGATCAGCTGCGCCAGATGATAGCCGTCATTCTCATATTCCAGACTGATATCCAACAGAAAAAGGTCAAAAGTCACACGGGTCATGATGTCCAGTGTTTTTTCGATGGAATCACTTTGGTAAATAAGAACGCCCGTTGATTGCAACGACTTCCAAATAAGCCGCCGGATTGAGATATCGTCATCAACGACGAGTATTTTTTGATTATTCATATTTTTCCTCCTCAATGTTCTCTAGTTTCGCAAGCAGAACATTGTTTTGTCAAGTGGTTATTTTGCTACTATGCAGTTTTAAGAAAGGGCTTTTACGATGGAAAACAAACCGACGACCCGTATCATCAACATCATCCTGACAGGGTTATTCATCATCATCGCGATTACCTTGATCACGATCACGGGCAGCTTCTACACCGTGGAACAGAATGCCAAGAAAAGCGGTCAGGAACAACTGATGCAGACCTTGAATTATGTGACCAATAATCTGAAACTAGTCATCGAAAATCGTTCTTTATCGCTTCAGCAATTATCCCATGAGTTGGCTTCAGCAGACCAGCCGGAAACGCAGCTCGGTGAGTTCGACAAAAAAACACTCATCGCTGATTACTTGGGTTCTCATGAAGATCAAACAAATTTGTTGATCCAACTTGACAGCTTAGGCGCTTTCGCGAAAGCATGGCAAATCAAAGACGGCTTCGTTCAAGAGCTACCAGAAGATCGTGCTGAATCTTATCTGCAAGAGGACCCTTATATCGGATCTTTACGCGACAATGAGGCCTACATCCAAAACAGCAGTGAATATTTTTTGGAAAATCAATCCTTCGTCAATCTTTATTCTCCCGCCGTAGACTCAGATGGACAAGTCACGGGTTACTTCGTCTCACCCTTGAACCTGGAAAACATATTCAAGGCGGAAATATTCAGCGACACCAGCGACTATAGCGGCTATCCCTTGGTGAAGAATGCCGATATGAAAGTTGTCATTCATCCGGTCGAAAGCCAAGTCGGACTTGATATCATCTCCGACCGTCAGAAACAGTTTCCGGATCTGGATCTTTCCGATTTGAGGCGTCTGGAGGAAGCCCAACTCACTCAAGAAGAAGGAACACTCAGCTATTATTCCTACTGGTGGGATGAAGAAAATCCGACTAAGGTGCTGAAACTGGGTGCCTTTGAGTGGATCGACATCGGAGCAGCCCATTGGGTCATCGCCCTGAACTCGGATTTCTACGAGCACAACCGTGTTCCTATACAAAACAATTATATATTATTGAGCCTCTTATTACTGATTTCTTCTATAATTCTCATTTTCATTCTTCTGATCAGGGGCTACAACAAAAAGAATCAAGCCTACGAAGCAAGCCAACGTCTCATCGAAAAACAAAAATTTGAGAATGAGCGCCATCGATTGGAAAAGCGGATATTGAAAGAAAGTAAACTGGAAGCAATCGGGCTCTTGACAACGACCATCGTTCACGACATGAATAATTTCTTGACCCCTATCCTGGGAAATGCCCAGTTGCTGATGGAAGACTATGCCGAGAATGAAGAGTTAGTCAGCGAACTGAAAGAAATCTACCTTGCCGCGGAAAAAGGCAAGGATCTTTCTACGAACGTATTGCGTTTTTCCAAGGTCAGCGAAGGACAGCAAGATACTGTGTATGACCTTTCACAAGTGCTCAAAGACACCATTGCCGAAATCACGATCTTGACGCCGAAGAGCATCAAAGTCGTGAGTGACATCGATTCTGGCATCTTGGTTGAAGGCTTTGACAAGCAGGACTTGCAAGTGGTGCTGTACAACCTGCTCACAAATGCCTTCCAAGCGATCGACACGCGCCCAGGAAATGTCTCAATCAGGCTGAAAAAAGCGGATGCTGAATGCAATGCCGATTTGCAGAAGCGCTCGATTGTGACAAAAGAAAAAGAATATGTTGTCCTGTCCATCACAGACGATGGCCCTGGAATCGCGGAAGGTTTGGAAAGCAATAACCTGTTCGATCCCTTCTTCACCACAAAAGGCAACAACGGATCCGGGTTAGGATTGTTTGTGGTTTCTTCCATCGCCGACAAATATGATTGGCAGGTCAGACTGGACAGATCCCAAAAAGGGTTGACCGTCCTCGTCAATATTCCCCTGCAGAAAATCTGACACGAAAACAAATAAAAACCAATAGCAATATTCCTGATTTGCATGGGAGTTGCTGTTGGTTTTTTCTTTTCATATAAAAGTACGCAATCGACCTGGCGGTATTTACAAAGATCGGACAATCTGATCAAATGCATGTATGGCTTCATCCGGAAGCGGGAAGTCCGGATGTTCTTGGTTGAACGTCTGCAGGAACTCAATCCGCATCGTCATCCGTTCTTTGACCAGCTTTTTGTAATTCTCGTCTTGAAGCGGTGGTTCATAGCCAGGCACGTCCAAGTACGCCAAGCCGGTCCCGTCACCGAAAGGTTTGAATGTGGCTGTCTCTTCGACGATGCTCTCGATCACGCCGAGTGTGATGTCTTTGGTGATGTCCTTATTCAGGAAAGCGCCGGTGTTGATGATGTAGCAGTCCACCGCCTCTTTGCTCAGCAAGGCTTTAAAATCTTCGTAATCTTCGATCAACGGGTAGACGCGGAACGGATTGGCATAAGGCTCGATAACCAATCGGTCTCTGTCTTCACCCTTTCTGGCGGTTTCCGCAGTCGACCGTTTCGTCGCCAATGTTGCTCCGAAAGTGGCAGCAAGGATCGGATTTTCGATTTTGACGAGCGGCGGCAGAGAGTCATCTTTCATGATCCAGTAGATGCCCTCAATCGCCGAATGGAACTTGTCCACTCTGTCTGGCGTCACGTAACGGGACTTGACGGTACGGCCGTTGCCGTTGCGGATATCTTCCGTCACCAATACCCGTTTTCCGTCCACATCCTTCGTCACGCCTACGTTCTGTGCCGTCAGGAAATATTCCTGCTCCGGATGATCTGCTGGATAGTCTTGGGTCTTGTCGAAGTATGCCGGTTCCAATGCAATCGATGAACCGTCGAGCAGATCGATGATGAAGGCATCATCATGCAACACCTTCACTTTGTACTTTCCGCTGTGCTTCGAATGCGTCAGTGTCGACTTTCCTGAACCGGACAAGCCGAAGAAAGCAAAGACGCGCTTCTTGTCTTCCAACACAAATTTTTTCAGGCCGCCGTGGCAGGAAGCATAGCCGTTGCGATGCGCAGTACCCCAGGCAAGGGATAGCGTGCCTTTCTTGAATTCCCCAAAATACTGCATGCCCAAAATGCAGGCGACGTTATGATCGGGTTCAAAGTAGGCCAGACCCAGCGGATAATCGGGATGGCGCCAGTCGGGATCCGTATAGATATAAATATCCCCTTCTTCATATTTTTTTGAATGCGCGTACAATTCATTGTACGCGTCATTGGCCCACTGAAAATTCAACAACCAGGAGTAAAGATTGTTTTCGTTACCTTCCGGAAATGCGATGTGCGCTTTGATGATGAATTCTTCATCCAAGCCGACATAGCCAGTAGTCTGGTGGTATTTCTTCGTGCGGTTCTGGTAGATGACGTCACGGACTATCGCAATCAATTGCTCGTCTTCCGCTTTATCTTCGCCTACGATCCTTCTTGCTTTAGCGGTCCGTCCAACTATTTTGCCGCCGTTTTCGACAAGCACTTTGGCGTCTTCAGGCAGGCCCAACTTAGCAGTCTCTTTGATGGGAAGGTCGGTTACGATGACCCCTGGGGATGTTTTCGCCAATTCATAGGCTTCGGCAAGTGTCGTCACTTCATGCATATTGCTGCCGTAGAAAGCCGTTTCGACTGTTGTGCCTAATTTAGTTAACAATGGATTGGTTTTCTTCAATGCAGATCTTTGGTACGTTTCAATTGTTGCCATACTCGACCTCCGTAATTTTGATGACTTCATTATAGTATGCTTTTCTGTGTTTGTACCGAAATTGAGGTGTACTTATGATGTGCTTGATGTTTTGAACACTAAAAAAACACTTACCTGTTACATCGCGCTTAAAGCACTTTATTAGTGTTTTTTCTCTGTACTATGTTTAGGAGTACACAAAAGAGACACCACATCCCGAACGCTTAATGCTACTATATATACAACTAAACAAGTAATAACGGAGGAATGAATAGTGCTTACCGTAGCCGAAGCAGTCAAAATACTCAGCAAAAAAAATATTACCCATTCAGAAGAGATGGTACGCAGATGGATCCGCAAAGGAAAAATCAAGGATGCCGTGAAATTCAGCAACAAAGAGGGTTGGTTGATTCCTGAAGATTCTTTGGAAGAAGTCATCGCAGCCAAAACGTATATGAACAGCGGCATCAAATCCACTAAGGAATACCGCAAAGGTTATCAGGATGCCTTGGCATACATAAAGGAACGGGATTACGAACTCATCAAACAATCCCCTCCCGTTTATGAGAAAGAATTCACGATTTATCGGGATGATGCCTTGGACTTGGCGGAGAACATGCTGCCGGAAGAACAGTTGGTCAACCCTTTCAAAAAATTTGTGGATGATACGCTGTTCAAGTGCAGCCATGCAGAACCGCTGTCCTCCATCGTCGTGAAGGTATTGAACAATTGGGTGCTAGTGGAAGATACAAACGACATCTACAATATCGCAAAACTGCCGAATCTGAACGTGACATTTGAAGATCACCTGACGCGTGCCTTATTGCGTGATCAGTTCAACACATTCAAGAGAACGGGCATGGCGATCTGAGATTAGTTCCATTAGAAGGTTGTCCGATAACCTGCAAGTATCGGACAACGCCAGTAGCGTGCCAAAATCAAAACCACCCGTTCACACGGGTGGTTTGCTCTACGGCTGAAAGCCTTTGTTACTAACCAACCCCTAAAGGGGCTCTGAATGGTTCGCCAATTGTACTACTGTCACGGGCTAGACCTAAAGGTCTGGCTCTTATTTTTTCTTTTTACTCTTACGAACTTCTTCGCCTGTAAATGGATCCGTGTACTCTAATAGGCTTAATTGTTCTGCCACTATATCATCTTGAATTTGGTTGCGTATATATTCTTGAATGACCTTCTTGTTTCTCCCCACCGTATCGACATAATATCCTGTGCACCAGAATTTGCGATTTCCATATCGATATTTTAGATTGGAGTGCCTATCAAATATCATAAGGCTACTTTTCCCTTTTAGATAGCCTACAAACGATGAAACGCTTATCTTGGGCGGTATGCTTACCAACATATGGATGTGATCCACACAGGCGGTCGCTTCGATTATTTCTACACCTTTTCTTTCGCATAACTGCCGAAGTATGACTCCTATATCTTGTTTTATCTTTCCGTAAATTGCTTGCCTCCGGTATTTGGGCGCAAAAACTATGTGA